>ERZ1699246.163-NODE-163-length-10076-cov-2.807217_pt1 | contig 10076 bp, 8 predicted proteins | sample MGYA00581528_ERZ1699246 | MGnify/ENA primary metagenome ERZ1699246 (study PRJEB42319, sample SAMD00040303) | human oral metagenome | material: saliva | host: Homo sapiens | study: EMG produced TPA metagenomics assembly of PRJDB4115 data set (Metgenomic analysis of... | reverse complement strand
TGCTCTGCTCATCCACCACAGCCTGCGAAGCACTTGAAGAAGCGGCCGGGTTCTGAGTACCCACACCGCAAGAGCTCAGCAGGAACGCGGAAGTGATGGAGAATGCCGCATACTTCACTGCATCGCGGCGGTTCAGGGCAGAAGAAGAAAGGGAAGAAAACATCGTCGTCTCACAGAAAAAAGGGAGTTAGGAAAACTGGGGTAGGCGCCGGGGTAAAACCTGGCATCTGAAGCGGGGGTGCAGTGAAAATCTGCACCCCCGCACGGACCGTGTCGGCTCACCGGTGAACCTCGTGATTGAGTCTCACAGGCGAGCCGACAGTGTGGGCATCCTCGTGAGGTGCCGTTATGCCTTCTTTCGGCGGCGAGTGTACACGACGGTACCCGCGCCGGCTGCAACAGCGATGAAGCCTGCAACCAGGGTGCCCTCAACACCGGAGGCGCCGGTGGAAGCCAGAGGCTTACCGGTGACCGGGTCGCAACCCTCACCCTCGTAGACGGTCTCGGACACGGTCTTGGTGGTGGTCTTCGCGCCGTTAATCGCCGCGGAGAAGCTCAGCGGAGCCATGTCCTTACCGGCGTCGTAGAAGCCAGCGAACGCCTTCGCGCCCTCAGCGGTCAGGGTGGTTGCCGCACCGTTGACGCTCACAGCGTCAGCGGAGCTCTGCAGACCCGAAAGATCCACCTTCAGCAGTGCCACCTCACCGTAGTTAGTTGCCTTGCCGGAGGGATCATTGCTGTTCATGGTCGCGTAGAGAGTGCCGGAATTGCCGTTAATCTCAAGGCGCGGGTTCGCAATGGTGGTGTCCAGAATGCCGTGGTGACCGGTGAAACGAACCGAACCGCTGAAGGAGATGGAACCCTTACCGTTCTTGAAGGTGCCGGTGCCGTTAGACCAGTTGAACGCATCCGAAGAGTAGGAGGTGCCGTTCAGCTCCCAGCTACCGTTCGCGATGCCGCCGCGCACGTAGTTGCGGAAGGAATCACGCACGCCCCAGCCAAGGTTTGCGCTCTTAATGGTGCCGTCGGATGCGCCCTGCTCCTGCACCTCGCGGGTGCGGGTGACGGGTACGCAGACCGGCTGTGCCGGGTTGTTGCTGACAGAACCGTTCGAGGAGGAACCGCCGTTAGAAACGCTGCCGGAGGTGCCTGCCGAACCGCCAGAACCGGAGCCGTTAGTGCCGGAGTTACCGGAGGTGTTCGAGGAGCTGTTATCGGAGGAGCCGTTCTCAGAACCCTTGTTATCGGAGGACTTGTTCTCAGAGACGCGGGGAACCTCAACGGTGTTCGCCGCGGTCTGCTCGCTGAGCTTTACGGAGAAGCTCAGCGGTGCCATGGCGTTGTCGGCACCGCGGTACTGGCCCGCGAAGAGCACGTCAGAACCTTCAGCGGTGAGCGCGACTGCTGCGTTCTGCGCCGAGAAGACGCCGTCCTTCACGCTCGCGCCGGAGAGGTCTACCTCGGCGATAGCCAGGCCGGTCTTAGAAACGGACTTGCCGTCGCGGGTCAGCGCGTCAACGTCAGCGACCAGGGTGCCCTTGCCGTTGACGACGACCAGGCGCATGTTCTTGATGGTGCTCTTGAGCTGACCGTTGTGGCCGGTGAACTCTGCGGTGCCCGCGAAGTTGATCTGACCGGTCTTGGTCTCGGGGTTGTACACGCCGGATGCCTGAGTGTACTTGAAGCCGCCAGCTGCGGTCTTCTCCATGCCCTCAACGTTCACGGAGCCGTGCGCGAAGCCGGTCAGGTACTTCAGGAAGGACTCGCGGATATCCCAGCTGAGGGTGCCGGACTCGACGACGTTGCCAGTGACCTTTTCTTCACGCTTGGGCTCGGTGGTTGCAGCGGGGGAGGAAGGCGCCGCGGAGGTGGGGGCTGCGCTCGGTGCGGCAGAAGTGGGCTCGGCGGGCTTGGGTGCCTCGCTGGTCGGTGCGAAGGAGGGCTCGGCAGTCGGCGCAGCAGTCGGCTCGGCGCTGGGTTCAGCGCTGGGCTCAGGGCTCGGCGCGGGTGCTTCCTTGGTCACGATGGTTGCGGAGAAGCCGAGTGCATCCAGCTCCTGACCTGCCTTGTAGAAGCCCGCGAAGGCGCCGGTTGCCTCTTCGGAAAGCTTGACGCGGGTGCCGTTTTCCTCGTCAACGCTGGGCAGGGTGATGGTGTTACCCTCAACCTTCAGACCGGAGGCATTGAAAGTGCCGAGGGTCATGTTCTTGGTTTCGACCAGGTCGTTCGGGGTGGTGTTGCCGTTGTAGGGGCGCGACTGAACGTTGGCGCGCACGGTGCCCACGCCGTCCTTAATGGTGACGGAGAGGTCGGAGATGATGACTTCCAGCAGGCCGTGGTGTGCGGTGTAGTGAATTGAGGAGCCGGTGAAGGTGACCGAGTATTCGCCGTTGGCTACGGTGCCTTCGGCGGAGGTGAAGCGGTAGGAGCCGTCTTCGTTGGTGGTGACGCCGGTCAGTTCCTGGGAGCCCTGGGAGAAGGCACCGTTGATGTAGGAGCGGAAGGACTTCTTCAGGCCCCAGTTGACGGTGACGTCCTGCAGGCTCTGCTCTGAGGCTGCGGCTACCTCACCGGCGCTGACGTGGGAGTTGGTTTCAGCCGCGAAAGCCGCGGGTACGCCAGCGATGCCGCTGAGGCCGATGGTTGCTGAAGCCAAGAACGCCCAAGTGCGCTTGGTGAGAGAGGGGGTAGACATTCGGTGTCTCCTTGGATTCTGTGATTGTGGTGTTCGTATCAAGTCTAGCCCTATTAGCCTATGTTTGTGTAACTTAATGCCTAGGGTGACTTGTGTATGAGGTTTACCTTAGCAAATTTTTTGTGAGAGCTATTGCCAAAACCGGTTTTTGGTGACAATATGTCATTAACAGGTTTTGGTGACATTGTGTCACTAAAACATTTATTGTTCACCCACAAGCCACTTTAGGAACTCACCATGACTATTACCGCCCCCGCAACCACCCAGGAACGCTTCTCCGCACGCCTGAAGGAAAGCACCAAGCACGTCCACGACAACGCCGAACACTCCACCTTCATGGAAGACCTCATGGGCGGCTCCCTCAACACCGAGGCATACCTGCGCCTCATCAACCAGTACGTGCACATCTACGAAGCACTCGAGGCAGTCTCCGAACACTACCGCGCAGAACCCAGCCCCATCACCGAACCCTTCACCCACCCCGGCCTCGACCGCGCAGAATACATCCGTGCAGACATCCGCGCACTCGGCCAGGACGGCGACATCGACGCGCCCCTGCCCGCAACCGCAGAATACGTAGAGCGCATCCGCGCCACCATCAACTCCCCCGAACGCTACCTCGCACACCACTACCTGCGCTACCTTGGCGACCTCTCCGGCGGCCAGGCAGTCGCAGCGCTCGTCAACCGCCACTACGGCATCCCCGCCGAAGCGTTGAGCATGTACCGCTTCACCGAACTGCCCAAGCCCAAGGTCTTTAAGGACGGCTACCGCGAACTGCTCGACAACGCACCCCTGACCGACGAACAGCGCGAAGCCCTCATCGAAGAATGCATCGAAGGCTTCCGCATTAACGCCTCCCTGTTCGCGCAGCTGGGACGCAAGGTCGCCGAGGCATAAACACCGAACACCTCAACGCACAACGCCTAAACGCTCAATGCACAAGCCAGCGGGCATAACAAAAGAGGCGGATGCTTTCACAAGCATCCGCCCCTTTCGGCGTTAGTCTCAAACTAGTCGAAAACTAGCCCTTCGCAACCTCACCGAAGTAAGAAGCGAGAGTACCCTCGTGAGCTGCACGCAGCTCATCCAGGTCAATGGAAACCTCATCCTGGAAGTCCAGAGCGTTCGACGCAGCATCCACCACACCAATACGTGCGAAGGGGAACTGGCGAGCGGTGCACATATCCTTGAAGCGCACCTCCTCAGAACGCGGAACCGAAACCACAACGCGGCCCAGGGACTCCGAGAACAGCAGGGTGAACAGGTCCACGCCGTCACGCTCAGCAACCTCACCCAGACCAATGCGGGCACCGGTGTTGAAACGCAGGCAAGCCTCCGACAGAGCCGCAGCCAGACCACCAGCAGACACGTCGTGCGCGGCATCAATCATGCCGTCACGAGACATGTTCACCAGCATGTCACCCAGCTGACGCTCCAGAGCCAGATCAACCTTCGGCGGCTGACCGCCCAGATGGCCCTTGAAACGAGCCCACTCGGAGCCGTCCAGCTCATCGCGGGTGGTACCCAGCAGGTAGATAGCCTGACCGTCATGCTCAGGAGCCCAACCCGAAGGGGTACGGCGGGTGACGTCATCCATCACGCCCATCATCGCCACCACGGGGGTCGGGTTAATAGCCTTGCCACCGGTCTGGTTGTACAGGGACACGTTACCGCCGGTCACCGGAACACCCAGCTCCATGCAGCCATCAGCCAGGCCGCGAACAGCCTCAGCGAACTGCCACATGACGTCCGGATCCTCGGGGGAACCGAAGTTCAGACAGTCAGACACAGCCACGGGGCGTGCACCAACGGTCGCAACGTTACGGTACGCCTCAGCCAAGGACGCGCGAGCACCCTCGTACGGATCCAGGTAGGTGAAACGCGGGGAGGCGTCGGTCGCCAGAGCAACACCGAGGTTGGTGTTCTCGTCCACGCGCACCACGCCGCCGTCGTCCGGCATGGACAGGGCGGTGTTGCCCTGAACGTAGCGGTCGTACTGGTTGGTGATCCAGGACTTGGAGCACATGTTCGGGGATGCCATGAACGCCTTGATTGCCTCGCCCAGCTCCTTACCGCGCGGGCGGGAATCGTCGGCAGCCGAACCGGTGAAGTGGTTCGCCTGGACGTCATCCTGCCACTCGGGGCGTGCGTAAGGACGCTCGTAGGTCGGGCCGTCGTGCGCACCGGTGCGGGGGTCAACATCCACGATGACCTCGCCATCCCACTCGATGACCAGGCGGCCAGAGTTGGTGACCTCACCGAGGAAGGAGTACTCCACGCCCCACTTGTTCATGATCGCTTCGAAGCGCTCCACGTTCTCGGGGGAGACAACAGCCATCATGCGTTCCTGAGACTCAGACATCAGGATTTCGCCCGGGGTCAGGGTGGGGTCACGTAGCAGAACCTTGGTCAGGTCGACGTGCATGCCGCCCTCACCGTTAGAAGCCAGCTCGCTGGTTGCGCAGGAAATACCCGCAGCACCCAGGTCCTGAATACCCTCAACCACGGAGCCCTTGAACAGCTCCAGGCAGCACTCAATCAGAACCTTCTCAGCGAAGGGGTCGCCCACCTGAACGGCAGGACGCTTCGAGGGCTTGGTGTCATCGAAAGACTCGGACGCCAGCACCGACGCACCGCCGATGCCGTCGCCACCGGTGCGTGCGCCGAACAGAACAACCTTGTTGCCCACGCCCGATGCGTTCGCCAGGCGGATGTCCTCGTGACGCATAATACCCACAGCCAGTGCGTTGACCAGCGGGTTTGCCTGGTAGCAGGAATCGAACTCAACCTCGCCGCCGATGTTCGGCAGGCCCAGGGAGTTACCGTAACCACCAATACCGGCAACCACGCCGCCAATAACGCGGGCGGTGTCCGGGTGATCAATCGCGCCGAAACGCAGCGGATCCATCACAGCAATCGGGCGTGCACCCATGGAAATAATGTCACGCACAATACCGCCCACACCGGTCGCAGCACCCTGGTAGGGCTCCACGTACGAGGGGTGGTTGTGGGACTCAATCTTGAAGGTAACAGCCCAGCCGTCACCAATATCGGTCACACCGGCGTTCTCACCGATACCGACCATCAGGTCCTTCTTCATCTCATCGGTGACCTTTGCACCGAACTGCTTCAGATGAACCTTAGAAGACTTGTAGGAGCAGTGCTCGGACCACATGACCGAGTACATTGCCAGCTCAGCCGCGGTAGGACGGCGACCAAGAATCTCCTTAATGTCCTCGAACTCGTTCTCCTTCAGACCCAGTTCAGCCCAGGGGAGTTCGGTGTCCGGGGTTGCCGCCGCGTGCTCGACGGTGTCGAGGTTAAACTGCTTTTCGCTCATAACTTCTTAGAATCCTTGTCGTGCGTTAGCGGGCGTTAATCAGGTTGGCAAGAACGGAGGTGAACACGCCGAGACCATCGGCGCCACCGCGCAGAGAAACCTCACCAAAACCGGAAGAGGAAGGACCGAAGCCGGGCTCCACAGCGTGCTCCGGGTGCGGCATCAGACCGACCACGTTACCGCGCTCATTGCTGATACCAGCAATGTCATTACGGGAACCGTTCGGGTTGAAACCAACGTAGCGGAACACCACGCGACCCTCAGCCTCCAGCGCCTCCAGAGTCTTCGGGTCAGCAACATACTGACCGTCCTGGTTCTTCAGCGGGACAACAATCTCCTGGCCAGCAGCGTAATCGCTCGTCCAGGAGGTGGAGTTATTCTCAATGCGCAGAACCTGGTCACGGCAAATGAACTTGCGGTGATCGTTCTTAATCATCGAACCGGGCAGCAGGTGAGACTCAGTCAGAATCTGGAAACCATTGCAAATACCCAGAACAGGCAGGGGAGCGGAACCGGAGGTACCAGCAGCGTTAGCGGCATCAATCACCGAACGCATCACGGGAGCCTTCGCAGCAATAGCGCCAGCACGCAGGTAGTCACCGTAGGAGAAACCGCCAGGAATAATGACGGCATCAACGTTCTTCAAATCAGCGTCGTCGTGCCACAGCTCAACGACGGTACCGCCAGCCAGACGGACAGCACGCGCAGCGTCACGGTCATCCAGGGTGCCGGGGAAAGTCACCACGCCAACGCGTGCATCAGCGAAAGCGGGGTTCGGGGAGTAAGTAGAAAAGTCGCCAACCAGGGGAACTTCAGTAGGTGCGAGGGACTCTGCCATAGGTATTAGTCCTCCAGAACCGAAACGTTCACAACGTCTTCGATGACGGGGTTCGAGAGCAACTCTTCAGCAGCCTTGCGGGCAGCAGCGAGGTGCTCCTCGGTTGCCTCACCCTCGACGGTCAGCTCGAAGCGCTTACCCTGGCGAACATCAACGAAGGAATCAACGCCGATACGGGGCAGCTCGTGAGAAATAGCCTTACCCTGCGGGTCAAGAATTTCGGGCTTGAGCATAACATCAACAACAATACGGGCCATGTGTGGGCACTCCTTGGGTGCGTGGGTTCTGTATGAGCCGTATCTCATTCTACCCCAGTACAGCGGAAAGTGAGATGACGAGACCACCAATTACCAAATAGAGAGCCCCAAGTCACCCTTTTCTCACGCACTGGGCACCAAACCCGCAGGCCACAGCGCCAAAAACGTAACTGGTCCGCGCCACCAGCCAGCTACTCACCGCATGGTCTACTCGCCGCCCAGCCTGCTCACTACTCAGCCTACTCACTGCTCAGCGGCGGCAGGTAGCGCTCGCACACCTGCAACAGGCGCTCACGCAGCTCAATCGAATGCTCCGACAGCTCACGCTGAATCCGCACGTATTCGGCCTTACCCTCGGCCGTCTCCACCGGAATCGGTTCGTACCCCCAGCTGCGAATATCGTAGGGGGCTGCGCGCATATCCAGTTCGCGCGCATCCCACGCCAGGTCGAAACAATCCATGACCAGGGCCGAATCAACCAGCGGCAGCAGCTTATACGCCCACTTGTACACGTCCATATTCGCGTGCAGGCACGCGGGCTGTTCCAGAAAACGCTGGGATTCGCGGGTCGGTTGCAGCTCGTTCATCGGTGCCGCCTGCGGCATGAAGAAACGGAACGCATCAAAGTGCGAGCAACGGATGCGGTGCTCCTCCACCACACGGTCCGTACCCTCCGCGCCCAGGCGCAGTTCCAAGTAGTCGTGGCGGATGTTGTTCTCCACCGACTTGTACGCCATCGCCCACTCGTGCATGCCGAAGCAACCGAACTGCCCCTGCTTCGCGGCGGTGTTGCGCAGGATCTCGTGGGTGAAGGCGAGGGCGGTAGCGCGGCGCTCCACAAAATCGGTGACGTCCACCGTGACGGCGGAGGCGGCATCCACCTGGGCACGCGCCACCTGCGGAGTGCAGCCAGCATCAAGGAGCTCCTGCTCGGTTGCAGACCGGTAGAAACGCCAGGAAGCGCGCTCGGGTGCATCCAGCAGAATGACGCCGGCGCCGGGGTGCCAGCGCTTGAACTGGCCGGGCTTGAGCGTGTAGTAGGTGAAGAGGAAGTCTTCCACGGGGTGCACTTCGTGGCGGGCGCGACGCTGCGCAAACGGGTCGGCGTAGCGGCCGGCACGCGCCTCATGCACCGCCTCTGCGGCACGCCATTGACGGGCATCCATCACCTGGGAAAAAACAACACTACTCATGCTTCTAGCCTAAACGATGCCGCGACAAGGTAGGGGACGTAGCAATGTCTATCTAGTTACTAGAAGACCGGGCTTTAAACTCACGTTCAAAATCGACAAACTGCGGGCTATTAATCACCACAGTCCGAAGATATCGGGCAAATTGACCCGCCCCTGCTCGTTCAAGTGCGCGAGGAATATCAATCTCCGTATGACCTTTGGAACGAGCATAAGATTCCTGGACGAGGTAAACCTGTGCGAAGAGAGAAGGGTGGGCGTATTTGGTGAGCTGCATCAGAAAATCATCTGCGCTGAGCGTCTCATAATTTTGAATATTCTGAGCTTCTTCCGTGGAAGCATAATCGAGAAGTTCATGGTCGTTGGTGACCAGCGCGTGCATGCCGCCGTATTGGGCAGCGGCATGCACATGAAGGTCGTTAGTGTCGGGATACCCTTTAGGCTTATTAACAGGGAAATCTTTGATGATAGATACACAAGAATCCGTAATTTGATGCTTCCAAGTCTGAATGGCTGCATCATTAATCATTGGGTTCCTTCGGCGTGTATGATATCCAAACTCATCCATGATTGCGGTGGATACGTATGGAGTGAAAAATCTGTAGTTACTCTCTTGTGCCAAGAGGAGAACCCAATCTCGAAGAGTCTTAGACATCAGAATATTCGTATCCAGTAGAACCGAGTAAACTCGGGTTACCATGCCGGGCCTCCAATGGTATCGATGAGACCCTGTTCTTCTTCAAAGGCCCAGAGATCCCTAATCGCCTGCTTATTCTTCGCGATGCTTCGTTCTAAGAGAGCCTTGCGGAAGCTATCGGCATCCTCGGTGCGGATACGGAAGTGGCTACCCACCTTATGCGCCGGGAGGTCACCAGAGCGAATAGCCTTCATGAGCGTGGGGCGGGAAATACCGATACGCTGCGCCGCAACGGTCGTCGTCAAATCTTGGGGGACAGGCTGAACATCAATACTCTGCCCGTTAGCCAAGGCATGGAAGACGTGCTGAATGACCTGGTTAAGGGCGTCGCCAAGCTGCTGGCTTTCTCGACCCGAAACGGTCAGCTCAATGGTGGTTTCTTCAGAATTCTTGAGAATCTCCCGCGCCTCTGCGCGAGCCTGATTGAGGGTATCTTCCTCCAGGGGGTTGGTTAGGGTGGTGGTCATTATCTTCTCCTTGGTGCTGTTGCCGGCAGAGTCAACGTCCGAAGATGCCACGTCGGTGGGGTGCATATCATTCGGTTGGAGGCTCATTGTGGTTGATACAACCCTACCCCTATCTGAAATAACTGTAAAGCGTTTCAGTTATTTCACCTATACACAGACAAAAGGGAGGGGCGGCGCCGGATCAAACCAGCACCGTCCCTCCCGAAGCGTACAGCTCACAAACGAGCTAAACCCTAGCGGCCAGTACCACCGTAAACAGTAGCCTCACCCTCAGCGTCCAGACCGAACGCAGTGTGCACCGCGCGAACAGCCTCATCCAGCTTGCTCAGCTCAGTAATCACCGAAATACGAATCTCAGACGTCGAAATCATGTCAATGTTCACGCCAGCAGCAGACAGAGCCTCAAAGAAAGTGAACGAAACACCCGTGTTAGTCTTCATGCCCGCGCCAACCAGCGACAGCTTACCAACCGACTCGTTGTAAATAACCTCCTGGAAACCCAACTCAGCCTGCGCAGCCTCCAGCGCCTTCAGCGCGGTGGGGCCCTGCTCCTGATCCAGGGTGACGGAAATATCGGTCGAGCAGGGGC
>ERZ1699246.162-NODE-162-length-10132-cov-3.097751_pt1 | contig 10132 bp, 9 predicted proteins | sample MGYA00581528_ERZ1699246 | MGnify/ENA primary metagenome ERZ1699246 (study PRJEB42319, sample SAMD00040303) | human oral metagenome | material: saliva | host: Homo sapiens | study: EMG produced TPA metagenomics assembly of PRJDB4115 data set (Metgenomic analysis of... | reverse complement strand
GTGGAGGAGGAAGAGGGTTGTTAGGGAGAAGGAGGAGGAGGGGGGAAAACCCCCCTTTAAAATTTAACATAAAACCATACGCTACAGCGTAGGGTTTACACCCTATATTACCCTCCTAAACTATACGCTATACCGTAGGGTATACTTACCCCTATTATCCATTCTAGCTAAGCTTATGAATGATTACTTTATAGTCGTTCTAATGTACATTTAACCCTATAAGGAATATTAAAGATGTCTAATCGTCAAAAACAACGCGGTAATAACCGCAATGGTATGAATCCTGCTAATGCAGAACCTATCCAGCTAGAAGAAGCAGAAGACTTGGAAGTCTCTACTGAAGACTCTCCTTCCATTGAAGAAGGTCGTGAATACACTACTAACGATATTCTTCTACCAGATGCTACTGAGGAAATCCATAATCCTTCTGTAGACTTAGAACAAGAGCAAGAAGAAGACCGTCGTCGTCACGTATCAGGTGAACTAGACGTAGATGAAGTATTAGGTTTAGTGAGTCTAACAGCCCGTATGTCTTTACTTGGTATTATTGACTATATTGAGAAGATGGAATCTTTCAAAGGTGTGATTCGTGTTCTAATGAACGATAAAGGCTTTGTGACTAATCAAGGCCCTATCATGCAAGCAGAACTCTTCCGTAACATTATGGACATTATCACTAAGACTTCAGACTTAGATTTCCGTTACTCTTTTGACTTACTGATGCAGTTGTTCGTAAAACATGGTAAAGAAGGTCAACCACTCAATATCTTCTCTCTCATGCGTTTCCAAGAGAACATTCGTCTTGACTTAGTAGAACAGCAATGCTATCCTAACTTAATGACCATGCTAACTGTATTGGCTGACCCTACTACTCGCAGTAGTAAAATCAATAAAGAAATTGACATGGGTCGTGCACTGCAATATGGTTTTAGCGAAATGGCTCGTAATCGTCTACTAGCTTACTTCGGACGCTAATCTAGCTATAATAGACTTATCTACACTAGAGGAATATTCCTCTAGTGTAGTGAGTCGCTATTTAATGACCTTCGTCATTTAAATGACTTTCGTTATTTAATGACTATTAATGGCTTATTTTTAACCAATAACAAGGAGTCCACATGAATATCAATGAATGGAACAAACTATTAATCAAAGCTGGTTGTAAGACAGCTGTAGCCCACCAATGGGCACCTTACTTTGCTAAGCATTGTAATACCTTTAAAATCAACACACCTAAGCGTATAGCCTCATTCTTAGCCAATGTAATGGTAGAGTCTATCTTCCTAACTACCATGCGTGAGAACTTACGCTATTCAGCAAAAGGTTTAGCCAATACATGGCCTAACCGTTATTCTCAAACAGGTAAAAAAGGTGGTTTACCTAATGCTAAAGCAAATGCTATTGCTGGTAACCCTATGGCAATTGCTAACCACTGTTATGCTAACCGTATGGGTAATGGTAATGAAGCTTCTGGTGATGGTTGGAGACACGCTGGTAAAGGCCCTATCCAATTAACTGGTAAAGACAATTACATTCGTTTCTTTAAGGAGAATAACCTACCCCTTAACACAGACACTGATAAGCTTCTAGAGCCTGATTTAGGCTCATTAGCAGCGTGTTGGTTCTGGAGTAAGGCTAACATTAATGCTAGTGCTGATGCAGGTGATTTTGATGGATGCTGTGATAGAGTAAATATTGGTCGTAAGACTAAACCTATTGGTGATGCCCATGGTTATACTAACCGTAAAAAGGTATATACTGTTCTTTTACCTTATCTAGAGAATAATCTCTCTAATCTACTAAAAGGTGGTAATACTATTCCTGATGTACCTGCTATGGAAATTATCAGTAACATTCAAGAGATTGAAGAAGCTGAATATAATGGTGAGATAGAAGAATCTGTAGAGACCTTTGAAGAACTTTAATTTTTAAAATATAATTTTTTTATTATAGTTTACTCTATATGAAAGAAGTAGTAACAAATAGCAATCCAGAACATAGTTGTTTTTCTTTTACCCCCTTTCGTTTAACAGCCTAGTACGGATTGCTATCTTGGTGGAACATAGGACGAATTAATCTTTTCCATACTTAACATCCAAAGTTAAGACCTGATATACAATTGGTTTGTATCATTGTTCTTTTCCCTTTATACTACTTCTTTCAACCTTATTCTAAATAAGGGTTTGTTACCTTAACAACACGTATCATCCGTGGTGTACGTAATAAGCAAAGCTTCAGAGTAGTACGGGGCCTTAGGGAAACGAGAAGTAGACACGTCCTTCCTGTCGGGGATCGGCAGGCGCTGAGCATGACCAGAGCGTAGTCCATACAACAATCACAACAACAAAAACAACACCTTCATCAAAAACAAAATTATCATCATCAAAAACTTTAACTTTAATCTTATCTTCTTTTATTATATTACGTTGATTTTGGTCGGCTCAGGGGTGGTGTCCCTGGGTCGGCCAGTGCCATGAATATGGTATATTATCTATAAATTAAAAATATAGAAACATATACAATTATGGTGTAAAGACACAATAGTCTTTATTTTATATAAAGGAATTACCGATGGAAAATGTAGGCGAAGTGTTTTCTACGGTAGTAGTCATTATCTTAATTGTATTGATGGTGATTAACCGTGAATGACATCATGACCACCTTAGTCTATATTATCCTGATTGCCTATTTCTTGGTAACAGGATACTTATTTTATAAACTCTATATCCCAAAAAGGAAAGACAAATGAAAGCTTTATTCCAAAGTTTGTTTTCACTGTTTTCTAAAAAACACCATTTGGACGATATCGATAAATTGAAAGAAATCGATACTATCTTAACCCGAGCAAATCAATTAGATGGTAAAGATGGTTTTACCTTATCTAATGGTGATACACTTGTTGATAATGACAATGTTATCGTAATGGGTTGGCATATCTATTGTAACCCTCAGCAACTAAGAGAAGTTTTAGAAGGTGTCCCTAAATACTTGGCTCGTATTCGTGCTGAATCTAGCACTGATATTGATGTATACGGAAATGAAATCAATTATTTCCGTGAAGAATATCGTTTTACCATTGAATCTGATAAAACAAATGTATTCATCTTTACATTTGAAACTGCTGAAATGGTGTAAGACATGATTAAAGAAGTGTTAATTAAAAATCGTTTACAAGAGTGTGCTTTTGTAGACGATAACTTAGAAGAAATTGAAACATGGTTATTAAAACATGGAGTAGAATCTTCTATCTGTAATACAGAAAAGAACATTTATGTTGATTCTTATCATGGTGAAATGAAAGCGGTCAAAGGCGATGTAATTGCATTTGTCGATGACCATAAGACAGGTGAACCGATTAAGAAACCGGTTATCTTCTCTAAACGTGGATTTGAACTACTTTTAGAACAATCCCGTTAATTTTAAATCTTATATAAAGGAAATAAAAATGTTTACTAATTTGAAACCAATTTTCGTATCCTCTTTATCTAACGAGATGTATGGTCTTTATAAACTCTGTAAAGAGAAAGGATATAAAGAATATCCTGACTCTAAAGAACATACAATGCCAGATGCCTACGGGGTATATAAAACACTTACCCAAGAATTTTTAGTACCTCTTTATAGCGAGTGTACTATCGACCCTATTACCATTGAAGATGGTGAACCTACACTGAACATTGGTAGCTTATTGGCAGAGTATTCTACCAAACATGGTTTTACTAGTACATTTAAAAATGACTTTTTGTTTATTATCAAAGAGTAATTTCATTAACCTTCTGTTTTAGGGTTTAGCAGAAGTAAATAACTTAAACCAATTCTTTAAACCAAACTAAACACTTTAAAAAGGAAATCAAAAATGACTAAAATGACTAACATCGCATTGGCCGTACTTGCTGTTTCAGCTTCTGCTTCTGTATTGGCAGACAATTCAGTAACAGGTACCTACCATGTTACACAAGGTGATAAAATCACTGTAACTGGTAGCGGTAATACCACTGTGGGTACAGCACTGGTGAATAAGGGCTTGTCTAATACCGCATTTGGTATTAATAGCTCTGTCGAAGGTAAAGACAGTGTAGTAGGCGGCCAACGTTCCGAAGTAAAAGGCGATATGTCTGTTGCTATCGGCCATCACGCTAAAGCTTTGGAATCAATGAATACAGCAGTTGGCTCTGAAGCCTCTGCTATTGCCCAGTCATCTACCGCTATCGGTAAAGGTACTCGTACCGAAGGTATTGGTTCAACTGCCGTAGGTGCCCACGCTTATGCTAAGCAAAATTCCGATGTAGCAATGGGTCTGCACGCTAATGCATTGGGTGGTCAATCTACTGCTATTGGTCAATCTACACGTGCTGAAGGCGGTCAGTCTACCGCCATTGGTTCAGGTGCTACATCTACTGGTCGTTTCTCTGTAGCGGTAGGCACAAACGCCAAAGCTAGTAACGATCACGACGTAGCTGTCGGTTCTTTCTCTACTACAGAGAAAGCTGTAGGTACTTCTAGCGCTATTATCAATGGCGTAGAATATGGTACATTCAAAGGCCACAAACCTGTAGCTACCGTATCTGTAGGTTCTAAAGGTAGTGAACGTACTATTACCAACGTAGCAGCCGGTCGCATTTCTGCTGAATCTACTGACGCTATCAATGGTTCTCAACTGCACTCTGTCGCTACTAAAGTAAGCGACAACACAGCATCTGTTGAAATCCTGAAAGAAGCAGTAGCAAGCAATGAAAGCAGTATTGCTATTAATGCTAACCACATCAACAGCAACACCCAAGCAATACAAGGTATTAACAATACCATCAACCAACACACTACTAGAAACGAAGCTCAAGATGATCAAAGCGCTGGGCTGCGTAAACTGGTAAATGGTTTGCATGGTGACAATGCAGAAATCCGTAAAGAGCTTCACGACAATCGCCGTGAGGCACGTGCTGGTATTGCTGGTGCTAACGCCATTGCGGCTATTCCACAACCTCATGCTCCTGGTCAAACTGCCATTGGTGTAGGTGCAGGCTACTTCAAAAACGAAGGTGCTGCTGCGGTAGGTGTTTCCCATATTTCCAATTCTGGTAAATGGGTATCTAAAGCAGGTATCAACGTAGACACTCGCCGTAACATTGGCTTGGGTTTGGGTCTCTCCTATGTATTCGGTGGTGTAAAAGTACCTGTACAAACCAAAGAAGTGGTACATGAAGTAGTACGTGAAGTGATTGTACGTGAAGTACCAGCACAACCTACTACTAAACGTATTCGTGGTTAATTGAAGTAAGCTACTAGAGTGGAAATAAATCCACTCTAGTAGTATTATTTTTTATATAAAGGAAACTAAAAAATGATTAATTTAAACGAAAATCAAAACTATTACATCCAACGTATTAGTAAAAGATATAAAGAAAATTTTGAAAGAGATTATGGTCAATCTACTTTCTTCAGTCTAGACTACATGGGTTCAGCTGAGTATGAATTTGGTGCCGTAGGCGATAGCTTTAAGTTTATTCGTGAACACATTGGTGAATATGTTCTTAAGGTAGGTAAATTTAAATTAAATATTTCAGGTAAAGAAGAAGTCACTAAACTATTCATGTTTGTCCCTAAGGGTACAGATGATGAATATATTCCTAATCTGTTTAAAAATATCTACGACTATAAACACCGTACCAAAGAGGGAACATATATCCAAAGTATTTTTGAATCCGGTGATTCTTGGTTCGATACTTGTGCATGGTTTAATTTACGTGTAGATGGATACGCTAGTAACGAGATTCCTTGGTTTGTTTCAATAGACCCAATGGTTGCTTTCTATTTCTATAAGTTAATTATTGTCGATACTAATATAGACAAAGAACAGAAGAAAATCTTTGATTCTATTTCTATTGGACAAAAGGTAACTTACCCTTATTACAATGGTAAGGAAAGTATCCTTGAAGAAGGTGAGGTAATCGGGTTTAATGAAGACTCAGTTACCATCAAACGATTCAATAAGAAACTTCGTTTCCATTGGCGTCAAGTAATATTTACCACTAAATAGATTACAGAGGTAGGAATTCCTACCTCTGTAATTACTCTTTTTTTTAATTAATATTGTGATAGTTAATAGTTAATAAAAGGAATATAAAATGGTTATTGGTGAAAACAATATATTACAAACAGTATACGAAAAAAATTTTCACAGAAGACAAGATGCTAGGAGCTACCTAAATGAACAGCTTAGATTAAAAGTGGATAGTCCTTATGATAGTAAGGCTCAAGATTTTATTATAGCGTTTATTAACGAACCTACACCTGTAATAAATACTGTAGCAGAACAGATTGAATATGGTAAAAGAATATCTAAAGAAGTTTTACCAAAAGTATTAAGGATATATCTAAATAACTATATACACAGAGCAAATGATTTTAATATTAATAATCACGAAGACTTAAACTTTGTACGCAATAGGGATATTATTTCAATTCGTGAGCAAATCTACGAACCTCTTATTTATAAACAGATTGGTATCCAAGGTGCAGGTAGTTTAGCACCTTATGCTCCTATTTCGTTCTTTGGATATAACTTTGCAGATTATAAGATTAAAGAAGAAGCTATTTCTCAAGGTTGGGGGATAACAGACTCTACTAAATTAAAACCTAGTTATCGAGATTCTGTTAAAGAATTTGGGTTTAGAGTTAATTCAATGCTATTCCCAATTAATGAACAATTTAAACAAGGTTTAGCGACTTATAAGAATAGATTAGAAGATAATAAAACAAAGCCTGCTATCGACTATACTCCAGAGTTTTTTGACTTAGTTAAGTTATTAAATACTAATAGTGCGATTAATAATGTGTATTGTAAGTCAGAAAGAACAATGCCTGATGGTATTATTGATAACATGGATGACTTAGTGATTACTTGTAATCCTATTATTTACTTTAGTTACTTCGATCCTCTTAAAATGCCTTATAATCAATTTAGAGATAAAGTATTAGAGAAAGTTAAAGAATTCCAAAACAATAATCCTAAAGTAGATAAGTCCAAAGTAGATACAAGACTAGCTCGTCCAGATAAGATAGCAAATAGAGATGGTGTATTGGTAGATTATGTTCCAAACAATATTTATATTAAAAAGAATGGTGCTTGGGATAGACTTAATATTGCATTCTGTAAATTAGCTGTATATATCTCTAGTACCTATTTACCATGGTATGGTTTTGGTACAGCGGATTCTGATGTACAAAGGTCTGTAGAAAATAGAATATTTATCAACCAGGTAAAGAAACTAAAAGAACTACTGAAAGTTTATATAGATATTGCAAGATTTAGTGGTGGTTACTTATCTAGTTCTAGTATTACTTATCCTAATCCTTGGTTTAAAGCAGTAGATTATACTAATCGAGATGCAGGTATTCGTATTAGTACAGACAATGAAATTACCAATGCAGATATTGGTGAATATATTTTTAATTCATTAAGTCGTAAAATTAGTAATTTAGTATCTTTATCTCCTACACGACAAACTGGTGATATTTTCTTTCCAATATTCTGTTGTGGTAATGCATTAAATGAGAATCAAGTAAGATTAATGGATACTGAACGTTATAGTTTTAATTTTACTTTATTGTCTAAAGAATTATATTGTTATAGCGGAGATAGTTTAAATATAGCCAATAGAAATATAGAGATGAGTTCATTGGGTCCGGATAGATTTAACAATAGATTCCATGTTCGATGGGGTTTTGTAGAAGAACTAGGTTACATGGCTAATGTTTGGAATTGGTTTGAACCAGTGAAAGGTAGATATCAAGGGCCACCAGATGAGGAATTAGATAATCTAAAGAATGGTTATACTTGGTTTATGCGTGAGTTTAATCTTCGCTATTCAGTAGAACAACACAAGTATAAAACACTACTTAATGCAATGTTTGATATTGTTAAAATGTCTGCTTTGAATAATTTACACTATGGTGTATTAAAAGGAAGTGCATTAAAACAATTAAAGACTAAACTTAATATTACTCAAGATGATGAATTTAAAACATTCTTTATCTTAACTAAAACTAAAGATAAAAATGGAAATACGCACAATATTCCATTATCAGATTTCTATAATCTAATAACAGATGATAAATATACTGAACACAAGTATAAAAATAAAGTATCTGATAAAAATGCTTTAATGTTTAGAGGGGAGAATTGGCGTAATAAATTGTCTTATGCTGATTACATGACTGATTTAAGGAAGAAAGTAGAAGCCTTACCAGACCATGTGATTGATAGAGAGAGTATCGAGTTAATTGTTAAATATGTATTTTTCTCAGTATTACACAACATATGTACATCTGAAAGTGAATCAACCCTACCAGATAAAATCATTACCACAGATACAGTTGATGAAGCTTTAGATAAATACTATCGAGCTAACCTATTAGAAAATATTTATACTTGGACAGGTGATATGAATTTATCTTATAAGTATATTTAAAAAAGGACACTAAATTGGAATACGGTATAATGATTAATTTCACACTTAGTATCCTATTGGTTTTAGTAATAGGGATAGTTTGGACTATTATTTGTAAACTACCATAAAAGGATTTAAGATGGAATTGATAGCAAACATCACAATGGTATCTTCACTGGTACTGGCTTTTGTAGCATTTATCGGTATATGTGTTATCGATCTTTAGTATAATTTTACAGTTAATAAAGAGATATGGGTTACACCATATCTCTTTATATTACTTTTTATATTAACTTATTCTTAAGGAGCACGAAATGATATTTAAAGAGAACGCTAATATATTAGAAGATTTACTTCGTAGTTCCGAAGTAATTACTAAAATTAGAAATAACTATCTAAAAGAGTTTAATAGTTATTTGAAAATAACGAAAGCACCTGGCTTATACGGTGATTATCAAGTAGTGATGAATCGTGATTATATTGACGAAACCATTAAAACTAAACTCTCTAGAATATTCTCTTTTATTAAACCTAGTGTTTATAAAAGATATGTCAATATGGCAATTATAGGTACAGATGAGATAACTAGAGAACTATCCGTTCGTAATAGTGAACTTGATGAACATAGAGAAGAGGTATTATTAAATTTAGGATTTTTAGTAATTCTAGAAAGAGAATACTGTAGACTTCTAGGTCTACATGATAAGGTTATAGATATTTTCTTTAATGAAATTGCAGAGTTTAAATTAAATTGCTTACTATACTGTTTTTCACGTAAAAAAGAAATCACTCAAGATGAACATAGTAGTAAATATGGTATTAAAGAGTTAATTGGTTTAGATTATTTTAGCATAAAAAAATTCAAAGGTTGTTATGGATTAATTCTACATCTCGATAGCATAGAGAATAATAAGTTAAATGGTAAGTTTATAATGTCTAAGTATGGATATTCTTTTTCAGATAAGGAAAAAGCATTTGAAGTTGAGTTAAATTTAGACAATAGTAAAGAAGCTATTTTTCTTAATCGATTAAAAAGTAGAGTCAATGCCAGAGATAAATCTAATCCTGATATAGGGATTATCAATGAGAGCTATGATATTGGAGATGTAGACATTAGGAGTATGACTGGTTATTGTAGTACTAAACCATATATCGAATTCTTTGATAGAGAAGATAAATGGTTTATCCAAGTAAATGATTTAGTCGACCCTAAAATATATTGTATACCAGATAACAATATAGAAGTAACAGAAGTAAAAGAAGATGGAATTATTTATACCATTATTAAAAATTTCTCTTATAACCAAGAAATTAAATTAATGTGTAGAATGTCCGATATTCCTTTTTTAAATACCAAATAAACATATATCATTACAGTGAGAGATATTTAAATATCTCTCACTATTTTTTTAACATTTATTAAAAGGAAACTAAAATGATTATTCTTACAAAACAGCACGATAAAATGATTGAAATCATCAGAGAAATGAGTCGTGAGATTTTTAAAGATTATAAGAAAATCTCTGAGTTTAAAGAATTTAAATTAGAATTTGATTATTACTTTAAAGATTGTATTCGTATTTATATTAGTAAATTAACAGAGAAAACTGGTTTATTTACTAATGAAATAGGTATATTTAGTACTAAATCTAAATACGAGCATTTTGCTTATACCAGTGTAGGAA
>ERZ1699246.160-NODE-160-length-10155-cov-2.709713_pt1 | contig 10155 bp, 8 predicted proteins | sample MGYA00581528_ERZ1699246 | MGnify/ENA primary metagenome ERZ1699246 (study PRJEB42319, sample SAMD00040303) | human oral metagenome | material: saliva | host: Homo sapiens | study: EMG produced TPA metagenomics assembly of PRJDB4115 data set (Metgenomic analysis of... | reverse complement strand
CCCTCCAAGGTCGTGATTCTCTCCACCGGTCAGCTCGACGGCGTGCTCTCCCTGGGCGTCGTGCCGGTCGGCGCAGCAACCGCCGGTGACGCCGACCTGGTCCCCACCTACCTGAAGACTAAGTTCTCCGATAAGTCCGCAGAGCTCGACAAGATTGCTAAGGTCGGCAAGCGCACCGACCCGGACGTTGAGGCCATCGCAAATCTCAAGCCCGACCTGATCCTCATCAACAACACCAACAAGAAGGACGAGCTGTACGAGTCCCTCGCCAAGATCGCGCCGACCGTGGTCACCGAGGGCACCGGCATCAACTGGAAGCAGGACTTCCTGCTGATTGCCGCCGCGCTGGGCACCACCGAGAAGGCTGAGAAGCTCATGGAGGAGTACAACACCAAGGCGAAGTCGGTCGGTCAGAAGGCTGGCAGCGAGAAGACCTTCTCCTTCCTGTACACTTCCGCTGACCGCACCCGCATCTTCGCGAAGTCCTCGTTCGTGGGCTCCATCTGCGCGGATGCGTCCCTGGCACGTCCCGCAGCTGCGCAGGTTGCGAAGACCTCCATCGACTTGAGCTCCGAGCAGCTCGACCAGGCTGACGGCGACTACCTGTTCTACGGTGTGCAGGGCGGCGACGAGTCCAAGCTGACCGGTGAGGCGCTGTGGAGCACCCTCAAGGCTGTTACCGAGAAGCACGCGCACAGCGTGGATGCTGACATGTTCTTCCTGAACGCTGGCCCGGCTGCCGCGCTTGGTGTTCTGGAGACCATCGAGAAGGCTCTCTAAAGGTTCTAGCCTCTCGTAGAGATTCGCCGGGAAGCCCCGCATTCTTACCTCTCATGCTCGCGCATGAGGGTGAGGAGGCGGGGCTTTCTGCACGCTCGGCACCTGCTTTCGCACCTGCTTTCGCACCTGCTTGCTGCCGCCGGATGCACTCGTGACCAGAATTGGTGCGCGCCCGCCCGAAATAGGGTCTAATGGGGGTAGAAGGCGCAGCGGTACCGTAGCCCCACGCCTGACACACCGAATCTTCTACACCGTTTAATTCACCGCCGAAACGAGCACGCAAGGCCGAAGAACAAGCCCTCCGAAGAGCCCCTGGCGCAGGCACGCCGCGTCATCGACGCACTCAACGAGCGTGGTGCCCGCAAGCAGGCAATCCGCCTGAAGGTAACCCTTCCCGACGCACCGCTGCCGCAGACCGCATCCAAGTTTGGTGGCCGACCGTACCTGCCCGCAGGCGAGTCTGCTCCGACCAATGAGAAGGGTGAGCCGCTGGGCATGATTGCGCAGATTAACTGCGCCGACCTGCCCGAAAAAGACATTTACCCGGCGACCGGTATGTTGCAGTTCTGGATCAACCCCAACGATGAAGAGTGCATGTGGGGTTACGACTACGAGAACCCGCTCTCGCAGAAGAATCACCGCGTCGTCTACTACGAGACGCTGGATGAACCGAACCCGGATGTGCAGTTCCCGGTTCCCTTCCCGACCATCGACTGGGGCGATTACGGCTGGCCTCTGGGACCTGAGGGCAAGGACGTTTCTGAGGCAACCACCGAGTACGCACTTGCCTTCGAGCCCTGGGAGCAGGGCTTCCTGGATGGCGGCTTCGAAATCTACGACCAGTTCGCTGACGCCTGGGATGAAATGTACCCGGACCAGAAGCTTCCCGAGGAACCGAACGCACGTGATGACGCCTCCTACAACCTGCTGGAGCCCTTCGAATCGGAGGAGAGGGATTACTCGCATATCGGCGGCTACCCCTCGTTCGTGCAGGAGGACCCGCGCGACGAGTTCGAGGAGCTGCGCGGCCACACGGTGAACCTGCTGACCATCGAATCGGAGTGGGGTGAGGACGCTGAGGAGGGCGTGTACGTGATGTGGGGTGATGCCGGTGCGGCGAACTGGCTGATTACTCCGGAGGCGCTTGCCGCCCGCGACTTCTCGCAGGTCGTCTTTGAATGGGCTTGCGGCTAAACGTGGTTTTGGCTGAATAGTCGAATGGGGAGGGAAATAGAGAATAACCGCTCTATTTCCCTCCCCTTTTTGTGTACCTTTTATCGGGTACGTCTAAGCAGCGCGATACTTACGGTTCTTACTACGCGGCGGAGCCGTAGGAACAATCAGCTTCGCCTCCACAAGACGGCGCAGATCATTCGTGATGGAGGTACGTGAAGCACCCCGACCCCAATGCTCTTGGATATATGTCGTGGAAACAGCCTCGCCCTGTGCACGCAGGCCACGCACAATACCAGCCTGGCGTTCGCTGAGGCCGTCAAGCGACGCATCGGCGCCCGCCGGTTCGACGGCGTCGGCTGAATGTTTGCCCGTGGAATGGGTTGCTTGCTGAGTCTTATCCTCAGGCGTGGTCTTCTGTTCCGTAGAAGACACATCCTGTGGGGGTTGCATCAGAGTGACCTGCACATAGAGTAGACGGTCAGCAAACTGGGGAGCGGGCAGACCCGCCTCCTTCAGCGCGCGCAGAACCGTGGGAATACCGGAAGCCCTATTCTCTGCAATCAAACGCCGCGTACCCGGGTCGGGCAGATTAGTCAGAATGCTTGCTAAGTAGCTGTTGCGGGTTGAAGAAACACCGGGCTGACCGAAATCTCGGATAGTTACAGCACCGTAGATACCGCCCGGGCTACGCACCACCAGGCGGTTGGTGTAGAGCTCAACCTGTACCTGTGAGCCGCGCGCACCCGGCGAGTAGTCGCGGTGCATGAGGGCGTTGACCAAAAGCTCGCGGATAGCCTCCAGCGGATACTCGTAGCGCTCAACCCGCCCGATACCGCTACTGTTGAGGCCCTCCATCGTGGACGTTTTGCGCATATTGCGAACCAAAACGCCCATAGCTTCATCCAACATGGAGGGGATAGGCCCGGTACCGCTGTGATTGTCCAGAAAACGTCGACCGTCCTCAGTGACCTCACCAAGCTCTTCACCGGGAAGAACAACAACGCTCATCATCAGCTGCGGGAAGAACGCCTGCGGGTAGGATCCCATGGCGAGAAGCGCCCCAAGAGTGGGCACTTCTCGGCCCTCAGAATCGATGCGTAGAATGCGTGCCTGCAGAAGAACCTCACGGTCAGAAAGCGCCGCAAAAACGCGAGGTTGCTCCTCGCGGAGGCGAGCGACATAGGCACTCACAAGGGTGGGGGAGAGGTCCTTGAACCTTGCCTCGCTGACCAGCTCCTCGTCGTAGCGGGGCTGACTGCGGCTCTCTAGGAGGCGGTCAATCTCGTACTTGGTGAGGCGAATATCGGCCTCGCCGACGCGCTGGTAGGAGCCGTTATACATGCCGTGTGCTTCGATGTAGTAGGGCTTCTGCGTCGGGTCGCCGGGGAGCACATCGATGCGCACGATACGGTGCTGCTCGTCTGTCGCCTCAATCTGAATATCTACCGGGGGTCGAGGCGTGATCTTGGAACGGATTGCCTCAACGGATGCGTCGTGGACTGCCTGTGCGTTGAAACCTTCAACTGGCTGTAGACCTTCTGCCGGGTCGGTGAGGCGGTTGGTGAGGCCAAGAAGAATGGTGCCGCCGTCGCCGTTGGCGAAGGCACTAACGGTTTCAAGAACGGACTTGGGGAACCCGCCAGCAGCAGCTTTGACTTCTACTCGCCCGTTTTCAGCCTGGCTACGGCGTAGGTTTTCGATGAGTTCGGCGGTGTTTGTTTCCATGCATGCTCCCGATGGCTACTTCTTGGTGAACGTCATAGCAACGTCATAACAGCATCATAACAATTTCTGCGATGATGTTGTTATGATCCTGCGATGAAGTTGATATGATTCGCTGTCTTCATCATTCTTAGAATCTTAAAAACCCCGAAATTGCAGGCTAAAACTGGGCATTCCTGTCGGTCTCATTGACCGCGCATCATATCAGCCGTCATAACAACTTCTGTTATGACGACTGATATGATGCCCCGTCATAATCCGCAATAAACGACATATAGGTACCCGCACTTGGTGCACCCCGCCGCCGGTGGCACAGTATAAAGTCGAGCCACTATCGACTCCCCGCACACAGGCGGGCAGATACACCAGGAGCAAACCAATGGCTGAACACACTTTCGGCTTCCGCACCCGCGCACTACACGCGGGCGGCACCCCCGACGCTGAACACGGTGCCCGCGCGGTCCCTATCTACCAGACTTCCTCCTTCGTCTTCAAAGACGCTGACGACGCCGCGAACCTCTTCTCCCTGCAGAAGTACGGCAACATCTACTCGCGCCTGTCCAACCCGACCGTCGCCGCGCTGGAGGAGCGCATCGCCTCCCTCGAAGGCGGCATCGGTGCGGTAGCGACCGCCTCCGGCATGGCTGCCGAGTTCATCACCTTCGCGGCTCTGTGCCAGCAGGGCGACCACATTGTGGCTTCTTCGCAGCTGTACGGCGGCACCGTCACCCAGCTGGACGTGTCCCTGCGCCGCTTCGGCATTGAAACCACCTTCGTGCCCGGCACCGACCCCGCCGACTACAAGGCGGCACTGACCGAGAACACCAAGGCGATCTACACCGAGATCGTGGCGAACCCCTCCGGTGAGGTTGCCGACCTGGAAGGCCTCGCAGAGGTCGCCCACGAGGCGGGCATCCCCCTGGTCGTGGACGCAACCCTGTCCACCCCCTACCTGATCCGCCCCATCGAGCACGGCGCGGACATCGTCATTCACTCGGTCACCAAGTTCCTGGGCGGTCACGGCACCACCCTCGGCGGTATCGTCGTCGAGTCCGGTCGTTTCAACTGGGGTAACGGCAACTTCCCGTCCATGACCGAGCCGGTTCCCTCCTACAACGGCGTGTCCTGGTGGGGTAACTTCGGTGAGTTCGGTTTCCTGACTAAGCTGCGTTCTGAGCAGCTGCGTGACTTCGGCCCGTCGCTGAGCCCGCAGTCCGCGTTCAACCTGCTGCAGGGTGTTGAGACCCTGCCGCAGCGCATGGACGCGCACCTGGCGAACGCTAAGCAGGTTGTCGCATGGCTGGTTGAGGATCAGCGTATCGCCTACGTGAACTACGCCGGTCTGGAAGACCACCCGCACCACGAGCGTGCGAAGAAGCTGCTGCCGCTGGGTGTCGGTTCCGTGTTCTCCTTCGGTGTGAAGGCGACCGAGAAGGCTTCCGGCCGCCTGGTCGGCGGCGAGTTCATCGGTGCCCTGCAGCTGGCAAGCCACCTGGCGAACATTGGTGACGCCCGCACCCTGGTGCTGCACCCGGGTTCGACCACGCACCAGCAGCTGACCGCTGAGCAGCTGGCTGCTGGCGGTGTTGGTGAGGACCTGATCCGCATTTCCGTGGGTCTGGAAGATATTGAAGACATCATTTGGGACCTGGATCAGGCGCTGACCTACGCAACCGGCCTGAACCACGCCGGTGAGCGTGTGGGCGAGTCCAGCGCAGACAAGGTTGTGGAGGCTGAGGAGGCGGTTGCCGCCGCTAAGGCCGCCGAGGACGCCGCCGCCGCTGAGGCTGCTGCTGGCGCATCCTGCTCCCTGCCTACTACCACTCAGGAGGAGAAGTAATGACTGAGAAGCGTACCTGGGTGGGTCCTTCCGCCCCTGAGCGTCTGAACATTCTGCGCAACACCCGCACGATCGCGATTGTGGGTATGAGCGATAAGATTTCGCGTGCTTCGTACTTCGTGGCGACGTACCTGCAGTCGGCTTCGCCGTACAAGCTGTATTTTGTGAACCCGATTCTGGCTGCGAAGGGCAAGCTTGTGCTGGGTCAGCCGGTGTACCCGTCGCTGCAGGACCTGCCGGAGGTCCCGGATCTGGTGGAGATTTTCCGCCGTAATGAGGACCTGCCGGGCGTGGTTCAGGAGGCTGTGGATCTGGGCGCGAAGACCGTGTGGATGCAGTTGGGCTCCTGGAATGAGGAGGCTGCCGCGATTGGTGAGGCTGCGGGTCTGAACGTGGTGATGGATAAGTGCGTGAAGATTGAGCACGCGCGTTTCCACGGTGGCCTGCACCTGGCTGGTTTTAATACGGGCGTGATTTCTTCGAAGCGTCAGGTGCTGTCGAAGTAAGCAGCCTGTGCTGTATAAGCCGCTGCGGCTTGTAATTACAAAAAATCAGGCGCTCATTAGCGTTTGAACGGAAGGGGCGTACCCGGGGTGATTCCCGGGTGCGCCCCTCCTTCTTTGATGCTGACGCAGTGATATAAGCAACCATAAGATGACCAGGGAAAACACCCAGATTCCTTGAGAGCATGTAGCTCCAATGTTATTGTTGTAGTAACAGTCCCCCCTCCGCCTCTGATTCAAGCGCATCTCGAGGGGGTCCTTTTTATGTTCGGTTCTACGGCGAACCGAGTAAGGAGAGCAGTGGTTGTGCCCAAGGAATCGTGCGTATTTCTGCCTTCAATAGAGGACCAGAAGGAATACCTTGTTGCTAAGAGGTATTTTCCTCAGGGAATAACCCTGAGCGACGATGACCGAGACATGCTTGCATGCTCTAATTTCCACTACCTTCTGGGGTACTTTCGTAATTACAACAAATACAAGAGCGAAGGGCTTCTACCCGAAAACCCAGGCATCTCGGATGTTTTAGATATTGTGCGTATGGATGTGAAGGTCTCTTCCCTTCTGTACGGGTACATGAGGCAGAGCGAACAAGCGATTCGAGCTGCATGGGTGGATGTATTTTGCACTTATCGTAGTCCCCATGAGTATCTCAACCCGGATGCATATATCTGTATGGACCAGGACAGGCCAGTAGATGCCCTCATCAAAGATATGATGCGGCATATCCTGCGATACCGTGAACCGTATGTTCGCGAGCGTATTGAGGAGTGGTGGAAATCCTGCGGAAAAAGTTCCTCTAAAAACCCCTCTGAAAACTTGGATGACTGGGAAGACGTTGAGGAGCTTCGAGAGATGATGCAAAAAGAGCTTCCCCTGTGGTCTGTTGTCGATTCGTTTTCATTAGGGCTTCTCTCCCATGCCGTGGTCCAAAGTTATGCTTCAGGAACTATCCCCGAGTCCGGAGACGCTGAAAAGCTGCTGCTCTACAAAAAGACAGCAGAGCGTATGGGAGTGAACCATAAGCACTTTGAGGGCCGTCTAAAGTCTCTGACCACTCTGAGAAACCGTGTAGCTCATGGTTCTCGCCTCTGGATGATGCCGACGACTGATACCTCTGCAAAGCCCAAAATTTTTGCTAAGGACCTCCGCGAGGCGGACCCGAAAGGTATGTTGGTCAGCTTCGCTAACGTTGCTCTTTTGCAGGGAAACACCCGTCGTCAGCGGGAAGCGTGGAAAGCGATAAAAGCTTTAGTGGAGCAGGATGAAAGTTACAGTATCGGGGTGGGATCACGGAAGATTTTTAACGTGATGGCCATTCCTGCCGCTGGCCTCGCATTATGACGCTGGCGTTCTCACGGGACTGAGGGAGGGGGCGTACCCGGGGTGAGTCCCGGGTGCGCCCCTCCTTCTATGCTCGGTGTAGTGCCGGGTGTAGCGCCCGACAGGGCATCCGGCGTGTTTGGGCGAGATTGAGGGCGCAGCATCGCCCCTAGTGGAGGGCAGTTCAGCTTTAAGGTAAACCTACCCTTATGTTCTGGGGTGCTGAGCCGGTATCCTAGTGTGGAGCCCGGCGGCCGGTACTCAGCACACACGCGTACCGACCGCCGGGTTTTCCTCTCTTGCAGATTGTGACGGAATATTACGTTGAATTCTTTCCCACCGGGAATAGCTGTACGATAGCCAGCGTTGCACCCGCAGAGAGGGGCACACCGCACGATGCCCCGGGTTACCGCAGGGTGACAACCCGCAACTACAAGAGCATCAACTACGACGCAAAGGAAGAACCATGTCCGCAATGATTAACCGCCGCACCGTCCTCGCAGGCTCCGCTTTCACCGGCCTGGCTGCACTGCTCGCAGCGTGCGGCTCGTCCAGCAGCAGCACCTCCGCATCCAGCACCAACAAGCTGGAAGCTATCAAGTCTGCCGGCAAGATTCGTGTGGGCCTGGAGGGCACCTACCGCCCCTTCTCCTTCCACGACTCGAACGGCACCCTGGTCGGCTTCGAGAAGGAAATCGCCGACCTGATTGCCAAGGACCTGGGCGTGACCGCCGAGTTCATCGAGACCCCCTGGGATTCGCTGATCGCTGGCGTGGACGCTGACCGCTACGACATCGTCATCAACAACGTTTCCGCAACCGACGAGCGCAAGCAGAAGTACGACTTCTCCGTGCCCTACCTGTACTCCGAGCCGAAGGTCGCCGTGAAGAAGGATTCTTCCCTGCAGAACGTGAGCGAGATTTCCGGCCACTCCTCGGCGCAGTCCGAAACCTCGAACTTCCGCAAGATGGTGGAGGCGAAGGGTGCCTCGATCGTGGTTGTTTCCGGTTTCGATGAGGCTATCGAACAGGTCCTCTCGGGCCGTGCAGAGATGACCGCGAACGACTCCGTGTCCTTCGCTGAGTACTTCAAGGAGCACCCGGACGCCAACCTGCGCCTGCTCTCCGGTGACCTGGGCACCGGCAGCAACTCCTCCATCCTGATGGCTAAGGGTCAGGACGCCCTGCGTAACGCTATCGACGAGTCGCTGAAGAAGCACCTGGAGAACGGTGACATCAAGGCGATTTACGAGAAGTACGTGGGCGAAGACCTCTCCCCGAAGAACTAATTAAAGGAGCTGAGTTCCGTTCATGGAACGCTACCTGAATCTTTGGGCTGAGTCCCTGCCTCAGCTGCTGGGCTCGACCCTGGCAGTGACTATTCCGCTGTCGCTGATTTCTTTCGCGCTGGCGCTGCTGGTGGGCATCATCTCCGCTGGCGCGCGCACGAGCCGCTTCGCCCCGGTGAACTGGCTGGCCTGGCTGTATATCTGGGTCTTCCGTGGCACCCCGCTGCTGGTGCAGCTGTTCATCGTCTTCTACGGCTTGCCGAAGGTCGGTATTGCCCTGGACGTGTGGAGTGCCGCGATCATCACGATGAGCCTGCACACCGGCGCGTACGTGGCGGAGACCTTCCGTTCCGCGGTGGCGGCTATTCCGCGCGGCCAGTTTGAGGCGGCGGCAACCCTGAACTTCACCCGCATGCAGACCCTGCGCCACGTGGTCATTCCGCAGGCGGTGCGTATTGCTCTGCCGAACCTGGGCAACAACTTTATCGACCTGATTAAGGGCACTTCGCTGGTGTCGGTCATTTCAATGGTTGACCTGTTCCAGACCGGTAAGCAGATCGCGTCGCGTACTTTCGAGCCGCTGGCAATGTACTCCGAGGTCGCCATCATTTACCTGGTGATTTTCACTCTGCTGACCGCCGCGCAGTCGGCCCTGGAGAAGTACAGCAACCGTTACGTGAGGAGCAACAATGCTTAGCGTTGATTCCCTGTCGAAGAGCTTCGGCGAGACGCAGGTGCTCAAGAACATCAGCCTGGACATCCCCGACGGTGAGACCACGGTGATTCTGGGCCCCTCCGGTAGCGGCAAGTCGACTCTGCTGCGCTGTCTGAACCTGCTGGAAACCCCGCAGTCCGGCACGCTCACCATTGACGACGCGCAGGTGGACTACAGTCAGAAGCTCACCGACGCGCAGGTGCGTGATATTCGCTCCCGTTCGGCGATGGTGTTCCAGCAGTTCAACCTGTTCCCAAACTATACGGCGCTGAAGAACATGGCGCTCGCCCCGACCCTGAACGGCACTCTGAGTGCTCAGCAGGCGCAGGAGCGTGCCCGCGAGCTGCTGGTTGCCGTGGGCTTGGCCGACCTCGCCGATGCTGCGCCCACCGAGCTGTCGGGCGGCGAACTGCGGCGCATGGCGATCGCGCGCGCCCTCCTCATGGACCCGGCCATCGTCATCGCAGACGAGCCGACCGCCGGCCTCGATAGCGCGAACGCGACCGCTGTCCTCACCCTCCTGCGCGACGCCGCCGATCGGGCAGCAGCCGTCCTCGTCGTCTCGCACGAGGCCGAAGCGCAGCGCTTCGCGGATCGCAGCTACGTCATGGAGGACGGTCATCTGCGCGCCAGCGACTAGCTCGCCGGCCTCCGAACGCGTCAAATGTGAGAGGGCCGACCTGCCCAACATGTCTCCCGATGCGGGCAAAGCGGTGCCAACGTGGCAGACTGGCATCATGAAGTCTTTGTACGAGAACCTCAGCGAACCCGCGCCCCTGGAAGATGGCGCACTGCGAGTGACACCGCTGGG
>ERZ1699246.154-NODE-154-length-10230-cov-2.034049_pt1 | contig 10230 bp, 7 predicted proteins | sample MGYA00581528_ERZ1699246 | MGnify/ENA primary metagenome ERZ1699246 (study PRJEB42319, sample SAMD00040303) | human oral metagenome | material: saliva | host: Homo sapiens | study: EMG produced TPA metagenomics assembly of PRJDB4115 data set (Metgenomic analysis of... | reverse complement strand
CGCGCGCACCCCCGGCCCGCACGGCAGCCAGGTCCTGGTGCCCAACTCCGTGCCCGTGACCGTCGACGCGGGCATCGGGGACGAGCTCATCTCCGTCGAGACCGCTCAGGCGCTCGAGTTCTCCCGCCGCGCGGCCGCCGAAGAGGGCCTGCTCGTGGGCATCTCCTCGGGCGCCGCCCTGGCGGGTACGGCCGCCGTCGCCGCTCGCCCCGAGCTGGCCGGCAAGAAGATCGTCACCCTCCTGCCCGACACGGGTGAGCGTTACCTCTCGACCGCGCTGTTCGCGGGCCTCGAGGACTGATCTTTCCCGCTTGACGCGCTAAGGTGGCCCCGGATGGAATATCCGGGGCCACCTGTGCGTTCCCATCTGAGTCGACCATCCAGGAGGAACCCGTGAAGCTCACCGTACGCGCCCTGTCGAAGACCCTGTCGCGCGCCCTGCCCACCAAGGCGCTCGGGCTCTTCCACGAGGACCTCGTGACGGCGCAGCGCCGCGACCCCGCGGCCACCTCCGCCCTGGAGATCGCACTGACGTACCCGGGCGTGCACGCCCTGTGGACCCACCGCGTCTCCCATGCTCTGTGGTCCCCCGGAGCCCGCACTCCCGCGCGCGTCCTATCCTCCATGGCCCGCGCGGTCACCGGCGTGGACATTCACCCCGAGGCCACGATCGGCCGCCGCGTCTTCATCGACCACGCGACGGGCGTCGTCATCGGCCAGACGGCCGAGGTCGGCAACGACGTCGTCATCTTCCACGGCGTCACCCTCGGCGGCGTCGCCATGACTCCCGGCAAGCGCCACCCCACCGTCGGCGACCACGTCATGATCGGTGCCGGCGCGAAGGTCCTGGGCCCCATCACCGTGGGCACGGGTGTCAAGATCGGCGCGAACGCCGTCGTCGTCAAGGACGTACCCTGCGGCAACGTCGCGATCGGCGTGCCCGCACGCCTGCTCCCCAAGCCCGAAAAGGACACGCGCGACCGCGATCTGATCGTCGATCCCGCCTACTTCTTCGAGGAGCCCGCTCTCTACATCTGAGGGGTGTTTACCCTCGTCAGACTCAGTCTCTGAGAATCCATTCAAGCGCCGTGACAAAGTGAGCGCCCTCACCTATAGTTGGTTTATGGAAGCTCGAACTCTACATGCCCCACTGGACGCGTTGTCAGCGGCGAATCGGCCCCAGGGTATTGAGATCGCCACGCTCACAACATTCGACATCCCCGCTCTCGCGGTGCTCACCCTCGAGGCGTACGACGACGCTGTCACGCCCGAGGCGCTCCTGGAAACGTCCGAAGAACTAAGCCTGACGTTTGAGGGCGCTTTCGGGGCGACCACGGAAGACTCATTCATCGGCGCGTGGGACGGGGGAACGCTCGTCGGTGCGATCCTCGTCGTGCGCGAATCCCCGTGGGATGACGCGCCGGATGGCCCCTTCGTGGTGGACCTGATCGTCGCCCCCGACTACCGCAGGCGCGGCATTGCGACGGCCCTCGTCTCAGAGGTCGCGACGCGCTGCTCGCAGTGGGGATTCGACACCCTCGCCCTGCGCCTGGACACGCGCCACGGCGGGGCCCGCGAACTCTACTCGGTGCTCGGATTCGAAGAGATCGCCTGACAAAGAGCGAGGAGTGCGAGCCTGACGGCCCGCACTCCCCTGACGGTTGTTCGCGCGCTCAGCGCTGGCAGGACGGACACCAGAACAGGCGTCGGTTCTGCATGAGCGCCTCGCGGATCGGCGTAGAGCAACGCAAGCACGGCCGGTCCGTGCGGTGGTACACGTACCAGCGCGAGGCCTCCTCGTCCCCCTCGATCGGCGGGTTGGGGGCTTCCTCCGGGTCCATCGTGTCCAGTCGGCCGGCGGCCAGTCCGCGGTTCATGAGGTCGCAGATGAGGACCCACAGCTCCCGCAGGCGCTTGAGTGAGATGTTGGCACCCTTACGGTGCGGTGAGATGCCCGCGAGGAACAGGGCGTCGGCCCGGTAGATGTTTCCCACGCCCGCGATGATCGACTGGTCCATGACGATCTCGCCGATCGCACGCTTCTTGGAGTGGGCAACCTGAGCGAAACGCTCCATGGCCTCGGCGTCGGAACGTGCCCCGGCGTCCAGGGGGTCGGGCCCCAGCTTCGCCTCCGCCTTGATGCGTTCCTCATCGGTGATGAGGTCGCAGCGGTTGGGGCCCACCAGGTCGGCGACGGCGTGGTCGTTGAACAGGCGCAGGCGCACGGCCCCCACGGGCTCGGGCGGCTCCCACTCCCCCGCCTTGGCCTCGCCGAAGCCCTCGCCCCAGCGGGTCTCAGAGTGCCCGTTCCACTCCCCCTTGGCGACGTTGGGGACTCGGTGGGCGACCCCGTGGCCCTCGTCGACGACGGTCTCGTCGCCGTTGAAGCGCCACCAGCCGTACAGGCCCAGGTGGATGTGCACCCAGCGGTCCGGCCAGGGCGCATCCTCGGGCAGGATCGGCTCCCCACTGCCGGCCGCGGCGCCCTCGAGGAGGGCCACCCCGGCCTCGTACATCTCGCCCGGGGTGGGCGGGACGAAACCGATGAACATGTGTTTGCCGTGCACGCGCACCCGCTGCATGACCCACCCATCCAGGAGGGCGGCGGAGGACGCGAAGCGTCCCTGCGGGGACGACGCCGAGACGATACCCCCGACGAAAAGCTCGTCGAGGGTACCGGCTAGGCGACGGACTGCATCGCCTTCAGGCATGCGACCTCACTTCTTGACGACGACGTTGACCAGCTTGGGCGCACGCGCGATGACCTTGAGCGGATCGGAGCCATCCAGTGCCTTGACGATCGGTGCCTGCTCCAGGGCCGCGGCGATCAGGTCTTCCTCGGAGATGGAGGGTGCGACCTCGATGCGGGCCTTGACCTTGCCGTTGACCTGGACGATCGCCGTGACCGTGTCCTCGACCAGCAGCGAAGAATCCTCGACGACCGGGAAGGGCTCGCGGGCCAGGGAGGCCTCGTAACCCAGGCGCGCCCACAGCTCTTCGCACAGGTGGGGGGCAACCGGGGCGAGCATGAGGATCAGGGCCTCAATGGCGTCGCGCGGCACGGCGTCCAGGCTCGTCAGGTGGTTGTTGAGGACGATGAGCTTGGAGATCGCGGTGTTGATGCGCAGGTTCTCGTACTCTTCGGTGACCTCGGCGATCGTGCGGGCCACGAGGCGGCGCGTCTTATCGTCCGCGGCCTCCTCGGTCACGGTCAGCTCGCCGGTCTCCTCGTCGATGGCGTTACGCCACAGGCGCTGCAGGAAACGCTGGGAACCGACGACCGCGCGGGTCTCCCACGGGCGCGACAGGTCGAGGGGGCCCATACTCATCTCATACACGCGGAAGACGTCGGCGCCGTAGGCGTCGTACATCTCGTCGGGCGTGACGATGTTCTTCAGGGACTTGCCCATCTTGCCGTACTCACGTTTCACGGGCTCACCCTCGTAGGTGAAGCCGGTCGTCTCGTCACCCTCGACCTCGTCGGCGGGCACGTACTGGCCGCGCTCGTCGGTGTAGGCGTATGCCTGGACGTAGCCCTGGTTGAAGAGCGTGTGGTAGGGCTCGGCATCCGGCACGTGACCCAGATCGAAGAGGACCTTCTGCCAGAAGCGGGCGTAGAGCAGGTGCAGGACCGCGTGCTCAACGCCGCCGACGTACATGTCGGTGCCGCCGCTGACCTTGCCCTCGCGCGGGCCCATCCAATAGGCCAGGTTCTCCTCGCCGGCGAAACGCTCGGAATTCGTCGGGTCGGTGTAGCGCATCTCGTACCAGCACGAACCCGCCCACTGAGGCATCGTGTTGGTCTCGCGGCGGTAGGTCTTGGGGCCATCGCCCAGGTCGAGGGTCACGTTCACCCAGTCCTCAGCGCGACCCAGCGGGGCCTCGGGCGAGGAGTCCGCGTCGTCCGCGTCAAAGGTACGCGGGCTGTAGTCGCTGACCTCGGGCAGCTCGACGGGGAGCATATCCTCGGGCAGGGCGTGCGCCACGCCTTCCTCGTCCCACACGATCGGGAAGGGCTCGCCCCAGTAGCGCTGGCGGCTGAACAACCAGTCGCGCAGGCGGTAGGTGACGGTGCCGTGGCCCAGTCCCTTGGCGACCAGCCACTCGATCATGGCGGCCTTGGCCTCGTCCTTGGCCAGGCCGTTGAGGTCGATCTCGTCGTTCGCGGAGTCGACGGCCACACCATCGCCCGTGTAGGCGCCGGCCTCAAGGTCGGGGCCGTAGGGGTCTCCCGCGGGGCCGATCGTGCGCACGACGTCGAGGTCGTAGGCGCGGGCGAAGGCCCAGTCGCGGTCGTCGTGGGCGGGCACGGCCATGATGGCGCCCGTGCCGTAGCCCCACAGGACGTAGTCGGCGACGAAGATCGGGACCTCGCGGCCGTTGACGGGGTCGATGCCCAGCAGGCCGGTGAACACGCCGGTCTTGGTGCGTTCCTCGTCGGCGCGTTCGGCTTCGGACTTGGCCGAGGCCTGGGCGCGGTAGGCGGCAACGGCCTCCTTCGGGGAGGCGGCACCGCCCGTCCACGCGTCCTTCGTGCCCTCGGGCCAGGACGCGGGCAGGGTCAGGGCGGCCTCGTCGCCGGCGTCGCCGCCGGCGGTCCCACCGAGGATCGGGTGCTCGGGGGCCACGACCATGAAGGTCGCGCCGAACAGCGTGTCGGGTCGTGTCGTGTAGACGTCCAGGGAGTCGAGGCAGGCTCCGACCTCGCGCGCTCCGGGCACGTCGAAGCGCACGGTCGCGCCCTCGGAGCGGCCGATCCAGTTGCGCTGCATCGTGCGCACCTTCTCCGGCCAGTCGATCGTGTCGAGGTCGTCGGACAGGCGCTTGCCATAGGCGGTGATGCGCATCATCCACTGGCGCAGGTTGCGCTTGAAGACCGGGAAGTTGCCGCGCTCGGAGCGACCATCCGCGGTGACCTCTTCGTTGGCGAGGACCGTGCCCAGGCCGGGGCACCAGTTGACGGGGGCCTCGGAGACGTAGGCGAGGCGGTAGGAGTCGACGACCTTCGCCTGCTCGGCGCGATCGAGCGAGGAGTAGTCGGAGCCGTCCTCGGGGCGAATCTCGCCGGACTCGAGCTTGGCGATCAGCTCGCTGATCGGGCGAGCCGCACCCTGCGAGCCGTCGGGGGCCGTGGCCTCGGGATCGAACCACGAGTTGAAGACCTGCAGGAAGATCCACTGCGTCCAATGTACGTACTCGATGTCGGTCGTAGCGAAGGAACGACGCGAGTCGTGGGACAGGCCCATGCGGCGCAGCTGGCGGCGCATGTTCGCGATGTTCTGGTTCGTCGTGATGGCCGGGTGCTGGCCGGTCTGGACGGCGTACTGCTCGGCGGGCAGGCCGAAGGCGTCGTAGCCCATCGTGTACAGGACGTTGTCACCCTTCATGCGGCGGTAGCGCGCCAGCGTGTCGGTCGCGATGTAACCCAGCGGGTGACCCACGTGCAGGCCCTTACCCGAGGGGTAGGGGAACATGTCGAGGATGAAGAAGGGGTTGCGGGATGCCAGCGGGCCTGCCAGGTCACCCGTGGGGTTGTCCGCGTGGAACGTGCCCAGCTCCTCCCAACGGTCCTGCCACTTCGTTTCGATCTGACCGGCGAGCTCAGCGGTGTAGCGCTGGGCCGGGGCACTCTGCGGATTTTCGCTCATCTGTGCGTTCCTCGCTTAACGATGGGTCGCGTAACAATACTCCTCACCAGGGTAGTTCACGCCCGCCCGCGTCGCCGGATGCGCCCGCCCACCGAAGCGAGCACAAATAGGTGACAATAGTCGCATGAGCACTGTTTTTGAAAACATCATCTCGGGCGTCTGGCCCGGACGCTTCGTGTGGGCCGACGACCTGTGCGTCGCGTTCGCCACGATTGAACCCACCTCACCCGGGCACGTCCTGGTCGTCCCGCGCTGCCCCTATGAGGCGTGGACCGATGCCCCCTCGGACGTCGCAGCGCACCTCATGAAGGTGGCGCGCGCGATTGGTCTCGCCCAGAAGGCGGCATTCGGCGTTCCGCGCGCGGGCCTGGCCATCGCTGGCTTCGAGGTGCCCCACACCCACCTGCACGTCATCCCCCTGCGCGACGAGACCGACATCCTCCTGTCGAAGGCTGCTCCGGCGACCGACGAGGATCTCGATAACGCGATCACCACGCTGCGCGAGGCCCTCCTCGCCGCCGGCCACGGCGCCCACGTGCCCCCGTCGATGGGATCCGCGGCGCTCTCCTAACCGACTCCGCTCCTCTCTTTCTGAGCACCCCGCGAGGGCGCTCCCAGCCCGCCCGACCACCTCGGTCAGGTGGGCTGATGCGCGCCCGGGCCTCGTCGATAGGGCGGCTCAGGCGCGCACGATGATGCCCGAGGCCAGGGCCGCGTCGAGCTGCACCATCTCTCCGTCATCGAGGGCAACCGTCATCGAGCTCGGTCCGCTGGCGAGGATGACAACGCGAGCACCGGGCACAAGACCAGCCTCCTCCCATGCGCGCAGGGCCTGCGGGTCACGATCGGGCAGCCGATCCACCACGCCCCCATCCCCCACCGCGAGCGTATCGAGGGGCGCGCCGAGAACCTCGTCGCTCGAGCCATCCGCGCGCGGGATCGGATCCCCATGCGGATCGCGCGTCGGGTAGCCCAGGACCTTGTCGAGGCGGTTCAACAGCCGCTCGGACACGGCATGCTCGAGGATTTCAGCCTCCTCGTGCACCTCATCCCAGGAGAAACCCAGGGCCTCGTGGAGGTAGGTCTCCAGCAGCCGATGCCGGCGCACCATACCGAGGGCGACGGCACGCCCCTGGCCGGTCAGGCGCACACGCCCGTAACGCTCGTGAGTGACCAACCCCTGGCGAACTAGGCGCTGAACATTCTCCGTCGTCGTTGACGGCACCACGCCCATGTGCTCGCCGATGTCTTTGGGCTTGACACCGTCACGCCCGGCCTCCTCAGCGCTCCACACGAGCTTGAGAATATCCTCGACGACCGTTGAGTATTCGCTCGATGCCTCCGACACAGCATCCCCTTTCGTCCGGGCCTCCATTGTAGGCAAAGCCCCGCCGCGCGAGCGCCCGGTTCCGCGCACCACATCCGAACGCCGCCTCCCAGTACCCCATGCCACACGGATGCGAGATAGGACACTGAGGGCAACATTGACTTGTCCGCACACCCCAAGATGTGTATATTTATCTCTCGGTTGCAAAACCCCCGCGTCATTAGCTCAATTGGCAGAGCAGCTGACTCTTAATCAGCGGGTTGAGGGTTCAAGTCCCCCATGACGCACAGCTTTCCCGGCTCCGGTCGGCGAGAGTTCCCGCGTCATTAGCTCAATTGGCAGAGCAGCTGACTCTTAATCAGCGGGTTGAGGGTTCAAGTCCCCCATGACGCACAGAAAGCCGGTGGCCTACAGGTCGCCGGTTTTTCGTATCCGTGCCCCACTTCCCCTTTGTTTTCCAGTGTTGACCGTAGCCCTGCCAGATCTCCGGCCTGCCACAGCCCCGCCCGCTCGCCGCCCGCCGCCGCTGCCCCGCCAGATCTCCGGCCGCCGCGAGACCTGCCCGCCCGCTCGCCGTCCGCGCCGCGAGCTTCGCTCGGCGCGTCGGCTCGAAGCCCGGCCAGGCCCCGCAGGCCTCGCATCGGCCTCCGATCGGGCGGCTCGTGGCGTGCCTTTCCATTGCCTAGCCAAGCATTGGCACCACATGCGACACAAAACTCGCCCAGTACGAGCACAACACCCGTAAGTCAGCCATATTTCAGAGCGGTCGCATCGACGGCCTTGAGTGCACAGCGAAGCACATGGGAATCACCTGCATGCTATGTGCCCGCGCCTGATAGAGCACCCAATCCAGAGCTCAGCCCGCAATAGACATGCACGTCGCCAACAATGTGTATACTGAACAATCATGGCTCATAGCGTTTAGTACGCACACCTACGACTGGGGAACAACATGAGGAAAAGCCGGAGAGTTCTGGCGACGGGTGCTGGTTTGGCTCTTGTCGCTGCAGGTACGGTATCAATGTTTGCGCCACGCAGCGCACAAGCCGATGCCGAGCCCTTCTCCCTCTCACAATACGTCTCATCAACAAGCACGACTGTGTGCAATGCCAACCCTGTGATCACGACCTATCACGGTACCGTCGTGCTGGACATCCCGGTCACGACGCTTCTGGCAGGCCACGAGGCCGAAATCCGCGCTGCGGCTGCACAGGGGCTCTCCCCTCATGACTCCGGCAGCAACGACAACGCCGATATCACACTGACCGTGAGTGTCCCTGAGGCGGTCACGTTGGGGACGTCTCGCGCGAAATCTACCTCGTCAATGCTCGCCTACACGTCGTTCTCCCCCAACGCTGAGCGCACACAGGTCACTGCGAACATCCAGCTCAAGGATCTGAGCTGGCAGCAGCTGCTCGATATCTACGATGCGGAAAAAGCCCACCCCGGCCAGCACACGATCAAGGTCCAGGTCCCCTATGCCGTTGGCACAACTGACCCCGCAGAAGCGACTCAACTGGCCAGCGAACAGGTGACCGTGACAGGAACGTTCAACTTCTTCGCATCATCGACGACCCCCGCTCAGGTCTTTAACTTCGATACGAAGACCCTGAAGCTGGCGGAGTCGCCTACCGACTGCTTCGCGTCCGCACCAACCAAGACAACGCGCTGGGTTGATGAAGAGGACGGCCACGACTTACAGCCCCCAAAAACCGGGCCAAACTTCTTCCAAGCCGCAGGAATTCCCGACTACGAATTCTCCACTCAGGAGTTGTCTGCGGATGGCTTGACCGGTATTTACAAGTACAAGAATGTTTTCGGCTCCCTTCCGGTCAACGGTGATGACCCGGCAATCGACACCGATTTTAAGGTCGGCCTGGATGGGAACGCTCCGACTCAGACGGAAAAGATCTACGCCGAGAATAAGAACTCGCTTCTGACCATCGAGAACGTCGTCCACCTGGACGACCTTCGAGGTGGACGCATTGCGGATCTCCTCCAGAAATACGAGGAGACGCCCAACGCTTTCGACGATTTTGGCCTGAGGAATGCTCACGTGGGCTTCACAACGCAGATCACTCTTCCTGCGCAGCTGAAGTTTTCCGACCCCTCGGCCATCTCGGTGACCGGGCTTCCCCAGGGCTTCTCAGCGACGACAGTGGCAGTTAACGGACAGAGAGCAACGATAACTGTTGAGGTCGATAACCCCTATCAGATCACCACCATCGAAGACCTCAAGGATGCGATGAGTGGGCTTCAGGGAAAAGCGGTGATCACCATTCAGAAGATTGCCTTCGCTGATTCCGCAACTGCCGATTCGGATTACACGATCGATCACCTCACGCAGGGAATCATCTCGGTTGATGTCGAGAAACAACTCGGTACCATGGTCAAGCCCGGGTGGCCGTCACCCGCATGCCCTCCGACTATGGGCGACGACGATACTGTCGAACCGGCCGAACCTCGCCCTGTTCTTGGGACAGTATTTGATCCGCCGTCACCTGCTTGCCCTCCTTCGGACATGCGTCTGAGCGCCGGATGGAGGCCCCCCGCGATCGGCCCTTCTGCCGGGTGGGATGAAGCTCCGCTCATGAAGCACCCTCTGAAGTACACGACCAGCGAGGCACATCACGATGTGACGCGGCTGTCCTTTAAGCCTGGTCCGACGCCGACAACGCCTATGCCTACGCCGACGACGCCTACGCCCTCGGTTCCTCCTAAGCCTGCAACACAGCTCGCCAAGACCGGTGCTCTCACCGGCGATGTGCTGGTACTCGCTGCCGCGACAGGCGCTCTCGGTGCCGCGGCAATGCGGAGGAAGCGTTCTTAATTCGCGTTTCATAGTCATGGGAGGGGGTGCCGGTGGTTCACCGGCACCCCCTCCTTATCTGGGTGAACGGATAGAACGTATTGGCTTTGTAGGCACTTTTCGGCTTGGGGGTGCGCCAAAGTCGGTGTTGAAGGTGGGGTTTCATCGTGGTGGCATGACCACTCCCACGTGCCGTCACTCATATCCGGGAGTCGTGAGACGTTGTGGCTGTTGCACATGTGGCAGCTCGGTCCTGGCGAGCATCGCAGGTTCGTCGCTGGCGCACACGAGGCAGCCTGGCGGGCGGCATCCTACCAGCACCTCCGACAGGACCCACCGGCGTCACAGAGATGGCCCCCAGCAGCACCGCAAGGCCACCGCCGGCTGGTTTATCAAGGAGTGTCGCATGCAATTCCCATGAAACCGTATCGCACCACCCATCCACA
>ERZ1699246.153-NODE-153-length-10239-cov-2.918117_pt1 | contig 10239 bp, 5 predicted proteins | sample MGYA00581528_ERZ1699246 | MGnify/ENA primary metagenome ERZ1699246 (study PRJEB42319, sample SAMD00040303) | human oral metagenome | material: saliva | host: Homo sapiens | study: EMG produced TPA metagenomics assembly of PRJDB4115 data set (Metgenomic analysis of... | reverse complement strand
GGTAGCCTGGAGCTGAATGTATCGTTTGACCGAAGCCACCCAAGGCGCGACCGGGGTGCCCTTCGGAATCTAGGAGGCATCAAAGAAATGACCCACCGAGCATAAGCCCGGACTCAGAAGAATTTTTTGCGCGCTCACGCAGCAGCTCTACGGACACGTTTCCTACGTGTTCCAATCAGCGCGCACGCACCCGGGCACAGGTACATCCACCGTTACGCTCGGGTTTTTTCGCGCCCTTTTTGGGGCGATCCTCTTACCGCCACGCGCTCAGCATAGGCCCCCAAACCGCCGGCACACTACTGCAACGCACCACCGTCGGAGTTTGAGAGCACCCGAGCATCCACACCTCAAGGAGCTCGTATGACACACGTACTTCAGCCGCAGGCGACCTTTCCCCGTTCCGCTTCTTCCCGCGATGCCCGCTCGCACGCCACTTCCCACATGGTTTCCCATGCAGCGGCGCACGTTAGTATCGCCCATCTACACTTTGCGCACCCGAGCCAACCTCTACTGTTTGTGGACCTTTCGGCGGTATTTTCGGCGCCTCTAACCGGCCTTATTGGCGATAATGGTTGCGGAAAAACAACCCTCATGAGGTTGATTTTGGGTGATTTGACCCCGGATTCCGGTTCTTTGGCAGCGCCGGAGCGCATGGCGTATCTACCTCAGGATTTGGGTCTGGACCGGGAGCAGACCCTCGCTGAGCTCTGCGGAATCACCGAGATTCTGTGGGCACTGCAGGCGGTGGAATCCGGCGAATACTCCCCCGAACTCTACGAGACCATCGGGGATAACTGGGACGTTGAGGAGCGCACCCTGGCGGCTCTTGCGACCTACGGTTTCACCCCGGCGGCACTGATTGATCGAGACAACCCGGAGGCGGTTCGCGCGCTCTTTGCCCGCAGCATGCGCAGTTTCTCCGGTGGCGAGGCAGTCATTGCCGCGCTTGCCTCGCTGATGATTTCTGACCCCGAGTTCATTCTGCTGGATGAGCCGACGAACAACCTGGACTCCTCAGCGAAGGCTCAGCTCTTCACCGCGTTGGAAGCACTGCCCTGCCCGGCACTCATCATCAGCCATGATCGCGATCTGCTGGAGCGTGTAAACGTGATTGCGGAGCTTCACGCCGACCGTCAGGGACTGGCGCATCTGCGTCTCTTTGAAGGTAACTACAGTACCTACCGGCAGGCGCTGGACACCGAGCAGCAGGCGGCTCAGCGTCGCGTGACCGAGGCGAAGAACCGGGTGCGTTCGGCGCATCGCGAGTGGGTGCAGGCGCAGGAGATTATCTCGAAGAACATGGCGCAGGTGTGGAAGGACGACCAGCCGGATACGATTCTTGCCCTCACCAAGGACGCCTCACGTCAGGCGGCGGCGAAGCTTCGCGGGCTGCGCGTCGGCAAGCAGGAACAGGCCCGGGAGGCATACCAGAAGGCTCAGGATGAGGTGCGCGTGCAGGAGAAGATCTACGCCAAACTGAGCCAGCAGCCCCTACCCGCGGGTCGCAAGGTACTGGAGCTGCACCGGGTTGATGCCCGGCAGGTTTCACGTGAAACATTTACCACTAAGCAACCCACAAAGGTTGATTCTCTGCATTTTTCACCCGCCGAGGCTGATAGCGAGAGCAATCAGGGAACCCCGGCGGAACGCCCAGAACACCTGATTCTCAGCGGTCCCGAGCATCTGCGCATCACCGGTGCAAACGGTAGCGGCAAGACCACCCTCTTGAACGCTATCGCCCACGCCGGCGAGGCTGACTACCGCTCCCCCGTGCAGCCCGCCTACCGGGTCGGCTATTGCCTCGAGGGGGCGTACATTCCGCAGCGCATCACCCTCGACCCGCAGCTCACCCTCCTACAGAGCGTGCAGCGGGCAAACCCCGGAGTGAGCGAGCAGCATCTGCGTGACCAGTTGGCGCGCCTGCTTTTCCGCCGCGAGAGCGTGCACCATAAGACCGGTGAGCTCTCCGGTGGTGAGCGTTTCCGCGCGGCGGTGGCGCAGGTGCTTCTGGCCGACCCGGTGCCGCAACTTCTCATGCTGGATGAGCCGACGAATAACCTCGATATTTCTTCGGTGGATTGGCTGGTGCAGGCACTCGAAGCCTACACCGGTGCGCTCATCGTGGTGAGCCATGATGAGGATTTCTGCCGCCGCATCCGCATTGACCGCACGATGGCGCTCTAACTAGGGTTCCGTCTAAGGTTCCGAACCCAACCCCGCGGGTGCTACCCGGGGCTTAACGAACGGGTGCCCGGCACCTCCGAATATTGGAGGCGCCGGGCACCCGTTTCAGTTACCTCACCGCGGCTACGTCACCGCGCTGACGAAAACTTAGATTAGAGGACCAGGCCCTTGGTCTGGGACACTGCGCGCTCGAAGCGAGCCTGAACGTCAGCCCAGTTCACAATGTTCCAGAATGCCTTGACGTACTCGCCCTTGACGTTCTGGTAGTCCAGGTAGAATGCGTGCTCCCACATGTCCAGCTGCAGAACGGGAATCAGTGCAACGGAGATGTTGCCCTGCTGGTCGTAAAGCTGCTCGATGATGAGGCGCTTGCCAACGGTGTCCCATGCGAGGATTGCCCAGCCGGAGCCCTGAATGGTCAGTGCAACGTTGGTGAAGTGCTCACGGAACTTGTCGAAGGAGCCGAAGAACTCGTCGATTGCCGCTGCCAGCTCGCCGGTGGGCTTGTCGCCGCCCTCGGGGGACAGGTTGTTCCAGAAGATGGAGTGGTTGGTGTGGCCACCCAGGTTGAACGCCAGGTCCTTGGAGAGCTTGGAGACGTTGCCGTATGCACCGTTCTCGCGTGCCTCTTCAAGCTGCTCGAGAGCTGCGTTAGCGCCTGCAACGTATGCTGCGTGGTGCTTGTCGTGGTGCAGCTCCATGATCTTTGCGGAGATGTGGGGCTCGAGCGCCGCGTAGTCGTAGGGGAGCTCGGGGAGGGTGTACTTTTCAGCCATGATGATGCCTTTCATTAGAAAACTTGGCTTGTATTAAAGATTACCAGCGTAGCGTTTACTTTACTTTTCATGAGTTGGGGTGCATCACATTTATGTAAGACCTCGCTTGAGCATGTGGATTTCAGGCGAAGACTTTTCCCCACAGCTGTGGAAAACCGTGTGTATCAACAGGCTATTTAAGGCTTACACCCCTTTCTGCCGCGAAATACCGGGGTATGCACTCATGTGAATAACAGTACTGTAAGTTCTCCACACTGTGGATAACTGCTGTGGATAACATCCTATTTTGGGGATGCGCGGGGGATAAACTGCAGAATTTTCGCCCTCATCCGGGGCGTTTTTCCTTCTACTAGCCAAAATATTGAGTGCCAACAGAGCCGCCGAGCGATCTTACGCGCCTCCTTACGCCGGAGGCGGTGGATTAAGTGCACAGGGTTATCCACAGCTGTGGAAATTTTCGGGTTCCGCGGTTTTAAAGGTGAAAAGGTCTTCTGTTTAAGAACTTACCCTCGCTTTTAACAGCCTCGAAAGCCTGTAATTACAAGAATTTTTCGACTGGGCCCCTCTTTGCATCTTGCATTGCCACCATCGCCAGCTTCACCAAATCACATGCGTGTAAGTTCTCCACACTGTGGATAACCATTGTGGATAACCCCTATGGATAACATTCCTGGCGCGATACGGCGCAGCAACACCACAGCTGCAAGGTGCACAGTGCAGATACGCAGACCCCCCAACTCATGCTCCTCCCCTAGTTCGCAGGGGCGCTCTTGCTAATCCCTATGAGGGCAAAGAAAAAGAGCACCCGACCATTGGATGCTCTTAGAGTGAGTTGATAGAGATTTCAGTTAAAAAGATACGGTACGGAATGCAGCCCAACCACGAACTGCACCCGCACCGCACATCCGTCGGTAGAAATACGAGTTACTCGTACACCGACGACAATCACCGATAAATAGAGAGTCGAACCTATCGAAGCGAGCTTCCGGTCTCGCCTCGGAGGCTTCCTTCGACCCCGTTATGTAATTAGTGTACACGGTTTCATTACGGTTGCAAAGCCAAAACCGAGATTTTTTTAAAAATTTTGTTATCGTTTCGTTATTTTTCACCCTTGGCAAGCTCTTTACACTCCCTAGAATTTTCATCCACACCCCTAAAACCCTTGATATTCCGCGGAAGTTGACTCAATTCATGAGTATGCTTCTTGGTACGTTCTCATCTATACTTGTACCGGAAATCTTTTTAAACATGTTGTGCATCACATACTTATCCAAGGTTTTTGCACTCACTGCGTATAAAAAGATGGCCCTAGTACCCTCCAAAAAATTAGCACCAAAGTGTCAATCATTACTTGACCGTACCAATTTCGGGTCACCTCGTAAGACCTTTCGCTACAATGGGTGCCGACACACCGCATCTCCCCTTAAAAAGGGAGCTCCATATCCGATAAAAGAGGAACCAATCCCGTGCCCACACCAACCACGCCTGCGCAGCGGCCTGACAATACCGCACACAGCGAATCCGTCCAGTGGCTTTCGCCGCAGGAGCGAGAAGGCTGGCTCTTTATCAGCTCCATCATTTTCAGCCTTACCCGCAAGCTGGAAAACCAGCTGCAGACCGAAGCCGGCATTAGCTTCGTTGAATACATGGTGCTCGCGATGCTCTCCGAGTCTAGGGATCATTCCCTCACCATGACCGAGCTGGCAATTACCACCAACACCCTACCTGCACGTCTCTCCCGCGTCGTGGCACGCCTTGAGAAGAGCGGATACGTCCGCCGTTCCCTCAGCGCCGAAGACCGCCGAGTCAGCATCTGTCACCTGCTCCCCGCAGGCGAGCAGAAGGTGCAGGAGGTCGCACCCGGCCACGTGAACGAAGTACGCCGCCAGATTTTCGACCACCTCACGACCGAGCAGGTTGAGCACCTCGCAGAAATCGGCGAGGCAGTCCTGGGCAACACCCCCTCAAACGTCATCTCCATTGATGCACTCAAGCGCGGGGACTACCCCGTACAATAACCTCCTCCACCCCGGGTGAGAGTTGAGAGAATCAGAGATAAGGCACATTCCCCGCCGGGAACGTGCCTTATCTCTTTAATAGATTTCTTTAAACAGCCTCTTGCAGTCGCGAGCGCTACGGCACGGGTGAACCCAAAACTGCCTCAAGTAGCCCCAGCTACCGCCACATGCGAAGAATTTTAAAAAAATTTTTACAGCTCGAGGACCACTCAGGAACGCCGGATGAACGGCTGTCGAGCACATGCCGCCTCGTGTAAGTGTGTGGGAGGTTGAGGTATCCAGTGCCTCCCTCAACCGCGAAATCTCAAGGAAACACACCCAATACCACACAATCCAAAGAAAATATTCAGGCTATCCACACTAAGGGTTGTGGTGACAATATGTCAGGGGTACCTTATCTGATTCACCGATTAGCCTTTTCTCTCTGTACATGGCGCACCCCACCCCTTACGATAAATATCAACAGGTTGCACCGCGCCATCCCGGCACCCAAAAGCAACCACCAGATAAGGAGAAACCATATGTCTAAGTCTTTCTACGACCTTCTGAACGAGCAGATCGGCCACGAGTTCGCTGCATCCCACCAGTACCTGTCCATGGCTATCTGGCTCGACGGTGAGGACCTTCCCCAGCTGGCTAAGTTCTTCTACCAGCAGTCCCTCGAAGAGCGCGAGCACGCACTCATGATGGTTCAGTACAAGCTGGACCGCGGCCACAAGGTCGAGATCCCCGCTGTTCCCGCCGTGAAGAACGACTTCGCGAACGTTCAGGAAATCGTTGACATGTCCCTGGCACAGGAGAAGGTTGTCACCGGTCAGATCGAGGCTCTGTTCTCCGCAGCACGCGCTGAGAACTACGCACTGGGCGAGCAGTTCATCCTCTGGTTCCTGAAGGAGCAGGTTGAGGAAGTTGCAACCATGGAGACCCTGGTGACCATCGTGAAGCGCGCAAACGGCAACCTCTTCGACCTGGAGAACTACGTTGCACGCGAGCTGGCACACGACCACGGTCAGGAGTCCGGCGCACCCGCAATCGCTGGTTCCTAATCTTGCGTTCAGGCGGCTAGACACCTAGTCGACCACGCAGAATACCTGCAGAAATACTAAAACGTTCCGCCCTCACCGCACCACGCGGCGAGGGCGGAACGTTTATGCATATACGCCATAAAAGCACACCGCGGTGCACCGTCCAGGAGCTAAAAGCCGCCAGCCGGTACTCGAATACTCATACAGTGCAGAGTAAACTTAAAAGCCTTAGATGCCGCATAATATCGCGGCAGAAAGAGGAGAGAATGACTCACACCAACCCAGATACCCTCAGCCGCGGCTCATATAGCAACTCACGCCGCGTAGCCGACATTCTGCGTGCAGAATCAGTCGGCGGTACCGTACTTCTGATTGCGACGGTGCTGGCAGTAGTACTCGCCAACACCCCCGCATCCACCTTCTACTTTGGTCTGCGAGACACCGTTGTTGGTCCGGTCATCCCCGGCTTCAACCACCTGCAGATGAGCATCGGAACCTGGGCAGCAGACGGTCTGCTCGTCGTTTTCTTCTTCCTCACCGGCCTGGAGCTGAAGAAGGAATTCGTGATTGGTGACCTCAAGTCGCCCTCCACCGCTATTGTGCCGATTGCGGCCGCCTTCGGTGGCGTGGCAGTGCCCGCGATTATCTACACGGCGCTGAACTTCACCAGCCCCACCGCTCTGCACGGCTGGGCGATCCCCACCGCAACCGATATTGCGTTCGCGGTGTCTGTTCTCGCCGCCGTGGGTACTTTCCTCCCCTCGGCGATGCGTGTCTTCCTGCTGACCCTGGCAGTGGTCGATGACCTGATTGCGATCTGCATTATCGCGATCTTCTACACCAATAACTTCCACGGCGAGTACCTGCTCTTCGCGCTCATTCCCCTCGCTCTTTTTGCGTTCATTGCCTACCGCGGTGAGACCATGCTGCACCTGAAGCCGCTGGCTGCCTGGCTGCTACTTCTGCCCCTGGGTATTATCACCTGGGCGCTCTTCCTCGAGTCCGGTATTCACGCGACCATTTCCGGTGTGGTTCTCGGCTTCCTGGTGCCCGTGAAGATGTCCGCTCGCTCTGAGGCGGCACAGGCTGAACACGGTCTTGCAGAGGTGCTGGAGCACCGATTCCGTCCCCTCTCTACCGGCATCTGCGTGCCGATTTTCGCATTCTTCAGCGCGGGTGTGGCTGTGGGCGGTTTTGAAGGCCTCGGACGCGCCCTCACCGACTCGGTGGCGGTCGGCATTATGGTCGCACTGGTTGCCGGTAAAACCATCGGTATTTTCGGCACCACCTGGCTCGTGACTCGCTTCAAGAACGCTAACCTCGATCCGGACATCGCATGGATTGACGTGATCGGTCTGGCTGCAACCGGCGGTATCGGCTTCACCGTGTCCCTGCTGGTCGCTGAGCTGTCCTTCCCGCACGGCTCTCCGCACACCGAAGACGCAAAGATTGCGATTCTCGTTGGCTCTGTTCTGGCTGCCATTGTGGGCGCGGCTATCCTGTCTCGCCGTAACAAGCACTACCGTGCCCTGGCTGAGAAGGAAAGCGTGGACGCTGACGACAACGGCATCCCCGACGTCTTCGAGGGCACCTACCGTGACCCGAAGGCTGAAGCCTAGCCAGAACCTCTAAGGTCTACTACCTTCTCTACACCCCGATTCCTCGCTGATAATGATGTCTCACCGCACTACCTCACGTCGCCGTACAGCACGAGCAAGACAGGCGCCTGCGCCTCCCTCAAGGTATGCAGAGATATCAGCACGCGTGGTGATCGGGGTGTATTCTTTTGCCGCGCTACTGACCACGTTCGCGTGGATTATCTCTCCTCTGCGGCACGGTCGCGGCTTCACTTGGTGGGAAGTCACCGCTGACCTGCTGAATATTCCCTCCACGCACACGCTACCCAGCGCCATTACGATGATTGTGCTTGTGTCCGGGCTGATTGTGCGCAAGCGTGCCGCTCTCATTGCCGCCATCGTTTTTCAGGTGCTTGGCGCGCTGATTGCGACCCATAGCGCCTTCACGCTGGTGTTCCCCGCGGGGATTATGCCGAAGGACCGTATTTTCTCCTCGACGGTCGATACGCTCTCCATCGTGTTTGCGTGTGCGCTGGTGCCTTTCCTTTTCTCGATTCGTTCGGCGTTCCCGGCACGCATTGGTCGCCTCTCGTGGGCGGGTGCGGCGGCTACGGCTGTTGGCGGCATCCTGCTGACTACTCTGGTGCTCTGGTACCTCTGCCACATCGGCGTGTGGGAGCCGTTGCGTTCGGTGACCCCGTGGGAGTTGCTGATGCACGGCATGGTTATTGAGCGTACCCATCCTGGCGTGTGGTCTGCCGATGTGGGCGCTTTTTTGGCTTCTTGCGGTTACGGCGCCTCGCTCGTTGCGGCACTGTACCTGTTGGCGCGCGGTTACCGTGCCCCGGATGCGTGGACCGGCGAGAAGGAGCTGAAGATTCGCGCTCTGCTACAGCAGTACGGTGCCAATGATTCGCTCTCCTATTTTGCGACGCGTCGCGATAAGCAGGTGATTTTCTCTCCGGATCAGAGGGCGGCGATTACGTACCGTTCGGTGGGTTCGGTGTGTTTGGCGTCGAGCGACCCGGTGGGTGACCCTGATTCGTGGGATGCCGCCATTGAGCAGTGGATGCTGCAGGCGCGTAGCTATGGTTGGGTTCCTGCGGCGCTGAGCGTGAGTGAGGCGGGTGCGCGCGCCTATAACCGTGCGGGCCTGTCGATTATTCAGATGGGTGAGGAGGCGGTCCTTGAGGCGGACCGTTTCACGCTCAATGACACGTCGATGCTACCGGTGCGTCAGGCGGTTCAGCGTGTGCGTCGCGGCGGGTACACGGCGCAGATGCGTCGCTTTGCGGAGCTGGACGAGCAGCAGCGTCAGCAGGTTGCGGAGAATATTTCGGCGTGGCGTCATGGGCGTGTGGAGCGCGGCTTCTCGATGGCTCTGAATCGTGTGACTGATCCAGCGGATTCTTCGTCTGTTCTGGTGTCGGCTCATGATGAGGCTGGTAAGATGGTGGCTCTGCTGTCGTTCGTCCCGTGGGGTCCTACGGGGCTGTCTTTGGATGTTATGCGCCGCTCCCCTGAGGCACCTAATGGTGTGGTGGAGTTTATGGTGGCCTCGCTGATGGAGCAGGCGGCGTCTTTGGGTGTGCGTCGGGTGTCGCTGAATTTTGCGATGTTCGGCCATATTTTTGAGGCTGCTGATCAGGTGGGTGCGTCGGCATGGAACCGTTTCGCGTCCCGCTCTTTGGGTGTGCTGGATCGTTTTCTGCAGTTGCGCCGCCTGTATCGTTTCAATCTGAAGTTTGCCCCGCTGTGGGTTCCTCGTTTTTTGGCGACGGAGCCGACGTTGGCGATGGCAAATGTTGTGGTTGCGGCGGGTATGGCGGAGGGCTTTTTGCCGAATCTGTCGGCGCGCCGTTTGCAGAATCAGGAGCAGGTTCTTTCTGCAGATGAGCTGGAGGCTCTTCACCAGATGCAGCTCGCTACTATGGAAGAGCTTCCTGAGGTGTCGCGTAGCGATCAGACTCAGCACCGTCTGCGCCATCTGGAGGCGCTGCGTGCGGCGGGCATGGAGCCGTATCCGCTGGGTGGTTCTTTGGGCAGTACCAGTGCTCCTGTACTGGGCGTGAAGGATGCCCTGCGTATATTCTCTTCTGAAAATATTCCAAATTCGGAATTCATGGTTTCGGGGCGTATTCGCGCGCTTCGCAACCATGGTGGAGTCCTCTTTGCAACTCTGATTGAAGGGGGTGAAACCCTGCAGGTCGTCATGGAGCGCAGCCTGGTGGGCGAGCGCCCGCTGAGCCTCGCCTCCCGCAACCTGGATACCGGTGACATCATCACCGTGCGGGGCACCTACGGGGCGAGCCGTAACGGTACCCAATCGCTGATTGCCGCCTCCTGGTACATGGCGTCGAAGAGCCTGCACCCCATCCCCTTCGACTCCTTTACTGACCCGGAGGCGCGCCTGCGTCGCCGTACGCTCGAGCTGTACGGCGATGCGACCGATGAACACATGGAGATCGTGCGTGCGCAGGTCGAGGGCCGCGACAAAGCGGATTCTGCGGTGTCCGAGTTCATGGTGGCAGCGCCCGGCGTGGAAACGGTGGATTGGACAGGCTTGGATATCGCCGGTGTGTGCGAGGAGATTCTCGCGCACGCGGGCGCCAATCTCGACAGGCGAGACGCGCAGGAGGAGCGGAACCAGTCTGTGTGT
>ERZ1699246.150-NODE-150-length-10357-cov-1.883871_pt1 | contig 10357 bp, 8 predicted proteins | sample MGYA00581528_ERZ1699246 | MGnify/ENA primary metagenome ERZ1699246 (study PRJEB42319, sample SAMD00040303) | human oral metagenome | material: saliva | host: Homo sapiens | study: EMG produced TPA metagenomics assembly of PRJDB4115 data set (Metgenomic analysis of... | reverse complement strand
GGGCAGGCTCAGGGAAGTACCGGTAGTCGTCGGCGTCGGACTTAACCCGGCCGGGGGCGGTAGTACCGTCAGCCTGGCCGTGGCGGGTTTCCTGCACGATCTCGCCACCGTCAGCCAAAATCGCGGCCTGACGCTGAATCTCGTAACGAATGTGCTGCTCAATAGAGCGGAAAGTGTTGACGTTCTTGGTTTCAGTGCGGATACCCAGCGGCGAATCGGGGGTATCGCGCAGTGACACATTCACGTCCGCACGCACGTTACCGCGCTCCATGCGGGCCTCAGAAACCCCAATGGCACGGAAAATGTCACGCAGGGTACGCACATAGGCGGCGGCCACCTCGGGGGCTCGCTTACCGGCGCCTTCAATGGGACGGGTCACGATCTCCACCAGCGGCACACCAGCGCGGTTGTAGTCCACCAGTGAGTATTCCGCACCCTCAATACGTCCGTCGGCGCCACCAATGTGGGTGTTCTTACCGGCGTCTTCTTCCATGTGGGCGCGCTCAATGGGCACGCGGAAAATTTCGCCGTCTTCTAGTTCCACATCCAGGTAACCGTCATAGGCGATGGGCTCATCAAACTGGGAAGTCTGGAAGTCTTTAGCCAGGTCCGGGTAGAAGTAGTTCTTGCGGGCAAAGCGGCAAGACTCAGCAATTGAGCAGTTCAGGGCCAAACCGATACGGATGGCGTACTCCACACCCTTGGCGTTAACCACCGGCAGGGCGCCGGGTAGACCCACCGAGGTGGGGGTGGTTAGCGAGTTAGGGGTGGCCCCAAACTGGTTGGGGGCGGCGTCGAACATCTTGGTGGCAGTACCCAGCTCGACGTGCACTTCGAGGCCCAAAACCGGATCGAAACGCTCAACGGCCTCGTCGAAATCCATTAGCTTATCGCTCATCGCACTTCCTTATAGCTGGGGGGCACGCTCTAGCAGCGCGCCACCAACACGTTCGTTTACCAGCGCCTCTAGCACCGCACCCACGCGGTAGAGACGGTCATCCTTACGTTGCGGGGCCAGGATCTGGAAGCCCACCGGCAAGCCTTCGCTAAGACCGCTAGGCAGGCTCATGCCGGGGATACCCGCCAGGTTAGCCGGAATGGTGGTTACATCCAGCTTGTACATGGTCAGCGGGTCGTCCTTCTCACCGAAACGGTAAGCGGTGATCGGACTGGTGGGGCTGACCAAAATGTCGACGTCGGCAAAGGCGGCGTCAAAGTCGCGCTGTACCAGGGTGCGCACCTTCAGGGCGCTGCCGTAGTAGGCGTCGTAGTAACCGGCACTGAGCACGTGGGTGCCCAAAATGATGCGGCGCTTAGCCTCGTCACCAAAACCGGCGCCACGGGTAGCAGCCATAACGCGCTCAGCGGTGACCGGGCCTTCCTTGGGTTCAACACGCAGGCCGTAACGCATACCGTCGTAGCGGGCCAGGTTGGAGGAAACCTCGGCGGGCATGATCAGGTAGTAGGCGTCTAGGGCGTATTCCAGGTGGGGCAGGTCTACGGTCTTAATGGTGGCGCCGGCGTTCTCCAGCAGGGTTAGGGCCTGGTGGAAGGAGTCCACTACCCCTTCCTGGTAGCCTTCGCCGCCGTCGAGCTGAGAAATTACACCCACACGCAGACCCTTTAAGTCCATGCCGGCCTGGGCGGCGCGCACCACGTCGGCCATGCCTCGGGGGGCGTCAGACAGTGAAGTGGAGTCCAGCGGGTCATAGGAGGCCATCACGTCGTGCAGTAGCGCAGTGTCAAGCACGTTGCGGGCCATGGGGCCGGGGGTGTCCAGCGAGGAAGCCATAGCGATTACACCGAAACGCGAAACCGTACCGTAGGTGGGCTTAACCCCCACGGTGCCGGTGACGGCGGCGGGCTGACGGATCGAGCCCCCGGTGTCGGTACCTACCGCTAGCGGGGCCTCATAGGCGGCCAAGGCGGCAGCCGAGCCACCTGAAGAACCGCCAGGGATACGCTCTAGATCCCAGGGATTGGCGGTGCGACCGAAGGCGGAGTGCTCGGTGGAGCCGCCCATGGCGAACTCGTCGAGATTGGTCTTGCCCAGGATCGGGGTGCGGGCGGCGCGCAGGTTGCGCACGAGAGTGGCGTCGTAGGGCGGCACCCACCCCTCGAGCATCCGTGAGGCGGCGGTCGTGACCTGACCACGGGTGACGATGAGGTCCTTGACGGCGATGGGTACGCCTGCGAGCGGGGGCAGTTCCTTGCCTGCTGCGCGGTCTGCGTCCACTGCTGCTGCGGTGGCGAGTGCTTCTTCGGCGTTGATGTGCAGGAAGGCGTTGAGGCCGCTCTTACCGTCTGCTCGGTTGTCGCTCAGGGGTGCGCCGTCGGTGGCTGCGATGCGGTCCAGGTGTGCCTGGGTGAGCTCGACGGAGGTGATTTCGCCGGATGCGAGCTTTTCTGCTGCTTCTGCGGCGGTGAGCTGGATCAGTTCGTTCACTTGGTTGTTCTCCTCTTAGTCTTCGTCGAGGATTGCCGGCACGCGGAACTTGCCGTCCTGTGCGTCGGGGGCGCCGGAGAGCGCCTCTTCCTGGGTGAGGGTGGTGACGGGTACGTCTTCGCGGAAGACGTTCTCGAGGGGGATGGGGTGGCTGGTCGCGGGGATGTCGGCAGTTGCTTTCTGCGACATGGTCTCAACGGATGCGACGATGACGTCCAGCTCAGACGCCATCGCGGTGAGTTCTTCATCGGTCATCTCAATGAGTGCCAGCGATGCCAGGTGCTTTACCTGTTCAAAGGTGATGGCAGACATGGTTCTCCCGTAGTTTGTTTTCTTGTCTCTTCTCTAGTGTAGTGGAGGTTGCGTTTTCCGTCTCATTGGGGGTTGGAGGGTTTACCTGCTGGTTTGCGTGTTCAGGCGGTGTTCTTCTCCCCTGTTTTCGGGTTAAATGCTCAACGCCCCGCTCCTCGTGTGAGGTGTGGGGCGTTGGGTTACAACGTGTCCACGTTACGCTTGAGGGTTAATCCTTAGGCGGGGATGGTCAGAACCTGGCTGGGGAAGATCAGGTCAACGTTGTAGATGATGTCGGTGTTCGCAGCTGCGATTGCCTGGTAGCCGCCTGCAACGCCGAGCTTTGCAGCGATCAGCGAGAGGGAGTCACCGGGAACCACGGTGTAGGTGCCTGCTGCAGCCTTGGGAGCTGCAACGGGTGCTGCTGCGGGAGCCTCAACTGCCGGTGCTGCTGCAGGAGCTGCTGCGGGTGCCTCAACTGCTACGGGAGCTGCCGGTGCAGCGGGTGCTGCTGCGGGAGCCTCAACTGCTGCGGGTGCAGCCTGAGCTGCAGGAGCTGCGGGTGCAGCCTGTGCCGCGGGTGCGGTGTAGGTCTGCTGGGTCTGCGACTGTGCAGCCACGGTGGTGGGCTCGGTGTAGGTGGGAGCTGCGCCGGTCTTGCCGTAGAGGCCAAGCTTAGCGGAGCATGCGGGCCATGCGCCCCAGCCCTGGATAGCGAGCAGACGCTCGCCAGCCTCGATCTGCTGTGCACGGGTAGCGGTCGCGGGGGAGCCGGACATGCCGACGCCGTTCCAGGACTGCTGGGTGAACTGCAGACCGCCGTAGAAGCCGTTACCGGTGTTGATGGACCAGTTGCCACCGGACTCGCACTGTGCCAGCGCGTCCCAGGTAGCACCGTCTACTGCGTTTGCAGCGGGCATCGACATGGTAGCTGCTACAGCGCCACCGATGGCGAGAGCTGCTGCGGTACGACGAATGGAAGTGTTCTTCATAATGCTCCTTGGGGCCGTCCCCGCTCGTTCCGTCCCCGGAACTCTAGCGCGCCGCCGCTCACCCTTTGATAACGAAGTAGGTTACTCATATTCTGGCTCTACCATGTGAGCGGCTCTCCACCGATTTCATGTCACCGTGAGCGATTCTGCACTTATGTGCGGAATCCGGGTGGCACTTCCTCGATGGGGACGTGCGGTAGAACCGGGCATCGTTTCAAGCATTCCAAGCTTGAAACCACACAGGTGATTCTCTTGCGAGAATCCATCTGGTCTCAAAGATAGCCGAGGTTTTTTATGATTCCAACCCGATTTCAAGTTCACAGCGAACGTCCCGGGTTCTCCCAGGGTTCTTCCAGGTTAAAAGTGCAGGAAACATTATTTAAGACCTTGAGCCCCGCGCGCCTTAAGGGTTTCACCCCGGAATTTCGGGGTTTTCTAGGGGTTTAACTCGGATGCGCTCCCCTGCTGAGTTTTCCGATTCGGGGTTGATGGGCGCCACCTTTAAGGGTTTTGAACAGCGTGTAAATATTTTTTAAATATTTCTTCGCTTTGGGAGTGTTTTAAGGCGCTTCCGCCTTAAAAGCTGTGGTAATTATAAATGCCAGAAATTGGCATTCAGGCCCTGAAGCACGCACTCCAGAGCCTGAATGCCCTATATATTGCAGGGATCAGATTCAGGTGACCCCGCTATCGGGTCTACTCGGCGGTAGCCTCAACAGCCTCCGGACCACCCTCGAGCAGGGCGGTGAAGCCCTCTTCATCCAGAACCTTCAGACCCAGTTGCTGAGCCTTATCCAGCTTCGAGCCGGCGTTCGCGCCAGCAACCACAAAGTGGGTCCTCTTAGACACCGAACCGGATGCCTTACCGCCGCGAGAAATAATGGCTTCCTTCGCACCGTCACGGGTGTAACCGTTCAGCGTACCGGTCACAACCACGGTCAAGCCCTCCAGGGTGCGTTCCACGGACTCGTCACGAGTATCTTCCATGCGCACACCGGCGGCAGCCCAGGAATCCACCACCTCGGCGTGCCAGTCCTCAGCGAACCACTCAATAATCGAGTCGGCAATCGTGGTGCCCACACCGTCCACCGCGGCAAGGCGTTCACGGTCAGCCTCGCGGATCGCCTGCATCGAACCGAACTCCGCGGCGAGCGCGCGGGCAGCGGTCGGGCCCACGTGGCGAATCGAGAGGGCAACCAGCACGCGCCACAGCGGCTGCTGCTTTGCCTTCTCCAGCTCGGCGAAGAGGTTCAGCGTATTCTTCGTGGGCTTCGGCTCGGGGCGTGCCTTGGTCGGCTTGGTGTAGAAGTAGGGCACGCGCTCCATCTTTCCGGTGCCCACGCCCTTGACCTTCTTCTCACGTTCGATGGTGACCTCGCGCAGGTCCTCAATGTTGAGGCTGAACAGGTGCGCCTCGCTCGTTAGCGGAGGAGTATCTGGGGTTGCGGGGCTGGTGAGTGCCTTTGCTGCTTCGAAGCCGAGCGCCTCAATGTCGAAGGCGCCGCGGCTTGCCGCATAGTACACGCGCTCGGTCAGCTGTGCCGGGCAGGAGCGCGGGTTCGTGCAGCGCAGGTCCACGTCACCTTCCTTGCCGGGGGCAAGGGGCGAGCCGCAGGAGGGGCATTCGCTAGGCATGACGAACTCTCGTTCGGTGCCGTCACGGAGGGCAACCACGGGGGCAACAATCTCGGGGATCACGTCGCCTGCCTTGCGCAGCACCACGGTGTCGCCGATGAGCACGCCCTTAGCTTTGACCACGTCCTGGTTGTGCAGGGTGGCGCGTTCGACGGTCGAGCCGGAGACGAACACGGGCTCCATGACGCCGTAGGGGGTCACGCGGCCGGTGCGTCCCACGTCCACGCGGATGTCCAGCAGCTTGGTGTGCACCTCTTCGGGCGGGTACTTGTACGCCACCGCCCAGCGCGGCACACGGGAGGTGTAGCCCAGCTGAGCCTGGGTCGCGAAGTCGTTGACCTTAATGACGATGCCGTCGATTTCGTGCACCAGGGAGTGGCGCTGCTCGCCGTACTTATTAATGAAGTCGAACACCGCCTCGGTGTTAGCGGCGATTTCACTGTAGGGGCTCACGGGCAGGCCCCAGGAGGCGAGCAGATCGTAGGTCTCGTACTGGGTGGCAATATCCAGGCCGGTGCGCGAACCGATGCCGTGCACGTACATGCTCAGCGGGCGCGAAGCGGTAATCGCCGCATCCTTCTGGCGTAGCGAGCCTGCCGCGGCGTTACGCGGGTTAGCGAAGGGGTTCTTGCCGGCGGCAATCATGGACTCGTTGAGCTTCTCAAAATCGGCGGAGGAGATGAACACTTCGCCGCGGATTTCAATCTCTTCGGGGTGGTTCTTGCCGCTCAACTGCTGCGGGATGCTCGCGATGGTGCGCACGTTGTGGGTGACGTCTTCGCCGGTGGTGCCGTCGCCGCGGGTTGCCGCACGCACGAGGGTGCCGTTGCGGTAGAGCAGGTTCACCGCCAGGCCGTCGATCTTCAGCTCGGTCAGCCACTGCGGTGCGCTACCGGTGAGGTTCCGGGCGCTCTCCTCGGTCTTGGTCAGCCAGGCGCGCAGCTCTTCGAAGGAGAAGACGTCCTCGAGGGAGTACATGCGCTGCAGGTGGGTGACGGGTGCGAAGGCCTCGATGGCTTCGCCGCCGACTTCCTGGGTGGGCGAGTCGTTGGCGATCAGGTGCGGGTGCTCCGCCTCAATGATTTCGAGGCGGCGGTAGAGCTTATCGTACTCGGCGTCAGAGAGGAAGGGCGCGTCCTCGTTGTAGTAGGCGCGGCGGGCGGCACGAATCTTATCGGTCAGTTCCGCGTACTCAGCACGCAGGGCCTCGGTAATCTCCACGGTGTTTTCTGCGGTGTTTTCCACGGAGTTTTCTGCGGGGCTCTCTGCTCGAGTCTCGGCGGTGGCAGTCTGCTGGGTGGTGTTGTTCTCAGTCACCCGTCCAGTCTAGCGTTTTTGCTCCGCCTCTCCCCTATCGCTCGTCATATTGGCAGGTTCCTCGCGCGCGAACACTGGCGCAAAAACACCGTAGCCACTTCCCGAATCGCGCTTCCTTAGTTTCTGTGTGCAGATACAGTTCACCCCCACCTCCTGAAGGCACTCGCACGAGTACCCGAAGAGAGCGGGGGTGAATCATAAGGTATGAAGTTTAGGCCTCGACAGCGTCAGCAACAATCACCGTAATGTTGTCGCGGCCGCCGGAGCGCAGCGCCTCGTGCTGGAGCACGTCAGCGGCGTCCTGCGGGTGGCGAATCGAGGTGAGTACGCGCGCCATGTATTCGTGCGAAAGCTCACCGGAAAGGCCATCGGAGCAGAGCATCAGGCGGTCACCGGCGCGGGCGGGCAGAACCCAGAAGTCCGGTTCCCAGGAGTTGCCGGTACCCAGCGCACGGGTAATCACGTTGCGGCGCGGGTGGGTCAGCGCCTCCAGGGCGGTAATCTGACCCTCGTCAACCAGGTACTGCACCTCGGAGTGGTCGCTCGTGACCTGCTCCAGCGAGGCGGAACCCTCAGAGCCGGGCAGCTTCTCCATGGCGGAGTGGTGAATACCGTCGTCTTCACGCAGCAGACGGTAGGTTCGGGAGTCACCCACGTTGAAAATAACCCACAGGTTACGGTCACCGATGCTGGGCAGCCAGGCGCCAGTGACGGTCGTGCCGCCAGCGCGGGAGAGTGCCTGCTTAATTTCTTCGTTGGTTTCGGCGAGAATATCGTGCAGGCGGTTCAGGGTGCCCACGATTTCGTTGTTGAGGACGGTGTTGGCGCGGCGACGACGCTTGGCGGGGTCGGAGTCGTCAATGGCGGCGAGGCGTTCAGCGTAGGCCTGCTGCTCCTCTTCGCTACGGCCACCGGGCATGGTGAAGAAAGGCGAGTAGGCAAGCTGACGCACGCACAGGCGCGATGCTACTTCGCCGGCTTCGTGGCCTCCCATGCCGTCCGCGACCACGCAAAGGGAACCGGCAACGACCATCGAATCTTCGTTATTTTCTCGATGTGCGCCGCGGTGCGTTGCACCACCGGTACGTAGTTTCAGTTCAGTCATGAGAGGTCTATCTCCATTGTGTAGTTCGCGCGACGAGTCACCGCCACGGGGTCTACGTTACCAAAGCTTCTAACGTTTCGCGTCCCTTGAGAGGTGAGAATATAGCGATTTCCCACCTGTCGGAGCGTGTTTGCTGTCTCATTATCGGTCAGCACGGTACCCGGTTCAGCCAGGGAAACCAGGCGAGCAGCCAGGTTCACGCTGGAGCCGTACACATCACCGCGGTTAGCCAGGACCTCGCCCCAGATGAAGGCGACGCGGGAGTCCGGCAGCTGCGGGTCGGCACCAATCTTTTCGGACAGACGCAGGCTAATCTCTGCGATAGCGTCCGGAGTTTCGGTGAGGAAGAAAACTTCGTCACCGAGGGTCTTAATAATGCGGCCACCCAGGGGTGCGATAACGTCCAGGCAACTCTGCTCAAAGTGGTTGATGAGCTGAGAAAGTGCCGCTGCATCCAGGTTACGCACCAGGGAGGTGTAGGAGACCAGATCCACGAATCCCACGCCGCGCACCAGGGGCAGGCGGGAGAGGCCGGAGGTGGTCACGTTGTTTTCGCGCAATCCCAGGCGCAGGATTCCGGCGTACATCTGGCGACGGTATGCGTATAGCGCCAGACGCTCGAGAACCTCAAGGTAGCGCGGGAAGTCTTTGAGGAGCTTGCGGCGGGCATCATTATCGCTGAGGTTTTCGGTGACCATGATGTTGTGCACGAGCGCCTCGATCTGCCAGGCGACGGTGCGGTCGGTCAGTTGACCTTCGGCGCGCACGAGGGATGCCACATATTCCATGCGGATATCGCCTTCTGCGTCCAACTTCTGTAGGTCGGCGAGCATCTGCACGTCTGTTTCAGTGAAGTAGGGCGAGTGGTTGGGAATCGTCGGGAAGCCCATATTGTGCCAGATGCGCTGGGCGGTTTCGAAGGGAAGTCCGGCGCATTCTGCGGCTTCTAGGGGGGTGTAGCGGCGGCCCTGTCCCAGGAGCGACTTTTCGAGGGCTCGGATTCCTGCCTTGGATTCCTCGTCTCGGTAGATATTGTTCTGGGCGAGGTTCTGCAGAATTTTGAGGTTCAGCATTTGGGTTTCGGGGCCCATGGTGGCGCCGGTGCCCTGCGGAGAGTGCGCAGGTTCATGGTGGTCTGCCGTGCTCATTACCGCTGCCGCTCCTTTCATCCCTGCCGGAAAATACTGTCTGGTTTATACCGTGGTGGCGCTAGGTTATGTGGTACACCGTTGTGCTCTGCGGGTTTCGCATTGCCTCACTGCGATGATGCTCACCGTGTAGCGCCTTGTTAATATACCCCTCCGCTGTGGTGTTTGGGTCACAAAAGCGCCCGCACCCTAGGATAGTTTAGTGGAGTAATTCACATTTAAGAATACTCTAATCCGCATTTTTTCGGCAGATTTGGCGGCTGATTTAGGCTCTGAGCCAACCCGACAGATCCCGCCCGAGTCAGCGGCGGGGGCGAAGAAGCTCTAAATATATCGAGAGCGTAGGGCGTAGTAGTCGCGTCGGGCGGCTTTAATTTCTTTTTCAAAACGCTTCGGGTCGGGCACGTAGGTCAGGCGGTGGTGCACGCCGCGGCAGACTACGTACACCGAACCGTAGCCTAGCCAGGCTCCCGGGCCGCGCTGTTTTGCCCAGCGCTCCCCCATGGAATCCAGGTAGAGCGACTCATCTCCGGTTCGGGTCATCACACCGCGGCGAACCACGAGCCGGTGGGTGGTCAGCAGGTAGTAGGTGGTTGCCCAACGCCAGGCGGTGCGCACAGCACCGAGCAGGGCACCTACCGCGCAAATCATGCCAAGAGTCCACAGAATCGGTGAGGACCGTGCCGTGGAGGCGAAGGTTGACGCGGCGATCGCAACCAGCAGGTAGGCAAGCGTGGGCAGCAGGGCACCGTAGTGCTGTCGGGTCGCAATGATGACATGCTCACCGGGGTTGAGTTTTCCGCGCAAACGCATGGTGTTCCTTAGCTGTGCTGGTTGTTGTATTCCGGCTGGAGGTGCCGGTTGAGGTGGTGTGGGTTGAGGGATGTTGCCGTGCCGGGCTGAAATTTTAGGGGCTGCTTCTAGTGTGCCTGCTGAAAATCTCCGTAGCTACCGTTGGCGGGGCGAAGGTGCTCAATATCGCCCACCGCGTAGGGCTCTAGGGATCCGTCCTCGCGGCGGATGAGGATGCGCCCCTGCGCGTCGAGGTCTTTGGCGGTGCCTTCTACGGTGCTTCCGTCGGGCAGACTCATGCGCACGCTGGCGCCGAGGGTTGCGGTGGCGGCGCGCGCCTGGTCAAGCAGGCTGAGGCTATCAGGGGTGAGCGGGTCGGGGCGTTCGGGGTCGCCGCCGGCGCGCACGAAGGCGCGGTAGCGGCGGGCGAAGATGCTGAGCAGCCGGGTGAGCACCTCGGAGGAGTCAATCACAGTACCGGTGCGCAGGCTCAGGCTCGTGGCGGTGGGTACGGGCAACTGCTCGGCGGACATGTTCGTGTTCTGTCCGATGCCCACAATAATGCTGCGTTGCCCCTCGGTGGAGCCGCTTTCGGGAACGAGCTGGGCGAGAATTCCGCACCCCTTAGCAC
>ERZ1699246.149-NODE-149-length-10364-cov-8.087428_pt1 | contig 10364 bp, 3 predicted proteins | sample MGYA00581528_ERZ1699246 | MGnify/ENA primary metagenome ERZ1699246 (study PRJEB42319, sample SAMD00040303) | human oral metagenome | material: saliva | host: Homo sapiens | study: EMG produced TPA metagenomics assembly of PRJDB4115 data set (Metgenomic analysis of... | reverse complement strand
CCCTGTACGTGCCCTGGCTGGCCTACGCACACCGGACGATCTTCACGCTCTACACGGTGGCCTTCGTGCCCTTCGTCGCGCTGGGGGTCGCGTGGATGGTCGCCCTCCTGGCCGATGCCGTCACGCTCACCGGGGCAGCCCCGTCCTCTCCCCCACCACTGCGCCCCGCGACCGCGGGTCGTTTGTTCGCCGCCGCGCTGACGATCGCGCTTCTCGCGTGAGCTCTCTCCTCCATGCCCCTGTGGCGTGGCGACGTCGTCGACTACGAGTTTTGGCGCGCGCACATGTGGCTACCCACGTGGATCTGAGCCTTGGATTCGACTCCCAGATACGACGAACGGGCGGCCCGGCAGTTTCCTGCCGGGCCGCCCGTGTCATGTCTGCGGCGCCACGCGTGGCGCCGCAGCGATGTTCTCGCGTCGATACTGTTCGCATGTCCCCTGTCGGGGGCAGCACTCAGGCCAGGGAGGCCAGGAGCTGGCGAAGCGAGGCGCTCAGCTCGCCAGAGGGCTTGAAGGCACCGTCGACGAAGTCCGAGCCGAGGTTGATACCCAGCTCCTGCTCACGCACGTCGGCGCCGAAGGTGGAGAGGATATCGCGCAGGTGGGCGCGAGGGGCCTCGCCGCCGTACCAGGAGTAGCCGATCAGCGCGGTGGCCTTGTCCTTGAGGGTGGCCGGGGGCAGGTAGTCGATCGCATTCTTGAGGACACCGGGGATCGAGTGGTTGTACTCGGGGCTCACGAACACGACGGCGTCAAGCGCCTCGATGTTGGCGCGCAGGCGCACGGCCTCGGGCAGGGTCGGGGCCTGCATCGAGGGGGACATCTCCTCAGCAAAGAGGGGCAGATCGTAGTCACGAAGATCGATGAAGATGGGGTTGACGCCCTCGACCTGGAGCGCCTGCTCCTCGATCCAGCGCACCACCTGCTCGCCCGCACGACCGGGGCGAACGGAACCGAGAACGACAGCGATGGAAGCCATGACGTTTCCTTTCGGGGCATTATTGAAACATCAAGTACATTACATCCTGCAACATTTCAGAACAACCCCTTCAGCTATCGATTAGGACACAGGTCCTACAAATTATCGACGCGTCTCACAACTCTGCGCTGATCCGGCAATCTACATCATTGAATTGTCAAACGATATGGGACTATCGTCCAACTGTTGTTACAGCAACATTGGCAGTGTTTCAGCTGAACAACATTCTGTGGGCGCGAAAGTGTCAGCCACAGAGCCGACACCATCCCCGCCGCCGGCGCAGGGTCTGTCACGTCCGCCTTGGCACGAGGCCGTGGGTACGAGGCCGTGGCACGCAAGCAGGTCACCGACACGCCGCAGCGGCGGCGAGGAGTCACAGCGGGCCGGCGGCGAGCACGAAAGAGGCGCGACAGCAAGGACAGCGAAGCGCAACGACGGGCACACCCACCGAGCCGGCCCGCCGGAAGGCCGCGCCAACGCCACAGCGCGCGACGACACAGCGCGCGACGACACCGACGTCACGAGCGTGCATGCTCGAACCAGCAGCACTCACGCGCCACAACGACGCGTAGCCGGCCCAACACGGCCCAATCGGGCCCGAGGACTATTCTGGTGCGCACTGTCGCGCGGGGGAGCGTCTGAGGGACGCATAGGGGCTGTGGTGGTGTTCGTGTGGGTAGCCAGCGCCGGTGCAGCGTGCGCATGGTGTCTGACTGGGGGTGGCGTTGTTGGCTAGGTTGTGGCCGCAAGTCCCCGGCCATGATGGGGCTTTGGTGTGTCAGTTGGTTGGTGGTGTGGGTGTGAAACGAGAGGGACGGCACGCTTGTAGCGGGCCGTCCCTCTCGGTTTTGTTGTGTTGTGGCGGTGTCCTACTCTCCCACAACCCATCGGTTGCAGTACCATCGGCGCTGCCGGGCTTAGCTTCCAGGTTCGGAATGTTGCTGGGCGTTTCCCCGGTGCTGTGACCACCACAAGATTATTCGTTCAACACCATCCCCCCTCTTGTTTGTTTGGTGGGGGGTGTGGGTTGATCGTGGTTTGTATAGTGGTTGCGGCTGTTTTGCTTCGCTGTTGTTTTGTCACCCGAACGTTACGTGTTTGGGTGCTTGTTTAGTGTTGGCCCATTAGTACCAGTCGGCTCACGAGCACCTTGCGGTGCTTCCACCTCTGGCCTATCTACCCGCTAGTCTGGCGGGGGCCTCTCACCCCACGAAGGGGGCGTGGAAACCTCATCTTGAAGCAGGCTTCCCGCTTAGATGCTTTCAGCGGTTATCCCTTCCGAACGTAGCTAACCAGCCATGCACCTGGCGGTACAACTGGCACACCAGAGGTTCGTCCATCCCGGTCCTCTCGTACTAGGGACGGCCCTCCTCAAATTTCCTGCGCGCACAGAGGATAGGGACCGAACTGTCTCACGACGTTCTGAACCCAGCTCGCGTACCGCTTTAATGGGCGAACAGCCCAACCCTTGGGACCAACTCCAGCCCCAGGATGCGACGAGCCGACATCGAGGTGCCAAACCATGCCGTCGATATGGACTCTTGGGCAAGATCAGCCTGTTATCCCCGGGGTACCTTTTATCCGTTGAGCGACCACGCACCCACGTGCCATGGCCGGATCACTAGTTCCTGCTTTCGCACCTGCTCGACCCGTCGGTCTCACAGTCAAGCTCCCTTGTACACTTGCACTCGCCACCTGATTACCAACCAGGCTGAGGGAACCTTTGAGCGCCTCCGTTACATTTTAGGAGGCAACCGCCCCAGTTAAACTACCCACCAGGCACTGTCCCCAACCCGGATCACGGGCCAAGGTTAAGGTGACCGCTTGAACCAGAATGGTATTTCAACGACGACTCCACCACCGCTGGCGCGGCAGCTTCACAGTCTCCCACCTATCCTACACAAGTCCAAGCGAACACCAATACCAAGCTATAGTAAAGGTCCCGGGGTCTTTCCGTCCTTCTGCGCGAAACGAGCATCTTTACTCGTACTGCAATTTCACCGAGTTCACGGTTGAGACAGCGGAGAAGTCGTTACGCCATTCGTGCAGGTCGGAACTTACCCGACAAGGAATTTCGCTACCTTAGGATGGTTATAGTTACCACCGCCGTTTACTGGGGCTTAAATTCACCGCTTCACACCCACAAAGGAGTGTTGACGGTTCCTCTTAACCTTCCAGCACCGGGCAGGCGTCAGTGCGTATACATCGCCTTACGGCTTCGCACGCACCTGTGTTTTTGATAAACAGTCGCTTCTCCCTATTCTCTGCGACCCCCCAACCCCACCAGCGCGCTGGGCGCGGGAAAGCCAAGGGGTCCTCCTTATCCCGAAGTTACGGAGGAATTTTGCCGAGTTCCTTAACCATGATTCACTCGAACGCCTCGGTATACTCTACCTGACCACCTGAGTCGGTTTAGGGTACGGGCGCGTCATGCCCTCACGTCGAGGCTTTTCTTGGCAGCATAGGATCACCACAAGACAACACAACCGTGTCACCCTCATCAGTTCTCACCCTGGGTGCCCCCCGGATTTACCTGAGGGACGGGCCACAACCTTAAATACGCACAACCATCGGCGCACTGCAGCTACCTGTCTGCGTCACCCCTGTTAACACGCTTGCCTACAATCACCGGGACCCCAAGACCCACACACACCACCAAACCCGAAGGCCCAGCAGGCGGCGGGCAAATTGGTTAGCACAATGACTTCAGCATGGGCGGTCACAACGCGGTACCAGAATATCAACTGGTTGTCCATCGACTACGCCTGTCGGCCTCGCCTTAGGACCCGACTAACCCAGGGCGGATAAACCTAGCCCTGGAACCCTTAGTCAATCGGCGCTGCGGATTCTCACCGCAGATTCGTTACTCATGCCTGCATTCTCACTCCCACACAATCCACCAGAAGTCACCTCCAGGCTTCACCTCGTGCAGGACGCTCCCCTACCCAACAACACACCAGCACTCCAGTTCCTGGCGCCAGCACAACGCGTTGTTGCCACAGCTTCGGCGGTACGCTTGAGCCCCGCTACATTGTCGGCGCAGAACCACTTGACCAGTGAGCTATTACGCACTCTTTCAAGGATGGCTGCTTCTAAGCCAACCTCCTGGTTGTCACCGCGACTCCACATCCTTTCCCACTTAGCGTACGCTTAGGGGCCTTAGCTGATGATCTGGGCTGTTTCCCTCTCGACTACGAAGCTTATCCCCCGCAGTCTCACTGCCACGCTACACCTAATGGCATTCGGAGTTTGGCTGACGTCAGTAACCCACAGGGCCCATCGGCCATCCAGTAGCTCTACCTCCACCAGGGACCACGCAACGCTGCACCTAAATGCATTTCGGGGAGAACCAGCTATCACGGAGTTTGATTGGCCTTTCACCCCTACCCACAGTTCATCCCCCAGGTTTTCAACCCTGGTGGGTTCGGTCCTCCACACAGTCTTACCTCTGCTTCAACCTGACCATGGGTAGATCACCCCGCTTCGGGTCTAGAACACGCGACAAACGCCAAATTTTTCAGACTCGCTTTCGCTACGCATACCCCACACGGGTTAAGCACGCCACGTATCACTAACTCGCAGGCTCATTCTTCAAAAGGCACGCCATCACCCCACAAGGCTCTGACGGCTTACAGGCACACGGTTTCAGGTACTATTTCACTCCCCTCCCGGGGTACTTTTCACCATTCCCTCACGGTACTATGCACTATCGGTCATCAAGTAGTATTTAGGCTTACCAAGTGGTCTTGGCAGATTCACACGAGATTTCACGAGTCCCGCACTACTCGGGCACCACATCCACACCACACAACACCAGTCCACCTACACGACTCTCACGCTCTACGGTCAGCCATCCCAAACTGTTCGACTCCCAGCATCATACGGCGCGACCCCCCGGCAGAAGGATCCAACATGGCCCCACAACACCAAACACGCAACGGCCGCCGCCTATCACACGCATCTGGTTTAGCCTCCTCCGCTTTCGCTCGCCACTACTCACGGAATATCTTCTCCTACGGGTACTGAGATGTTTCACTTCCCCGCGTTCCCCCCACCACCCTATACACGTTCAGATGATGGTAACCCAGCACAACCCAGGTTAGGTTCCCCCATTCGGACACCCTCGGATAATAACGCTCGCTCGCCAGCTCCCCGAGGCATATCGCAGGCCGCAACGTCCTTCATCAGCTCTTGATGCCAAGGCATCCACCGAATGCCCAACAAAACTAAACAAAACACAAAAAACAGTACAGAACAAATATGCTCGCAACCACTATACAAATCACAAACAACCCACCACACACAACCCACACCAACAACACAACAGTCACCGGCTGGCTGCGCAGGCAACCACCACCAACACAGGCAGCGGACGCTCACACGGTGTTGAACGTGAACCCGACAGTGTGCTTGAAAGCCCCCCACCACCAAACAGCAGCAGAGAAACATTTTATACCCAACCCAAAAACGCACCCACACCCACCACCCACAATCCGGGCAGTAAACACATGCAGGCACAAGAAAACAACCAACACACCAACCAAACGGCCAACATGCTGCATTGTCCCCCACAAAACGGGCTCCCTAGAAAGGAGGTGATCCAGCCGCACCTTCCGGTACGGCTACCTTGTTACGACTTCGTCCCAATCGCCAATCCCACCTTCGACCACTCCCCCCGGACAAGCCGGTTAGGCCATGGGCTTCGGGTGTTACCAACTTTCGTGACGTGACGGGCGGTGTGTACAAGGCCCGAGAACGTATTCACCGCAGCGTTGCTGATCTGCGATTACTAGCGACTCCACCTTCATGGGGTCGAGTTGCAGACCCCAATCCGAACTGAGACTGGCTTTAAGGGATTCGCTCCACCTCACAGTATCGCAACCCTCTGTACCAACCATTGTAGCATGCGTGAAGCCCAAGACATAAGGGGCATGATGATTTGACGTCATCCCCACCTTCCTCCGAGTTAACCCCGGCAGTCCCCCACGAGTCCCCACCATCACGTGCTGGCAACATAGGGCAAGGGTTGCGCTCGTTGCGGGACTTAACCCAACATCTCACGACACGAGCTGACGACAACCATGCACCACCTGCACACGACCAACTAAATGCCACCACATCTCTGCAGTGCCGCCGTGCATGTCAAGCCTTGGTAAGGTTCTTCGCGTTGCATCGAATTAATCCGCATGCTCCGCCGCTTGTGCGGGCCCCCGTCAATTCCTTTGAGTTTTAGCCTTGCGGCCGTACTCCCCAGGCGGGGCACTTAAAGCGTTAGCTACGGCGCAGAAACCACGGGTGGCCCCCACACCTAGTGCCCAACGTTTACAGCGTGGACTACCAGGGTATCTAATCCTGTTCGCTCCCCACGCTTTCGCTCCTCAGCGTCAGTAACGGCCCAGAGACCCGCCTTCGCCACCGGTGTTCTTCCTGATATCTGCGCATTCCACCGCTACACCAGGAGTTCCAGTCTCCCCTACCGCACTCAAGTCAGCCCGTACCCACCGCACGCCCCCAGTTAAGCCAGAGGATTTCACGGCAGACGCGACCAACCGCCTACAAGCCCTTTACGCCCAATAATTCCGGACAACGCTCGCGCCCTACGTATTACCGCGGCTGCTGGCACGTAGTTAGCCGGCGCTTCTTTACCCACTACCCTCACCACAACCCAAAGCTGCGGCTTGACCATGAGCGAAAGAGGTTTACAACCCGAAGGCCTCCATCCCTCACGCGGCGTCGCTGCATCAGGCTTTCGCCCATTGTGCAATATTCCCCACTGCTGCCTCCCGTAGGAGTCTGGGCCGTATCTCAGTCCCAATGTGACCGGTCACCCTCTCAGGCCGGCTACCCGTCAAAGCCTTGGTAGGCCATCACCCCACCAACAAGCTGATAGGCCGCGAGCCCATCCCCCACCAGAAAAAACCTTTCCACCAACCCCCATGCGAAGGCAAGTGAATATCCAGTATTAGCACCCGTTTCCGGGCGTTATCCCAAAGAAGGGGGCAGGTTACTCACGTGTTACTCACCCGTTCGCCACTCATCCACCCAACAAAAGCTGAGCTTCAGCGTTCGACTTGCATGTGTTAAGCACGCCGCCAGCGTTCGTCCTGAGCCAGGATCAAACTCTCCGAACAAAAACAAAAACGTTAAAGCCCAGAAAAACCAACCAAACAAAACGCTCAGTCAGCAATCCCAACCAAAAACACTCAAAAACAAAAAACAGGCATAAAACAAAAACAAACAAACACACTATCGAGTTCACAAACAACACCCACACACCCCAGACAACCAAACCACAAAGCCCAGCCACCCACAGCAGTGAACCACCACCACAAACCCACAGGCCCGCGGCGACAGGTGAATAATCTACCCACCCCCACACCCAAAGTCAAACCAAAACAACGTGACCCCCAACACACACCACACAAATCCAACAAACACAACGAAAAACGGGCGCCCGGCAATTGCCGAGCGCCCGCTCCTCGCGACCAATTAGCTCAGTTCAACGACCGCCAGGTTCTTGCGACCCTTGCGAATGAGAGCCAAACCACCCGCAAGAAGGTCGTGTGCGGAGAAAACAGCCTCGGGATCCTCAACCTTGACGTTATTGACGGAGGCGCCGCCCGAGGAAATGGTGCGGCGTGCGGCGGTCTTACCCTTTTCGAAGCCGAGCGCCACGAGCGCGTCGGCGACTGTGGACTCGCCCAGGGTCAGGGAAGCGCGGGGCAGGTCGGCGGTCGCGGCGGCCAGGGTGGCCTCGTCGAGATCGCGGATGTCGCCGCCGCCCCACAGGGCCTGGGTCGCGGCCAGAACGCGCTCGAGCTGGTCGGCGCCGTGCACCAGTTCGGTGACGGAGGCGGCCAGGGCCTTCTGGGCGGCGCGCTGGTGGGGGCGCTCGGCGACCTCCAGAGCCAGGGCCTCGATTTCCTCGCGCGTCTTGAACGTGAAGATCTTGAGGAAACGAACCACGTCCTCGTCAGCCACCTGCAGCCAGAACTGGTAGAAGGCGTAGGGGGTCATCATCTCGGGGTCGAGCCAGATGGCCCCGCCCTCGGACTTACCGAACTTGGTGCCGTCGGCCTTGGTGATGATGGGGGTGGTCATGACGTGGGTGTCGACGCCCTCCACCTTACGGATGAGGTCGACACCGCCGACCATGTTGCCCCACTGGTCATTGCCGCCGGTCTCGAGCGTGCAGCCGTTGCGGCGGTACAGCTCAAGGAAGTCGTTGGCCTGGAGGACCTGGTAGGAGAACTCCGTGTAGGAGATACCCTCGTCTGACGCGATTCGACGGGCGACGATGTCCTTGTTGAGCATGGTTCCCACGCGGAAGTATTTGCCGATAGTGCGCAGCAGGTCGATGGCGCTCATTTCCTGGGTCCAATCCAGGTTGTTCACCATCTGCGCGGCGGCCGGTCCTTCGAAGTCGAGGAACTTCGAGATCTGCGCGCGCAGGCGCTCCGCCCAGCCTCGCACGACCTCGGTGGACTGCAACTGGCGCTCGCCGCTCTGGCGGGGATCGCCGATCTGGCCGGTCGCGCCACCCACGAGAGCGAGGGGGCGGTGGCCAGCCAGCTGGAGGTGACGCATGACGATCAGCTGGACGAGGTGTCCGTGGTGCAGGGAGGGGGCCGTCGGGTCGTAGCCGCAATAGAAGGTGACAGGTCCGGCGCTCAGGTGTGCGCGAAGCGCCTCGAGGTCGGTGTGCTGCGCGAGCAGCCCACGCCACTGCAGGTCGTCCAGAATGTCTGTCACGAAAGTTGTCCTTCCTTGCGGATTGAACGGATGAATACCGTCATAGTGTATCGGCTTGCGTCTGCGGGCGTTAGCGCAGCGCCGTTGCCGCCCACTCGCGGGCTTCGGCAAGGCCCGCCTCGGCCTCGGCGATCTGCTCGCGGACGCGCTCCGGGGCGGTGCCGCCACGCCCGCGTCGCGCGCCCACCGACCCTTCGACGGTGAGCACCGAGCGAACCTCGGGGGTCAGGACCGACGAGGCCTGGGCCAGCTCCTCGTCGGTCAGGTCAGCGAGCTCCACTCCCCTAGCCTCGGCGAGGCGCACGCACGCGCCCGAGATCTCGTGCGCATCGCGGAACGGAACCCCCTGCTTGACGAGCCACTCGGCGATGTCGGTAGCGAGCGAAAAGCCCTGGGGGGCAAGTTCTTCGAGGCGATCGAGATGAATCGTCATCGTGTCGATCATGCCGGCGACGGCCGGGCACAGGACGTCGAGGGTGTCGATCTGGTCGAAGACGGGCTCCTTGTCCTCCTGGAGGTCGCGGTCGTACGCGAGAGGAAGGGCCTTGAGGACGGCGAGGAGGGCGGTCAGGTCGCCGATGAGGCGCCCGGCCTTGCCACGCGCGAGCTCGGCGACGTCGGGGTTCTTCTTCTGCGGCATGATGGACGAGCCGGTCGAGTAAGCGTCGTCGAGCGTGACGTAACCGAATTCCTTGGTGTTCCAGATAACGATCTCTTCGCTCAGGCGGGAGATGTCGATGCCGATCTGGGCGCAGATGAAGGAGAACTCGGCGACGACATCGCGTGCGGCGGTGCCGTCGATGGAGTTTTCGACGGAGTCACTAAAACCGAGGGCCGCGGCGATGCGGCGCGGATCCATGCCGAGGGTGTTGCCAGCGAGTGCGCCGGAACCGTAGGGAGAGATGGCGGCGCGTTTGTCCCAGTCGCGCAGGCGGGCCACGTCGCGCAGGAGCGGCCACACGTGGGCGAGCAGGTGGTGGGCGACGAGGACGGGCTGGGCGTGCTGCATATGGGTGCGACCGGGCATGACGGCGTCGCCCGCGCGCTCGGCCTGGCCGACGAGGGCCTGGGCGATGTCGAGAACGCGGCCAGCCAGGTGGCGCGCCTCTTCGCGCAGATACACGCGGATAAGGGTGGCGATCTGGTCGTTGCGGCTGCGGCCGGCGCGCAGACGGCCCCCCAGGTTGTCACCGGCGCGTTCGATGAGGCCGCGCTCCAAGGCGGTGTGGACGTCCTCGTCGGAGACCTCAGGGGCGAAGATGCCGGCGACGACGTCGGCCTCGAGGCGGTCCAGGGCGTCCAGCATGCTGGACAGCTGGTCCGAGTCCAGCAGGCCGGCCTGCGTCAGGGCGCGGGCGTGGGCTCGGGGGCCGTCAATTTCGTAGCGGGCCAGGCGCCAGTCGAAGTGGGTGCTGACCGACAGGGCGGCCAGCGCGTCGGCGGGTCCTCCGGAGAAACGCCCTCCCCACAGGCTGACGCCCACAGGCTGCAAGGACTGCTGCGAGTGAGTGGGGGCGATCCGATCGACGGAGGCGTGGGACTGGCTGGAGGACTGACTCATGCCCCCATCATGACCCATGCAGCCGCCCGGGTGCCTTAACGATCCATGCGGAACCACTCCGTGGTGGCTC
>ERZ1699246.147-NODE-147-length-10397-cov-1.917429_pt1 | contig 10397 bp, 11 predicted proteins | sample MGYA00581528_ERZ1699246 | MGnify/ENA primary metagenome ERZ1699246 (study PRJEB42319, sample SAMD00040303) | human oral metagenome | material: saliva | host: Homo sapiens | study: EMG produced TPA metagenomics assembly of PRJDB4115 data set (Metgenomic analysis of... | reverse complement strand
GCACTGCGGTGGGCTGGGCTGATTGCATGGCGCGCCGCACCAACCACACACTACACCCTTTGATAGAAGGAGAAAATCATGTTCCGTCGTTTCCGCACCACCCTCACCGTGCTGATTGCCCTGGCTATCGCATCCGTGCTGGCTCTGCGCCTGAAGAACAAGCAGGATGACCCCGAGCGCGGCGACGTGCCCGGCTGGGTCATGATCACCATGATGAGCGCCGTGCTGGTTGCCGCTATCTTGGCGATTGCTCAGCCCGCTCTGACCAAGATGTTCAACGACGCGATTGCTCTGGTTCACCAGTAATGCGTAAGCCCCGCATCGCTTCTGAGCTGATTGCCGCTGAGCTATCCTCCGCGGAATATTCTGTGGAGGAGAGCGAGCGCGGTGACGCCAGCACGGAATTCGTCATGGTCGGTGCGCTGTTGGTGTTGCTGACCATGGCGATTCTGCAGGTTTCTTTCGCCCTGTATGCACGAACCATGTTGGTGGATGCTGCGGCGGCTGGGGCACGTTACGGTACGATGCGTGACCGCACTCCGCAGGAGGGCATGGAGCGTACCCGTCAGATGATTGAGGGGGTTCTTCCGTCTTCGTATGCTGAGAATATTTCGTACCGTCAGAGTAGTGATTCTACGGGTGTGCGCACTTTGGAGGTGACGGTGAAGTCTCCGTTGCCGGTGCTGGGCCCGTGGGGTTTTCCGGATTCTATTGAGGTGAAGGGGCATGCGATTTATGCGGAGCATCGTTCCGGTGATTAGCGACTTTTCGCTTCGGCAACGGGTGAAGGAACGCCTGAAGAGCCGTTCTGATTGGCCTCTTTTTAGCCAGCACCGCCCTGAAGAGGGTAGCGCCATTGTGGAGTTCCTGGGCTTGGGCATTACTCTGCTCATCCCGGTGCTCTACGGCATTCTGACGATTTTTAGTTTGCAGTCTTCGGTGATGGCAGCTCATGCGGCGAGCGCCCAGGTGGTGCTGTATGTGCAGGAGCAGCCGCAGGACTCGTCGGTTGGCCCAGATTTGGCTCAGCGTCTGGCGGTTCATGCTGCCGCGGATTACGGGGTTGAGCCCTCCGATGTGAGCGTGTCGTTGAGCTGTGCGTCGGGGGAGTGCGTCTCGGGTACGAAGGCGTACGCCACGGTGACGGTTCAGGCGCGTCTTCCGCTTCTGCCTTCGTTTATGGGTGGCGGCGTGATTCCGGTGAGTTCTCATGCGACGAGTTGGGGGTCTGGTCATGCTGATTCCTAATGGTTCGCCTGCTCATCTGTTATCGCCGGCTCGCCTGCTTTCCTCGGTGCGGGAGCGCTACGCTAACGCATGCCGTCGTGCCCGTCTACAGGTTCAGGCTCGTGCGCAGAGCCGGGCGCTCGCCGCTGACCCGCTCGCATCAGGTCCGGAAGAGGGCAGCATTGCCCCGCTGATTGTGGGCATGCTGGCGTTGCTGTTGCTCATCGGTTCGGTGACTGTGGCGATTACGGGCGCGTATCTGCAGACTCAGCATCTGCAGGATGTGGCGGACGCTCAGGCGAACTCGATTACCCGCACGATGCGCACTCCGGATGAGGCGAGTGGTTCGGCGGCGTGGGAGTATGCGAGTGCGTACTTGGCTGAGGTTCAGCCGGGGCAGGATTTTCAGGCGTTGCGTCTGGAGAATGTGTCCGTGGATTCTGATCAGAGCGTGCACGTGTACCTGTCGGCTCGTATTCGTCCGCCGCTGCTGTCGATTCTGGTGCCTGATGGTATTGAGGTGACCGCTCATGGTTCGTCGCGTTTGAAGACGAGCCAGGGCCCGTCCACCGATTAGTGCGTCCATCAACGGCGCACGGGCATAACGGCGCACGGGCGTATCGGCTCACTCTCTTATTGGTGCGTTGTGAGCCCCATAGACTGCGAGGGTGCATCCGCAAGGTAGTGTAACGGCTAGCGGATGCGCCCTCGTTTTGCATTCTTTTACATCTTCGTTCCGCGGCTTCTGCCCTCTAACCACCCTGTCCTTCTGCGCTGTGGGCTGTTGCGGGCTGTAACGGCGGGACTTTCTGGCCGTTTCGCGTTAGTGTTAAAAGCTATGGCATCCTTCGACTTTTTTGCTGAGATTAAAGAGCTTCGCGCGATTTTCACCCCTATTGCTGCTGTGAGCTATATTGAGGGGATTGAGCGCGCCATTGAGGACCTGTCTGCGCAGGCTGCCGCACCCGATTTGTGGGATGACGTGGAGAACGCGCAGAAGGTGACGAGCGCACTGTCGTATAAGCAGTCGGAGCTGAATCGTCTGCGCTCGCTGTCTTCTCGCATTGATGATGTTGAGGTGATGGTGGAGCTTGCAGAAGCTGAGGACGAGGAGACCGCCGCCGAGCTGCTCGCTGATGCTGAACGCGAGTGCGCTGAAATCCGCGCCAAGCTGGAAGAGCTTGAGGTGCTGGTGCTGCTGTCGGGTGAGTACGATCAGCGTGAGGCTGTGGTGACGATCCGTTCGGGCGCCGGCGGCGTGGATGCTGCTGATTTCGCGGAGATGCTACTGCGCATGTACCTGCGGTGGGCGGAGAAGAACGGCTACCCGACGAAGGTTCTGGACACCTCCTACGCTGAGGAGGCCGGCCTGAAGTCGGTGACCTTCGAGGTGAACGCACCGTACGCTTTTGGCCGTCTGTCGGTGGAGGCGGGTACTCACCGCCTGGTGCGTATTTCGCCGTTCGATAATCAGGGCCGCCGCCAGACCTCGTTCGCGGCGGTTGAGGTGATTCCTCTGATTGAGCAGACGGATGCTATTGAGATTCCCGAGTCTGAGATTAAGGTGGATGTGTTCCGCTCCTCGGGCCCGGGTGGTCAGTCGGTGAATACGACGGATTCGGCGGTGCGTATGACTCACTTGCCGACCGGTATTGTGGTGTCGATGCAGAATGAGAAGTCGCAGTTGCAGAACCGTGCGGCGGCTTTGCGTGTGCTGCAGTCTCGCCTGTTGCTGTTGCGTAAGGAGCAGGAGGACGCGAAGAAGAAGGAGCTTGCCGGCGATATTAAGGCAAGCTGGGGTGACCAGATGCGCTCCTATGTTCTGCATCCGTACCAGATGGTGAAGGATCTGCGTACCGGCTATGAGGAGGGTAACACCTCTAATATTTTGGATGGCGGTTTGAACGCCTTTATTGATGCTGGTATTCGCTGGCGTGCTTCGGGGCGCGCGGCTGAAGAGAGCTAAGACGTATAAGGATTGAGTGATGGCTCAGAAAAAGAAGAAAGACGCGAAGAAGGACCCGAATAACGCGATTATTGCCCAGAATAAGAAGGCTCGCCACAACTACAACATTGTGGATACCTATGAGGCGGGTATTGTTCTGCTGGGTACTGAGGTGAAGTCTCTGCGTGATGGTGGGGCGTCCATTGTGGATGGTTTCTGCCAGGTGACCGATAACGAGATGTGGCTCGAGGGTATTCATATTGCGGAGTATGGTTACGGTACGTGGACGAACCATGCGGCTCGTCGTCGCCGTAAGCTGCTACTACACCGTTCGGAGATTAATAAGTTGGCGCAGAAGCTGAAGGAGACCGGTTACACGGTGGTTCCGTTGAAGCTGTACTTCTCGAATGGTCGTGCGAAGGTTGAGATTGCTTTGGCGACCGGTAAGCGTGAGTACGATAAGCGTCAGGCTTTGCGTGAGCGTCAGGATGACCTGGAGGCGCGCCGCGCGATGCGTTACCGCAACCTCGGCTAAAGCTGAGGCAACGGCCGGGGTGCACGGCTGCTCCAGGAACTTGCCGGTAGGGTCTAGGCACGGTTCCTCGCGTATAATGGTTGGAAATTCGTGGCGTACCGCGAGCACCATACTTTATTGAGGAGACACATGTCTGAGAACCCGAACTACCAGCAGAACCCGGGCGAGTTCATCCCCGCACCGCAGCAGGCACCGGCATACAACATGCAGGGCGGCTACCCCGGCTACCAGCCGACTCCGAGCTCGGCTCTGGCGATTGCTTCGCTGATTCTGGGTATTATTGGTCTGCTGTCTGGCTGGCTGATTTTCGGTGGCGTGCTGGGCCTGGTCGGCGTGATTCTGGGTATTGTTGCCCTGGTGAAGGTGAAGAACGGTACCGCATCCGGTAAGGGCATGGCGATTGGTGGTATTGTCACCGGCGCGCTGGGCATGATTGCTGCTGCTGCTATGATGGTGCTCGGCATTGTTCTTGCGAGCCAGTGCGTTGAGAACGCGGTGCAGGATTCGAACGGTAACTACGTGTGCACCATGTCCTGTCAGACCATGATTCTGACTCCCTATGACTACGACGCTGCCCGCCGTTAAATCACGTTGAGTCTTTGAACCGTTGAGGGACCGAATAGTGTTGAACTATTCGGTCCCTTGCTCTTTTTCGGCGCTGAATCTGCCCGATTGGTGGATTCTGGGCGCTGAATCTGAAATCTTGAACTTCACAGATGACCCAAATGACAGCTTATTTATATAATGGAACCGAACTCAGCGCGCAATGGTGCGTTGGGCGAGTATAAATTGTTCGCTGCAACTGTGAAGGAAAGAACGACGGATGTCTGAGAATAACTACGGAAACAACCAGGGGAACGCGCAGAACCCCTACGCTGCTCAGCAGCCTAATTCTTCCGCCCAGAGCTCGTACGGTCAGGATTACGGCCAGGCTCCTTCGGCACAGAACACCTACGGCCAGGATTACGGTCAGAGCGCATCCGCTCAGAACACCTACGGTCAGGCTCAGCAGCAGAACGCTACTCCGCAGAACTCGACCCAGCAGAACCAGTACGGTCAGTTCGGTGCGCAGCCTTCTTCGCAGAATGCTTACGGCCAGAACGCTGCTCAGGGTACCTCTGCCCAGGGCGTTGCTGCTCAGGGCGCTTCGGCTCAGAACACCTACGGCCAGCAGCAGTACGGCTACGGTCAGGACGCATCCTACCAGACGCAGCCCGCTCAGCAGAACCAGTACGGTTACGGCCAGGAAGCCTCGTACCAGGCTCAGCCCGCTGACTACAACTACCAGCAGAACTCTTACCAGCAGCAGCCTCAGCAGGACGCTTATGGTTACGGTCAGCCCGCAGGTTACCCGTATGCGGCTCCCATTGTGAAGAAGGCTCCCGGCATGGCGCTGGCTGCGATGATCCTCGGTATTGCGGCTGTGCTGACCGGTTTCCTCGTGTTTGGTATTCTGCTGGGTATTGCCGCGATTATTCTGGGCGCGCTGTCCCTGAAGAAGACTAAGGAAGTTGGCGCTGGTAAGGCATTCGCACTGACCGGTATTATCACCGGTGCGGTGTCTGTCCTGATTTCGATTTGCATGCTTTTCGTATACATTTCTTTCTTCCAGACCGCTGAGAAATGCCTTGAGGTTGGTACCGAGGACGGTCACGGTAACGTGGTCTGCCAGATTGGTGACAACCCGAACAACCGCATGACTGTTCCGGCTCACCGCTAAGGTTTGACCGCCTAATTTTGACTGCCTAATTTTGGCTACCCAGTGCGGTACGCGAACGGGGTGGGGCTCCCAGATGATCTGGGGCGCCTCACCCTGTTTTTTATGTGCTGTGTCAGGCTACGGTGTTGTTGCTGCGCTGGTCTGTTTGCTTTATTCGCCTCTAGCGGAGGGGAGTACCTGTGTGGGTAGGGGACTTGCACACCGTTAAACACCTCCGATATACTGAATCTCTACCGTGTTTGAATGGCACCGCGGCATCAAGGTATGTTGAGGAAAACTTTCAGAAGACGGTGGGCTTTTTGATAAAAGCATAGGGGGATGATCGGTTTCGACGATGTGAGTTGAGATGGGTGAAGCGTGCCGAGGATGCAGGGTTATCTCGTTAACGCCCTCTGCAAAAAATTAAGTGCAGAATCTAAGCGCACTGACTTCGCACTCGCTGCCTAAGCGCGAGTTGCCGTCTGTCGGCCTGAGCATGCCTTTGGCTCAGTTACCGGCATCGACTTAAAAGGCCACTGCTGCTAGCCCTTGTTGCGGGGGTTAGCGGGACTTTTACGTGACTAGGTTCGTCGGTATATGTGTTTATGCAAGTACCGGAGCCGAAAAGTAGCGTTCGCATAAACTGCGCACGGAGAAGCCCCGTTGACGCCACATCGGACCGGGGTTCGATTCCCCGCATCTCCACGATCTCCCAACCGTCCGCTATCCCGTATGGGGTGCGGCGGTGATTATCGGTTCCAATCCAGAGGAAGAACCGCGGTAGGTTTCTACCACCCGGCAGGACGCCCCACGGCGTCACCTGCCGGGTATTTTTATGCCCAATTGTCGGTCTGTATTGCTGGTTCGTTTTGGGGTGTACCGGCGTGCCCGTGGGTGCTCAGATGACCGCATTGTAATGAGAACGTCATCAGAGAAGACGAAAACGCACCCTATGGCGTAGTATCGAAGGGTAAATATCGTTGTTCGGCGTTGATTGTTCATTCAATCTCACCGGCAACATCGAGAGCAACCACAGAGCCACAGAATAGCCGGTCATAGGGACGCCACCGCTACGATGCGGTAGCCACACAGCCGCTATGACGACCACTCAAGGACACACCATGGAAAACCAGATTCCCGCCCCCTCCTTCCCGGAGCAGAACAACGCAAACTCCCACCAGCCGGTACCTGCAGGCGTAGCACCCGGCGCCCCCCTCGGTGCAGCACCCGGCGGCCCCGCCCTGGGCGTGGCACCCGCTAACGTGCGCGACCGCGACGACAGCTACCAGCGCATCCCGGACATCTACCGCGTGCCGGCTGAATACCGCCGCCCCTACGGCGAGACCACCGGCGACTTCCGCGGCCCCGGCTACTTCTACTCCATCGGCGCGTTTGGCGCCTCCCTGGGCGCCCTGGCACTGACCCTCTACGCGTGGGTTCAGATCGCGGCACTCCACTCTGAAGCAACGCTCAACTCCCGCGGTTACAGCTCCTCTGCGTATAGCTCCGGTCTGAGCCCCAACATCATGGTGATTGCTCTGCTGCTAGTGGGCCTGATCCCGGTCGGCGTTTCGATTTGGCTTGCCATCTACTCGGCAAAGGTGAACGCCGGTCACACCACCAAGTACACCTCGAAGATGACGACCTTCAACATTCTGGCGTACATCATCTCGGGTCTGAGCCTGCTGGGTCTGCTCGGCACCCTCACGATGCTGTCCTAAAACAGGCAACGCTTGCTCTCATAGCGATACATAGCGAGGCGGCGGCTTTCCACTCACCGGAAAGCCGCCGCCTCGCTATATTGTCACCGTCACCGGGGGAGCAGGCTAGGGTTGGGGTGCGAGCGCCTCCAGCACCTGCTGCTGGACCGCCGCTGTATTACTTGCCACCAGGGACACCGGGCGCACACCGGTGACTGAAACGCCCGCGTGCTCGGGCAAATCGCCCTCCAGGGTGGAGGCGACGCCGCCAGCCTCACGAATCAGCGGCAGAAGCGCCGCCACCTCGTAGAACGACAGAGACGGATCAACCACGGTATCCACGGCACCCTCAGCGAGCATACACGCCGCCCAGAACGAACCGTACGCGCGGGAACGACCCACGCAGCCCAGAAGCTGTACAAGCTCGCCAGAGCGGTCCACAGCGCCTTCAGAGGCTGCCTTCCAGGAGGAGAGGTCGGTGTACGCGGCAGACAGCTGATCCAGCTGAGTCAGCGAAGACACCTCAAGACGAGTCGCCTGCGCCAAAGACTTACCCGTGTACGCGCCCGAACCGCGGGCAGCCCACCAGCGGCGACCCAGCGCGGGTGCAGACACCACACCCACCACCGGCTCACCCTGATCCAGCAAAGCAATCAGAGTCGCCCACACCGGCACGCCGCGGCGAAAATTATCCTGCTCAGCAATCGGTGCAATCACCCACTGGCGCGCCGCCTGACCGTTATAGCCGGCATGGGCACCGGCAATACCGTCACGAGTACGCACACGCGACAGCTGCGCGCGCAGAAGCTCCTCAACTTCCTGAGCCACACTCGAGGCGTAATCGGCAGGCTCCTGCACCTGCGCCTGCGGTTCTACGGGCTGCTGAGTAGCCTGCTGCCACGGCGCCAACGGTGCCGCGGCGGGTGCCGCCTCGGCGGGCTCTACCACCTCGGATGCGGGGGAGAAGACCGGGCGGTCACGAAAACGCATGGCGCTCACACGATCGACGCTATCGGCAAGAATATGCGCAAGACGCAAATCGTCGGTGTACTGCTGGGGACGGCTCATAGTAATGCTCTTCTTCAGTATTCGGTGATGTAGTCAGCAAAAATGTGCGTGTAGTGCTGTGTGTAATGCAGTGGAGAGAACCTAGACGAGAGCGCCCAGTTCCTTCTCCGAATCGCCCTCTTCAGGAGTCAACAGCAGCAGCTTACGCAAGGACTCCAGGCGGGCGGGACCGCTCTCACCGGCACGACCGGCAGCAACGTACGCCTCCAGACCGCACTCGGGAGCCTGCGCCGCGTGCGTACACGCCTTCGGACAATCCGCCGCACCCGGCGCCAGGTCCACGAACGCCTCCACAACGGTCTCCGGCGGCACATGCGCCAGACCGAAAGAACGAATACCCGGAGTATCAATAATCCAGGTGCCCGGCTCCATCGAGTCGCCATTCGCATTCACCGGACGCAACGCCAACGCCGACGAGGAAGTGTGACGGCCACGGCCCGTCACCGCGTTCACATGACCGGTCGCACGCTCGGAGCCGGTCAGCGCATTCACCAGGGTCGACTTACCCACACCCGAATGACCCAGAAGCACCGACACCTGACCCAGCAGCTCCTGCAGAAGCTCCTGAACCGGTGCCGACTCCAAACCGGCAGCGCCCTCCTGGCTCGGCGCCAAACCATCCGAAGACGAGGACAGCACAATCTTCAAACCGCTCGCCGCATAGTAATCCAGCAGGTTCTGCGGGTACCGCACATCGGTCTTCGTAATGCACAGAATCGGCTCAATCCCGGCGTCAAACGCCGCTACCACGGCACGGTCAATGAAGCCGGTGCGCGGCTCCGGGTTCGCCGCAGCAACCACAATCACCAGCTGCTGAGCATTCGCCACGACCACGCGCTCCGACGGGTCGGTGTCATCGGCGCTACGGCGCAGAATCGAGGTGCGCTCGCCCAGACGCACAATGCGCGCCAGGGTATCCTTCGCGCCGGAGGTGTCACCCACCAGGTCCACAAAGTCGCCGGTTACAATCGCGGTGCGGCGTAGCTCCTTAGCGCGCGCCGCAATGAGGGTACGCTCCTTCTCGGTACCCTCATCCACGACGACCGACCAGCGGCCGCGGTCCACCGTAATGACCCTGCCACGAATCGCTTCTTTGAAGGTCGGGCGGTCCTTCGTGCGGGGGCGGGAGCCCTTCTTGTTGGGGCGCACGCGCACATCCGACTCATCCCATTCGGAGAAATCGCGCACGTTCATGCGGGAAGAACCCATTTAGAAGACCTCCTGGTCGGCGGTAACGTCAGAGGTGGAAGCGCCGGCCTGCCATTGCGCCAGCATGTCCTCCCACATTGCGGTAAATTCGGGCATGGTCTTAGCCACGGTGGCTACGTTCTGCACCACCACGTTGGGGCGGCGCAGACCAATAATCGCGGCGAAGGTTGCCATGCGGTGGTCGTCGTAGGTGCGCGCCAGAACCGGCGCAGCCTCAGCGGTAGCGGGGAGGGGCGCCTCAATCACCAGCGAATCGGCGGTGTCGTGGGCGGTACCTCCCAGGCGGTTAATCTCAGCGGCGAGCGCTGCGAGGCGGTCCGTCTCATGACCGCGCAGATGCGCAATGCCGGTCAGCTCAACGCGGCCATTCACGAAAGCGCAGGCAGCCGCCATGGTCGGCGCCAGCTCACCACCGGCAGACAGGTCAAAGGAGAAATCACCCTCGGGAAGCTCACGGGGGCCGGTCACGGTCAGACGGCCCTCAGCGTAGCTCACCCGGGCGCCCAGCGCGGGCAGAAGCTCACGCCACATATCGCCCACCTGGGTCGTACCCGCCGAAGAATCAGCCGCGGGGGCGGGCCAGTGAGGAATAGTCACCGACTCGCCGGTGACCACGGCGGCGGCAAGGAACGGGCCGGCATTCGACAGGTCCGGCTCAATGGTCATCTCAAAGCCGGGGAAGGAACCGGGGTGAACCGTCCAGCGGTACTCGCCGCCCTCTGCTTTGTCGCCTTGGTTCGGGTAGTGCTCCTGCACCCGGATACCCATCTGGCGCAGCGCCTCCACGGTCATCTGAATGTGCGGGATGGACGGCACCGAAGAGCCCTCGTGCACCAGCACCATGCCCTGCGGCAGGCGAGGCGCCATCAGCAACAGCGCCGAAACGAACTGGGACGATGTCGAAGCATCAATACGAACCACAGGCGCCTCAGAGACACCCTCTACGCTCGCCAGACCGGGGGAGCGCAGCACGAAGGGCAGAGCGTTCTCGCCCTGCTCACAATCCACCTGCAC
>ERZ1699246.143-NODE-143-length-10493-cov-2.282848_pt1 | contig 10493 bp, 7 predicted proteins | sample MGYA00581528_ERZ1699246 | MGnify/ENA primary metagenome ERZ1699246 (study PRJEB42319, sample SAMD00040303) | human oral metagenome | material: saliva | host: Homo sapiens | study: EMG produced TPA metagenomics assembly of PRJDB4115 data set (Metgenomic analysis of... | reverse complement strand
ACTTCCCCGAGCACGTGACCTACCACAGCTCAGGCCACGGTATGCGCCTGCTGCACCTGGGAACCCGTCAGCAGGATCTGGTGCGCACCGTTGAAGGCATTAAGTACACCGAAATTGAGGACCTCGACCAGTGCTGCGGCTTCGGCGGTACCTTCTCCTTCAAGAACGCTGACGTTTCCGGCGCAATGGTCAACGACAAGGCAGACAACGTTGAAGCAACCGGTGCTTCCGTCTGCACCGGCGGCGACTGCTCCTGCCTGATGAACATCGGCGGTGCGCTGATGCGTCGCGGCTCGGACGTTCAGACCATCCACTTCGCTGAGATCCTCGCATCCACCAAGGAAAACCCGCTCAAGATTAACTCCGAGCGCGTCGAGCTCTCGATCGGCTAAGGAAAGATAAGACCTCATGACCGCTATTCAGCTTGGTATGCCCAAGGTCGTTCACTACGGCGAGGGCAACATTTTCGAAGAAACCCCCTTCCCCAAGTACGCGAAGGAAGAGCTCAAGAACGAGCAGCTACGCGCCAACCTGCGCTTCGTGACCCACGCGATCCGTAACAAGCGCGCACGCGTCACCGCAGAGGTGCCCGACTGGCAGGACCTGCGTAACACCGGTGAGTCCGTCAAGAACTACGTTCTGGCGAACCTGCCCGAGCTGCTCGAACAGTTCGAGCGTAACTTCACTGCCGCAGGCGGCCACGTGCACTGGGCACGCAACGCCACCGAGGCGAACCAGATTGCTCTGGACCTGATTCGCGAGCAGGGCGTGGACGAAATCATCAAGATTAAGTCCATGGCAACCGCAGAGACCGGCCTGAACGAATTCCTCGAGGAAAACGGCATCAACGCTATTGAGACCGACCTCGCGGAAGAAATCGTCCAGCTCGGCCACGACCGCCCCTCCCACATTCTGGTGCCCGCAATTCACCGCAACCGCCGCGAAATCCGCGACATCTTCCTGCGCGAAATTGAGGGTATTAACCCGGACATCACCGATGAGCCGGCAGAACTGGCAGAGGCATCGCGTAACCGTCTGCGTAACAAGTTCCTGAACACCACCGTGGCAGTCTCCGGCACCAACTTCGGTATTGCCGAGACCGGTACCCTGACCATCGTGGAGTCCGAAGGTAACGGCCGTATGTGCCTGACCCTGCCCGACACCCTCATTACCTTCATGGGTATTGAGAAGATTCTGCCCACCTTCCAGGACTACGAGGCATTCCTGCAGTTGCTGCCCCGTTCCTCCACCGGTGAGCGCATGAACCCCTACACCTCCATGTGGACCGGTGTGACCCCCGGTGACGGCCCGCAGAACATGCACGTCATCCTCATCGACAACGGCCGTACCGCCGTTCTGTCCGACGAGCTGGGTCGCCAGGCACTGCGTTGCATCCGTTGCTCCGCTTGCATGAACGTGTGCCCCGTGTACGAGCGCGCAGGCGGTCACGCCTACGGCTCCACCTACCCGGGCCCCATCGGCGCGATTCTGTCCCCGCAGCTCTCCGGTATCGAGGCTGCAGAGAACAACTCCCTGCCGTACGCGTCCTCCCTCTGCGGCGCATGCTACGAGGTCTGCCCCGTGAAGATTAACTTCCCCGAGGTCCTCGTGCACCTGCGCGCTAAGGACGTCGAGTCCAAGCACGCTATCCGCGAGTTCGAGGGTAACAAGAAGGCTCCCTTCTCGCAGATGGACGGCATGATGCTCGGTGCGAAGAAGCTCTTCACCTCCGGCAAGATGATGTCGATTGCAGAGCGTGGTCTGCCCATGTCCCGCCTCATTACCGGCCGCAAGCACAAGATCACCGCTGTTCCCGGTATCGTCGGCGGCTGGACCGCTTACCGCGACATCCCCGAGCCCCCCAAGGAATCCTTCCGCAACTGGTGGAAGAAGGAGAAGGGTCAGGCTCCGGCACGCGATAACGCACAGCGCGTTGACATTCAGGCCCTCATCGAGGCTAACAAGGGTAAGGCAGCTGAAGCGGCTGCAAACGCTAAGGCTGCTCAGGAAGCCCGTAAAGCTAAGGAGAACAACTAATGTCCTCTGCTAAGGAAGATATCCTCGCACGTATCCGCTCGTCCCTGGCTGACGCACCCGTCGCCCCCGAGCCCGTACGTAACTACCGCCGCGTCAGCGAGCTGAACGAAGAGCAGACCATTGAGATGCTCGTCGACCGCCTCATTGACTACAAGGCAAATGTGTTCCACGCGAACAAGGAGAACATCTCCGAGGTCATCGCAGAACGCCTGGGTGAAAAGTCCACCTACGTGGTTCCCGAGGGCCTGAACATGGAGTGGCTGCCGGCTGACACCGCTGACCGCAAGCGCGTCACCGACTCCGGTAGCACCCTCAAGCCCGGCTGCCTGTCCCTGAAGGAACTGGACGCAGTTGACGCTGTGGTGACCGGTTCGACCGTCTCCTGCGCAGAGACCGGCACGATCTTCTTGAACACCAACCCCGATGAGGGTCGCCGCGCCATCAGCCTGGTGCCCGACCACCACATCTGCGTGGTGCCCCGTTCCACCGTCGTGGAGCTGGTTCCCGAGTCGATCGAGCGTATCACCTACACCCGCCCCGTGACCATGATTTCCGGTCCGTCGGCAACCAGTGATATCGAGCTGATCCGCGTGGAGGGCGTGCACGGCCCCCGTACCCTGGACGTCATCATCTACGACGCCTAAGGTAAAGCGCCAGAAGGCAAACCTCTAAAGAAACCGCCCGAGAGCTAAGGCTCCCGGGCGGTTTCTTTATGCCCTCTTGGCTTCTGCATCTTTCAGAGCAGTAGAAAGCGGCGGAGAAGATAAGCGAACGGTGGCGGGCCCATGTTTCCCGCCACCGTTCTGTGCTTTATAGGGTGGTGTATCGACGGTTAGCGTCGTAGCGCCCCGTAAAGGTGCTTAGGCGCGTGCGTCGAAGTGCTGCAGACCGGAGTCCTCGCGGCTACCGCCCTGGCCATCGCCAACATCGTGGTAGTCCTTGATCCACTCGATCTTCTGAACCCACTTGACCATCTTGTAGCCGTGCATGGAGTCCGCACGCAGACGGAGCGGGCCACCGTACACATCGGGCAGGGGCTTGTCGTTCATGCCCCACGCCAGGATGGTCTCATCTTCCATTGCCATGGAGATGTCCAGGCACTCGTAGTAGGGTTCGGTCGGGCGGCCGTCGTAGGTGTGGCCCACGTGGCCGAAGGAGGTCACCATAACGTAGCGTGCCTCGTCGGTCTTCTCGACCAGTGCGAGAACGTCGCGCAGGCGCACGCCCTCCCACTTGGCGATGCCGGTCCAACCCTGCATGCAGGTGTGCATGGTGATGTTGACTTCCTTGCCCAGCTGCTTGAGCTCGTCAATGCTCAGGGACTTGGATTCCTTCACCAGGCCGCCCAGCTCCAGGCGGTAGTCAACGAACTCGTGCTCCTTCAGGCGGTTCCACTCGGTGCTCTCACGCTCTGTCGGCGGGCGAGTGTTAACCCAGTGGAAGGGCGAGATGTCGGCATCGGTGAAGGTCTTCTTCTGCACCTGACGGGAGGTGATACGGTCCAGCAGGACGTTACGAATCGGCTGGGTCAGACCCCAAATGAAGGTCTGGGTGAATCGCAGGTCGCGCAGGGACCAGTACGAAGCGAAAATCCACAGAGCCACAGCGAAGACAATGCCGCCAATGAGCATGGTGACTGCCTGAGCGAACTGTGCTGCGTCGACCTCGTTGTAGGGCTTGTTCAGCATCATGTGGGCGATGTTGTACTGGGGGTGAACCACGAACACCAGCGCCACGTGAATGACGGTGAAGACGCAGTAGAACGCCATGCCCAGGAAGTGGATGGAACGTGCGGTCTGGCGGTTACGGAAGAGGCGCACGTAGCCGGGGAAGCGGCCGCAGAATGCCGGGCTCATAATCGGGCCGGTTGCAATCATCAGCGGTGCCACGATAAACACCACAGTGAAGTACATGATTTGCTGCAGAGCGTCGTACGGCTGGAAGTGCTCAATCGAGGGAATCTGGAAGCCAGCGTAAATCTGGATGGATTCCCACGCCTGCGGGATGATGTCCCAGCTGGTCGGGACGATGCGGCGCCACTGACCGGTCAGGAACAGCAGGGAGACATATACCAGACCGTTAACGATCCAGATGACGGTGACCAGTGCGTGCCATGCGCGGCCCAGACCAATCTGAGCCTTACCGGGCAGAGAAATCAGGGGAGACAGGGTGCGCTGGTCATCGCGCGCAGTAAATGCGCCGGGGGTGGTAGGGACCTTGTCCTTGGTGAACTTAATCCACTCAGAACCCGGGGTGCAGTGGTTGTTCCAGTACAGGCGGGGGTGAGAGGCGAGAACTTCCCAACCTGAACGAATCAGGAAGCCCATCATAATGAAATTGATGAAGTGCGTAATTCGGAGCCAGGCCGGGAAGTCCAGCTCTACGCCACCAGTGCTCGCGGTGAGGAGTAGTTGGTGCATGATATTTCCTTCGGAAATGACTGTGTGTGCAGACAATCTTTAGGATTCAGTGCGAGGCCTTGAGATAAGAGGTTAGAAATAATTACCTTTCTGACCCATATGATCCTCCTCCGTGGTTGGGAGCCGCCGGGGGTATCGTCACGGATACTCCCGAAAGGGGCGCCTCCCGTGTGTGAGAGGGGAGGTGCTCCAGCTCCCGCTGGGGCGGAAGCGACTCTGTGTATGTATGTTGGTTTATGTGTGTTTTAGGGAAATTCCCTGTCCGCTTTCAATTTTATAGGACAAAGTGTCAGTCGTGAAAGCTAAGACACGTCATGTTCTGTAATATTTGCATAAAAAATCCGAATTTAAGGAAAATTCTCATCTTCCCGCGGTTTATAGGGTTATTCGGGTGCAAAAAACCCACAGCAGCCTCAAGAGAAGATGCGGTGGGTTTTGATTCTATATGTGGGATGCATGTTGGTTTGCAGGGCTTTAACTGCCTGGTATTGTGTGGTTTTGTGAACTTAAACCCACATAAGGTTGGGGTGACTGTAAGCGAGATTCTCACTCAAACCGGTTCGTACCCGATTTTGAAATGTCGAACCGCAACCGTACCGTAGCCGCAGCTACTTCTCCGCAGAGCCCGCAGTCTTCGCAGAACCCTTACGCCTCTTCGCCTCAGCCCGAGACCCCGCCTGAGGCGCCGCGTGCGAATCAGCAGAAGTACTCGCAGCCTCAGAATCCGGTTCAGAAGTAGATTTGGAATCAGACTGAGACTTCAGCTGAACCACCGGAATCATGCCCGTGGCAAGCTTCGCCTGCGCATTACGCTGAGCCTTCAACGCATTCATCTGCTCCTTACGGCTCGGCTCCTGCTGAGCCGGCTGACCAGAACCAAACGCCTGACGAATACCCAACGCCCACAGCGGGAACAGCAGAACCGTCAGCGCGCCACCGGCAACCAGCAGCGACGCCGTGGACTCCTCCATAAGGCCCGAACTGGTTGCAACCTCCGTCACCGCCACAATAATCGGCAGACCCGCAGCCGAATACAACGCCAACTGCGCCTTCTGCGCGCGAGTAGTCAACCCCGAACGGGTATCGAAGAAATGCTCCGCCAAAAGAACCGGAACGCCGCGGCACAGCAGAATACCCACCACCACGGCAAGCAGACCCAAAGGATTAGCCACCACAGCAGAGACATCAATGCCCATACCGCTGACCACAAAGAACAGCGGAATCATGAACGTAAAACCAACCACCTCAAGGCGGCGAGTCATCATGTGCAAAGCCGCCGGAGGGGTCAGAGTACGCAGAATCAGGCCCGCCGCAAAGGAACCGAGCACCGCATCCAAATCAAAGAGGGCAGTGCACATGATCAGGGTCGCCAGCAGGAACATCGCAAGACGTAGAACCGTCTGACCGGTCGTATTCGCCTCCGCAGCCATAATCTGACGCAGACCCGGCACATGCGCAAACAGACGATGCGGAATCAGCGCCGTAATCACCGCCACCACCATAAACGCCAGCAACACCACAATCGCCATGCCCGGCGAACGCGAAGACAGCAGCAGCGAAATAGCGAAAATCGGCAGAAGCTCACCCACTGCACCGTGCACCAGGACCGCATTACCTACCGGCGTACCGGCAGCACCGTGAGACTTCAACATCGGCAACAGAGTGCCCAACGCCGTAGAACTCAGCGCCACACCCACCGCAACATACGTATTCAGCTCACGCGAGAACGACGTAATAACCGCCGCACCCGCCATACCCAAGGCAAAACACACAAACCAGGTGGCAATAGCGCTATAACCCTGGCGGCTACGCAGCGAGGACACATTAATCTCAAAGCCCGCAATCAAAAAGAGCATGCCCAGACCAAGCTCCTTCAGTAGCGGGATACCGCCCTCACTGCTGGCAAGGTTGAGCATATTCGGGCCAATGAGCAGACCAAAAATAAGCAGGAAAACCACATCAGGGATCTTCTTGCCCGTCAGCCGCGAAAGAATCGGAGACAGCAACGCAACCAACGTAATCCAGAAAATGGACACAAACTGGCCGCTATCGTGGCTCGATCCATCCGACAGAGTCGTACCCGAAGCAAGAAGAGCACCAGAAGTCCCCAAGTCCGTCAAGAAAAGCGGGGAAAAAGTCGAAAACATAAAACCTCAACGTGGTGTGTGCAGGTGGGGCGCGTTTGGGACAGTAAAAGGAGCGAAATCATGCTCCCGTGGGATTGCCCCACCTTTAAGAACGTACCAATGGTACACACCCAACCTCGTGCAACAACACTTGAACAGCACTCACCAATAGGGCAAGAAGCTCCAGCCAGCAGCCGACCGAGAGGCGGCATGAGAGCAAAACCTCCGCGCCACCGCCGGACCAGACACAGCTTCCACCGTTACACTTAACACCTATGCCAGAGCATCCGGCACACACCACCGGATGCGGCAGATACCCTGGCAGCGCACATCCCCTGGCAGGGCACACACCACCGGCAGGGTGCACAGACTCTCAAACACGGCACTACAAGGAGCGAGGACATGGCAGCAGGGCGCACACAACCCATCCCCACCGTCAGCAGCGGGGCACGCGCCGCCTCCCTCGGAGGAACCCGACGCGACCTCGGGCTCGACCTAGCCCGCGCCTTCGCCGTGCTCAGCCTGCTCATCCCCTTCGGATACTGGCTGCAGCTGATCCCGGTGTCCTGGACGTTCTGGATCCCGCAGACCCTCGTACCGGCAGAGCCGCTCTTCGCCGCGATCCTGGGCGCAGCCGCCTGGCGCTACGCACGCACCGCGAACTTCCCACAACTCTTCGCCGGAACCATCGTGCGATTCCTTGCGCTGCTTCTGCTGGGCGTGGCACTCATGCAGGGTGCCACCTACCTGCCGCAAGCCGGCGTGACCGTACCGGCGCAGGGCTTCGCATATTCCCTGCCCTTCGACATGCTCGTGCACCTGGCGCTGCTCACCCTGCTAACCCTATTCATCGTGCACCTGCCCCTGTGGGCGGTCGCCGTGCTGGCGGTGGTCACCAGCCCCTTCATCACCTGGACATACACCCTCCTCATGGACGTAGCTGCCCAGGCAGATGCGTGGACCGCCGTGCAGCTGCCGTTCCTCGCAAGCCACGGCGTCAACCACGCTCAGAGTGCACAGCTCATCTGGGTCCTGTGCCTGGGCATCGTGCTCGTGCGCCTCTACGACAACCTGCAGGCAAAGCTCGCAATCCCCGTAGTACTCGCCGTGCTGGCGCTCGCCGTCTACCGCACCTTCAACCCCTACACCGAGCTCGGCTTCCTCAACAGCCCGCAGGTGCTGCTCACCCTAAACCTGGCGGCAACCCTGTACTTCTGGGCAGAATGTGCGCGACTGCTCTCCGCACAGGCGGGAATGCTCACCCCGATCGCCCGCCTGGGCCAGATGTCGCTGAGCGCATCCATTGTGCTGAGCGGAATCATCATCTACGCAGGGCCCACCGTCAAGGCTCTCACCGCGGGCGAGCACTACATCGCCACCGGAGGTTGGGGCACCGCCGTGTACTGGAGCGTCTTCCTGCTGCTCGGCGCCGCAATCGCCCTGGGCTTCTGCACCCTCTGGTCGCGCATGGCGCGCTCCATTGCCGGTCGCGGCCCCTTGGAGGCGATTCTCGCCCTCATCTCCGGGCGCGGCTAGCCGAATCTGAACTCAACACAAAAGCGACCCCCTCCCCACGTTCCTGCGCGGGTAGAGGGTCGCCTCTATATACTCAACATCTGCAACAGAATCTGCGCCAGAGTCTGACTAGGAATCTGACTAGGAGCCTGCAACAGAAATACTGCGGGTACGACAAAGCCCCGGTCCATTGGACCGGGGCTAGTTGTCGGGATGACAGGATTTGAACCTGCGACCTCGTCGTCCCGAACGACGCGCGCTACCAAGCTGCGCCACATCCCGATGTTGACCTATCAGCGAATACCGTAGGCAACTCACCTAGGATAACCCAAAAAAATTCAGAACGCAACACAGCGGCACGCCACCGGTCGGGGAGAGGCAAATAAAGTTCCTAGGCTTCAGCCTCCTGAACCTGATTCAGCTCATCCCAGGAGGCGTACATCGCCGCAAAACGACCGCCGGAGGCAATCAGCTGCTGCGGGGAGCCATCCTCCACCACGGAGCCCTCATGAATCACCAGCACACGATCAGCACCCAGAACTGTCGAGAGGCGATGCGCAATCACCAGCGCCGTACGCCCCGCCAACACGGTACGTAGCGCCGCCTGCACCGCACGCTCACTCGGAATATCCAGCGAAGCCGTCGCCTCATCCAGAATCAGCACCCGCGGATTCGCCAAGAACACGCGAGCAAACGAAACCAGCTGACGCTGACCCGCCGATAGAGTAATGCCGCCACGACCCAGCTGCGATTCGTAGCCGTCACGCAGACGCTCAATGAACCCACCAGCGCCCACCGCCTTCGCGGCCGCCTTCACCTGCTCATCGGTCGCCTGCGGGTTACCCATGCGGATATTCTCCAGAATCGACGCGGAGAACAGGAACACCTCCTGGGTCAGCATGAGCACCTCACGGCGCAGCTGCGCATCCGCCAGCTGGCGGACATCCACGCCGTCAATACGCACCTGACCGGCTGAAACATCGTAGAAACGAGCCACCAGCTTAGCGATCGTCGACTTACCGGCACCCGTAGCACCCACCAGCGCCACGGTCGTACCCGGCTCAATGCGCAGGGTCGTCTCCTTCAACGCGTGACGATCCGAAGTGTACCCAAAGACCGCCGAATCCAGCTCCACTAGGGCGCCCTGAACTTTGCCGGATCCGCCCTCAGCAACGCTAGATTCAGAAGCAGACTCTACAGCGCGCTCATGCGGATGCTCCGGCTCAGCAACCTCCGGCTCCTCAGCCAAGAACGACGACAGCTTCTCCAGCGCGGACATCGCCGACTGGAACATGTTGTAGAACTCAGAGAGCTGCATGACCGGCTCAAACACGCGGTTCGCGTAAATCACCAGCGCCAGCAGGGTACCGATCTGCATGGTGCCGCCCAGCACCGCATAACCACCCAGCACCAGCGCACCGGCAATAAACACATTGCCCAAAAGCATCAGCACAGGCGAGTAGACGCCGAAAATCTTAATCGAATCCATCACCGCAAGACGGTAACGCTCCGACGCCTGAGCGTACTCGGAACGCATCTGCGCCTCCGCACCAAACGCCTTCACCGCGCGGATACCCGTAAAAGTCTCCACAAAACGGCTCGTCAAATGCGCAGACTCGGTACGCATCGTACGGAAAACCGGCACCGCAGCCTTCTGGAACCAGCGCGTCAAGAAGTAAATCGGCACGCCCATGACCAGCATAAACAGACCAATACGCCAATCCAGAAGGAAAATAGCGACCGCAGAAATCACCATGGACAGCAAGGTAATCGCCAACTGGCTGATGCCGCTGTCCAAGAAGCTGCGGACCGTATCAATATCGCTGGTCAAACGCGAAATGACCTTGCCCGAGGTATACCGCTCATGGAACGAAACACTCAGCGACTGCGCGTGACGGAACACCCGCTTACGCAGGTACACCACCACGCCCAGCGAAACGCGCACCGTGTACGCCACGTTGACCCACGAGAAGATCGCGGTTACCGCGGTAGCCGCCACAAAAAACGCCAGCAGGGTTAGCAGGGGAGAGACGTTACCCTGCTTGAGTGGCTCAATGGAACTATCCAAAACGCGGGCAATCAGAATCGGCGCAACCGCCGAGGAACCCGAGACCAAAAGCACTGAAATAATCGACAGAGCCAACGCCCCACGGTGCGGGCGCAACATCTGGCGCAGCAGAGCCATCGAGCGTTCACGGGTCTCCGCGCGCTCCTGCGGGCTCATCTGCTCCCGCGGCTCCGCCGGACGATGATGGGCCATTAGCCCTCCTCCATCGTCATCAGCTGGCGGTACTGCTCCGAAGAGTCCATCAGCTCAGCGTGAGTACCCTCAGCGACCACGGCACCATCAACCATCAGCAGCACGCGGTCAGCCAGAGCTACCGGGGAGGGGCGG
>ERZ1699246.140-NODE-140-length-10715-cov-2.468077_pt1 | contig 10715 bp, 6 predicted proteins | sample MGYA00581528_ERZ1699246 | MGnify/ENA primary metagenome ERZ1699246 (study PRJEB42319, sample SAMD00040303) | human oral metagenome | material: saliva | host: Homo sapiens | study: EMG produced TPA metagenomics assembly of PRJDB4115 data set (Metgenomic analysis of... | reverse complement strand
CTAGCCGTGCTCCAGAAGCATTTCGTCCAATATACCAATTAGCTGCTTCATCAGTGCGTGCAGTTCCCTTAAGAATAAGTGAATTCTCGAGACTCGAGGACTCACCTAGACAATTCATAAACTGATTATCCTTGAAACCTACGACCCACCCGTGCCCGCCATTCTCCTGAGCGGTACATCCGATGAACATATTCCGTTCGCCAAAAATCGCCCACCCGGCACCAGACTTTCTGCGGTACTGATCTCTATCGTGATAAAGGTCGGAATTTGGCTTATTGCGAATAGCAAACCAGGCGGTACATGCCACGAATTTACATTGAGCTCCGTACACCTCAATTGCCCCATGATATCCGCCACCAAGATTGGCATCAGAGACCTCAACCATCACAAACTTATTATCCGCAGCTCCAGAGTTCAAACTCTCTGTTCTACGCTGAACATGACCCACCGGCTTTCCCACCAAGAGCCCTTGTCTGCGAGTTTTACGAATGCGGACCTTATCAACCTTCATAGCACGATCATGTTCACCCAGGATGGCAATTCCGATTGCCGTATCCCAGATTTCAATATTTGAAATAATAGGGGCAGCTTCAGGTTCATTAAAAATATCAAATCTTGTATGGACAATAATGCCCGCAATATTATCCGGTATATAATTATCAGCAATATGCGTACCCTTCTTAATCTGATATTCAAAAAATCCTTTACGAATATTAGGATTCAAAAGATTAAGATTGGCACCACGAATAAACATATCTCGCACACCAAATCGCATTGGTGTATTTGTGCCCATATCACCCATATAGGTATTGTACGATCCCATATGAAATACCCCCTGGCACTCCATATCGTCACCATCAACATCTCTTAAAATCTTCGGGTTTTTATTAAACCCAATAATTTGTGTTGAGAATCCATGACCATACACCTCTACCCTATCCCTGAGATTAATAAAATCATTACTCACAAGATAGATTCCCGAAGGAATCTCGACAGAACCACCACCGGGAACAGCGGCCACCGAGTTAATGGCATTTTGAATTGCTGGTGCGGAATCCTTCGTACCGGTTGGGTCTGCACCAAAATCCAAAACATTCACATGCTTTGATTTACTATAATCAACCATATTGTATTCCTTTCTTAAGCCATGTAGTTCAAACGCATTCAAATAGTTTGAATGCCAACCCACCAATTTTTCCTGAATATCTATACATAAAGATGATTTGATGTTTAATTCTATTAAATCTGTACCAACCCCCTATCAATCATCTCTTTTTGCAGAGCAAGATTTCCCGAATCCACAACCCTGCGATTACCCCCATAATTGTTTTATGGGGCAGCTATTGTGGTACATGTCAACACGCCTCCCGGCGTCCTAACACTAATCCGATAGGAAGCCGACACAGTAGATCCGCCGTATTCGCTACGACCCGGGAAATACACGCCAAAGCACCCTCGTTGAAACAACTCTTCCGGCTGAGAAATATCTTTATCTACCTCAAGACCCCATTCCCAGCGCTGAGCTTGAATAAACGCACCGTCATCTTCTCCAAGGGATGCGTTTCCCTTCATCTCCCCTTGGTAGACACCACAAAAATACTCAGTGCTCTCCGTTGAGGCACCACGCGCACGAACCACCTTCAGACCCGAGTCTTCACGCACTGTCAGTGATGGTGCAGCCGGGTACCCCTCAGGAGAATGGCTTGTCAATCCCATAGAACCCGGCTGCCAACGGCTCATCTGCACCATGTATTCTTGCGATCCACTCAGCTGTTCAAGCTCAACCACAATCTGCTGACCCGAAGGAATTTTAGACAGCCACTGCCCTGTATCACGGTGAATATGGGGACGAATTACCTCATATAAGGCTGACTCTTCTTGATTCCCCATCAGTTCTACCGACGGAAGCGCATGCACCCCTACAAAAGGGCCCGAAAAGGGAAGAAGCTGAAACCACAGAATGACATTATCTGCACCATTAGTCGGCACCCATGCTTCACGAAGCGGGGCAACAGTGCATCCATCTATTTGCTGGGGAGACCCAACAGAGCCCTGAATACCCCATGCCGTGCTCTGAGGTGCTGCGAAGAAACTTACCAGGGCAAATGACGAAAGCCGGCACACATGCCGGCGTGACAGTTCAGACATGATAGTCCTTAAATTAAGTTGAGTGATGACAATAGTGTGTGGCGTTTACGCTTCGTCGACGCTCTATACACCACACTCCTTCAACCCTACTCTGAAAATTCACCGTTTCGAGTATTCACAAGCAAATATTTCATTCTCGTGAAAAAATATATATCAATGCAAACCTGAAGTTTATTAAAATCTCACTTTAAACTTGAATATTTATGCAACTAGAACTTTAGAAATATCTTTAAAAATCTGAACTTTCAGAAATATTAAAGCCCCACCGCGCAAAGTACTTGTTGAAATCGACCTCTACAAAGTCCTGGGCAACAACTCCGAGCACAACAAAAGGGGGCGTGCCCACCGCCTCCAGCACGCGCGAAAACTCGCACGAACCAGACGCGGGGAACACGCCCCCTTCTAAAAACCGGGTGCACCTAACGGTGCGGCAGCTTAGTGACCCTCAGCTGCGAAACGGTCGATAGCCTCCTGGACCATCTTCTCAGCAGCAGCCAGGTCTTCCCAGCCCTCGCCCTTAACCCACTTGCCGGGCTCCAGGTCCTTGTAACGCTCGAAGAAGTGCTGAATCTCAGCCTTCAGCTGCTCCGGAACATCAGCCAGGGACTTGATGTGGTCGTAACGCTTGTCGGTGGGGACGCACAGAACCTTAGCGTCGCCGCCAGCCTCGTCGGTCATGTTGAACACTGCGACCGGGCGGGACTCAACCAGCACGCCGGGAACAACGTCAACATCCAGGATCAGCATTGCGTCCAGCGGGTCGCCGTCCTCACCGAGGGTGTTCTCGAAGTAGCCGTAAGCGGTGGGGTACTGCATGGAGGTGAACAGCACACGGTCCAGGCGCAGGCGGCCGGTCTCGTGGTCCACTTCGTACTTCACGCGGGAGCCGCGGGGAATTTCAATAGTGACGTCGAGTTCCATCGGAACCTTCTTTCTCGTGAGTTAGAGTCACTTTCGCGGCGACTTCGGCGCGCAAGGTGCGAAAGTTAGGTGTTGAACTCACCCATTGTAACCCGTTCACGCACACCGAAACCGCGTATTCGGCGCCAAAACCAGCGTAATTTACCACGCTCACACCACAGTTAACGTTCCACCTAGTCCCACGCCCGCCAGCGCGCCCCGCCGCCACACCCGGCCGCCGTACCGGGCAGCCCAGATAGGGGTCGTGAGGGGCAGCAGGAACACGGCATGAGCATCCCAGCACCGGCGCGTAAATTCGATAGGCACCCCATCCGCCCGCTATGCTCAAAAGATGCCTTCCAACAAGCACAACACCCAGACCACCACCCTCACCCGCCGCGCCGCCCTCACCCTCGGCGGCATGTTCCTCCTCACCGCCTGCGGATCCGCCGCAACCGAACAGAAACGCCCCGAAGGTTCCGCAAGCCCCACCGGCAACGCAACCGGCAGCCCCACCGGCACCGCCGAGGCGACCGCCTCCGCAACCCCCAGCGCCGCCCCGACCCTCGCACCCGCACTGCCCGAAGCGGAACAGGAACAGCTACGTGCCGCCCTCACCGCGCTCTTCGCGGACGGCACCTACCCGCAGTACAGCCTGCTCGTCACCGGCATGGACGGCAACCTGCCCAGCATCAAGGCAACCACCGCTCCCGCCGACCTGTACGCCGCCAACGCCGACACCGCGCGCGTGCCCGCCTCCACTTTTAAGGTGCTGACCCTGTTCGCGCTCAACCACTACGCGAACCTGCAGGCACGCCTGCGCACCCGCGTCACCCGCGACGCCGCCGGACTGTACCTCATGGCAGGCGGCGACACCCTGCTCGGTGCGGGCGCCTCCAACCCGAAGCAGATCGTCGGACACGCAGGCCTGACCACCCTCGCCGAGCTGACCGTGAAGGCGCTTCTTCAGGGCGAGAAGCCGACCGCGGCGCTACCCGTCTACCTTGACGGCACCTTCTTCACCGGCCCCGGCGTGAACCCCGGCTGGGATGACGCGGACGTGGCGTCCGGCCAGATCACGCCCATTCACCCGATTGCGCTCGAATCGCACACGGTGCCGGGCAAGTCCACCGCAAGCAACCCGGTACGCCCGGATGATGCGGCGGTTGCCGCCCAGCAGGCGTTCGTGGATGCGCTCAACACCGCCGGCAAGGAGTCCGGCATGAGCTTCACCCTCGCGGAGCGCCGCACCGCCCCCGCGGAAGCAGTCGAAATCGCCGCGGTCGAATCGGCAACCCTGCTGGAGCAGGTACAACACATGATGCTCGAATCCGACAACGCCCTCGCCGAGGTGCTCGGCCGTTGCGCCGCCATTGCCGCAGGTAAGGAAGGCAGCGGCGAAGCGGCACAGCAGACCGTGCGCCAGGCACTCGTGGATGCCGGCGTGAACATTGAAAACCTGGTGCAGGCAGACGTGTGCGGCATGTCCTTAACGGACCGCGTGACCGCCCGAACCCTCGTGCAGGTTGTGGCTCTGCTGAATGCTGATAAGCATGCGGAGCAGCTGATGAGCACGTTCCCGGTCGCGGGCGTGAGCGGCACCCTGTCCGGTCGTTTTGGTGCGGCGAACGCCGTGCACGCGCGTACTTTTGTGCAGGCGAAGACCGGCACCCTGTACACGGTGTCTTCACTGTGCGGTGTGGCGACCCGACCCGACGGCACCCGCCTGATTTTCGCGATTATTCTGAACGATCTGGGCGGCTCGGATGCGCTGCCCGCCGCGAAGGAACGCGTGGACGCTGCCGCGGCGGCGATTGCGAACCGTTCGACCGCGCCGAATGCTTCTGTTGCTCCCTCTGCGGTAGCGGCGAGTGCTTCGGCACCCGCTTCGGAGGCGCCCGCGGCGGTAGTTTCTACCGCGGCTGCAGCGGGTGCAGCCTCCTAGCGTGTGTGCCCGAATAGCCCCGAAAGCCCCCTAAATCATCCCGTACAGGTTGATTTTCTGTAGTGTTTCACGTGAAACCTGAAAATCAACCTCTCGGGGCGAGGGGTGGCGTAGGGTACTCACACCTCTCTCCACCGGGGCTCGCGCCCGCTCACCCGGCAGGGTTTCACACCCGCCTTGTTTCTCTCTCCTCCAGCAGAAAAGTCGCCATGAACCTCACCTTCACCCTCGCTGATTTGACCGCCACCTCCGCCTGCGAGTTGCGGCTCTACACCGAGCTTCGAGAGCGTGCGCAGAAGCAGTCTGCACGCCCAGCCCCCGAGAAGTCCGAGCGCGCCCGCGAAGCGTACCGCGAGTGCCTGCGAGTGCTGACCGAAGGTTGCATGGTCGGCAGTGGAGTAGTCAGCGGTGAGCATGCGGGTGGTACGGCGCGCCCGGTGCCCCTGGTGGCGACCTCCGCGGCGGGGCTGACCTACACGGTGGAGCTCGACCGCCTCGACTGCCCGGTTGCGGACAGCACCGCCGAGAGCAATACCGCCCTAATCGTTTGCACCCCGCACCTGGGTGAGGCGGCGTATCGGGCGCTATTGCGCGGTGCCCTGGCGGCGCACCTGCTGACCGCTAGTGCAACCGAGAACGCCGCCGAGAGCGCCGAGAATGCCGAGAATGCGAGACGCCTCGACCTTCACCTGGAGCACGGTGCAGATGAGTACGGTGCGGAGTCCGCGTCAGAGTCCGCCGAGCACCACTCCCCCGGTCCTCAACCTCACCGGGTTGATTCGGCGCGTATTCTGCCGCTGATTCGCCTGCAGGAGCAGCGCCTCCTGCTGCTCACCCAGGCGCTGAACGAGGGTGTAGAACCAGCGGAACTTGCCGAGCGCATCCCCTATTTTCTGACCTGCGACGAGTGCCCGGCGTGTCTGAACGCGGCGGCATCTCTTGCCCTCGCGACCGAAGCCCCGGAGCTCGTCACCGAAGACACTGCCGAAGATACCGCCGAGAATCCGGAAACTGAGGAGCACCCGGTCATGTACCGGGTACCCGCCGCCGTGGAGAACGACAGTGAACAGTACCACCTGCAGTGCCTGCTGGATGCCCAGCTCGCCTCCCTGGAGGAGCACGCGGCGGAGCACGGCTGGGGTGCCGGCGAGCTTGAGGCGGCAATGCTGCTGTCCATGACGAATTATCACCGCCGCGAGCGCGCCCCGTTCTGGCGTGAGCACATTCGCCGTCTGGAGGACGGCCCGACGGCGTGGGTGGCGAGCCGCGATTACGCGTATCTTGATTGGGTGCAGGTGCTTTCGGCGGAGCATGCGCATGCTCTTCTGAACACCCCCGCAGACCTGGAGGCGCTTGCCGCCGCCATGAAGGAGCCCGCCGAGGTCGAAGATGCCCCCGGCTGGTATCGTGTGCGCGGCGCGCAGGTGCGCCTGTTGCGTGCGCGAATTGAGGCTGACCCGAGCCTGGTGATTGCGCCCTCTGACCGTGCGGTTTTTTGTGCGTATGAGGCGGGGTTGAGCCCGCAGATTGCGCTGGACCGTATGGAGTCGCAGGTGAATTATTTCCGTGCGTCGAATCCGGGTGAGCGTGTGCCCGCTGAGTTGGCGGCGACGGGTTTCTTTGGCATGCGTGTGCTGGCGGTGGCGCAGGGCGGTTTCCGTGCCGGATCTGAGGGTTCTGCGGATCCCGAAGAGGCTGCCCCAGAGTCCGGCAAGTCGACCGGCGAGTCGGCTGGCGCAGAGTCGGCTGGCGAGTTCTTGGAGGTGCTTCTGCAGGAGCGCATCCGCGTGAAGGATGAGCCGCACCGTGCCCTGCCTTCGGGTATTTGTCCTGGCGATCCGGTGTCTACGGCGACGATTGAGGCGGCTCTGCAGGCTGATGTGCACGGGCTGCTTTTCGATGGCGCGCTCATGCCGAGCGACCCCGTGCTTAATGGCCCCGTGCCCGGCGAAGATTCTGAGCCGTCCGAGGCTCCCTCATCGTCCCGCGCCCTGCCGAGCGTGCTCGATGCGGCGGCTTCCCTGACGGGGGTGGAGAGCGCCTCCGCGGATTTGCTGTTCCGCCGCGCGCCGCGCCTGAAGAAGGGCGCCTCAAACGCCAAAAATGCAGAAAATCTACCCCGTGAGGTTGATTTTTCCGGCTCTGACCTGCCCACGATGGATGCCGTGCACGCGGCGGTTCGCGCTCTCGACCATTCCTATGTGGCGGTTCAGGGCCCTCCGGGTGCGGGTAAGACCTTCCTCGCCTCGCACGTGATTGCGCGTCTGGTGGCTGAGGGCGCAAAGGTGGGCGTGGTGGCTCAGTCGCATGCGGTGATTGAGAATCTCATGTTGGCGTGCTGTGCCCGTGATGGTTTTGATGTTTCGCGTGCGGTGCGTCTGCGCGGCAAGTCGGTGATTCCGGACGCCCCGTGGTCTGAGGTGTCTGATTCTGAGCTGGTGGAGCTGATTTCTGGTGCGGGCGGCCTGCTGTTTGGCGGCACGGTGTGGGATTACGTGAGTGAGCGTCGCGTGCCTGCCGGGTCGCTGGATGTTCTGGTGGTTGATGAGGCGGGCCAGTTCTCTCTGACAAATACGGTGGCGGCGGCTCGTGCGGCGCGTTCGGTGCTTCTGCTGGGCGATCCGCAGCAGTTGCCGCAGGTCTCGACGGGTGTGCACCCGTACCCGGTGGATGTTTCGGCGTTGGGCTGGTTGTCTGACGGGGCGGCGGCGCTGGATCCTCGTTTTGGCTATTTCTTGGGCGAGTCGTGGCGTATGGATTCGGCGTTGTGCGAGCGGGTTTCGTGGCTGTCCTATGATGGCGCGTTGGCGAGCGCAGCGGCGACGGCTGGTCGCGCCCTGCGGGGTGTTGCGCCGGGTGTTGTGTCGTATCCGGTGGAGCACGCGGGTTGTTCGGTGCGTTCTGTGCAGGAGGCGCAGGCGGTGGTGGATTGCGTGCGCGAGTTGTTGGGTCGTGAGTGGGTTCCGGCGGCTGGTGCTGAGCCGCGCCCGTTGGCGGCGGAGGATTGCATTGTGGTGGCGGCGTATAACGCGCAGGTTGATTGTGTGCGTGAGGCGCTGATTGCTGCTGGTTTGGCGGATTCTTCGGGTGCTGGCGTGCGTGTGGGCACGGTGGATAAGTTCCAGGGTCAGGAGGCTGCGGTGGTGTTGGTGTCGTTGGCGTCGTCGCGGGTTGATTCTGGGCGCGGTGCCGGGTTTGTGCTGTCGCCGAATCGTTTGAATGTGGCGGTGTCGCGCGGTCAGTGGCAGGCGGTGTTGGTGCATTCGCCATGGGTGGCGCGTTCGGTGCCGCAGGATGTTGAGGAGGTGCTGGCTCTGTCGGGTTTCGCGGGCCTGGTGGAGTAGCACCTAGTGCAGCCCTTATTCTGCGCTCTTCTACACTCCCCCGCCCCCGCCCGCTACGTTGTGGGCGTCTTTGGTGCGCCCGAAATCGGGTTTAGCTGAGGGTCAGCCGAGGTTTAGTTGGGTGGAAGCACCAAGAATGAATTATAGTCAAACTAACCCTAATGTCAATACTCAAAATGAGGAAAGTTTTCCAACTAGCGTTCATGTATATGATTCACATCTCTTATAGAATCTAAAGTATCGCGCGACACACTTATTGTGCGGGGGTGGCTCCCGATGAGCCGCCCCGTGCATCCTCAACCACCCCGTGATGACCGGCGGGCCCGTCATGACCGGCGGGCACAGGCAAAAACAAGCGAAAACAAGCGAATACAGGCAGGCACAGCCGGCTGTCGGGGTATTAACTCATACGATTGCGCGCTACGAATTGCGCACAATGAACTACGTAAGCAGGATTGCAAGCCGCGCGACACCATAAACCCCATCGTGGAGGTCCCCCATGAGTGTCAACACCGAGCTACTCAAGAATAGAGATTTTCGAAATACTCTCTTTGCCATTGGAGCCAACCAGCTCTCAGACTCGATGAGCTATATCACCACGCCCATCATTATTTTGGCGCTGACCGGCTCCCCCGAAGCCGCGAGTATCACCCTCTTCGTCGCGGGTGTTCTCGCCACCTGTGCCGGAGCAATATCTGGAACGTGGGTCGACAGAATCGGCCCCTCAAAGTGCCTGGCGGTGTCCTGTATCGGTCAGTCACTGTCCTGGATAGCGATTCTTCTCTACCTCGTTTTCAACGTCACCAACATTTACGTTTTGGTGATTACGATTTCTCTCGCCGCCATCATTTCCACCTTCGACTACCCGAGTGAACAGTCCATCATCACCCGCGTAGTCCCCAAGGAACACCTGGGGTACGCCTCCGGTATGGGTGAGACGCGCGAATCCACCGCCAACCTACTGGGCGGCCCGGTCGCCGGCATCATTATCGGCTTCTCAACCGTGCTCATGACCGCAGTTCACGCGGTCATCAACCTGCTGGCATTCATCGTCGCACCCAAGAGCTACGGCGCTAGTCGGCAGCCCGCAGAAGAGGAGGAAGGCGAGAAAACCAGCTTCTGGCAGGACTCAAAAGCCGGTTTCGAGTACATCCTGAAGAACAAGGTGCTGGTGTCCATTGCGTTCGTTTCAACACTTGCAAATTTTGGAACGGTCGGTATTCCGCTCACCTTCATCTACTACTACACCCTGGAGGGCGCACACCCGCTCTTCATCGGCATCTTCGCGAGCGCCTTCGGTGTGGGTGTGCTGCTTGGCTCGTTCCTGGTCGGCCCGCTGACCGAGAAGTTTGCGCTCGGCCCGCTCGGTATCACCTCCCTGGCCATCATGTCGGCCTGCTACCTGCTGCTGCCGGTGGTTCATTCGATGCTGTGGGCGGTGTGCCTGCTGATTGTGCTGGCGGGTATTGTGCTTCCCTCCTTCAACTCGAGCATCATTGCGTACATTAACGCATCCACCCCGGAGCACATGATCGGTCGCGTGCACTCGGTGCAGGGCATCCCGAACATGGCGCTCACCCCGCTGGCTGTTCTGCTGGCAGGGTTCCTCATTGTTGATTGGGGTATTACGTACACGGCGCTGTTCTACGCGGTGTTCATTTTCCTGTCGCTGGTGGTGATGGTATTCCAGAAGCCGCTGCGTCAGCTGCCCCATATCTCGCAGGTAACGAACGCACAGTAGTTCCGCGATAGCCCCGTCTATCAACTCCACTCAACGCCCCCGAAAGCGAATAATTCAACGTGCACTTGCATGAAAATTATTTTCCTTTCGGGGGTGTTCTACGTCCTTTCGAGGATTTCTGCACACAGTGCATGCTCACGATAATTCCCCTTATCAATGCGCATTTTTAGGGGTTTAAATGTTGCCGGTATTACGGCGAACCTTACGCCGCTTGTTGAAGGTTTTACGGCATAATAGGAAGGTGTTCGTTCTAACCTTTATTCAACGTTCCGCACAGCACTCACTCACTGCACTGTCGGACGAACTCGCAAAGCTCAACCCGCGTGTTGCCTTCGCCCAGACATACCCTGACGAAATTCAGGGCGCCTTCGACCGCGCCAGCGACGCACTCCACGCGGCGCTCATTGCCGCGCGCGATAACGGCTTCTGGGTCGGCATCGGATTCGGCGAGCTCAACATCCCCCGATTCGCAGGCGCACTCGGCGCCGTCAGCACCACCGACTGCACCGGCGACGCCCTCGAATTCTCACGGCTTGCCGTGGAGGCGGCACGCACCGGCGCCCCCGCCCGCGGTATTGCGGTATCGGCACACAATCGCGCCGTCGCAGACATGGCTTCAGGACTCACACGCCTGCTG
>ERZ1699246.137-NODE-137-length-10848-cov-0.825949_pt1 | contig 10848 bp, 8 predicted proteins | sample MGYA00581528_ERZ1699246 | MGnify/ENA primary metagenome ERZ1699246 (study PRJEB42319, sample SAMD00040303) | human oral metagenome | material: saliva | host: Homo sapiens | study: EMG produced TPA metagenomics assembly of PRJDB4115 data set (Metgenomic analysis of... | reverse complement strand
TATACATTACCCTTTTCATAATTTATTTTACTCCTAATGATTTATTTACTTCATCTCTTGAATGCTGTAAACTAGCAATAATTTCCTTTTTGATTCATTAGAGAAAAGCTGAATAAATGTTTACATTTTTTTTACTCATATAAAACTGTGCTGTATTTTGGATTTATCTTATCTAAAATTTTTTTTAAAATTATTGTATCTTGAGGTAATTTTTCTTTTATACTATCCCAATTTTGTAAAACAATTTTTTTGGGGAGAACAACATCATAGATAAAATCTTCAATTGCATCCCAATTATTAGCACAATGTTTTGGATAATTTAAAGCTTTTTTTATTAAATGTGTTAGAACACTCGTGGCTCTAGCACTCGTTAGGGTGTTAGCCGTGAGACATGTACTCGTAGGGTATGAATAACACCAACATTGAAAATGTTGCACTAAAATTTGCAATTTTACTAGTTTTAGTGTATAATATATTTAGAACATTAGCAACTGAATATATGGAGTTAAGGCTAGTAAACAGTAGCCTTGTAAAATATTCACTGTTCTGTATAGTTGTTCTTTTTAAATATATATACAGATAAAAGTAGCGGTGTAGATGCAAGTCTTATCCAGTAGTGGCTATCGTGGACTAGCCAAAAAGAATAAGGGTTTTAAAACCAAACTTCTTAGAAGATAACTTACTTTTTCAGTTATCTTATGAAGCTCTCGACTCTAGCACTCGTAGGGTGTTAGTCGTGAGTAGTTCACATTTGAAATAAAAAGAAAAATGTAATTATTAATTATTCTAAACTAAAATTTATCTACTAAATTACATTGTAACATAAATAAAAAATAATATTAAGAGGGAAAAATAAAAAACTTCCACTCATTAATGGAAGTTTTCTTCTTAGTTCTATAAATTTCCTTCAACAACTATAATAGTTGTATGTTTTAAAGCTTCTTCTAGCCATTTGATAAAATCACTTAAGAATTTTCTTTCTGAATCAGATATATGCTCTAAATTATTTTCTATTTCATCAATAATTTTTAACCAATCATTTTTTTCTATCCAATTGTCAAAGCAGACATCAAGTTCTTGCCTAAGGCTTCCATTAGAAGCATCTACAAATGGATATATTATTTTAAAATAAGGAAGTAAAATTTCATAATCCTGAAGATAAATCCTTAATGGATTATTATAGCAGTGCCAATCTTTCCACTTTGCTTCCCAATTGGAAGTATTAGAAGTTTTAAGAGGATTAAAGTCTAATAATATTCTTTCACCTTTAGGTGCATTAAGTCTTAATTCTAAATATTTTTGTTTTTCATTAGTTGATGAATTTAACCATACCATTTTTAATTTCACCTCTATAAAAATTATAAATTAATAAATAAAAACTAGACTATCTCAAAAACTTGGGTGTAACCCACATCCAGCTCCTTCCAGTCTTGTCTTACTACTTTGTCAATGAGTTGAAGAACCACGAACGCTTATCTGACTATGCTTCAAGCAACAGCAACTACAACTGGGGATATGACCCTCAAAACTACTTCTCCTTGCCTGGTATGTACTCAAGCGATCCTAAGAATCCAGAAAAACGAATCGCAGAATTCAAAAACCTCATCAACGAGATCCACAAACGTGGCATGGGAGCTATCCTAGATGTCGTTTATAACCATACAGCCAAGGTCGATATCTTTGAAGATTTAGAGCCAAACTACTACCACTTTATGGATGCTGATGGGACACCTCGCACTAGCTTTGGTGGTGGACGCTTGGGGACAACCCACCATATGACCAAACGGCTCCTAGTTGACTCTATCAAATATCTAGTTGATACCTACAAAGTAGATGGCTTCCGTTTCGATATGATGGGAGACCATGATGCAGCTTCTATCGAAGAAGCTTACAAGGCTGCACGCGCCCTCAATCCAAATCTAATCATGCTGGGTGAAGGTTGGAGAACCTATGCTGGTGATGAAAATATGCCTACTAAAGCTGCTGACCAAGATTGGATGAAACATACCGATACTGTCGCTGTCTTTTCAGATGACATCCGTAACAACCTCAAGTCTGGTTATCCAAACGAAGGTCAACCTGCCTTTATCACAGGTGGCAAACGTGATATCAATACCATCTTTAAAAATCTCATTGCTCAACCAACCAACTTTGAAGCAGATAGTCCTGGAGATGTCATCCAATACATCGCAGCCCATGATAACTTGACCCTCTTTGACATCATTGCCCAGTCTATCAAAAAAGACCCAAGCAAGGCTGAGAACTACGCTGAAATCCATCGCCGTTTGCGACTTGGAAACCTCATGATCTTGACTGCTCAAGGGACTCCGTTTATCCACTCTGGTCAGGAATACGGACGCACCAAACAATTCCTAGACCCAGCCTATAAGACTCCTGTTCCAGAAGATAAGGCTCCACACAAATCTCACTTATTGCGTGATAAGGACGGCAAGCCGTTTGTCTATCCTTACTTTATCCATGACTCTTACGACTCTAGTGATGCTGTCAACAAGTTTGATTGGACCAAGGCTACCGATAGCAAAGCATATTCTGAAAATGTCAAGAGCCGTGACTACATGAAAGGATTGATCGCTCTTCGTCAGTCTACGGACGCCTTCCGACTCAAGAGTCTTCAAGATATCAAAGACCGTGTCCACCTCATCACTGTCCCAGGTCAAAATGGTGTAGAAAAAGAGGATGTAGTAATTGGCTACCAAATTACTGCTCCAAACGGTGATATCTACGCAGTCTTTGTCAACGCGGATGAAAAAGCTCGCGAATTTAATTTGGGAACTGCCTTTGCCCACCTCAGAAATGCTGAAGTTTTGGCAGATGAAAACCAAGCAGGGCCAGTCGGAATTGCCAACCCGAAAGGACTCGAATGGACTGAAAAAGGCTTGAAATTAAACGCCCTTACAGCTACTGTTCTTAGAATCTCTCAAGGCGGTGCCATCGTTGCCCCAGCTGTGGAAGAAAAACCAGAATTTGACCTTTCTAGCTTAAAACAAGAACAAGGGCAAAATAACAGCCAAGACAATATGTCAAACCGAGCAGTCAAACCGGAACAGCAAACTCCTGCTTCACAAACTAAACCTGATTCTGCAAAACCAGATACAAAAGTAGCTGATGCAGAAAATAAACCTAACCAAGCTACAGCTGATTCACAAGCTGAACTACCAAATACAGGAACCAAAAATGATCACAAACTCCTGTTTGCAGGAATTAGTCTCCTTGCTCTTCTAGGTCTCGGGTTCTTGCTAAAAAACAAAAAAGAGAACTAAACTAGCCCTCCTATAGAACAATCCCCCAAGCCTTAATGCTCGGGGGATTGAGTTTTAATATTTATTTTCCTAATAAGCCTGATTAGGATTTTTATTAAGCCTCTTTCATGGCAAAATATGCTCGGACTTTGGGTGCCACTTGTGTGCCGAAGAGTTCAATAGCTCTCAGAACTTGATCATGTGGCATAGAACCAAGCGGTAGATGGAGCATGAAGCGGTCCAATCCTAAATCCTCAATCATGCGAATCAATTTTTCTGCCACCTGATCTGGATTGCCCACAAACATGGCACCATTTGGTCCAACTTGCTCCAAATATTGCTCATAACGCAATTCCTGCCAGTGCGGACGGTCTTTGGAAATAGCATCCACCACTTGCTTGGTCGGATGGAAATAATCTTTTACAGCCTGCTCGCCATCTTCAGCAATCCAACCCCAAGAATGAGCCCCAACCTTTAGTTCATGACTAGCATGGCCCGCTTCGCTCCCAATCTCACGATAAGCCTGAATCAACTTTTTAAAATAACGCGGATTGCCACCAATAATTGCATAGACAATCGGTAGACCAGCCTGAGCAATCTTCACTGTTGATTCGACATGACCACCTGTCGCTATCCACAAGGGTAATTTGTCCTGAACTGGACGAGGATAGACTTCTTTGCCAGAGATTGTTTGAGTCAATCGCCCTTGCCAGTCTAACTTGGTCTTCTCATTGACTAACTGGAGCAAATCTAATTTCTCATCAAAAAGGGCTTCGTAGTCTTTCAAGTCATAGCCAAACAAGGGAAATGATTCTGTAAAAGAGCCTCTCCCAGCCATAATCTCCGCTCGTCCATTTGACAAAGCATCGATAGTGGCATACTGTTGGAACAAACGAATGGGGACCATACTTGACAGAATACTGACTGCCCTGGTCAAACGGATTTTCTTGGTATTGACTGCCCCAGCTGCCAAGATAATCTCTGGGGCTGATACCGCAAAATCCGCTCGATGGTGCTCACCAATCCCATACACATCCAAACCAATCTTGTCAGCCAGTTCAATCTCTGCCACCAACTGGCTAATACGTTCAGCATGACTGTAAGTTTGCCCAGTCCCTTCAAGCTCCGTTGTTTCTCCAAATGTTGAAATTCCCAATTCTACCACAGTGATTCTCCTTGTCTATTCCGGTCCTTCATTTTGAAAAATTATTCTAACACGAATCTTGAGTACAAGCAACCGATTTGCTCACAAGAAAAAGCCTAGATAACTAGACTTTTTTAGCTTATTCTACCGTTACTGACTTAGCAAGGTTACGTGGTTTGTCCACATCAAGGCCACGGTGGAGTGTTGCAAAGTAAGCGACCAATTGCGTTGGTACGACCATTGAGATTGGTGAGAGGTAAGGGTGGACGGTCGTAAGGACGATATCATCTGTATCTTTGGCAACATTTTCTTCTGCGATAGTGAGGACTTTGGCACCGCGAGCTGCCACCTCTTGGATATTTCCACGAGTGTGGTTGGCAAGAACTGGATCTGACAAGAGGGACAAAACAGGCGTTCCTTCTTCAATCAAGGCAATAGTTCCGTGCTTGAGTTCTCCTGCCGCAAAGCCTTCACACTGGATGTAAGAAATCTCTTTAAGTTTGAGACTTGCTTCCATGGCTACGTAGTAATCTTGACCACGTCCAATGTAAAAAGCGTTACGAGTTGTTTCAAGAAGCTCACGAACCTTGGCTTCAATGGTTTCTTTCTCTGAAAGAGTTGATTCGATAGACTGAGCTACGATTGACAACTCATGAACCAAGTCAAAGACTTGCGCTTTAGCATTGCCATTTGCTTCTCCGACTGCTTTTGCAAGGAAGGCAAGGGCTGCAATTTGTGCTGTATAAGCCTTTGTTGATGCTACGGCAATTTCAGGACCTGCATGAAGGAGCATGGTATGGTTGGCTTCACGAGAAAGAGTTGAACCTGGGACGTTTGTCACTGTCAAGCTTGGGATTCCCATTTCATTAGCCTTAACCAAAACCTGACGGCTATCCGCTGTTTCACCAGACTGGCTGATAAAGATGAAGAGTGGTTTCTTGCTGAGAAGTGGCATACCGTAGCCCCACTCAGATGAGATTCCAAGTTCAACTGGCGTATCTGTCAATTCTTCCAGCATTTTCTTAGAAGCAAATCCTGCGTGGTAAGATGTCCCAGCTGCAAGGATGTAGATACGGTCTGCGTCTTGAACAGCCTTGATGATAGCTGGATCTACCACTACTTGACCAGCCTCATCTGTGTAGGCTTGGATGAGTTTACGCATAACCGTTGGTTGCTCATCGATTTCCTTGAGCATGTAGTAAGGATAAGTTCCCTTACCGATATCTGACAAGTCAAGCTCAGCAGTGTAGCTAGCACGCTCACGACTGTTACCATCATAGTCTTGAACTTCCACGCTATCAGCCTTGACGATTACCAACTCTTGGTCATGAATTTCCATGTATTGGTTGGTTTCACGAATCATAGCCATGGCGTCTGAGCAGACCATGTTGTAGCCATCTCCAAGACCAATCAAGAGTGGTGATTTATTCTTCGCTACATAAATGGCATCTGGATTTTCAGAGTCAATCAAGGCAAAGGCATAAGAACCACGGATGATGTGAAGAGCTTTTTTGAAGGCTTCAAGAACTGACAAGCCATCTTCTTCCGCAAATTTTCCAATCAAGTGAACGGCGATTTCCGTATCTGTTTGCCCCTTGAAGTGGTGACCTGCAAGGTATTCTTCCTTGATTTCAAGGTAGTTCTCAATCACTCCATTGTGAACCAAGACAAAACGTTCTGTCTCAGAGCGATGTGGGTGAGCATTATCTTCAGTTGGTTTCCCATGAGTTGCCCAACGAGTATGTCCGATACCAGTTGTTCCCTCAACACCAGCTGTCTTGGCAGACAATTCTGCGATACGCCCAACAGCCTTGACTAGATGATTTTCAGCACCACCTAGGACAAAAATTCCCGCAGAATCATAGCCACGGTATTCGAGCTTTTCAAGCCCTTGAATCAAAATATCAGTTGCATTTGTGTTTCCAACAACACCAACAATTCCACACATAGTATATACGACACAGGCAAGCTGTGCTTTCTCCTTAAAATTGGTATAGTCTAATTCCTCTTTTATAGAATCAGCAAAAACAGTATATACTTGTTTCTTTCACTTGTCAAGAGTAAAAATTGGTATAGTTCATATCAACTTCCTGAAATTAAAAAAACTCTGACCAATTAGACTAATCCGTCAAAGTCCTTTTTAAAATCCATTATTATCGCTTAATTCCTTGAACCAGTGCCCTGACTTTTTCAGACGACGTTCTTGCGTTTCCAAGTCTAGTTCGACCAAACCGTAGCGATTTTTATAACTATTGAGCCATGACCAGCAATCGATAAAGGTCCAAATCAAGTAGCCCTTACAATTGGCTCCGTCTTCAATGGCACGGTGAAGTTCGCGAAGATGACCTTTTACAAAGTCAATACGGTAATCATCTTGAATCATTCCATTCTCACGGAATTTTTCTTCCCCTTCAACACCCATACCATTCTCTGTCAACATCCACTCAATATTGCCATAATTTTTCTTGATATTTTGGGCAATGTCATAAATCCCTTGCTCATAAATCTCCCAGCCACGATGAGGATTGATTTTACGTCCAGGCATAACATAAGGCTCGTAAAAATGTTCTGGCAAGAGTGGACTCTCTGGATGTTTAGCAAATCGGGGTGTCATAACACGCAAAGGTTGATAGTAGTTAACACCAAGGAAATCCACCGTATTGTCACGAATGAGCTCCAACTCTTCCTCTGTGGTATCAGGCAAGAGACCGTGTTCATGCAAGATTTCTACCAACTCCTGTGGATAAGTCCCCAAAACAGACGGATCTAAGAAAGATTGGGCCTGAAAAAGGTCCGCAATACGAGCAGCCTTGACATCAGCAGGATGCTGACTACGTGGATAAGCTGGTGTCAAGTTGAGGACAATTCCAATCTTAGAATCAGGCAAAACCTCATGGCAAGCTTTGACCGCAAGAGTGCTGGCTAGTTGTGTGTGGTAGGCAACCTTAACGGCAGCTTTAGCATCCACCTTATGTGGATAATGGGCATCATAAAAATAGCCAAACTCTACAGGAACGATAGGCTCATTGAAGGTAATCCATTGGTCTACCAAGTCACCATAGGTTTCAAAACAGAAACGAGCATAATCTTCGTAGGCCTTAATGGTCGCTTTGTTTTCCCAACCATCGCCATCCTCTTGAAGGGCAAAAGGCAGATCAAAATGATAGAGATTGACTAAGAGACGGATTCCCTTAGCCTTAATAGCTTCAAAGACCTGACGGTAAAAAGCCACACCTTGAGGATTGACTTCTCCACGACCCTGTGGGAAAATACGAGACCACTGGATAGAAGTCCGAAAGGCTGTATGCCCTGTTTCTAACAAAAGTTCAATATCCTTTTCCCAGTTCTCATAGAAGGTCGATGTTTTGTCTGGTCCAATCCCATTGTAGTAGCGATTTGGCTCTACTTGGTACCAATAATCCCAGAGATTATCTCCCTTGCCGTCACCAGGCACTCGCCCTTCTGTCTGTGGTCCAGAAGTTGAGGAACCCCAGACAAAATCCTTTGGAAATTTTAGCATAGCTTTACCTCTTCGTTTATTCATTTTTCCCATTATATAGAAAAAACAAGGTAAAAACTAGTTACATTTTTGCCTTGTTTTTCTTCTGATTATAGTTTTTATTTCTTACTGAGGATTTCAAGCGTTTCAAGTAAGTTATCTGCATGAACTTCGATGGTATCACCAGTCGCTTTAATCTTCACTTCTACGATGCCATCGGCTGCTTTCTTCCCAACAGTGATACGAATCGGCAATCCAATCAAGTCGCTATCACTGAATTTGACTCCGACACGCTCGTTACGATCGTCTGTCAAGACTTCGTAACCTGCTCCCATCAAGCTTGCTTCAAGCTTTTCTGTCAAGGCTTGCGCTTCTTCATCCTTGACATTGACAGTAATCAAGTGCACATCAAATGGCGCCAATTCTTTAGGGAAGTTGATTCCCCAAGCGTAACGGTATTCACCTTTTGGAGTTTTGTTTACAAAGAGGCGAGCATGTTGTTCCATGACTGCTGAAAGGAGACGGCTGACACCGATGCCATAACATCCCATGATAATTGGAATCGCACGGCCATTTTCATCTAGAACATCAGCTCCCATGCTTGCTGAATAACGAGTACCGAGTTTGAAAATGTGACCAATCTCGATCCCACGGGCAAAGTTGAGAACACCTTGTCCGTCAGGAGAGATTTCACCCTCACGAACTTCACGGATATCCACATATTCTGCAGTAAAATCACGACCTGGGTTCACACCAGTCAAGTGGTAGCCATCTTCGTTAGCACCGACAACTGCATTATGGACATCTTGCACCTAACGATCTGCAATAATTTTAACATTCTCTGGCAAACCAACTGGTCCAAGTGAACCAAATCCTGCTTGAACAAGATTCGCCACTTCTTCTTCACTAGCAACGTCAAAGAAATCTGCTCCCAAGTGGTTTTTCAACTTGACTTCGTTGAGTTGGTCATTCCCAACTAGAAGGGCTGCAATAAGCTCACCATCTGCCATGTAAAATAGAGTTTTAATCGTTTGTTCTTCTGGGACGTTTAGGAAAGCTGCAACTTCATCGATTGATTTAACATCTGGTGTTGCAACACGAGTCACTTCTTCTTCAGCGACAACACGGTTGCTTGGTTTGTACTCGTTTGTTGCCATTTCTAAGTTAGCCGCATAGCTAGATTCACTTGAGTAAGCAATCGTATCTTCACCAGAAACCATCCATTTAAGCAATTCTGCCTTGATTTCTTCTTGCACTTCTGCAGGAATTTCATCAAATGAGGCAACTGACTTGTCCAAGACAACCCAGCGGTCAAGGTCTGTACGAGCAGGTGTAATGGCCATAAATTCTTGGCTGTCCTTACCACCCATGGCTCCACCGTCACCGATGATAGCCTTGAAATCTAAACCACTACGAGTGAAAATACGCTCATAAGCAGCCTTGTACTCATCGTAAACACTGTCCAAGCTATCATAGTTAGCGTGGAAACTGTAAGCATCCTTCATGATAAACTCACGTGTACGGAGAAGTCCATTACGTGGGCGTTTTTCATCACGATACTTAGGCTGGATTTGGTAAAGGTTGAGTGGCAATTGCTTGTAAGACTTAACAGAATCACGGACAATAGCTGTAAAGGTTTCTTCGTGAGTTGGACCTAGGATAAAGTCTGATTTTTCACGGTTTTTTAGTTTGTAAAGGTCTTCACCATAGGTTTCGTAACGACCTGATTCGCGCCACAATTCTGCACTGAGAAGGGCAGGAGCCAACATCTCAACGGCACCAATCTTGTCGAATTCTTGGCGCATGATATTTTTAGCTTTTTCAATCACACGGTTGGCAAGTGGTAGGTAAGAATAAACACCGGCAGAAACTTGACGAACATAACCAGCACGCAACATAAGGGCGTGGCTGATAACTTGAGCATCGCTTGGCATTTCGCGAAGCGTTGGGATTAGCATTTTACTTTGTTTCATAATATTCCTCGATTATCTAAAAAAGAGTCGCATGATGTCATTCCAGGTCACAGCAATCATCAAGACAACCATGATGACCACTCCGGCCAAGGTGACATAGGTTTCAATTTCTTGTTTCAATGGTTTGCGGCGGATGGCTTCTAGAATATTGAGCACAATCTTACCACCATCCAAGGCTGGAATCGGAATAAGATTAAAAATCCCGATATTGATGGAAATCATTGCCAAGAAGTACAAGACATTCTCAATTCCATTTTTAGCAGCATCACTACTTGCCTTAAAGATGGCAACAGGTCCACCTAGCTTGTTCAAATCCGGTTGGAAAATCAGATTTTTCAGAGCTGATAAAATTCGGAGGGCCGAGTCAGCAGCAGTTGTAAAACCACCTACAAACATGGACAGAAAATCTGACTTAATCCCCGGTTGAACACCTAGAAGGTAACGACCTTGACTTTCTTCTGGGGTAACCGTTACTTGTTTGTCACTACCATTTTCAGAAATAGTCACATCCAAGGTCGGGGCCGTCTTATCTTTGGTTTCTGATTCCACAGCCTGAATCAAACTTTCCCAGTTGCTAACCTCATGTGAGCCGATCTTGGTAATCTGAGCTGTTTCTGGCACTCCCACCTTAGCCAAGGCCCCTTGGGGCATAATATGGAATTGGTTGGTATCGACATCTCTGACACCACCATGCATAAAGATTAAAATCCAGCAAACAACGACACCTAAAATAAAGTTGTTCATAGGGCCTGCAAAATTGGTGATGAGGCGTCCCCAGATAGTCGCATTTTGATACTGGACATCCAGCGGAGCAATCCGAACTTCCGTTCCGTCTTCCTCAACAATAGTCGCATCGTGATCGACAGAATAAGTCTTGCTTTCATCTAAGACCAGCCCTGTAATCTCCAGCTTTTCTTCAAAATCAAAACTGGTCACATTCATAGGCAGAGCCGTCTGATCGATTTTCTTGCC
>ERZ1699246.130-NODE-130-length-11060-cov-3.188786_pt1 | contig 11060 bp, 7 predicted proteins | sample MGYA00581528_ERZ1699246 | MGnify/ENA primary metagenome ERZ1699246 (study PRJEB42319, sample SAMD00040303) | human oral metagenome | material: saliva | host: Homo sapiens | study: EMG produced TPA metagenomics assembly of PRJDB4115 data set (Metgenomic analysis of... | reverse complement strand
GACGACTTTAGTGGTGTGCGCCGTGTGGATTCGGCAACCCCGGGCGGTACCGCTGGTGCCAACCAGCCCGGCTCCGCGAAGTCTGGTGCCGCGCAGGCTGGTCAGTCCGGTCAGGCTGGTGCTTCTGGCGCTGCCGGTGATGTGAACGCGCAGGGCTCCTCTGAGGGTTCGGCTGATGGTTCTGCTGGCGGCGTGTACCCGGGCGGTATTTCCGGTGGCGGTACTGGCGGCGGCTCTTTGGGTCAGTCCGGTGTGTCTGCTGCGTCGGGTGGCGTGAGCTCCCAGCAGGGCGGCCTGGCGCGTACTGGTTTCGGTGCGGTGTCTGTGGCTGTGGGCGGTGCGCTGGTGCTTGGTGCCGGCACTGTGATGGTGCTGCGTTCTCGCCGCCGCGCCTCCTAACGCTCGCCGCGTGAGGAGCGCTGATATGGTGAAGCCCCCGCGGCTGAGAGGATGACTCTCGGCCGCGGGGGCTTTGTTTTTAATTTATGAGGTTGTTATTCTTTGATTTCTTCAAAGCGGGTCGTATCAAAATCCCGTTCCTTTTTAGGTGATGAGTTTGCGACATGGAATAAGTATTTTTTACCAGGCTGAGCTGTTGCAACGTAGGCGGGAACCTTCCAGCCTTCTGGGGCTTCATACAATGTGAGGGTACCGCATTCTTCTGTCTCAAAAAATCCTTTTGGTCTAATATCATTCATACCGCTTACTGTGCCGCCGCGCTCTTTCGTATATGCCTTAGTTACGGTGCAGGTAGCGGTGATACCGTCACTGTCGTCACGCATATAATGTGGCACGTAAACATAGACCCAGAAAGCAACTGCCAGGATGATTATGATGCCAATTAATTGATCTCGTTTTATCTTATCCAATATATACACTCCTTGACGGTGAAGTTTTTAAGATATGAAAATTTGTAAATAGTGTAATTAAATTACCCAACTCAGAACTCGAACCATGGTCCAATCGTAGCCATTCGAAACATTTTCTTTGAAGCCGTTTCTTAGTTCAGAGGCGGTTTTTCTTGTCGTGGTAACAGGAGAATGACGGAAACCTTCTGCTCTTTCGTCACTTATTTTCATGGAACCCTTCAGCCCACAAACCGGCAGGCTACATATCGACGTCAGCAAGACCCGAAATCTCTTTTTGGCGCTTAAAGTACGAAATGACTTCATCGCGGTTATCCAGCTGGTTCACCTTATCCACGTCAGCCGGATTATCCAGATCAGGCCAGCGACCATACTCAATCCTGAACCGAGTAATGACCAAGAGATAGTACTCATCATAATTTTTGCTCAACGGATTAATACGCGCACGCGACTTAGTGAGGAACCACATCCTGCTAGCGGTATCTTCATCCTTGGACTCACTATAAACAACGCTATCAATCGAGCCGATGGGGCAGATCCTCGACCCGAGAACAGGGGTGTGCATATTAATACCCTCAGAAGAAATCTTCATGTACGTGGCATTGACATGCCACAGGTAGAACAAGAGGAAAGCAGTCATGAGTATGTATACAACCTCCATGAAAGTACTCGTCTCTGCCCTTTCTAATGACAGGGAATAGCATACAAGCGGGAAGCCCGGGATAAAGACAATAATGTACGCCAGTAGCGCATCGATACGACTAATGTAGATGCCTTCACGCTTCTTCTTCTCGTCACGGCGTCGATTGATGATGTAAGCGGCAAGGGTGAGAATCGTGAAAATAGTTGTGATGATGGAACATACGCCCCAAAAGGTAATAGCAGATTCTTGAGACATCATTTAGCTATTCGCTCCTTCAATCGGGTTGGAGTCGGTGATGGTAGTGGAGTGCGCATCGAGGATGCGTTGCAGATGCTCCGGGGCGTACTCGCCGCCAGATGCTGAAGCACCCACGGAGGATACGGCTGAGGGGCGCCCGTAGGTACGGCGACTGCCGCGTGAACGAACGCCCCCTCCATCAGCGACGGCTAATCGTGGAACCAAATAAGCCGGTTTACTTATCCATCTCGTAGACCCAGCCGCCAGCGTTGCAGTAACGCTTACCATCCTTCTCAATGATGTAGTAGCCGGGCTCGTGGTTCTCGCACTTCTGGATAACCTCACGGGCCTCTCGGTTAGACTTCTCAAGGTTCGCCGCACGAATCTGGAAGAAAGCAAAGGTCGCAATATACGCCACCAGAACCAGCACGAGAGCGGCAATCGCCATGCCCTTACCCTTGCCGGTGCCGTTCTTAACCATGACCAGAGCGATTACAGCGAAAATAATGGTCGGGATGGTCAGGAACGAACCAATAACAAGGATGCCGGTCAGAGCGGAAATAATACCCAGAACCAGTGCGGTTACTGCCGCCCACTTCTTCTTCGGAGCCTCGACGGGTGCGCCGTATGCGGGCTGTGCGGCGGGTGCCTGCTGGGTGAACTGCGGCTGCTGCGGTGCAACCGGCTGCGGGGTGTTTTCAGACATGAAAGTCCTCATTTCGTATGTGGTTGGTGATTCTATCGATAGGGTGCCACCCCAGTGGGCTGGCATTTCCTAAGGATACCGTAGCGGGAGAAATCCCTTGATGAGAGTAGATAAATGTATATGCACGCACTGTTGTGCAATGTCTACAATGAGAAATTTTTCTCGCAACAGGGCGCAGAGGGTGCGCTTTGCCGCGAAATAGTGTAATGTTCGAAGTGGTGCAAAGCACTAACGGTGCGTATTTGATATTCGCGTATCTAATGCACATCTTCCGGCAACTCAACGACGAAAGAGGAACATCGTGTCCGATCGCGTACTCTCATCGCAGGCAGCCAAGGATGCCATTACTGCTCTCCAGAACATCATCAATGGCGGTCTGCAGAACGAAATCAACAACCTCAACCAGCAGGGTAACCAGCTGAAGGACCCCAACAACTGGGACGGCCCCCTGGCTGAGCGTTTCCGCAATGACACCTGGCCCGGCGTAGAAAACACCCTGCGTAACCTGACTCAGGAACTGACTGACCTGCGCGAGCAGCTCAACCAGATTTCTACCGATATCTTCCAGGCAGGTGGCGGCTCCTAAGCCTTCCCTGGTAAACGCCGTTTACCGCCCCGCTCCCCGGCTACGGGGCGGTGAGCGGTAGGCGGCGTTTTCTGTTATTCGGTTATACCCACGTTGTTTTCCAGGCATGGTGTACATGTCTGTCTACATCTGTTTAATCACCACACTTCCGTACTAACCACACCGAAAGACAACAGAGCATGAATCTGAATACTGAAAAAGTCAAGTACGATGATGCTACGTCGGATGCCCTCGCCAATGCCTGCCGCACCGTCGCGCAGAATATTGATAATGCATTACCCCCTCTTAAGAACTCACTGACAACGGCTCTGGAGGAGTTTAAAGGTCACTACGCCGATGTTGCGGCGGCAAATATTGATACCACCATTAGCGATGGTCGTGATATCGCCAGCATCTTCCGTCAACTGGCTGATGTGGTGGATCGCCTCAAAGAGTCAGCTCATAAGGAAAATGAGAACCGCGACCTTATGTACCACTATGAGCATGACCTGGGTGGTTTCCGTAAATGGTGGGTTGAAACGTTCGGAGGTGAACCGCCTAAGCCGACATCGTATAAGCCGGATACCTCGATTGACACCACATCGCTAGGTCATCGTGAGAGTACTGAGACCCGCTCAGGGAGTATGACTGTTTCTTCGGCGCGCCCTTCGACTGTGCGTGCTCTCTCCAATACTTTGGCGAACCTTGGTACTAGCTTTGATGCTGAGCCTGGCAAGCTCCGTAACTTGTCTACAGAGTTTATGGTTAAGTGCCAGTGGGGCTCCGTCGATGCTGAAAATCTCATCAGCACGTTTGAAGCGTGGAATAAGTCGAACGCTAATGATAAGACTTGGCTGGGCATCGTAGCCGATACTTTTGAAAAGTACGGTAGCTCGAGTCAGATTATTACCGTTGCTAATTCCACTCTGGAAGGTGCAATTAGTGCAGCTGGCGTTAGTACTGAGCGCCATGATTTGGAAGTTCCAGCGCCGGCTGTAGTAGGAATGTCCACTACCAGCGGTTATGTGAATGACCCTGTGAACGTTGCAACCGGTAACTTCATTGAAGAAGAGACCGACATGGCGTTCTCCGGCGTGGTTTCTGCTTGCTCTGTAACTCGCATGTACAACAGCGTGGCTGTCTTCGGTCAGCACGCTGTATCCGGTGTGTTCGGTGCGGGCTGGTCCTCGAATATTGAGAGCCGTGTGCAGCTGAACGTTGAGAATGCTGTCTGGACGATGGCTGACGGTCGTGAGGTTACCTTCGACCGAATGATTCGTGAGGACGGCACCCACGGCTATGCTCGTGCCCCGCGTGAAGCGTGGTGGCTTGAAGAGCTGCCCCTTACCCAGCTGATGGGTGAAGAGGGCTCTATTGCTGACCCCTCCCTGCGCTATATTTTGCACGCTACGGACTATGACGCCTCGTCCCTGCTGCGTATCTCTGACAACTCTGGAACCCAGCACATTTTCAGCCTCACTGGTGTTTACCTGGGTATGAGCGCTGGGGCAGGTACTGCTGTCGCATACCTGCGCGATGAAGAGGGTCGTGTTCGCGCTATCGTGCATCAGCGCGGTGCACGTATCAACGTGGAGTACACCGAAGGCGGCCTTGTCGGCGCTATTCATTCTTCTCGTGGGCAGTCGGTGCGTTACGAGTACGTTACCCTTGATGGTCGTACCCACCTGTGCGCTGTACACGGTGACGCCGGTACCCGCCGTTATGAACATGACGCTGCCGGCCTGATTCACCGCGTGGTGGCTAGTGCCGGCGCTGTTGAGGTGACGAACTACTACGACCCTGCCGGCCGTATTACTGAGCAGGACACTGAATACGGTCGTCGTGTTCGCTACCGCTACCTGCCGAACGGTATCACTGACGTTTCTAACGAAGACGCCTCCTACACGAACCTGTGGGTCAATGACCAGTACGCACGCCTGACCGCCATTGTCGACGCGGAAGGTGGGCGTACTAGCTATGCCTACGATGACTTTGGCAACCGTGTGAGCGTGGTTGATCGTGATGGTTCCCGCACTACTCGCTACAGCGATGAGCGCGGCCGTATTATTCGCGAGGTCACCGATGAGGGCGCAGAAACCCTCTTCGCGTATGACGAGCATGACCGCGTGGTCTCCGTGGCGATGAGCGCTATTGAGACGGATCCGCGTGCCCGCCGTGCCGCCCGTCTGGCTCGTCGTGCCCGCCTGGAGGCGGAGGCTCAGGGCCGTACCCTCGATGAGGCTACTTCGGGGCAGGAGTCTGCCCAGAGCCCTGCCGTAAGCCCGATGACTACGGTGACTTACGAGTACGCGAATGATTTTGAGCGTAACCCCTCTTCTATGACCGACGGCAACGGTCATGTGACCCGTTTTGAGTGGGCTGACGGCCTGCTGCAGCGTGTGGTGAGCCCTGAGGGTGTTACTGTCTCCTTGGAGTATGACGAGTGTGGTCTGCTGACCGGTATTCGTAATGCTGAGCAGCAGCTGACCCGTTGCGAGTACTCTGCTGCGGGTCACCTGGTGAAGATTGTTTCTGCTCTTGGGCTGGAGACTGAGTTCACCTATGATTCTGCCGGTCACATGGTGTGCCGTCAGGACCCGGATGGTTCCCGCTGGCGTTTTGAGTACGCTGCTGGCGGTCGTCTGGTGGCTTCGGTGGACCCTGCTGGTGCTCGTACCGAGTACGAGTACGGTCCGAGCGGTGACATTGTTGCCGTGGTTGACCCGCTGGGCCGCCGCATGGAGCGTTCCTTTGATACGAACGGCAATATTGACCGCATTACCCTGCCTGGTGGTGCGCAGTTCAGCTACGCCTACGATGGCTTGATGCGCCTGGTTCGCACCATTGACCCCGCCGGTGGTGTATGGACTCGCGAGTATGATGCCGCGAGCACCCTGACCGCATTGATTGACCCGACCGGTGTGAGTGTACGTACTTCCGTTGATTCCTCGCGCAAGACATTCACCACTAATGATGGTGTTGATCGCGTGCGTATCTCGTGCGACCACCTGGGTCGCCCGGTGCGTACCGAGGTTCTCTCCGAGGATTCTGGTCCGCAGGTTAGTACCGATGCTGACGACCCGACTGTCTCCACGATGGTTTATGACGGCGCGGGTAACCCCGTGCAGGTTCTGGACGCTGAGGGCGGTCTGAGCCGCTACGAGTACAACGGCTCGAACCAGATGGTACGCATGATTTCCCCTGCGGGTCGTGTGACCGAGTACAGCTACGATGTGTGCGGTCGACTGGCTGCAACCTATGAGGCTGCCGGTACTGCTGAGCAGTCTGTGACTCGTTACGAGTACGACGCTGATTCCCGTCTGATTCGCCAGGTGTACGGTGACGGCTCTGAGGCACGCGTTCGCTATGACGCGTGCGGTCGTGTGCTGTCTATTACCGGTTCCGGTGTGGCTTCTCCGGTGTTCTACACCTGGGATTCTTGTGGCCGTGTGAAGAGCATCCGCGATAACAAGTGGGGTACTCGTTCGTTCACCTATGACGCCGCTTCTCAGGTGGTTGCGGTGACTAATGGTGCCGGTGGCGTGACCCACTACCGTTATGACGAGGCGGGTAACGTTACCTCCGTGATGGACCCTGCCGGTCGTATTACCAGCTACGAGTATGACCTGATGGGCAATGTTCTGGCGGTAACCAATCCGCTGGGTGTGCGCACTACCTCTACCTATGATGCTGCCGGTCGTCTGCTGACCAGCACTGACGGTAATGGTGCTGTACATTCCTTCGGCTATGACCGTGACGGTGTTCCCTGTTCCCATTCGGTGAATGGTTCTCTGCTGTACCGTATGGAGCGTGATTCTGCGCGCCGTACGATGACGACTTATGATCACGCGGGCGTTGATGCGTTTGGTGCTCCCGTGGTGACCGTCGAGTCTTATGACCGTTTGGGTCGTCTGATCCGTCAGCGCCGTGAGTTTGGTGCCCAGATTCCGGAGTCTTTCCGTACCGCGTACATGGACGAGACTGGCGGCTATGAGCTCTCCTACGCTTACGACGCTGATGGTCTGCGCACTGAGTTTGTGCACCCCCTGGGTTCGAGCGCTTACGCGTATGATGCTGCTGGCCGTATGGTCAAGCAGACTGACATTACCGCGTACCGTCTGGATGGAACCGCCGTTACTTCTGAGTCTCGTGTGGAGTCTTCCTTCGAGTACAACGCGGTAGATGCGCTGGTGCGTGCACAGGTGTCTGACCTGGCGGGTACTTGGGTTCGTGAGTTTGGTTACCGTGGCGCGCACATGACCTCTGTGACCGAGCAGCCCGCTGTGGCAGCCTCTTCTGAGGCTCTGCACACTGAGATTATTCGTGATGATTTGGGTCGTATTAGCGGTGTGGATTCGCCCGCTGGTCTGGTCATGTACACCTACACTGACGCACAGATGCTCTCTTCTGCCGTTCGCGGTACCGAGACTCTGCGTTGGACCTATGATGCTGCTGGTGCGCTGGTGCGTGTTGAGTACTTTGATAGCGCTCAGCCTGAGAATGCTTGGGTGAAGGTGCTGGTCACTGATGAGGGTGCCCGTGTTCGTGCAGTGTGCGTCTATGGCCTGCAGGATGAAGCGAAGGTCGGCTCCCAGTCGGCTGAGTTTGCCTCTGCTGTTGAGGATTCTCAGGCGTGGCTTCCGCAGTGCCCGGAGTCCATGGAACTTGAGGGCGTCACTTTGGTGCCGGTCTCGACGAGCGTGTTCTCGTATGACGGTAATGATTCGCGTCTTCTGCAGGTTTCTTCGGATGGTTCCGGCTCGTCCTTGACTTATGGTGCGGCTGGGTTTGTGAACTCGGTGGCGTCGTGGGGTTCTGCTGACGATTCTGCCGTGTCCTTCTCCCTGTTGTGTGCTTCTACTGATGGTCGTGTGCTTGCTGCCGGTGGTGCGCCTGCTGGTGTACCTGAGTTTGGTGTGCCCTCAACCGGTGCTGGTGTTGGTTCTGCGGCTGGTTTTGATGCTTCGGTGATGCACCCGCTGGTGTGGGATGAGAATTCGTTTGTTCCGCGTGTGCTGGGCGTGGGCGGTTCGTCGTTGCCTTCTGTGGGTTCGTTGGTTCCTGGTGCTGGTTCTGGTGCTGGTTTGTTGGATCCGTATGGTTGGGCTTCTTTGGGTGTTGTTGCGCCTGCTGTGCCTTCTGCTCAGGGTGCTTCTGCTACTGGTGGTGTGCCTGTGTTGCCGGATTCGCTGGTTGGTGTTTCTGCGGCTTCGGGTGTGGTGCTGGGTTCTTCTGGTTTTGAGGTGTTGGGTGCCCGCGTGGTGGATTCGCGTGTGGCTCGTTTTACTGCGCCTGATCCTTTGGTTGCGCCTGTGGGTGCTGGTTGGGGTGCTGATCCGTTCTCGTTGGTGGGTGGTAATCCGGTTTCTTTGGTGGATCCGTGGGGTTTGTCGCCGGTATCAATTGAGGAGTTCGAGAAGCAAGCAAGACCTTCTGGTATTGCCGGTTGGGTAAAGAACAACTGGGAGTACGTAGCTGGCGGTGCGATGGTCATTGCTGGTGCTGTGATTGGTGCTGTTCGTGCTGGTTTGGGCCCTTTGGGCGGTGCCGCGTTTGGTGCTGCATCAGGTGCTTTGATGGGTGCTGGCATGTCAGTGATTGAGGATAAAGCTAAGGGTAAACCTGTCGATTGGTCGAAGGCTGGTAGAGAAGCCGTGAAGGGAGGTATTACCGGTGCTGTGACTGGTGCTCTTACTGGTGGTTTGGGTAATTTGAAAAAAATAGCTGATGCTGCATCAAAGATGACTAAGATAGAGAAGGCAGCTGAAGCTGCTAAGGCTACTAGGCTTGCCCAAAAAGCGGCGGAAGCAGGTGCTCTTGCATCGAAATGGCATAAGGTAAAGACTGCTGTAGCTACGCAGGGCAGGAATATTGGTGCTTCGATGAAGGAATCAAAGATTGCAGAGGACATGATAAAAGATACGCTGTCCGGCGGCCTAAACAATGTGATGGGATATTATATGGACGATACTGTGAAGGATAAGAGTGTCATGGGGGGCATCGGGATGTTTATTTCTGGTGCCGGAGCTTCTGCAATCGGTTCTCGGTATAGTGGAGGTTTAAAGACTGGTATGGGGGTTTCGGGATATAGTGGAGATATTGCTCGTGTAGGTATCCGAGGTCGTGCTACAGATGTGTTTACCGGTGCTGTTGCAGATACAGGTGGTGGCTTTATTAAGACTAGTGTTCAGTACACTACTGATAAAGCTGTCCTGGGGCGGCAACTAGACTGGGATGAATATATCGACAAAGTTGCTACAGGTGCTATAAAGGATTTCTCGAAGTCTTCGGTAAAGGGAGCTGTAAAGATGGATGCAGGCGTTGCGGGTAAGTATCGAGATAGGGTTGCTTATCCTATGTATCAGGTTGCGGAAGCGGTTCAGAATCCTGTGGGCGCGGTGAATCAAATGATTAATAATATGTTTTCTACCAGTGTTATCATGAAAGCAATTAAATAGTTTTGAAGTGGTTGAAGAGGAAGATTCGCCCAGAATTAAGAGTTTTTATTGAGTGTGTTCTCGGTATGGTAATAGTGTTTGCTTTTATGTACTATACGACACACAGCGAAGATAAAAATTCGTATTCTGTGTGTACTGTAAAATCGGTTAGAGTGGAGATCGTTGGGGGTCAGGTATCAAACATGACTGACGGTTCTCCCAAAGGTGTTTTCGAGACGATTGAATGTGGCGTTGTTGAAATGTATGTCGCGCCGGAGGGTAAAAATATTCCGGGGTATGTTTCTGAAATTCAAGTGGGGAAGAAATATAAGATGTATAAAACATTGAGCACGAGAAATGATGATAAAGACTTTAACACTCTTCGCCTCGAAGAAATAAAAGAATAACCACCGTTCAGTCAATAAATAATCGTATAGAGAAAGCCTCTGGGCTGAGAGATTACCTCTCAGCCCAGAGGCTTTCTGCATACCAGACGCTGCTCGCCTGAGCACTACCGTTAGCGGGTGATAATCGCGAAGTCGCTGCTGGACAAGTTCGTGAAATTACCAATCTGCGCATTCACACGGCACTTAGACGTCACCGACAGCGCCGTCACCACCCGCTGATCCTCAGACACCAACACATGCCCCGAACAACCATCCGAAAAACTAATCAACTGCGCATCCGGAGAAATCGCCTGAACCAGCGTCGAAAACTCACCCGTACGCGGCAAAACCATCAACGGATTCAACTCATCCGCACCACTGGGCCACACCGGAACCACCGTCACCGGCAAAACACTCTGATTCACCACACGAGAGGGAACCCGCAACTCAATCGAACGCAAACGCTGAATCGGGTACGCCGTCGAACGAACCTCCCGATCAGAAATAGCCTTCGACGTCTCAGAATCAATACGGTTCACCCACTCCTCAAAAGCACGCGAATCCTTAAACTCCGCAGACACATTCGCCCGAACCTGCACCACACCATTAGCCGGGATACTCACCCCAGACAGATTCCACGAACACGGAACATCCACCGCAGTCACACTCGACTGATTCTTCGACACCCCAGAAGACGCCTGACCCGCATCCCACGTCACCGAAGCACACGAACCACCCTCAACACCGGGAAGCACCTGCAAAATATCGCCCCGAAGAGCCGACTTCTGCGAAGAAAACTCAAACGTCAGGCGGGCACTCTTATCCCGCGGGTTATACGTACCCTCAATACGGGTACCCAAACCACTCGGCAAAGACGCCGAACTACGGCTCGAAGCAGACCACGACTCAGCCGTCTTAGACGCACCCTTACCGCCGCTCAAACCCACAAAAGCGAGCATACCCACAAGGATTAGAGAACCCAGGATAGCGCCCCATACCAGCGGGCGGCGCAACGGCGAACGGGCAGGCTCCTCATCCTCAACAACCTCATCAGGAACATATACCGGCTGCTCCACCACAAAAGGAGCCCGGATAACCGTCTCATTCTGCGCCTGACCCAGCGACGGCATGCCCGCACCATACAGCTCCGTAACATTCTGCCCAGGCGCCGCACCAACAGAAGGCTCAGCACCGTGAACCACCGTAGGCGTTCACCCCAC
>ERZ1699246.124-NODE-124-length-11552-cov-2.014092_pt1 | contig 11552 bp, 9 predicted proteins | sample MGYA00581528_ERZ1699246 | MGnify/ENA primary metagenome ERZ1699246 (study PRJEB42319, sample SAMD00040303) | human oral metagenome | material: saliva | host: Homo sapiens | study: EMG produced TPA metagenomics assembly of PRJDB4115 data set (Metgenomic analysis of... | reverse complement strand
GCTGGTCACTACCGCCATAAAGGTTGTAGAGACCTCGAGCTTCTACAACCTTGCCCGGATTAAGCCTTTTGACCTCAACGCGGTCTTCAGGAGCATAGGAAGGGTATCCCGTTTGCTCCCACCTACGTACAGTATTTTCGGCACCACAGAATTCGAGTACGATACCGTGCCGAGTATCTGACACGTCAAGGGTGCGACGAGCTATAGCGATGCTGTTCTTCTCCGCTTCCTGACACATATTCTCCAGAAATTTGCGAGTATCTACGCCTTCACTGATAGAAGGAATCTGGAGGTTACGGGTATGCCCAAGAGACATCTCCGAGTTGATACTCAGAAGCATGAAGAAGGGGAACACGATGGAGGCGAGGGTCGCCCATAGATAAACTGAGGTGAGGACCGATACATACCGGCCAAATCGGAATCAGCACTTAAGCATGGGGATTCGTTTCTGTCATATGGGCGGGCCGCCTGATAGATTCGCTCAGACGGCCCGCCAAATATTTTGCATATTAGCTTCCTGCATCATCTGCAGGACCATATTGCTAGTACGCTATAAAATATTCAACGTGCTTATTTCTAATAATGGTTGTTATAGGAAGCTTCGTTAGTGTGGTTCCAGGAACGAGCAGACGAAGCCCTAGCCGTGGTAAAGGGCTTCTTACATCCGGAGTAAACCCAGTCCCTTCCCCAAACGGTTGCGCTATGCCATTCTTCTTTGTGGTAATAACGAGACCACACGCCCCAGATAGACGAACCATAGTCCCAAGTACCACCACGCACATCAACAACAGTCGCCGCAGCCGGGACAGTTGCGACAGGAGCGGCGGTCAGCGCCGTCGCGCTCAATGCGATAGCGGCAAGAACCTTCTTAACAGGGGTAGCGATGATACCCATTTCTAATCTCCTTCAATAGGTATATCCATATGGTATTGAACTTACACTTTTGCATAAGTTCTTCCTGAGAATATAGACCTTAGCCATCACTCTCACTAGATACACTACAGTGAAAATATAACCACCGACACTATAAAATGAGAAGGATACACAAAGTGGCATCAATTTCATTATACCAAAGATAGTGACTCGCGCCCTATCCAAAAGAACACCTCAAAGCAATACCGCCCGGTAGCCGGAGGGATAAACCCATCAGCCACCGGGCGGTGATTCTTGAAGCTACATTAGCCGCGGTACGCGGGGACCACGGTCAGGTCCGCCTTCTGGAACTTCTTCAGGTCCAGGTAACCGCAGTTAGCCATTGCGCGCTTGAGCGCACCGACAATGTTGCTGGTGCCGTTCACGTGGTGCGAAGGACCGTACAGGACTTCCTCCAGGGAGCCAACAACACCCAACGGGGTGCGCACGCCGCGCGGGAAGTCCAGCGAGTGCGCCTCGTTGCCACAGTACCAGCCCTGGCCGGGAGCCTCGGATGCGCGAGCCAGCGGAGCACCCAGCATGACAGCGTCAGCACCCAGTGCGAGAGCCTTCCCCATGTCACCGGAGCGGCCCAGGGAGCCGTCAGCAATCACGTGCACGTAGCGGCCGCCGGACTCATCCAGGTAGTCCGAACGTGCCGCAGCCACGTCAGCGATAGCGGTTGCCATCGGTGCGGAGATGCCCAGGCCCTGGCGGGTGGTCTGTGCGGAACCACCGCCGAAGCCCACCAGCACGCCGGCTGCGCCGGTACGCATCAGGTGCTTAGCCTGCGAGTAACCAGCCACACCACCAACGATGACCGGAACGTCGAGCTCGTAGATGAACTTCTTCAGGTTCAGCGGCTCGTGCGAGGTGGAAATGTGCTCAGCAGAGACGGACGCACCGCGGATGACGAACAGCTCAACACCCGCCTTCACCACGGTTTCGTAGTGCTCCTGGGTGTTCTGCGGGCTCAGGGAGCCTGCAACGACCACGCCGGAGTCACGAATCCCTTCCAGGCGTGCAGTGATCAGTTCCGGCTTAATCGGCTCGGAATAAATCTGCTGCATGCGGGTGGTCGCGGAGGCGGGGTCCGCCTCGGGCAGCTCAACAATCTCGTCGAGCAGCGGCTGCGGGTCCTCGTAGCGGGTCCACAGGCCCTCGAGGTTCAGCACACCCAGGCCACCCAGCTTGCCCAGTGCAATGGCGGTCGCCGGGGACATGACCGAGTCCATGGGCGCACCAATGATGGGGGTGTCGAACTTGAACGCGTCAATCTGCCAGGAGGTGTCAACGTCGCGGCGATCGCGGGTACGGCGGGTGGGAATCAGCGCCACATCATCCAGGGAGTAGGTGGGGCGGGCGTTCTTAGAGAGGCCAATCTGAATTTCAGACATGGGGTGAATCCTTTCGAATTCGGTTTGAGGGGTGCCGCTGGGCGTTATTCGCGCCGATGCCCGCCCGATACCTGAACGGTTATGGGGCGGGCTCAACGGCGCATGGTGTGCACACCATGCGGCGAATCATCGTTGGTGAGGCGTTTTAGCGGCGGTAGTTCGGTGCCTCAACGGTCATCATGATGTCGTGCGGGTGCGATTCCTTCAGACCTGCGGGGGTGATGCGCACGAACTGACCCTTGTACTTGAGCTCCTCGATGGTGCGGGAACCGACGTAGAACATGGTCTGGCGCAGGCCACCTTCGAGCTGGTGAATCACTGCGGAGAGCGGGCCGCGGAAGGGAACCTGACCCTCAATACCCTCGGGGATCAGCTTCTCTTCGCTGGAGACGTCAGCCTGGAAGTAGCGGTCCTTGGAGAAGGACTTGTGGCGGCCGCGGGTCTGCATTGCGCCCAGCGAACCCATGCCGCGGTATGCCTTGTACTGCTTACCGTTCATGAAGATCAGCTCACCGGGGGACTCGGTGGTACCAGCCAGCAGGGAGCCGAGCATCACGGAGTCAGCACCTGCAACCAGTGCCTTGCCGATCTCACCGGAGTGCTGCATACCGCCATCAGCAATCAGCGGCACGCCTGCCGGGATTGCTGCCTTAGCGGACTCGTTGATAGCGGTCACCTGGGGAACGCCAACACCGGCGATAATGCGGGTGGTGCAGATGGAGCCGGGGCCAACGCCGACCTTCACGCCGTCAGCGCCAGCGTCGATGATTGCCTGTGCGCCCAGGCGGGTTGCAGCCTGGCCACCGATGACGTCCACGTGTGCTGCGGCGGGGTCCTTCTTCAGGCGGGCAATCATGTCGAGCACGCCCTGGGAGTGGCCGTTTGCGGTGTCCACGAACAGTGCGTCAACGCCTGCCTCGACCAGGGTCATTGCACGCTCGTAGCCGTCACCGAAGAAGCCGATAGCGGCGCCGGCACGCAGGCGGCCATCCTCGTCCTTGGTGGCGTTGGGGTACTGCTCAGTCTTGACGAAGTCCTTGAGGGTAATCAGACCGGCGAGCTTGCCTGCGTCATCGACCAGGGGCAGACGCTCAATCTTGTTGTTAGACAGCAGTGCGAATGCTTCGTCCTTGGTGACGCTGGGGTGCGCGGTGACCAGCGGCATGGGGGTCATGATGTCGCGGACGCGAATACCCTCGTAGTCGGAGCGGGAGATGTAGCGGATATCGCGGTTGGTGATAATACCTTCCAGCACGCCCTCTTCGCTGACGACGGGCAGACCGGAGACCCTGTAGTAGCCGCAGACCTCGTCGTATTCGGCGATGGTTGCGTCAGCACCGATGGTGACGGGGTTAATGATCATGCCGGACTCGGAGCGCTTGACGCGGTCCACGTGTGCAGCCTGGTCCTCGATGGAGAGGTTGCGGTGGATAACGCCCATACCGCCCAGACGTGCCATAGCGATTGCCATAGCGGAGTCGGTCACGGTGTCCATTGCCGCGGAAATAATGGGGGTGATCAGGGTGATGCGCTTGGACAGGCGGGTGGAGGTGTCCGCATCGGAGGGGATGACGTCGGTGTTGCCGGGCAGCAGCAGCACGTCATCGTAGGTCAGGCCGGTGAAGCCGAAGGGATCCTCGGACAGAGCGGTGGGAATGGTCATTGTCTACCTTTCGGATGCTGGCTTCATCGGTGAGAAGCTCAGCCTATACGTTGCGTATGTCAAGATGCGGTACGACCCGTCTGCTCGCACCCCACAAGGTGGTTTGAGCGCAAACGGGAACAGCTTACCTTCTATAGTAAACCGCTAGAGGTTTCTTTGCTGAGAAGCACTCAGAGTAAGCATTCCTCAGCGGGAGGCTGTCGGCAGGTTCTAACGCCCCCGCGAACGCGAGCGCATCCGAGCCTACCGACAGCGAGTGCCCGGTACCGCCTCCATGGTGGAGGGGCGGCACCGGGCACACACACTATTTAGGCTTCTTCAGTTTCTTCGGGCTTCTCAACCACCAGGGTCTCGGTGGTCAGCACCAGAGCCGCGATGGAGGATGCGTTCTGCAGAGCCGAACGGGTCACCTTCACCGGGTCAATCACGCCGGCTTCGATGAGGTCCACGTACTCGCCGGTCTTGGCGTTGAAGCCGTGGCCCACGGGCAGCTCGGAGACCTTGGAGACGATGACGTAGCCGTCTTCGCCCGCGTTCTCAGCGATCCAGCGCAGCGGCTGAACCAGGGCACGGCGAACAATCTGTACACCCACGTTTGCGTCGTGGTTGCCCAGGTCCATGCCGTCCAGTGCCTTCAGTGCGTGAACCAGTGCGGAACCGCCGCCGGAGACGATGCCCTCTTCCAGAGCGGCACGGGTGGAGGACACAGCATCCTCGATGCGGTGCTTGCGTTCCTTCGCCTCAACCTCGGTTGCGGCACCGACCTTGATGACACCCACACCGCCGGCGAGCTTAGCCAGGCGCTCCTTGAGCTTCTCGCGGTCCCATTCGGAATCCACGCGCTCAATTTCGCGGCGCAGCTGCTGCACGCGGTCCTCGATTGCCTCGGGGTCGCCGCCGCCGTCCACGATGGTGGTGTGGGACTTGGTGACGGTCACGCGGCGTGCCGAGCCCAGGTGCTCCAAGGTGACCTGCGGCAGGTCAATGCCGAGCTCACCGGTCACGACGGTGCCGCCGGTCAGAATTGCCAGGTCCTGCATGATTGCCTTGCGGCGGTCACCGAAACCGGGAGCCTTCAGAGCGACCACGTTGATGGTGCCGCGCAGCTTGTTCACGACCAGTGCGGAGAGCGCCTCACCGTCAACGTCTTCTGCGATGATGGTCAGCGGCTTCTTCGCCTGAACGATCTTCTCGAGCACGGGCATAATTTCTGCGATGGTGGAAATCTTGCCCTGGTAGAGCAGCACGAGGCTGTTCTCCAGCACTGCTTCGCCGCGCTCAGCGTCAGTGACGAAGGAGGGCGAGAGGTAGCCCTTGTCGAACTGCATACCTTCGGTGATGTCCAGCTCAATTTCGGTGGAGGAGCCGTCTTCGATGGTGATGACGCCGTCCTGGCCGACCTTCTCGAAGGCGCGAGCCAGCAGCTCACCGATCTGCTCGGACTGGGCGGAGATAGCGGCAACGTGCGCCACCTCGGGGCCCTGCACGGGGCGTGCGTTCTCGAGCAGGCGTGCGGAGACAGCCTCCACAGCAACCTCAATGCCGCGCTTGACGTCGGCGGGTGCCGCGCCGCTGGTAACGTTGCGCAGGCCCTCGTTGACCAGTGCCTGTGCGAGCACGGTTGCGGTGGTGGTACCGTCACCGGCTACGTCGTTGGTCTTGGTGGCGACTTCCTTCGCCAGCTGGGCGCCCAGGTTCTCGTACGGGTCGTCCAGTTCAATTTCGCGGGCAATGGACACGCCGTCGTTGGTGATGACGGGTGCGCCCCACTGCTTGTCGAGCACAACGTTGCGCCCGCGCGGGCCGAGGGTTACCTTGACCGCGTTTGCCAGCTTATCGACGCCGGCCTGCAGGGACTTGCGGGCGGCATCGTTGAATTCAAGCTGCTTAGCCATGTGTTCGCTACTCCTAGTGCGTCACAGAAAGGAAAATTTGAGGGGCAGATGATAGCTCATGCGCCGTACCGGATGAGCGGTACGGCGCATGAGCATCTGAAAGTATTAGTCGACGATTGCCAGAACGTCGCGTGCGGAGAGAATCAGGTACTCTTCGCCCTGGTACTTGACCTCGGTGCCACCGTAGCGGGAGAACACGACAACGTCGCCTTCCTTGATGTCTACGGGGATGCGGTTGCCCTTCTCATCCACGCGGCCCGGACCAACGGCGACAACGCGTGCTTCCTGCGGCTTTTCCTTCGCAGTTTCGGGGATAACCAGACCGGATGCGGTGGTCTGCTCAGCCTGTTCGATCTTGATAACGACGCGGTCTTCCAGCGGCTTGATAGCCATAATCGGTTCCTCCGGGTTGTGGATTTACGTTTGATGCGAGACAGCGGCGCAGTGGCGCGCCCGATGACTGTCTCGAGTGCTAACTCAACTCTAGTTTCACCTGTGCTTTCGGTCAAGAAAAGCGTACATATGCCGGGGTGTTTCACCGCAAGGCGAACGCTGAGCAAAAAACCGAGCAGATCGGGCTTCCCACCTCCCAAAACCGGCACCCCGTAAAATGAGGAGCATGCCTACATCCCCTTTTACTCCCGCCGCTGTGCTTCCGTTCAGCGCCGAAGCGCTCGCGGCAGCCGACGAGCTCTACCCGCTGGGCCCGGATACGCCCAGCGCCGTTACCTCTTTGCGTTCGCGCGGTTTCAGCCCCGAGGAGTCTGCACAGATTATTTCGCTGGCGCAGGCTCGTACCCGTGCGCGCGCCAAGTTCGGCGAGCGCGCCCGCACGCTCATGCTGACTCAGGAGGCTGCGGAGCAGGCGACCCGCCCGGTGATTGCGCATTATCGCGCTCAGCGTCTGCGCCCTGTTGCCGGCACGGTGGCTGATTTGGGGTGCGGTATCGCCTCGGATTCTGCCGTATATGCGGCGGATCGCGGTGCCGTGGTTGCGGTGGAGTTGGACCCGCTGACCGCTTCTTTTGCGGCGAAGAACCTTGAGTTTTGCCCGCAGGCGCGCGTGTATTCGGGGGATGTGACCGATTATGTGCACGGTGAGCCTCTGGACGCTTCCGGCGAGCCGGTGGGCATTGTGTGGATGGACCCGGCACGCCGCGAGTTGCGCGGTGCTAAGAAGGCTCAGACGGAGCGTCTTTTTGATCCGGAGGCGTTCTCTCCCCCGTTCTCGTTCGTGCTGAATCTGGCACGCACTGGGGTGCCGATGGGCGTGAAGTTGGGTCCCGGTTTTCCGCATGAGGGCATTCCCGCGCCCGGAGATATTGCGTCGGAGGCAAACCCCAACCCGCGCGTTGAGGCGGAGTGGATCCAATCGGAGGGTTCCCTCGCCGAGTTGGTGCTCTGGTTTAACGCGCTAGCTCAGGAGGGGGTGGCTCGCACGGCGACCTCTGTGCATGAAACCTCTGCGCGCGAGCTGTCTGCGGAAGAGACTACCCCTAATGATGCCTCCAGCGGAGGCACCGCCAAAACCAGTGCTCTGCTGCCGCCTTACGAGGCGGTGAGCTTCCGTAGCCCCTTAACGGCGGAAGAGGCGCAGCAGAGCGTTGAAGTTCCGGCGGCCTTGCCCCAGCCGGGCGAATACCTGTTGGAGCCCGCCCCGGCGATTGTGCGCTCGCATCTGGTCGCTGAGTTTGCGCAGAGTATTGGCGCGCATCTGCTGGATGAGCACCTGGCGTACCTATGTTCTGCCGAGCCGGTGGAGCATCCGCTGGTTGCCTGCTACGAGGTGCTGGAGGAGGTTCCCCTGCAGGAGAAGCAGCTGAAGCGTTGGGTGCGTGAGCAGGGCTTTACGGCGCTGACGATTAAGAAGCGTGGCGTGGATATTGTCCCGGAGCAGTTGCGTGCGCGCCTACTGGGTTCTGCGGGTTCTAAGCCTTCTAAGAAGAAACAGAAAAAGAACGCTAATTCTTCTTCTGATGCGCAGGAGTCCTCGTACCGCCCGGCAACGCTGGTCTTTACCCGCATCGGTTCGGGTAGGGATTCACGCCGCGTCGGCTGGCATGTGCGCCCGCTCTAACCTCGCCAGCCCCGGCCGCCCATCCCTAACTACCCAGCACTGACGACCCAGACCCGACTGCCCAGACCCGACTGCCCAGACCCGAGGACGGGTTACCGTTCGTGACGATTCATGACGTTTCCGTTCCGGATTCTGCACTCGACAGAGCACCGGGCACCGCAAGACCGTACACTAGATACGGTGCTTAGTAGAGGTACTCCCCCAAGGAGCTAGCTCTCACCGGCTAGCGCACAGCCGGGCAGAGCCCACCGATAATAACTTCCACAGTCGGCACCATGCACGACCCTATTTCCAGACGCAGGAAAGGCAATATGATCGACTTTGCTACCTCCCCGCAGTCCACTCTCGGCGTGGAATGGGAGATTGCGCTCATCGACCGTGAAAGCGGCGCACTGACCCAGCGCGCCAGCGAGGTGCTATCCATCCTGCGCGAACGCCACCCCGAACTGCTCGAGCCCGCCTCCGACCGGGCGCATGTGACCGGCGAGTTCCTGGAGAACACCGTCGAGGTGGTGACCGGCATCTGCCGCACCGTCGCTGAGGCGTGCCGTCAGCTGCAGGATTTAACGGATACTCTGCGCGACATCACCGATGACCTGGGCATTGAGTTCTACCCCGCCGGCACTCACCCCTTCTCCCACTGGGCTGACCAGCCGGTTGTGGCGAAGGAACGCTACCAGCGCGTGGTCGAGCGCGCCCAGTATTGGGGCCGCCACATGGTCATTTACGGCGTGCACGTGCACGTGGGCGTTGACTCCCGCGATAAGGTTCTGCCGCTCATTGACGCGCTGACCAACTACGGACCGCACCTGCTGGCGCTTTCGTGCTCTTCCCCGTACTGGGATGGAGTCGATACCGGTTACGCTTCGCACCGCACCCAGCTTTACCAGCAGCTGCCCACGAACGGTCTGCCCTTCCACTTTGATACCTGGGAGCAGTACAGCGAGTACCTGGAGTCACTCGTGGCAACCGACGTGATCAACGACCCGAGCGAGGACCGTTGGGATGTTCGCCCGGTTCCGCGTTACGGCACTATTGAGATGCGCTATTGCGATGGCCTCGCCTCCCTGCCGGATGTTGCGGCAATCGTGGCGTTCACGCAGTGCCTGGTGGAGTACTTCTCCCGCCAGATTGAGGCGGGTGAAAGCGTTGAGGTGCTCGCCCCCTGGCACGCTCAGGAGAATAAGTGGCGCGTCGCCCGCTACGGCCTGGAGGCTAAGATCGTGGTCTCTAACGAGCCGGTGCAGCGTACCCTGCGTGAAGATTTTGAGCTGCTTCTGCCCAAGCTGGAGCCGGTGGCACGCGACCTTGACTGCGAGGTAGAGCTGGCGCAGGTACGCCGCATCCTCGCCGAGGGTACGGGTGCGGATCGTCAGCGTGCGGTCTTTGAGAAGACCGGCTCTCTGCGTGAGGTGGCGCTGGATGTTGCCGCGCAGTCTCGTGCGCGAGCGCTGCGTTAGAGCCGCCCCCAGCTAAAGTTTGAATACAGAAAATGCCTCGGCGCAGTCCTTTGTGAGACTGTGCCGAGGCATTTCTATGAGTATTTTCGAGGCGAGCCGCATCAACGGGCTCGCGCTCATAATCCCTGCGGAAGTAGCTATTTCAGAGGCAGCCCGTTTAGAAACAGACCGTGGTCACCGGCAGCGAGGAATCCGTCGTGAAGTCCACACCCGAGGGCTCACGACCGGCAGCGACCAGGCGGGCACCCAGCGCCGCAACCATCGCGCCGTTATCGGTGCACAGGGTGAACTTCGGGATAATCAGGCGCACCCCCTCGGAGGCGCATCGGGCGGCAAGCAGCTCACGCAGGCGCGAGTTAGCCGCCACGCCACCGCCGAGCAGCAGGGTCTTCATGCCCTGCTCTCGGCAGGCGAGCATCGCCTTCTTGGTGATAACGTCCACGACCGCCTCCTGGAAGGACGCGGCAATATCGGCAACCGGGACCTCTTCACCGGCTGCTTCAAAGCTTTCGATCACGCGCGCCACGGCGGTCTTCAGGCCGGAGAAGGAGAAATCGTAGCGGTGTGCGCCGGGCTCCTCGGCGGTGCCCATGAACTTGCGGTTCGACAGGCCGCGCGGGAACACGAAGGCGTTGCGGTTACCCTCGGCGGCGGCGAGATCAATCGCGGGGCCGCCCGGGTAGTCCAGGCCGAGCAGTCGGGCGACCTTGTCGTAGGCCTCGCCTGCGGCATCGTCGAGGGTCGCGCCGAGCAGACGCACATCGGAGGTAATATCGCGCACCTGCAGGATTTCGGTATGACCGCCAGAGACTAGTAGCGCACCCAGGCCACCGGAACCGGCATTCGCCAGCAGGTCGGAGCCGTCTTCGGTGCCGTTGTCCTCCAGCAGGCCAACGCCAACGTGGGCGACCAGGTGGTTAATGCCGTAGAGGGGCTTGCCGGTGGCAATAGCGAGCGCCTTCGCCGCGGAGACACCCACCATGAGTGCGCCCGCCAGACCGGGGCCAGCAGTGACGGCAATAGCATCCACCTGATCGAGGGTGATGTCCGCTTCGGCGAGTGCCGCCTTGAGGGCGGGGATCATGGCGTCCAGGTGAGCGCGGGAGGCGATTTCGGGGATCACGCCGCCAAAGCGTACGTGCTCTTCCATGGAGGAGGAGATGGTGTTGCTGAGCAGCTGTGCACCGCGCACGATGCCGATACCGGTCTCATCGCAGGAGGATTCGATGCCCAGAACGAGGGGTTCGCGAGTGCTCATAGTCTATCTTTCTGTTGCGCTGTCTGCGCGTAGTGCTTCTAGTTGCAGTGAGGTAAGGATGCCGTGGCGTAGGGATGCTGTGGCGTAGAGGGCAAGTGTAGAGAGCGGCGAATGCTCGCCCCTATTGAGGGGATTGCCGTTTAGCCCAACGGACTATTTAGAACGTACATTCCATAATGATGGCGTCGGTTCCGTCATCGTAGTAGCCGCGGCGTACGTGAATCGCACGGTAGCCGTTGCGTTCGTAGAGGCGCTGAGCGCGCGGGTTGTCGGCACGCACCTCCAGCAGGATGCGCTCGGCACCCTGCTCGCGGGCACGCTCGTGCATCTGCTCAAGCATGGCGCGGCCGAAGCCGTTGCCCTCATATTCGGGGAGCACGCCGATGGTTTGAACGTCGGCGGTGTCGGCTACGACCATGGTTCCGCAGTAGCCGATAGTGCGCCAGCTGCCCTCGTCGCCTTCCGGGTTCTCCACCGGCAGCTCGAGCATGTAGTAGGTGCGGGTCGGGTGGATCAGCTCTTCGAGGAACATGTCGATGTGCCAGGCGTCGGCGGGGAACAGGGCGGTTTCCATGCGGTGCATGGCCTGCACGTCGGCAAGTTCGGCAACGCGCAGGCGGGCGCCCAGAGCCAGGTTACTCAGTGCCAGATTATTCAGCGCAAGGTTATTCAGCGCCAGGTCGTCTTGCACGATATTGTCGGTAGCGCTCATTTAGCTCTCCTTCTGTGCGGCAGCCTGTGCGGCCTGGGCGGCCTGCTTCTGCTGGCGGGCGAGCATTGCGGCGGGGACCGTTGCGTCCGAGTCGCGCAGGTACTGGGCGGAGGTGTCCTCGCTAAGGTTCTCTACGCCCAGGCGTGCCGCGGCGGCAACCAGGTACTCGGCGTGGGGG
>ERZ1699246.122-NODE-122-length-11647-cov-3.203299_pt1 | contig 11647 bp, 12 predicted proteins | sample MGYA00581528_ERZ1699246 | MGnify/ENA primary metagenome ERZ1699246 (study PRJEB42319, sample SAMD00040303) | human oral metagenome | material: saliva | host: Homo sapiens | study: EMG produced TPA metagenomics assembly of PRJDB4115 data set (Metgenomic analysis of... | reverse complement strand
CGTTCAGCAGGTTCGTCTGAACTTGGGCTTCTTCGGTTGTTTTGGGATGAAGGCCCCAGTGCTGCTGTTTGCCCAATAAAACGGTATTGTCGGCTGATTCTTCAGACTGTTTGTTGTCGGTTTCGGCAAAGAGGTCGGTATCGGCACTGCGGTAGTTATAGTCGGCCGTGCGTATGCCTTCGACGATGGGGTTGTGGCGGATGCTTAAGTTAAAGAGTGCTTCGGTGCCGACACTCTCCAATCCGGCATGGGGGCGGTAGGAAACGGGTAAGCCCTGGCTGCGCCAATAGTGTTCGGGACTGTCGCCGAAGACAACCACATCGCCATGTTGTTCATGCTGTTCGAAGGCATACCAGATGCCTTCTTCTTCACACAGACGATTGATAAAGTCGAAGTCGCTTTCGAGATACTGGGTGACATACTCGCGTACGCTGTAACTGCGGCTCTTTTGGAAACGGTAGTCGACACCGGAGAAGCCGTGGTGTTTGAAGACGGCGGCAACAATGTCGGGGACGGTTTGGTGTTGGAACAGCCGGGAGGTTTGGAAATGTTTCATTGCCGCGAAGCGCGGCTCTAAAACAAAGCGGTAAACGGTTTCATCCTTGGATACCGACAACTTCTCGCATGAGGTGATGATGCCCTGCCATTGCTTCACCGGCGGGTCGTCTGAAGCAGACCCGAATGCCCCGGCCACTTCCGACAGTAAACCTTCCTGCGGACGAATCTCAAATGCTGCGCGTTGATTGAGGTAGGAAGACAGTGGCAGCGAGGAATCGGTCGAGGTGGCGGTGATTTCGACACGGTAGGCGGTATTGACCGCCTCGGATGCGCTGAAGGAGCGGACTGAAAGTGAGGAGGAAAAACGGGCAAAGGTGAGGTGGTAGGATTGGCGGGCGGTCATAAGGGTAATATCCGACTGACGATGAACCCTGTATGGTAACGGGTATAATGCCGATGGTAAAGCGAATGGGATGAATGGGGAAAAGGCCGTCTGAACGGTTGAAATAAGGGATAAAGAGACATTTCCCCCCGACTTATTCCACTATTAAACGAAACAGTAATACAGTCACTGCAAAACAGAATCACCGGATTTCTCTTAAAAATATCATTTTAAAGGCCGTCTGAAATCACTTTTCAGACGGCCTATTTAATATCAGATGATAAAATTGATTTATCCAGGCAACAAACAGTTTGATTTAGATTTTTACCATAGGTATATTGCTTTCATCTGATTTAGATAACCGACAACATCATGAAGCCTGCTTTTTGCCTCCCAATATTGCTTTTACTTTCAGCCTGCCGCCCTGAAGCTGAGACAGTAGATACAGCTGCACCAACGGCGCGTAAGCCTTCTTATTACGAGTCTGAAAAGCGTCAAACTATAACCACCCCAATTAAAACACAAATTCCTGCGTTATCTGCAATCAAAAGCCAGGCCGATTTTGACTTACTTTCGCGTATCTATGAGCAAGGTAGTGAATATGAAATTCCTCATATCCTTTTCCTCATCGATCGTGAAGACGATAACCGTACCGACTACATCAATACTCCCAAATTTCGGCTGCATGAGCACTATCTGGCTACTATCTTGAAACCCATGCTGTCAAAAACTGAATTGAATCAACAATACCGTAGTCCTAATCGGCGTTATCTGTTTGGCACTATCAGTTGGCAGAATAGTACTCAGGAATATGTTTATGAGTTTTGGGAAGGAGACAAAATCACCCCTGAATTGTTGAAATTGGCGGCAGGCCGTCTGAAAGACAATTTCTACGCTCCGTTGCGTTATAAAACCAATTCTTTATGGCAGGAAACCGTTGCCGAGCAAAGTAAAGTTCCTTTTATTACCCAAGAAAGTTTGATTAAGAATTTCCCCTACCTGCCTCTAAACCAAGGTAAAGCGATAGGTACATTACGCGTTATTGCCAAAGAAGATGATCTTTATAATGTTGGCGCCGACGATATTATTATTTTGAAAGAGGTTTCCCTGGAGCTGCCACCTGTGGCGGGGATTATTAGTGAGAAACCATCCACTGCACTATCGCATGTGAATGTACTGGCACGCGGTTGGGGTATTCCCAATATTTACCTTAAAGACGCAGAAAAAATCCTAGCCCCGTATATTGGCCGTCGTATCGAATTTGAAGCGACTGCTAAGCAATACCGAATTGTCCAAACCAACCGGAACACTACCAGCAAAAGCTTTTCAGACGGCCTTACCCTGCCCCAACCTGATGTTTCCGATTACAGCCTTCGGGCTTTGGCAAACTTGCGCCGTGATGACAGCCGTTACTGCGGCAGTAAGGCTGCCAACCTCGGCCATATCCGCGCCCATATTGCAAACAGCAACGTTCCTGACGGATTCTGCATTCCGTTTGCCTACTATCAAGCCATGATGGATAGGCTTGGTATTAACGCAACAACACTGGCACAAATCGAAACGCAAAGTGGTGGAGACAACCGCAAGCGCCGCACTGCTTTACTCACACTGCAGAAAAAAATTACCGATGCCGAAATCCCATCGGAATGGAAACACAGATGGGCTGAACAATGGCGTAGTCAATTAAACAGCAAAGGCGTGTTTGTCCGCAGCTCCTCTAATTCCGAAGACCTGCCCAATTTCAGCGGCGCAGGGCTGTACACCACCGTGCCAAATGTGACCGATGAAAACGCGTTGGTCGAAGCGGTGAAGCAATCTTGGGCTTCCGTCTTCAATTACAGCGCATACGAAGCCCGCCGTATTGCCGGACTGCCTCACGATAGCGTGAAAATGAGTGTCTTTGTGCAACAAAGCATCAATGCAGATCTCTCAGGCGTGTTGGTTACCATCAATCCCTATGATACTGCTCAGAAAAACAGCTCCTACATTGCCGCCAAACGCGGGTTGGGTATTCGTGTCGTTGAAGGCAAACGGGTAGCCGAACAGGTGGTCTATAACCGTCGCAATGATTCTGTACAACGTCTCAGCTCCTCTAATGAAACCACAGCGTTGCAACTGGATAAAAACGGTGGAGTACGGGAGGTGCCCGTAACCAGTGGCAACGTGATGAATCAAGAACAAATACGTCGCCTTGACCAAACCGGCCAACGAATCAAACAGCTATTTGCTAATGGCGAGCAGGATATCGAATGGGCGTTTGACAAGGGTAAGCTTGTTATCCTCCAGGCACGACCGTATCTAAACGGCACACGTTAAAGTAAAAAGGCCGTCTGAAATTATCGTTTCAGACGGCCTTTGCATCATAAGTTAGTTATACCCTATACTTCCCGCTCTCCAAGGAATTATGATGTCAAAACAGCTCACATTTTATTTTATTCGCCATGGCCGTACCCAATGGAACGAACAGGGGCTTTTGCAGGGATCCGGTAATTCACCACTGACCGAACAAGGGATTGCAGGAGCTCAGAAAACCGGGGCGGCGCTACAACAAGTAGAATTTACCGCTGCTTATTCCAGTATTTTACAACGCGCCATTGATACGGCTGGCCATATTATCGGTCAGCGTCCTATTCCTCTTTTTCAGCACTGTGGACTAAATGAGCAATCTTTTGGAAGTTGGGAAGGTATGCAGATCGCTGACCTGCGGAAGTTAACCGAATTCAGACAACTGACCAATGACCCGGCATCTTATAAAGCATTAAGCAATGGTGGCGAAACCTTTGAACAATTAGCAGTACGTGCAATGGCCGCCCTTTACGATATCATTAAAGTACATCAATCGGGAGCCAATATTTTAGTGGTATCGCATGGCCATACCTTGCGGCTTTTATTATCCTTACTAGGCGGAGCGACTTGGGAAAACCATCGTGATGAGGGTAAATCCGTGTCATTGTTAAATACTTCGATCAGTATTGTGAAATACAATAGTGAAAGCGGTTTTCATATTGAGCAACTTAACGATGTAGCTCATTTACAATGATTACAACCATTAAACAATAATAAAAAGGTGGGCATTTTTACCCACCTTTTTTGCCATTAGCCGAACACTTTTTCCAAGTGTGCTTGGTAGTCTGCTAAGTATCGTGCTACTTGTGGATTTTTAATCACATCGTTACATAAGAATGTCGGCAGACGGGTCAAGCCGATGAATTCGTTGAGTTTGTGGAAGTGCATGTATAACGCATCCACACCTTTGCCTTCGAAAAAGTCTCCTTCACGAGTGAACGCTTCAATCGGGGCATTCCATGTAAGTGAAAGCATGTGTTTTTTGCCTTGCAACAAACCACCTGTGCCGTAGCCTTCGGTTGGATTGACACGATGGCGGCCATCACTGTGGTAAAGTTTGCCGTGTCCAGCGGTTAATACTTCGTCTATGTATTTTTTCACTGTCCAAGGTTCGTGCATCCACCAGCCCGGCATCTGCCAAATCACTGCATCCATCCATAAGAATTTTTCGATTTCTGCTTCAACATCATAGCCGGCATCAATCACGGTTTCTTTTACATTGTGTCCAAGTGCGGTCAAAATTTCTTTCGCTTTTTTGTGAAGCGTGTGGTTCAACTCGCCATGTGAATGCCCGAAATCTTTACCACCGTCTAATAATAAAATATTCATCTTCTGCTCCTACAACAAATAATTCTGAAAAATGAGGGCTTCAATTATGCCTTTTTACTGCATCTTTTAAAAGTACATTGGCTTGCACGCTTTTACAGACCATAAAGGGAAATTTATCATACCTATCATTAGCATTCATCATTCTTCTTCAACCAAACAAGCCTTTTCAATCAGCTCCCTAACCCAGCGATATGCAGGATCTTTATGTGTCCGTTCGTGCCAAATAAGGGTTTTGGTGAAGCCTTGAATTTCAAGGGGCGGTTCAAAGCGTTTGAGATTGTTTAAATGAATAATCAAGCGCTCAGGCACAACTGCCAATAAATCACTTTGCTCCAGCAATTCAGGCAAGACAATAAAGTTTTGTACCGATAGGCTGAAGCCACATCGCTTGCAGGGCTTGGTCGGTAACACCGCTGAAGCTGCTGCCATGATAGGAAATCAAGGCTTGCTCTAACTGGCAAAATTGCTCAAGGGTCAGTTGGGATTGTTGGGCTATTGGGTGATCGTGGCGAACGGTACAAATATAGCGTTCGTCATACAAATTTTTTGCATGAATATCCGGTGCTTGGAAGTCTAGTGTAACCACTGCAAAGTCAATTTACTGCTGTTCAAGCTGATTTTGTACGATGCTTTCGTTAATCGCTAGCACCACCACTTTAATTTTCGGCGCTTGGATTTTAAAAAGCCTGCCTAACAACCGCGTGCATGTATTAACCGAAGAAAGCCAAATCGGCAAACTTGCCAAAGGCTTGGCAGAAACTGTGCCAAATCCAATGGTAAACGGCCATCAAGCATGGTTGGACGGTTTAACAAAAGCAGCGAAAAAATAAAGCAGCCTGCACTTTGAAAAACAAGGTGCAGGCTGCTTAGGGTAATGTGTCGTTTATCAATCCAGTTTCAGGATTTCTCCGTCTTCCGGAACGTTCACACGGCTTTCAATGCCTTGACCGCGTATAAATTTACGCATATCGGCGCGGCTGACGGCGGTATGATTCACGGTATCCATGTGTACGGTGATGATTTTGGCTTTAGGCATGACTTGGCTGGCTTTTAATACATCAGCCGTCCCCATAATAATGCCGTCTGAAATACCTGAAATCAGCGCGTAGCCCGTGTTCATAATCAGATAATCGGGTTTGTAGCGGTTCAATGCTTTGTTTACATCTGCCGTCCACACAGTATCACCCATAATATAAGCGGTTTTATGTCCGTTGCTTTGGAATACCACACCCATTGCATCACCTAAGATTTCGGCTAGCTGAGGGTTGGCATACATGGCTTCTGTACCATGTACGCCGCCGGTTTTGCTGATGGTTACGCCGTTGAAGACAGCGCTGCCGTTCAACACGCGTACATCAGTAAAGCCTTGGCTGCGGATTTTTGCCGCGTCGGCTTGGTGCTGCACATATACGGGCAGGTTTTTCGGAATGGAACGTGCGGCGGTTTCGTCCCAATGGTCTTCGTGAGTATGGGTAACGATAACTGCATCCACACCGTCCAAAATTTTATTCACGCTCATCGGCAGCCCGACCAGCGGCATTTTGGCTTGGCTGTTGAACGAGCCGGCAAAACCGTTCATGGAGTGCTTGGGTGCGAAAAACGGGTCAACCAAAAACGTCTGTCCTGCGTATTCGACCTTGGCGGTAGCGTTACGGATATGTTGGTATGAATCGTCTGCCCAAGCGGAAAAGGCTGTCGCGCCCAAAACAGTGGCAAGAATAAATTGCTTGAATTTCATGATGTTGCTCCTTAAAAAATCATGTAGCGTATTTTAAGCAGCAGGTGCATCGGCTAAAATAGGCAATATTGCCAATAAACGTAAGGATAGTGCCAAAATGTCGTCTGAAAACGAGCGTAACGAGTTTCGCCAAAATCAAACTGTCCCCAAAATCGTGCTATATGCTCAATCGGGCATGAATGATTTTGTCTTCAACATTCCCTTTTCTGTTTTTCAGACGACCTATCGGAACAATCCGCTCTTTGACCTGAAAATCTGTTCCGATGACAGCAAAGACGTCATCACGGCACTGGGCGCAAGCATTCCCATACACGGCGGCTTGGATTTGACGGAAGAAGCCGACATCATCGTCATCGCAGGCTGGCGCAATATCGAAGAAGCCCCGACGCCGGAACTGGCTGAGAATTTACAGCAGGCAGCAAAACGTGGTGCACATATTGTCGCCCTATGCTACGGCTCTTACGCCCTTGCCTACACAGGACTTTTAGACGGCAGAACCGCCGCCACCCACTGGCTTGCCGAAGACGACTTTGTCCGCCGTTTCCCTAAAATTCATCTGGATACCAACCGCCTATATGCGGAAGACGGCAACTTTTTAACATCGGCAGGTGCGGCGGGCGGGCTGGATTGCTGCCTGTACCTCGTCCGCAAAATCCACGGTGCAACCGTTGCCAACGACCTTGCCCGTACCTTGGTTGCGGCACCACACCGCGAAGGCGGGCAGGCACAGTTTATCCACCGACCTGTCGAACGTCGTACCGCCGATGACAAAATCAATCACTTATTGGACGAACTGCGCCAAAACCTTGCCACCTCATACCGCTTGGACGATTTGGCAAAAAAATTAGCTGTTTCCCGTCGTACCTTTATCCGCCATTTTTCTCAAGCCACAGGCATGAATTTCGGTGAGTGGCTCACAACAGAGCGGCTATGGCAGGTGCAGGATTTATTGGAAAATACGGATTTGCCGATAGAACGCATCGCCGAACAAAGCGGCTTCGGCAGTGCGGCAAACCTACGTTTGCAGTTCAAAGCCAAGTTTAAAATCAATCCGAATGCCTGGCGGAAAGTATTTGGCAGATAGCTCGCGTTAGTCAATCCAAAATACTGAGTACAGGCGGCTTTTGAGGTCGTCTGAAAACCCAAAAAAGCAGCCTGCACTTTTCAGACGGCCTCAACAGGTAAACCCTTCCCACCCTTACCCACACCAATAATTTCCATCTAATTTTCCCCTCATAATGCGAAAAGCCTGCCGCAACCGTCCGCTGGCGGAAGCTCAAACGAAGCGTAACCGATATTTGTCGAAGACCCGTTATGTGGTCGAACAAAGCTTCGGTACGTTACACCGTAAATTCCGCTATGCGCGGGCAGCCTATTTTGGTCTGCTCAAAGTGAGTGTGCACAAAGCCATCTGAAGGCGATGTGTTTGAACCTTTTGAAAGCCGCCAACAGGCTAAGTGCGCCTGTTGCCGCCTAAAAGGCGGCCCGGGTGCCTGATTATCGGGTGTCCGGGGAGGATTAAGGGGGTATTTGAGTAGAATCAGTGGATATTTGAAACAAAAACAGCCGAAAACCTGTGTTTAGGTTTCGACTGTCGGGAGAAAAGGAATTTTGCAAAGGTCTCAGTCTATACATCTGCGCAAAGTGAACTGCAATCGGCGCTAGCTGGACGCTCTTGCTCTTATCTTAGTAAACAGCGTTTGTGATCCCTATTTGAAAAACGGTCGATTGGTGGAACTCTTCCCTGAAATTGAAAAGCAAAAATGGCAGCTTTATTTATATCGACCATATCAAACGATTGTTGCCGAGCGAGTGGTGTGGGTGTATAACAAGTTGAAGGAGATTTTGTTGTCGAAAATGGTTTAGGCATAAAACATGGCGAGATGATCTCGCCATGTTTTTATCACGATTGCTTATCCACAATCGATTTTAACATCGTATAAGATTGGGCTTGTTTTTGTTCATCAAAAATATAGCTCACCGCCATAATTTCATCAAAATGTACCCGTTCACGCAGTTGCTTGAGTTGAAATTCCACACTTTCAGGACTACCGATAAGCGAACAAGCAGTCATTTGTTCCACCACAGCACGCTCTTGATTGTAAATCGGGATTTCCTCAAAATCGACTGGGCCAAAGTGTGGTTTCTTTTGGGCATGCATTTGGGCTTTCCAAACGTCTTCTTCTGACGCCATCGGTGGTTGTAAATTTTGTTGCGCATTAGTCACTATATTTAAGAAAAATAGTGTTTGCGTCGTCGCGAGTTGTCTCGCTTCGTTATCGGTTTCTGCAACAATCGCGTTCACACCTAAGATGACATAAGGTTCAGCAAGATAGGTAGAAGGTTTGAAGTTTTTGCGGTAAATCTCCACTGCCATTTCCATCATACGTGGCGCAAAGTGTGAAGCAAAGGCATAAGGCAAGCCAAGTTCTGCCGCAAGATAGGCACTTTCAGTGCTAGATCCTAAAATATAAAACGGTATATTCAAGCCGGCAGAAGGATATGCAGAAACAGGGTTAGAATCTTTAAAGTAACCGCGAAGTTCCGCAATTTCCGCAGGGAAATCCAGACTGTTTCGTCCACGACGAAGTGCTGCAGCCGTTTGCATATCAGTTCCTGGCGCACGCCCTAAACCGAGTTCAACACGGTTTGGATAAAGCGTCTCCAGTGTGCCATATTGCTCAGCCACCACATAAGGCGAATGATTCGGTAACATCACGCCGCCCGAGCCAACGCGCAAGGTCTTCGTATTGGCTAGCGTATGCTGAATTAAAAGTGCGGTCGCTGAACTCACCAAATTTTTCATATTATGATGCTCAGCAATCCAATAGCGCTCAATGCCAATGCGCTCCGCGTGTTTTGCAAGATTCACCATCGAATCGACCGCTTGCAAATAAGTTTGCCCTTCACGAACGGGGGCAAGATTGAGAATGGAAAGTTTCATGGTGTTTCTCCTTATTGATTGAGCAAAGTGAAATCCAACATCACTTTCCCAATATGCGTGCCTTTGTCCATTTCTATATGGGCTTTTGCTACGTCTTTAAAATCAAATACTTGATGAATAATCGGTTTGCCGATTTCACCATTGCCGAGTTTTTCCCAGAGCTCGTTGCGTAAGGATTGGGTGATTTCTGCCTTAATAAAATCAATGCCCATTTCTGACAGTTTTTGTACTACCTGCACCGATTCGCTTTCGTCAAAACCGCCTTTTTGGAAGTCCGCCGAATTGAGTTTTACGCCTACCAAGAAATCTTTATCAAGACCGCAGCCGTCTGAAACATTGATAGACCGGTTACTGATATCCGCTTTCTGCTACTTTTGTCCATTTTGCCAATGTCTGCTTCATCTGTGCCTGAGGGATGAAGCGGGCCATCCGTTCTACTTCCTTGCCTTGATAAAACAGCAGCCATGCAGGTACGGTCAGCACGTGGAAACGTCCGGCCATTTCGGGTATTTCAGCAATATCGGCTTTTACGGCATACACATTTCCTTCCTCCGCCAAAGCTGAGTCAAGCTGGGTGCCCACGACCGTACAAACACCGCAGATTGGGGCTTTGATGTACAGTGATACTAAAGGGTGTGTGGCGATGGCATGTTCGATGTCTTTCAGAGTGTGTAGTTGTTGCATGTCATGTACTCCTTTGAGCGATTAAGCCCTTTTCTAGTTGTCCAGAAAAGGGGCTTTTAACGAAATGAAAACAAGAAAACGTTTTGAGTCGTCTAGATTTTTTCCACAACCACTTTTGCCCGCGCTTTCAGGCTGTTCAACACTGGCGAGGTGGCGGCGGAGCGGTCGGCGAAATTTTGCAGGGTAGGAAGGTCGGCGTCGGCTTTTACTTTTACGGTTAGCACCAGATTATCCAGTCCGCCGTAGCCATCTTCTATGCCGAACAGTTTGGCCATGTCGATACCGCCGCTTGCGGATATTTCAAACTGTTCCAGTTTCACGCCTGCTTGTGCTGCCTGCAACTCGAAACCTATGGAGCAGCAGCCTGCAGCAGCGCCGATCAGGTATTCCATCGGATTTGGGGCGGCGTTTTCACCGCCCATGTTTTTCGGTTCGTCTGTGGTAAAGGCAGGGAAGCGGCGCACGGAGATTTCGTTCTTCGTGCCGGATACCCAGCGCGAATCGGCGCATAATGCTGCCTTGCCTTTTGTATGGTCGTTTTCAACCGCTGCCATGGTAGTTCGGAAACGTTCGATATCTAACCCGTTAATCATGTTTTGTCCTTTCATATGATGAATTGCAGATGGTTTTTCGCAACACTTACACGCCCATTTTCCACGCGGAGATGCGTTTCAAATTATCCACCGTGTCGTGATTGACGATGGCGACGAACGTGCTGTCCAGTTTAGCAATTTCGGCTTTGTCTTCATCGCTAAGAGCAAAATCAAAGACATTCAGGTTTTCCGCCATACGTTCGGGTTTGGTGGATTTTGCCAACACGATGACGTCGCGTTCCACCAGCCAGCGGGTAATCACCTGCGCCATGGATTTGCCGTATTTCGTACCAATTAGCGACTGACAAAATGGTGGGCAAAAGCCCACCGCTTCAAGTTGATGTTTTATCATTAACCAAACACTTTTTTCAAATGTGCTTGGTAGTCTGCGAAGTATTGTTCTACTTGTGGATTTTTAACTACATCGTTACATGTAAATGTCGGTAGACGGGTCAAACCGATGAACTCGTTGAGTTTGTGGAAAGGCATGTACACAGCATCCACATCTTTGCCTTCAAAGAAGTCGCCTTCACGGGTGAACGCTTCAATCGGGGCATTCCATGTAAGTGAAAGCATGTGTTTTTTGCCTTGCAACAACCCCCCCTGATAGCGCAAGCGTCCTCGCTTGTGCCATTACAATCTATTGTGGTTTCGGAGTTAGCAAAATCCCGAGGCAAGCTCACGAATAAAGTTTACCGGAAAAGTGATATTTGGCGATAAAGTGATTACCTGTTTAAGTTCTTCAATTTTCTTCTAATGACAAAAAAGTGCGGTTATAAAATCAAAAGGATTCTGAACGTTGGCTTTGCCAACGGCTCCCCAGATAGCCCCTCCTTCTGACGCGTAGTTTTATCTATCTAAAAAATAAGCAAATTGAAGTTATTCATGAAAATAGTAAAAATCTGAATCAAACGAAATTGATTTTCAGGCACGCGTTAGGAAACGCGCGCTATCGTGGGGTCCAGGTTTTGGGGTGCAGATCAAAGTGCGGTCAATCTTAAGTGAATTTTATATTAATTTTGATATTCCATAATTCACTAAAAATCCACCAACCACTAGCCATAAATAAATTAGTATTCCTAAAATCAGAGGTTTTAATCCTGCTTTCTTGATTGCGCTTGCTTGTGTAGTTA
>ERZ1699246.118-NODE-118-length-11866-cov-2.923247_pt1 | contig 11866 bp, 6 predicted proteins | sample MGYA00581528_ERZ1699246 | MGnify/ENA primary metagenome ERZ1699246 (study PRJEB42319, sample SAMD00040303) | human oral metagenome | material: saliva | host: Homo sapiens | study: EMG produced TPA metagenomics assembly of PRJDB4115 data set (Metgenomic analysis of... | reverse complement strand
CCCGCATCCCGCACGATGCCGCCAGTGGGGAACCCGGCGCTGAGAAGCCCAAAAACTAAATAGCCGCCCGGAACACAGAAAAACCCCGGGGCACAGAAAATCCCCGCAGCGCCGGAATCCGGGCATGAGAAAAGGGTCGCAGCCTACGAGTTCGCCATTGAACCGTAAGCGTGCGACCCTTTTCCTTTCCCTTCAAGGGCGAGCAGAATCGGAGGTACCACCCGACCAAGAAGAGCCAAATGATGCGCCCCTCCACCGGTAGAGGTTGCCTGGCAGAAGAACCCGCCGAAGCAGGTTGGCAGAGCGCCCGGCAGAGGGTGCATCACGCTTGAGGAACCGCCCCAGAGCCCACCGGAGAGGGGGCTGAGGGAACAGAAAACCCCGAGCTGGCGCATCTCTACATCTTCAGATTTCTTACATCATCAGAAAATAACTACATCTCGGGGTAGGGGAGGACGATTCGCGCTCCGGGTGGGACCTACCCACTCCCACCCGGAGGCGAATCGTGGGGATGTTCGCAGTGTATTGAATACATCCCACCGAAATCCCTAACGAACGTTCGGGGTTTCAGTATCAGCGGTATATGAGCCTACCGCAGTCTATGCCGCAACCTCGGGGTCGCGGGAGATAACAACCTTCACCACGTTGTGCTCAGCAGCGTGGCTGAACAGGTCGTAGGCTTCCTCGAACTGGTCGAACGTGAAGCGGTGGGTTGCCATCGCCTTAGCGTTCAGACGACCCGAGCGGACCATGTTCAGCAGGTTACCGACGGTGTTGCAGTTGACCAGACCCATGTTGATGCTCACGTTAGAAATCCACATGGTGTTCAGGGGCAGCTCAACGGGCTTGCCGTGCACGCCAGCGTTCGCGATGTTGCCGTAGGGGCGAACAATCTTGGTGCAGGTCTCGAAGGTCTGCGGAACGCCCACAGCCTCAATTGCCACATCCACGCCCAGGCCGTCGGGGGAGAGAGCCTTAATTTTCTCGACGAAGTCCGGGTCGCCCGCGTTGACCTTATCGGTTGCGCCCAGCTCCAGTGCCTTGTTCATGCGGTTGTCGTCGAAGTCGACGGTGATGACGCGGCCGGCACCGCAGAGGTTAGCGGTCATGATTGCGCCCAGACCCACGGGGCCTGCACCCACGACAGCGACGGTGTCGCCGGGCTTGGTGTTGCCGTTCAGAATACCGATCTCGAAGCCGGTGGGCAGTGCGTCGGTGAGGAAGAGGACGTCCTCATCGGTCAGACCCTCCGGAACCAGGTGGACCGAGGTCTCTGCGTAGGGAACACGCACGTACTCTGCCTGGGTGCCGTCAATCATGTAACCGAAAATCCAGCCGACACCACCAACGGTCTGGCAGTGCGAAGGCTGGTTCGCCTTACAGTAGGAGCACTTACCGCAGCTGGTCACGGCGGGAATGATGATGCGGTCGCCGACCTTCAGGTCAGTCACCGCGGAGCCAACCTCGGTAATGGTACCGACAGCCTCGTGGCCGAGGATGCGTCCGTGGTCCACCTCGGGGCAGTCGCCCTTCAGGATGTGCAGGTCAGTACCGCAAATGGTGGTGGTGTCGACACGGGCGATAACGTCCGTGGGCTCAAGAATGGTGGGGTTCGGGACTTCCTCCCAGGCACCCTTCTGGTCGGGACCGTGGTATACATATGCCTTCATGATGACTCCTTCTTTGAAGCTCTAATGAGGGTGCAGTGACTGCTTTATCACTACATGTATCAACCCATAAGAAATATTTGATAGGTTGTATTTTCATTAAACCCGACGTGTTGAATTATGCGCTTTTATTACGCGGAGTGTATCTTTTGGTTCTTTAAACATGAACATGATTCACTTTGGGTATTTAAGACCTGTAAAAAACGCACGAGGCGCACCCCCCCAAACAGGGATGCGCCTCGTGCGTTTACTCGTGCGTTTACTCGTGCGTTTAATCGAGAAAAGTTGGATTGAGTCGAGGTTGAGCTGGGCTTAGCTCTTCAACTGGATTTAGCTCTTCAGCTGGGCACGCGCTCGCGAACGAACCGCCGTCACCGCCCACACCAGCACAAAAGCCGCCACCATCGACAGCACAATCGTGCCACCGGTCGGCAGGTTAAACGCCCACGACAGGTACAGGCCAACAATCGAGCAGATACCGCCAAACACCGGCGAGAACACCATCATCGACCCCAGTCGGCGGCACGCCAACCGGGCAGCCGACGCAGGAATCACCAGAAGCGCTAACACCAGCACATTACCGAGCGTCTGCAGACCCAGCACCACAGAAATGGTCACCAGAACGTACAGCACAATATCCAGGGCAAGCACCGGCAGGCCCATCGCGCGGGCGCTCTCACGGTCCAGGCTGACCGTCACAATTTGGCGGTGGAACAGCCACAGCACCAGCAGAATAATGGCACCCATAATCGCCGCCTGGGTAATGTCCTCATTCGAAACACCCACAATCGAGCCGAACAAGAAGTCCTGCACCGACCCCGAATAGCCCGGCGCCAACGAAATAATCACAATACCTAACGCAAAGGACGCCGCGAAGAAAATACCAATCACGGAATCCTCGCGTAGCCGCTGATTCTGGCTAAAAATAGCCACCAGAATAGCCGTCACCACGCCCGCGGTCAGACCGCCCACCATCAGGTTGCCGCCCAGTACGAACGCTACCGCAAGACCCGGGAACACCGAGTGCGCCACCGCATCGCCAATGAAGACCATGCCGCGCATCAGCACGTGGCAGCCCACCACGCCGGTCACCACCGACGCGAGCAGCACCGCCGCCAGGGCACGCGGAAGGAACGCCAGAGACGGGTTGAACAGGTCGGCAAGAAAATCGATAGGAGTAATCAACGGGCACCCCCGGTAGAAGCAGTATGGGCGGGGGAGAGGGAATGATCAGAAGCGCAGGAATCCGGCAGCTCGTGACCGTACTCATCCAACGCACCACCGGCACAGGTGAAGCCCGTGCGGGCGTGGCCCTGCGCCTCCTCAATATCGTGACCGTGCAACCACGTATGCAGCTGCTCCAGGCTAAAGGAGTCCGCCGGACCATCCAGGTGAATATTGCCGCGCACACCGCACAGACGCGAGCAGGACTCACGCGCCGCCAGCATGTCATGCGTAGTCATCAGAATCGTGATGCCCTCGCCCGCCAACTCACGGTACAGGCGGGTCAGAGTGGTCTGGGTCGGCGCGTCCACGCCCGTAAACGGCTCATCCAGCAGCAGTAGGGAGGGGTTCGCCGCCAAAGCGCGCGCCAAAAGAACCCTCTGACGCTGACCACCGGAAAGCTCCGCAATGGAAGCATCCTGCAGGTGCAGAACATCGGTGCGTTCCATTGCCGAAAAAACCTGAACCCAATCCTTCTTCGCCGGGCGGCGGAAGAACCCAATCTCACGCACGCGACCGGTCATCACCGTGTCCTTAACGGTCAGCGGAAAATCCCACTGGAACTGGTGCTTCTGCGGCACATAACCAATATGCGCACGCGCCACACGCGGCGATTCACCCAGCACCCGAACCTGACCGGACGCCGGGCGAATCAGACCCAAAATGGTGCGCAGTAGCGTGGTCTTACCGGCACCATTAGCACCAATCAGACCCGCAAACTCGCCACGCTCCAGGGTCAGGGACAGATCCTTGAGGATGGAACGGCGCGCGTAGCCGGCGTACAGGTTTGAAATCTCAAGAACGGGTTCAGTACCCGCTGTTACCGATGCGCTCACGAACGGTCACCGCGCACTTCATCCAGAGCCTCACGCTGCGCGGAGGAGCGGCGACGTCGGGAGGCGATGAATGCGCCCACGCCCACCACGACCACGATGCCAGCGACAATAGGACTCCAGGAAATCGTGAACTCAGCACGGAAACCGCTCTGATCGCTCGCTGCGGCGGCAGAAGAAGAACCGGATGCCTGAGAAGCAGAAGAAGCCGAAGCATCGGAGGAAGCAGAAGAAGCCGAACCTGAGGATGCAGAACCGCGCGCCTGCGCCTCCATCGCGTACAGGGCGTCAGCGCTCGCAGAATCACCCAACGCAAACTTCAGGTAGCGGGTATCAGATACGGTCGAACCGTCAGACAGCTCAGCGCTCGCGGTGACCTTCAGCAGGTACTCGCCGGGGGCAGTGAACACCCAGTTCGCGTGGGTGTGAGTGTTCTTCTCCACCCACAGCTTCTGCGGCTCACTCTTGGTCGAGGACCACAGCACCTGCGGTGCCGAGAAGTTGCCGTTCTCCAGGTACAGGCTGAACGTGCCGGGGCCGCTTACCTGCTCCAGGGTCAGGTTCACGCCGCGGTTCAGCTTGGACACCAGCTGCGGATCCTGAGTGTTCCAACCCGGCCAGATCACGCCCTTAGTTTCGGTCTGCGGAATCACGTACACCTTAGAGCCGGCGGGCGCACCCACGAAGGAGTAACGCGGGTCGTTCGGCACCTCAAGGATCGCCTTATCGCTACCGCGGTAGATGACCTCGTCCAGGCTACGCCAGACGGGGGTTTCGCCGTGGTCGTCGTGGAGCATGAGCTCAAACTTGCCGTTGTTGAAACGAGGACCCATATCCACGTGACCGGCGGAAATTTCGGTGCGGCCGGATGCGACCGGCTGCTCCGCCGACAGGGTCTGGGTGAGGGCACGCTCGCCGCGGCTGAGGTTGCTGTCGCTTGGCTGAGCCGAGGCGCTCTCAGCGGTTGCCTCAGCGGTTGCCGGGGTGGTCTCCGCGTGTGCCACACCCAGGGGTGCGAGCATGAGGCTGGCACCCAGAGCCAGGGCGGGCAGGGCGCGGCTACGCGAGGAGCGGGAGGGGGTGGTTGAGTTCATCATGAGGACTTCCTTGGATCATGACCGAAACGGTGTGTGAAAGATTATCTATATGCTAATACGGCTATATAAGCTTGTGGGTAGCTTAAAACCGGGTTATGAGGTGCTTGCCTCCGAGCAGCTAGCACCCGAAGAATCGCCGCCAGAACTAGCCCCCGAGCACAGCGCAATCGTGTGAGCATTCGCCAACATCATCTGTGCGTAGTGAGGAGCCTGCGCATCCAGGGTATCCGAATAGAGCACCCCGGTACGCACCTGAGCCTCCCGAGCCAACTCCGTGAGAACCGGTGAACGCATCGCCGTGGACTTGTCCAGATAAATTGCTGGAACCTTCAAATCCTCGACCGTGCGACGCAGGCGCTGACGCTGCTGAATACTCGGCTCGCCGCTGGCGCTGGCACTCACAAAACCGGCAATGTGCAGCCCGTAGGTACTCGCCAGGTAGCGGTAGCCGTCGTGCGTGGTGACCAGGTTGCGTGCCGACTCCGGCAGGCCCCCGTACACCTGACGTAGCTGAGCGTCCAGGGCGTCAAGCTCCTTCATGACCTGCTCGGTGCGGGTCGCGTACTCGCTCGCACCCTCCGGGTCGGCGGAGATGAGTGCGTCACGAATGACCTGCACGCTCGCCTTCGCGTTCGGCACCGAATGCCAAATGTGCGGGTCAATTTCTCCGTGCACGTGCTTGCCCAGAACGGCCTGCGCCAGCAGATACACCTGACCGCGATGCTCCGAAGCACCCGAACGCAGGAAACGGTAGCTACCGCCGGCGGGCACCTCCTGCAGGGTGCGGGAGGGGACCGCGACCACGGTGCGGTTCAGTTCGTACTCTACGGCGCCCTGGGAGGAATCCGCGCGAAGCACGAGCCTGCCGTCGCCGGTACGTGCCGTAATATCGGCGTGACCTGCAGAAAGAACCTTGATGTCCGAAGCGGAAATGTTCTGTTCCTTCGCCAAACGGTCCACCAGCTGTTGCGGGTCACGACCAACCGCGCAGTACAGGGTGCCGCGCGAAGAACGCACCGACTCCGGCGCATTGACCGCGGTGGCGCTCAGCTCAATGGCGTACTCGCCGGCATCACTAAACGCCCACGACAGGTGCGTATGCGCCTGCAACGGAAGCTCCAGCGAACCCATATCGCCGGTACGGATCGCGGTGTCCCCCTCACGGGTGAGGTTCACGCCGCGCGCATGCGAATCGCACAGCATCTCCACCGCGCCGAAGGTCTGCGTAATGAACGCCGCCAACTGCGCATTCGACGAATCGGTAGAGGTGCGCGCCCGCACGCTCTGCACCTCAAAGCGCATGCCTGCATCCGAAGAATCGGCGGGGGCAGATTCGTTCTGCCCGCCCTCTTCAACACGCAAACCCAGCCAGATGGAGTCCAGGGAGGCATCCTCAACAATGGCTTCCAGCTTGCCGCCGTACTGCTCAATCTTCTCCGCAACCGCCACGGACACAACGCCGGCGGGCAGGTTCGCCTCAACCATTTTGCTGAGCTTACGCTGCTCCAGCAGCAGACCGTTCGTCAGGGCACAGCGGGCGTAGGCGACATCGCGGATATCGCGCAGGCTCGGCTCATACGAGTGCGGGTCAGCACCGGCAGGCACGAGGGAGTGCACGCTGGCGCGCTCTCCTGCAATCTGCTGCGCCAAGTCCGCCAGAATTGGGGTCGTGGCGACCACGCGCATCCGGTCGGAGGAAGCGTTCACGGTGCTGGCGCATCCGCTCAGCGCGAAGGCACCAGCCCCCACCCCCGCACCCACCGCAATGCGGGAGGCGAGGGTGAGGGCGGTACGCCGACTATATGCTTGCGCGCGGTTGCCGGTATGCCCGCTATGCGGTGTCACCGCTGCGGCCCTTTCGGCGTGCCGAACGCAGAATCATGGCACCGAGTGCCAGCGCCAGAATGGAGGTGCTGACCATGAACGGGTCGATGACCACACCGGTGTTCGGCAGCTTACCCGCCGCAGCCGCCTTCTGGGCGTTCGCGAGTTCCTGGCTGGTCAGGGCGCAATCCTCACCGGAGGCGGTCTTACCGACGATGCGCACCTTGGATCCGTCGGGCTTGGTGACGATGCCGGTGGCTTCGTCGACGGTGCCGTTGACGGGGTTCTTTGCGGTGCTCTTCTCGCCGCCGTTGTTGGTGCCGTTAGCGTTGCCGCCGTCATGCTTGGTTTCTGCCGCACCCTGCGCGTTGTTGCTTGCCGGGGCGTTATCGGGGTTGCCGACGGTGAAGTGCAGAACCGATTCGCTGCTGACCTGCTGGCCGTTCTTCAGGCGCGCAGTCCAGCCGATGGTCACGGTGTAGCGACCCTCAGCGGTGAACACCCAGTTGCTGTGCTGGTGGGTGTTTGCGGGCACCTGGAAGGAGCCGCCGCTACGCGAATCGAAGACCTTCTGACCGGCGGAACCGAAGTTACCGGAGAGGAAGGTGGACATCGTGCCGGGGCCCTCAAAACCGTTGAGGCTCATGGTGACGGGGCCGTCGAGCTGCTTGAGCAGTTCGGGGTCCTGGGTGCTCCAGCCGAGCCAGGGCACGCCCTGCTGCTGGGTTGCACCAATCATGTGCACGGGGGTGCCCGCCGGGGCGATGTTCTCCATGCCTGCGGGCAGGTTGATCTTCGCGGCGTCATTGAGCACGAACTCGAGGGTGCCGGGGGAGACGTGGCGGGCGGGGCTGGTGCGGTCGTCCTTCACGCTGCTGGTGAGGTTGCCGCCGTTGAGGATCGGGCCTACGTCGAAGTGGCCGTGGGTGACTTCTTCACGGCCGCTGTGCTCGGCAGTGTTGACCACGGCGAGGGTGGGGATGCTGGTCGGTGCCTGGGCTGCCTGGTTGCTCTGCTTGCTGTCCTTCCGAGCGTCCTTGGAGTCCTTAGAGTCCTTGGCATCTTCGGCGGGAACCTCGGTGGCGATGCACTGCTGGTTCAGGCTACCGGGCAGACCGGAGGACAGCACACCGTTGCCGGTAATGCCGCCGCCGTTGCTGGGGGCGCTGATGTTCTGGGCGTTGGAGCCCTTCACACTGGATCCCTTCGCGCTGGTGGCGTTGCCGTCCTTGTTTTCACCCTTGTCGGAGCCGTTATTAGTGTTGTCGGTGCCGCTGATAGCGGTTACACCGGATCCACCCTGGGATGCCTGCTCACCATTCGCCGCCGCCTTCGCGCCGTTCGGGTCGGTCACCTGCGCGGCGTTCTGACCGTTCACGGATCCATCCACGCGGCGAATACCGGTGGATGCGCTCGCCTCAGCAGAAGCGCTCGCCTCAGCACTTGCGGAGGTAGATGCGCTGGGGCTGCTGGTCGCGCTCTCGGTGGCGGTGGTGCTCGCCTCGGGGGTAGTGGTTGCCTCACTCGTGGCGGCCTTGGTCGCTTCCTTTGCGGCGTTCTGTGCGTTCAGGAGCTTGAAGCCGTCCTCAGCGTTAGTGCCCACGGCGATGGTGTAGGTCGCCTCGGAGCTGACCGGGGTGCCGTCGGCAAGGGTTGCGGTGGCGCGGAACGTCAGCTGGTAGATGCCTGCGCGGGTGAATGCCCAGCTGAGGTGCTCGTGACCGCCAGAGGTGATGGTGTGCGGTGCGAGCTTGTCGTTGGTGCTGAAAACGCGCGGGTTGTCGCGGCCGGATTCGGTGAAGACTTCGGCGCGGCCGCCTTCGGGTACGCTGCTGCGCACGAGTTCAAGGTTGATGGTGTTGTCCTTGAGCGCGCCGGGGCGGATTCCTTCCGCGCCGAGGCCGGGGTAGAGCAGGCCGCGGGTGCGGGTGGAGGGAATGTAGAAGATGTCGGTGCCTTCGGGGGCAATGTAGTCGTAGCCTGCTACGACCTTGGTGTGTGCATCCTCGACGTCGGGCAGGTGGAAGACGGTGCGGGCGGGGTTGAATCGTCCCTGCTGGCCCGGGGCGGTGTCTGCGAGGGTGGCGAGGGTGAACTGGTTGCCGTCGAGGAATGCGTTGAGCATTTCGGTGTGTACGCCCGCGATGACGTAGTCGCCTTCGTAGTTGACGTAACCGCGCGACTCGGTGCCTGCCTGGGTGCCGGTCTGGTTTTCCTGCGCCTGGTTTTCCTGCGCCTGTGCGGCGGTGAAGGTGCCGACCTGGGGGAGGGCGAGGGGTGCCCCGAGTGCGAGGGTGCATCCGAGGGTGGTTGCGCTGAGTAGGCTCAGAGGTTTGGTGCGTCCTTGCATGGTGGCTCCTTGGATGACTGCTCGTTGGCTGGCGCGTTGCCCGATGCTTTCGGGGCTTGCCCGGTGCTGGGTCCGGCGGCCTGTTGCCGGTTTCTCCCCTGCGTCCGGGGTGCGCTCTGCCGTGTTTTTCTCTTTGTGGATGTACGTGGTGTGCGTTTTTGGGCGCGCCTCGGCGCACACGTGTTTCTGAGAATCACTATACTCACTTAGGTTCTAAATGACAATTATTTGCAAAAGAGCTACCCTAAGAAGTAGAAAAATGAGAAAGGTTGTCATGAACTCTCAGAAGCAGACCCAACGACGGGTCACCACACACACACCCGCACTCTTCATCCCCGGCGGCAAGCCCGCCCTCCGCCGCGCAGCCGCATTCCTCTCCGCCGCAGCGCTGCTCGCGCTCGCCGGCGCAGCCCCCTCCCTGCCCGCCGCAGCAGGCCCCGACGACGGCAAAATCGTCACCACCAAGGGCCACGTTGACGCCCCCAAGGCATACTGGGACGAGCAGAACGGCACCTTCGTCCTCATGAACGAGGCGAACCCCTACAAGACCGGCGCAGACACCTACGAACTGGACAAGACCGTTAACTGGGTCGGCAAGGGCTACAGCACCAGGGACGGCAAGTCGCAGTACACCATGACCCTGGGCGAATCGCCCTCCCTGGCGTTCCTCGGCGAACCCGGCCAGACCCTCTACATGGCACCGCACCTGACCTACGGCAACCAGGACCCTATCTGGGCTGGCCTGGGCGCATCCACGAAGGTGCCCACCGAGCGTTTCCGTGATGGCGTGTTCGCTACCGACATTCTCTCCGTTGAGGGACCCGGCCGCATGGAGCTCTTCCGCTACAACCCGGACGACGCCCCTGCCGACGTGTACCGCATGCTTTCGAGCAGCTCCACCGGCTGGCACTCCTGGCTGCTCGACAAGGGTAGCCACACCCACAACACCACGACCTTCACCCGCCCCGGCCGCTACGTGGTCACCTACCGCACCGTGGCGCGCTCCACCGACGGCCGCATCATTAGCTCCAAGCCGTCGAAGCTGGTCTGGCAGGTTGGCGGCATGCAGCCCGTGCTCGGTGACGGCACCCCCACCGCCGTGCCCACCGTCGACCGCTACAATGCGGCACCCGTCGGTGACCTGGACGCCGCAAAGTACATGCTGTCCGTGGCACCGCACCGCCTGGACGCCGACCCGGCTAAGAACAAGGATGCCGACGACAAGCTCAGCGACATCACCTTCACCGCCGCGAACAAGAACCTCAAGGGCACCCTGACCCTGTACAACAACGGCTACTTCCTGACCGACCTGCCGGTCGTGAACGGTACCGCCACCTGGTCTGAAATGCTCGGTAGCGAAGGCTCCCAGCTGCAGGCGGTCTTCACCCCCGACACCTCCGACGAGAATAGCGCGGAGGCGTCCCGCTGGATCTCGCACAAGCTCACCTACGAGCCCGGCAAGGCTGAGAGCGTGTACAGCGACGACGGTAACGGCTCCTGGCCCGAAGAAATCCCGGATCAGGCGAACACCGTACTCAGCACCCAGCAGTACACGCCGACCAGCATGGACTACGACGTGACCGTCACCCCGAACGGCAACGGCTTCAGCACCGTTGAGGTCCGCTTCAAGGACCCGAAGGTGCGCGGCTTCATGCGCGGCGGCTTCTACGCCCAGGATGACCCGGTCTACCCGTACCTCGACCTGGAAGGCTCCGTTGAGGATGGCGTGGCGCGCTTTACCTTCCGTGACGAGTCGTTCTACAAGGGTACGGCTCTGCGCGTGAAGATGCTGACCCACCCGGATATGAACGCTTCCGCCTCCACCACTGAGGTTGCGGCGAACTACGAGCCGGGCACCAAGTACACCGCGCACGGTGCGTTGGCTCCGGATAGTGCACCCATTAGCGATGCGCCGAAGCCTGCTCCGGTGGATCCGTCGCCGAGCGCTGAGCCTACCGTCGCGCCCTCTGCCGAGCCTTCTGCTGAGCCGAGCGAGGCTCCCTCCGAGGCTCCGACCGCTGAGCCCAGCACCGTTCCGTCGGTGTCCCCCAGCGAGGTTCCGAGCGTGCCCGCAGTGCCCAGCGAGCCCGCGCCCTCCAGCCCTGCTCCGACTAGCCCCGCGCCGGCACCGTCTAGCCCTGTGCCCGCGAACCCGACCCCGAGCGCACCGGCGCCCTCTGCTCAGCCGTCCACCCCCGGAACCCCCGGTAACCAGTGCGTGCCCGGTCAGATTGATGGCCGCACTAAGATTTCGCACGGCCACCTGGACATTCAGGCGACCTTGAAGGATCGCCAGCTGTCCGTGGGTCTGCGTGACGACAGCGGCATCATTGACGCTGATTCGACCGTGCGCCCGCTCGATTCGGTCGTGTGGACGGTCAGTGAGAACGCCCGCCGTGTACGCACCGAACGTATGGCTGATGAGAAGCTGAACTTCATGGGTCCGGTCGGTACCGCCTTCTACGGCCTGCCGCAGACCCAGCAGAGCGGCCTGCCCTGGCCTGGCTACAACACGCAGGACATTGACTACTCGCAGCTGCGCGGCCCGGTGCGCCTGCACGTGGTGCCGAAGGTTATGCCTGAGGGTGCGCGCTTCGGCATGTTCACTGAGTCGCTGAATGGTGCGGATGTGCTGCTGGATTCGACGACCGGCAAGACCACGATCGATATTGATTACGCGACGCACGCGCACGCGAACTGGGTGTTCTCTGAGCCCGGCCAGTACATGTTTGACGTGCACTATTCTGCGACCCTGGCTGATGGTACTGAGGTGAATAGCCCGGTGCAGCAGCTTGCGGTTGCTGTGGGTAAGAAGGCGTCGGATGCGTGCTCGTTTGAGACTGCCGTGCCGAAGGACCCGAACGCGGCAAA
>ERZ1699246.117-NODE-117-length-11906-cov-2.305374_pt1 | contig 11906 bp, 9 predicted proteins | sample MGYA00581528_ERZ1699246 | MGnify/ENA primary metagenome ERZ1699246 (study PRJEB42319, sample SAMD00040303) | human oral metagenome | material: saliva | host: Homo sapiens | study: EMG produced TPA metagenomics assembly of PRJDB4115 data set (Metgenomic analysis of... | reverse complement strand
CTTCAAAACCAGTCCCAAAAGCATCTTCGGCTCTAAGAATCATCACATTCAGCGCGAAAATACTCGCTACACAAGCCAACATGCCGGCACCCCACTTCAGTCGTCTCAAAAAGAGCCAGCCGGAAGCCCACGCGGTACCATAGACAAGAGTCCACGATGAGAGACGCACCACGGAAGAACTCAGAGGCACAATCTGCAGAACAACCAGGCGCGCCAGGGAGGAAACACATGTCAATCTACGACATCCGACGCATGCAAATGCTCCTCGAAATCCAAGAACGCGGCACCGTCATCGCTGCCGCAGAAGCGCTCAGCCTCACCCCCTCCGCCGTCTCCCAGCAGATTGCCACCCTCGAGAAAGAAACCGGCACCCCGCTTCTGCAGCGCATCGGCAGGCGCGTACAGCTCACCAGCGCCGGACTCATCATCGTCGACAGCGCCCGCAGTATCCTGCGCGAACTCGACCGCATGCAAACCTCCGTCGCCAACCTCACCGGCGAACCCGCAGGCATGGTCCGCCTCGCCATCTTCCAGTCCGCGGCCTTCGCACTGCTACCGGAAACCCTCAGCTACCTTGCCGAACACGCACCCTCGCTCACGCTGCAAGTACTGCAAATCGACCCCGAAACCGGAACCTCCCTGACCCGAAGCCGCGAATACGACATGGTGCTCTCCGAAGCCTACCCGCACCACCACATCCCCGAATACCCCGAACTGCATTCCGCGCTACTCACAGAAGACCCGCTCAGCCTCATCGTGCCCAGCACCTCCACCATCACCTCGATTGAGGAAGCGCACGCACTGCCCTGGGTTCTCGAAATGGAACAGAACACCTCCCGCAGCTGGGCGCTCAACCAGTGCCGCACCGCAGGATTCGAGCCGGTCATCCGCTACAGCGCCAATGACATGATTACGAACTCCAACCTCGTCAAAGCAGGATTCGCCGTCACCATCGTGCCCGGCTTCATCCTCTCCTCCCTCTCCACCACCGAGGGGCTACGCATCGTGGAGCTGCCCGGCAAACCCTGCCGCAAAATCTTTACCGCCGTACGCCGAGAGTCCGCCGCCAACCCCGCCATCGCCATGGTGCGCGAAGCACTGCACCACGCGGTGCAGGTGGCATTCGGCGAACACGACAGGAGCGAAACCGCATAGGAAAAATCAGCTACCGCTCACGCCGGCAGACTAGACAATGCAAAGGTCGGGGCCGTTCCCACGAACGACCCCGACCTTTCAACATACCTTTTTGAACAGGCGCCTATATATAAGGTATAAAACACACAACGGAGCCACTCCCCCGCCGTGCCCATCCCTCACAGGAGCCAGCCCAACTGCTAGTTCAGCGAAGCAACCACAGCCGGGCTCTGCACCTCGTAGAACGAAGAGGACAAACCAGCCGCCGCCATATCCAGCACAGCACTCACATGAACCTGCTTCAATGCAGAACCGGCAACACCCGAAGCCACCTGATAATTCAGCTGAACATCCAGACGGTGACCGCGAGGAATAGCGGTACGCAACTCCAGAACGTTCTCGCTGCCAGCACCAGCCTGACCGGTCAGCTCGCTACGGCGCACCGCATCAAGATTCAGAGCATCCACAGGAGCCACCAGGGCCGAAGCACCCAGGCCACCCGAAGGTAGCACCGCCTGACCCGAGGCAACACGAAGAGTCACCGCAGGATTCAACAACAAACCAGTCTTCGGGTCCTGCGCGCGAGCACGCACCATCAGGCGAGTACCCATCGGCAGCGTCGAATTGCCCTCATTAATAATGCTCAGGCGAGTCGGCAGGTTCCGGAAAGCAACAGTACGCGCTGGCTGACTCTGCAAAGACACAGCCTGCACACCAGACGCCGCTTTCAACTCCAGGCGGATGCACGACTCGTTATAGCGCATCGGAACCTGCACCAGCGCAGAACTCGCCGCGCCGCCGTGCTGTCCACCACGCTGTCCGCCAGGGCGCTGGGTCACAGGGGCCACGCGAGCACGCTTACCGCCCGAACGAGTTGCCGCCTCCGCAGCGCTCACGCCGCCAGCCACCAGGGCAGCCGAAGCGCCCGCAACCTTCAACGCGGTACGGCGAGAAGCGTTCATCAGATTATTCTTAGTCATTTTCTACTCCCCTAAGCCTTCGCGATACGGTACACGCCGCTAATTGTGCCCTGCCACCAGGTGCCGTAACGGTCAATCGTGCCCACCATCTGCAGAGTGTCACCACCGCCAAGCAGCAGACTCACATGCTGAGGCAGGCGCTGCTCGTGCATCGTCTTACCGGTTTCCATGTCCAGCGCGACAGCCCACGCGTAAGCGCCATTCGCCAAACCAGCCGGACCGCGGCGACGCTCACAGGTGTAAATTAGACCGTCAGCGGTGGAATAGCGAGGAACAGCCGAAGAGTACACGTCCTTACGGTCCCACATCTTACGCAGACCGCGGTCGGTAATATCCCAACGCTCCATACCGGGAGCAAAAAGCGCATTCGCAGGAACCGACGGGCCAGCACCCTCAGGGTACTTCGGGTAGGGGTAGCCGTAGGTGCTTGCACCGACCATCGTGTTACCCACACCGATCATAGAATTCTCAGTGCCAGAGGTACCGGCAGTAAACAGGCCGGCGCTACCGACCTTCGCACCGTTATCAGTGCGGTACACAATGACCGACTCCTGAATATCAGAGTTATCGGTCAGCATCACGTAATCCGAACCGTTCGGGCCAAAGAACGTCGGGGAGGCACCGGAACCCCACGCGAGCTTACCCGGCTTGCGGGCGCTACCGCGGTCGTACGCATGCCACCATTTGAGGGTGGGCGCACCGGTTGCAGTAGCGTTCAGCATATAAATAGCGTGAGAAGTCACCACGCTCACGCCCTGCGGGCACGCCGAAATCGAGTTATCAATACGCTCACCCGCAATCGACGCCTTATTCAGGCGCATCGAGCGAATCGTGCCGCGGGCAGAATCAATCACCGCAATGTAGCCGTTCTTCGTCGCAACCCAAATGCGGCCGGACCAGTCGGGTATCAGACCGACCACAGCGTCATTGGCACTCTGCGCGAGCATGCGGCTCAGGTCAATACGCTCATCAACTCGGATGCTGCGACCGTCAGCAGAGTGGGAGAGGCGCAGCAGGCACTGAGAGCCATCCACCAGAACCATGCGGTCCTGCGCGTCAAGGTAGGCATACACGCCACCGAGCAGTGCGCCCTTCGGGATGTCCAGGTGGGAGAGCTCGCGGCCGGTATGCGGGTCAAGGATAGAGAGCTTCGGGGTGATGAACTCGCCGTGGGCGAAGACCTGGGTGCAGAGCACCTGAATGAAGCCGTCGCGTCCAGCAAGAATCGTCGGGCAGGCGCCGCCAAGCTTCGTGCCGGTAATCTTCCAGTCGCCAGCGCCGGGGCCGGCAAGAGGAGTAGCGTCGGAAGACTGGGCATCACCGTGCATGGTGGTAATGCCGGGTGCGCCCAGGTGCGGATTCGCCTGGGCGTTATAGGTGGGGGTCATGGTTGGTTCTTTCTAACGGTGAGTGGCGCACACCTTCAATGGAGTGCACTAATATGCGCTTTCACATGCGCAAACGTTTCACATTGTAGGGTCAGAAAGCAGTTTTTGACGACACTAAAGGGCGCCTTGAAGCATCATTCAGGCAGTGCTTGAGAGCCTCCTAAAGAAAACTCTCACGCACCACCCTTGCAGATTCAAGGTGCCACTTTAACCCATCACCACAGGCTCTCGCACTCGTGGCGATAATTTATAGCTATTTCTCCATGAGCGCCTTTGCCAGGGCATCATCAAGAACCAAGTCAGTTATCGCACCCGTACGCAAGGCACCACGCAGGGCACGCACACGGTGAGTACCGGAGGCAACACAAATACGGCGCGGAATACGAGCCAGCTCCTTCGGAGTCGGACCGGACGCACGCTTATTCAACTCAAGATCAGCCCACGAGCCGTCCTCACGCAGAAGAATCGTGCACATATCCCCCACAACGCCCAGCTCACGCAACTGACGCTGCTCCTGCACCTCAAAATAACCACCCGAATACACGTGAGAAGGAATAGGTCCACCAAAAGCACCCACACCAAAAATAGCGAGGTCAACATTCTGCTGGGCATGCAGATTCTTCTGCACGCTACGCTCACGCCACATGGCAGTCTTCGTCTCCGCGTAGTCAAAGAACGCGGGAACCGGGAAGTGAATCGCCTGCGCATCATAAGCATTCACCAGCTGTCCCAGCAGAGAACCCAAGTACGGAATACCCGAATGGTGCGCATTACCGGCACCATTCAACTGAACCACCGTCACGCCCTTCAGAGGACGACGCGGCAGATGACGAGAAATCTCAGTCATCGTTGAACCCCACGCCACGCCCAGGCTCGTTCCGTTGTCAACCAGGGAATCAAGCATCGCCGCCGCGGTGCGAGATACCTGGCTCATGCGAGCAATCGGGGTGGCATCCGAACGGACATTCACGAGGGTAACGCGCACCTTATAGCGCTCGCCAATGCGGCGCTCCAGCTCACTGCGGGCACGGAAGGTATCATCCAGGCGAATCTGCACCATACCGCTCTCACGAGCACTTTTAAGTCGGCGCGACACAGTGGCTCGAGAAACCCCCAGACGAGCCGCGATAGCATCCATCGTCATGTTGTGGATGTAGTACAGCTGCGCAGCCTCATATGTGTGGTTAGTGCGTTCGTTCATTGAGTACAGACCTCCGATGAAAATCCGTTCATGTGGCTTGGTTATTATTTCACCATTGGGTTTTACTATTTGCAAGATGAAACCCCACGCCGCTCACGCGGCACGACAAGAAAGAGCACTACATGAGCTCCCAGCACATTGCACAGCAGTCCCAGCTGACCGCTGAGTCCCGCGCCAAGGCCCTCAAGAGCATGGTCAACGAAGAACTCGACATCCTGGTTGTGGGCGGCGGCATTACCGGTGCAGGTATTGCCCTCGACGCAGCAACCCGCGGTCTGCGCACCGGCATCGTCGAAGCAGGTGACTGGGCTGCAGGCACCAGTGCATGGTCCTCCAAGCTCGTTCACGGCGGCCTGCGCTACCTCTACAACCTCGACTTCAAGCTCGTGACCGAAGCTCTCACCGAGCGCGGCCTGTTGCTGAACAAGATTGCACCCCACCTCGTGCACGCACAGCCCTTCCTGTGGCCCCTGAAGATGCCCGTCATCGAGCGCGCATACTCCGCAATCGGCATCGGCATGTACGACACCCTGGCATTCCTCGGCTCCCGCGGCCACAAGGGCGTCCCCTCCCAGCGCCACTTCACCAAGGCAGGTACCAAGACCGTCTTCCCCGACATCAAGGACTCCGCATTCAGCGGCGCAATCCAGTTCTACGATGCACGCGTTGACGACGCACGCCTCGTCATCGACGTCGTCCGCACCGCTGCAGGCTACGGCGCATTGGCTGCATCCCGCACCCAGGTTGTCGGCTTCACCAAGGACGCATCGGGCCGCGTTATCGGCGCAGAGCTGGCAGACTTGGAGACCGGCGAGCGTCTGAACGTGCGCGCAAAGCACGTCATCAACGCAACCGGCGTGTGGACCGAAGAGTCCGAGTCCCTCGCTAACCCCGAGGGTGGCTTGGAGGTTCTGGCATCCAAGGGTATCCACATCGTGGTTCCCCGCGACCGCATCAACGCAACCAGCGGTATCTTCACCAAGACCGAGAAGTCCGTTCTCTTCATCATCCCCTGGCAGCGTTACTGGATCATCGGCACCACCGACACCCCCTACGCCGAGGACCGTGAGCGCCCCGTTGCAACCAGCAAGGACATCGACTACGTGTTGATGCAGGCTAACAAGCTGATCGCTAACCCGCTGACCCGCGAGGACATCATCGGAACCTACACCGGTCTGCGCCCGCTGTTGCAGCCCAAGGTCAAGGACGGCGCAGCATCCACCAAGGTTTCCCGCGAGCACACCGTGACCGAGGTTGCACCCGGCATGAGCGCCATCGCAGGCGGCAAGCTCACCACCTACCGTGTCATGGCTGCCGACGCTGTCGACTTCGCACTGGGCGAGCAGGCTAAGCAGAACCCCTCCGTAACCGCAACCATCGGCCTGGTCGGCGCAGACGGCTACCACGCAATCGCTGCTAACCGTGCACGCTACGCAGAGCGTTACGGCTGGGATGAGGACCGTATCACCCACCTGCTCGAGCGTTACGGTGCACAGATTGAGGACCTCGGCGCTCTCATCGACGCTGACCCCTCCCTCGGTGCTCCCCTGGCTAAGGCACCCCAGTTCCTGCGTGCAGACGTCGTCTTCGCTGTCCGCTACGAGGGTGCACTACACCTGGAGGATGTACTGGTCCGCCGCGTACGCCTCGACCTCGAGCAGCGCGACCGCGGCCTGGCAGCAGCAGACGAGATCCTCGACATCATGCGTGCCGAGCTCGGCTGGGACGACAAGAAGGTCAAGGAGGAACTCGACCTCTACGCAGCACGCGTTGCAGCAATGCGCGAGGCAGAGTCCACCTCCACCGATGCTGAGGCATCGGCAAAGATTGAGGCTGTCGCCCCCGTGGCACCTCGTGTGAAGCTCTAATCCTTAGAGACTCCACATATACCTTTCGTAACCGATTATTTGGTACGAACCGACCGTTCGCCCCTCACCGATATGGGCTAACTCATATTTTCGGTGAGGGGTGGACGGACGGTTAAATAACCGTTTACGATAAACCCCCTGCACAAGAAGCAGAGCGCTAAATACAGGACTAACCTACAGTGCAATCTGCTTCCCATTCAGACATTCAACCAACATTTTCGTAGCAACCGCTACACATTTCAGCACAGCGTTGTGCCCCCAAAACCGCATTGCGGGGAGGACGGCACAGGAACAAACAAGCATCGGTTCGCTTGCCTTCCAGACGCTTCGTCTTCAAGGAGCATCAATGTCTCTTCTTGCTTCCGCAGGAACTGTACTTGCAGCCGGTTCATCCGCACTCGTGGATGCATCCGGGGCCCCCACCCCCCTCGGAATCTTCGCTTCCGAATTCTTCGGCACCTTCATCCTGATTCTGCTCGGTGCCGGCGTATGTGCCGCAGTGACCCTCAAGAAGTCCTACGCTAAGGACGCAGGCTGGGTCGTTATCACCTTCGGCTGGGGTCTGGCAGTATTCACCGCCGTATACCTCTCCTTCCACTCCGGTGCACATCTGAGCCCCGCTGTGACCGTTGGCCTGGCAACTGCAGGCCGCGATCTGGCAACTGGCGTTCCCGCAACCCCGCTGAACATCACCCTGTACATCGTCGCTCAGATGCTCGGCGCAATGGCTGGTGCAACCGCAGCCTACCTGACTTACAAGAAGCACTTCGATGAGGACCCGGGCGACCGCCTCGGCATCTTCGCAACCGGCCCCGCCATCAAGTCCTACGGCTGGAACTTGCTCACCGAGATTATCGGCACCTTCGTCCTGATCGGCTGGATTATCGCATCCGGTAAGACCCCCGCCCAGATTGGCCCCTTGGCTGTTGCATTGGTCGTTGTTTCTATCGGTATGAGCCTTGGTGGCGCAACCGGTTACGCTATCAACCCCGCCCGTGACCTCGGTCCCCGTATCGCCTACACCTTCCTGCCCATCCCTGGCAAGACCGGTTCCAACTGGTCTTACGCATGGGTTCCGGTTGTTGGCCCGATCATCGGCGCTATCCTCGCAGGCCTGATCGTTCCGGCAGTTCTGCCCCTCTAAACCTCTCTAATACCCCCCCGTTCTTTTGTTCTAAGGAAAAATCAATGACGACTTCTCTGCACTCCGCAACCCTCAACACCGAGCGCAAGTACATCCTCTCCATTGACCAGGGCACCACCAGCTCCCGCGCGATCCTGTTCAACAAGGCAGGCGAGAACGTAGCGCACGGTCAGCTCGAGCACGAGCAGATCTTCCCCAAGGCAGGCTGGGTCGAGCACAACGCAACCGAGATTTGGCAGAACGTCCGTAAGGTCGTAGCAACTGCTATGGCAAACGGCGAAGTCAACCACCACGAAATCGCTGCAGTCGGCATCACCAACCAGCGCGAAACCGCCGTCGTATGGGACAAAAACACCGGTGAGCCCGTCTACAACGCAATCGTCTGGCAGGACACCCGCACCCAGGAAATCGTTGAAGAGCTCGCAGGCGAAGAGGGCGTCGGCAAGTACCACGACATCGTCGGCCTGAACCTCTCCACCTACTTCTCCGGCCCCAAGATCAAGTGGATTCTGGACAACGTTGAAGGCGCACGCGAGCGCGCAGAGCGCGGCGACCTGCTCTTCGGCAACACCGACACCTGGCTGGTCTGGAACCTGACCGGTGGTGTTGACGGCGGCGTTCACGTCACCGACGTAACCAACGCATCCCGCACCCTGCTGATGAACATCCGCACCCTCGAATGGGATCCGCAGATTGCTGCAGATATGGGTATCCCCATGAGCATGCTGCCCGAAATCAAGTCCTCCTCCGAGGTGTACGGCTTCGGCCGCGCAACCGGCCTGCTCGCAGGCACCCCCATCGCGGGTATCCTGGGTGACCAGCAGGCTGCAACCTTCGGTCAGGCTTGCTTCGAGAAGGGCATGGCGAAGAACACCTACGGTACCGGTAACTTCATGCTCATGAACACCGGCAACGAGCCTGTCTTCTCCAACAACGGTCTGCTGACCACCGTCGCCTACAAGATTGGCGACGCAGCTCCCGTCTACGCTCTGGAAGGCTCGGTCGCAATGAGCGGCTCCCTGATCCAGTGGCTGCGCGACAACCTGCGCATGATTGAGCACGCTGCAGAGTCTGAGGAACTGGCTACCTCCGTCAAGGACTCCGGTGGCTGCTACGTTGTTCCTGCGTTCTCTGGCCTGTTCGCACCGCACTGGCGTTCCGACGCTCGTGGCGTCATCGTTGGTCTGACCCGCTACGTGAACCGTGCACACATCGTGCGTGCGGCGCTGGAAGCAACCGCATTCCAGACCCGCGAGGTTCTGGACGCAATGAACGCTGACTCCGGTGTTGAGCTCTCCGAGCTGCGCGTGGACGGCGGCATGACCGCTAACGAGTTCCTCATGCAGTTCCAGGCTGACATCCTCGGCGTTCCCGTGATCCGCCCGAAGGTTGTTGAGACCACCGCTCTGGGCGCAGCATACGCTGCAGGTATCGCTGTTGGTTTCTGGAGCGGCGAGCAGGACGTTGTGGACAACTGGGCTGAGGACAAGCGCTGGCTGCCCTCCATGGAGCCCGCAGAAGTTGACCGCCAGTACCGCCTGTGGAAGAAGGCTGTCTCCCGCACCCTCGAGTGGGTTGACGAGGACGTTCCGACCGCCTAATCGCAGCACCCGTTGCCTAACGGCACGGCCCGCGTACTAGCGAAGCCCCGGTTGCTTCTCCCCCGCTATGGGGTTGAGGCAGCGGGGGCTTTCCGCTGTTTTATGACGCTCAATTCAGCGTTTATTGCGGCGTAATTTCTACAAAAATTAGCGCTGGGGTACCGTTGGTTTTTGTAAATTCGGTATCTCCCGCCGATTACCTGGAGCGGTGTTGTTCGTGAGGTGTCAGTACCGCACAGGACGCGTACGCGACATATTCATGCGCTGTCCTGACAGGAGTCGACGGTTCGCGCTGATACTTTATTTACACGCCCGTCCGCCGTGGTGCTTCACGTACCGCGGCGGACGGGTTTTTATCTCTTGTTAGTGGGTTCTCTGCATTAACGATGAGTGGGGTTCGCTTTTCGTGTTGCAGTTCTCGCTGTAAAAATCACTGGTTTTATGCCCCTTGTTGAGATACCCGTTTACATGTTGTGTGGGGTTGGTCTAACAGCGTTTGTTTGCCTTTGATGTCCACTTCAAGCGTCGTATCATAGATATATAGGCTTATTGATTCTATTCTGGCCGCCGAAGATGGCGGTTGGTTACGCTTCCGGCACCTTCGGGTGCACGCGAGAACGGAGATAGGCTCCGTTGGAAGGAGGGAGCGGGTTTTCCCGCACCGATTATGGTTGATGTCCGTCGCCGTAAGCTTGCAATTATTGCTATGAACGTTTCGGTTCTTGCAGCTGCTCTCTCCTGGCTGTTGGTGCTCTTCTCTGTTATGTATTCTGCCGCCGCTGTGCCGTGGGCTCTGGGCATTGCTATCGTGCTGACGGTGATTGGCGCCTACGCGCTGTACCGCTACTACTCCAAGTACTCGCACGTGCTCCCGAACGAGGACCCGGACGCGCACGATGTGCTCGGTCACGACCTGCACTCGACTCACCTGCCGCATCTGCACCACGCCGAGGGCAACGCTGACGGAGCGTAACTCTGACATGGCAGCCGCTAAGTAGCGAGCTCCTCATCCCCTAGACACCATAAATGTGCCGCCTCGCTGATACCGGTGAGGCGGCACATTTACTTTAAGATTGTGGTTCAGAGTCCGGTACTGCAACCATGTCTGAACGGTTCGATTCAGCGCTTTGACGCGTTTCAGCTTCGGCTCTGGCTAGTTCTATCTTTTTGTTCTTTTCGACGATCAGAGCGTTATATTTCCAGCCGGGGATTCGTTCAAAAAGCCACCCAACCCAGAGAAGCGCAGCGGTAATGAGAGTGACAGGAATCAGAAAAATGAGGGCTCTCGGGTCCCGGGTGTGGTCTGAGGTGCTCCCCGCGGTAAGTTCCCACAGCGCAAGGATTGGTACCGCCATTATAGGCATCACTATAAAAAGAATGAGGGCATAGTAAATGCCCATCTTACTGCCGGGTTTACCTCTATTCATACGAGCTTGGGTAACGGCTCTCTCCAGGCGTTTGTATTCCTGCAAGGTTTCGCCGTCTAGAAGCGAAGCGTTAGGGATCTTGGCCATGACGTACCGTACGGCTTCTAAATCTGAGGGCGAGCAAATAAAGATATGTCCCTGGGACGTAACGGTATATGCTTTCGCGATGTCGAGGCACCCCTGCACGTAACGGTTATTGAGTTCTCGACTCTCCGGGTTTTCCTTGAGTTGTCGGCGGATGTCTTTCAGCTCTTCCATGTTTCTCCTTGCAATTTCAGTCGTCGTTGAACCCATCGTTGAGGCACGAGAAACACAGGCCATCCCCTACCCGCTGCGGGGTGGAGAAGCCGGAGTATTGAATTGCGGTGTATCGGTGTGTACTTCACAGAATGCCAGCTCTTCAGGTTCAGGCAAAATTGACGGGGCATCCTGAGATGCTTCAACGGCGGTGCATACATCTCATATATAGCGGTCAGTTATAGACAAAACCCACTACGGGTACGGTACGGAGGCACCCCTCCCCTATGATGGTTGAAAGGGATATTTATCTCTAATACCATCTGCAGTACACGCCCTGGAGCCAACGAGGAAGAGCATGACCAAAGCGACCGATTCGCCGCAGCCGCCGGAAGCGCTCGCGCGCTGGTACACTCGCTATTCGAGCCCCGTCGGCGTGCTCTACCTTGCCGCCCGTGCGGATGCAATTGTGGGTATCTGGTACGAGGATCAGGTGCACTTCCCGCTCCCCCATGAGCTTGGTGGACTGATTGAGAATCCTGACGCCTGTCTGCGGGAGCACGGCGTCGCAGATGGTGAAGAGCCAGCCGGTGAGTATGCTGCGGCGCGGCTGCTGTCGCGTGCTGAGGCAGAGCTCTCCGAGTATTTTGAGCGCAAGCGCACTTCTTTTACGTTGCCGCTAGATCCTGAGGGCACCGATTTTCAGCTGATTGTGTGGGAGCATCTGAAGACTGTTCCTGCCGGGTACACCACCACTTACGGCGAGATTTCGCGTGCGGTTGGTCCCGGTGCTCCGGCGCAGGCTGTGGGCCAGGCGGTCGGCCGCAATAAGGTTTCTATTATGATTCCGTGTTACCGCGATATTGGTGCTGATGGTAGTTTGACCGGCTACGCTGGCGGTGTTGAGCGTAAGCAGTTCCTCCTCG
>ERZ1699246.114-NODE-114-length-11979-cov-2.481269_pt1 | contig 11979 bp, 15 predicted proteins | sample MGYA00581528_ERZ1699246 | MGnify/ENA primary metagenome ERZ1699246 (study PRJEB42319, sample SAMD00040303) | human oral metagenome | material: saliva | host: Homo sapiens | study: EMG produced TPA metagenomics assembly of PRJDB4115 data set (Metgenomic analysis of... | reverse complement strand
AAGGTCCCGGCTATTTTATATGCGCATCGTCGAATCAACGGCTAGCTGGGATGCAAAGGGCGGGAACGATAGAGAGCAGCGATCCTACCCATCATCAGCACGGCCGCCGAGGCCCCGCGCGAACACGGCAGCCACGTCCCCAATGTAGAGGCCTGCGACACAAATCTCTTCCACGTCATAAGCTTTTTGTGCATCCATTCTTACGACATCTAGGAGCACCCATGAAGCGTCGTCTTACTGCCGCCGCTCTCGTCCTCATTTTCCCGCTTAGCATGGCTGCCTGCGGGTCCCAGTCCACGGCTGACGCCTGCAAGGAAATCTCGACGGCACGCACCTCCGTTCACCAGTACTCGGCCGAACACTCGATTCTGGATATGCCTTTCGACGAAGTCCCAGATCATCTGAAGAAGCTGCTGGACATGTACAGGGACGCCGGCAAGAAGGTCAGCAACAAGGAAGTCAAGGCTGCCTTCAACGACGTCCTGAAGGACCTCGACAAGCACGTTGACTTCTACAGGACCAACACTCATTCCACGTCGCCGGAATACGAGCAGAATGAGCAAGACATCGACGACCACGGAAAGGTACTGAAGAACCTCTGCGGGTTTACCTTGGACTGGTGAGCAGTTGCTGACGCGCACACCATGCCGGGAGGGGTGCCCGAGGTGGGTTAACCCCTCCCCGTGCCAGCCAGTAGGAGTACGCCGATTTCCTGACAAAGATGACTGGCATCTACAAGGAATCCGCCAAGAAGGTCACCAACAGGGATGTGAAGACTGCCTTCATAGACGTCCTCGACTACCTCGACAAGCTGATTGGCCTACTGAATACCGACGAAAACGCGAGCGCGTCACCCGATTATGAGTCGATTCAGGACAGCATGGACACCCACGGGGAGGCACTGAACAACCTCTGCGGCTTCACGTGGGACAGGTAACCCAACGCTGGTAAGAGGCTCACTCGGGGAAGACTCCACCGAGCAGCCCCTTGAGCGACACCGCACAGAGTGGTGCCACGGATCACCCAGTGACCATCCCACAGATTTTTCTCACACGATAGACTTTCTATCGTACCCATCGTCATGACACATAGGAGCACTCCCATGAAGCGTCGCATCATCGCCGCTGCCCTCGTCCTCGTCTTCCCATTCAGTATGGCCGCCTGCAGCTCGCAGTCCAAGACTGCCGCCTGCAAGGAGATCGAGAAGGCCCGCGACGCCGCCCTCGACGAGGCGCAGAAGGGCAACATCGACTACACCGACGAGAAGGCTCTCAAGGACTATTTCAAGAAGGTCACCGACGTCTACAAGAAGTCGCTGAAGAAGGTCAAGAACAAGAAGGTCAAGAAGGCATACAAGGCTGTGCTCGATGACCTCGACAAGTACGTCGACCTGCTGACCAAGTCGACCTTGGCCAACACCTCTGATCTCGAGACTGTCAGGGACGATCTCACCAAGCACGGCGAAGAGCTGAACAATCTCTGCGGTTTCAAATGGGACAAGTGACGCCTCGCTAGTACCATCCACACCGTGAGGAGGGAGCCCCAGTGGCTCCCTCCTTTCGCATCCTGTCCCAGTGCGGGCAGCGCCCCTGGCCCACACTTCTTCATGACGATAGACTTTTCAGGCGTTCATCGTCACACATCAAGGAGTACCCATGACGCGCCGCCTTGCAGCCGCAGCCCTCGTTCTTCTCCTCCCGATCGGCATGGCCGCCTGCAGCTCCCAGTCCAAAGCCGACGCCTGTGCAGAGATCGAGAAGGCCCGCAACGCTGTTCTGGAGCAGTCCGATTCCCTGGATTCGACAACCGACGCTGACGATTTCAGAAGCAAGATGGATCTCTTCGTGGGCATCTACAAGGACGCCGCCAACAATGTGTCCAACAAGGAGGTGTCGGCGGCGTACAAGGATGTGCTTGCCGACCTCGATAAGATCAACGAGGCGATGGGCGCTGAAACGTTCGATTACTATTCCGACGAGATGCTGGCCCTCACGCAGGATCTGACCGAGCACGGTGACAAGCTCAACGAGCTGTGCGGCTTCTCATGGGATCGATGACGTTCCGCTGACAGTCTCGCTATCCACGCCCAGGCACTGTCGACCACCTCGACATGGCGGATAGTCGCAGCATGAGAGGGCCTGTACCCAGTCTGCGAAAGACGATAGACTCTCGGCGTACCGTCATCACAGCCCCTAGGAACGTTCTCATGAAACGGCGCATTCTCGCAGCTACTCTTGTTCTCCTCTTCCCGCTCGGCATGGCCGCCTGCGGCTCCCAATCCAAGGCGGCCGCCTGTCGCGAAATCGACAATGCTGTGACTAGCGCCAACAAGCAGGCGGAAAAGAAAGGGCAGACCACCAGCAGAGATCCGAAGGTCCTCAGGGACCGGATGGCTGACCTGACATCTTCCTACAAGAAGGCCTCAAAAAAGGTCAAGAACAAGAAGGTTAAGCCTGTTTTTCAGAGCTTTATCGCTGACATGGAGAGGATCATCGAACTCTACGACGACGGCGATACCATGTTCTCTTCCAAGGAGTTCGACAGTGCCATGACAGACATGGAGAATCACGGGAAGAAACTCAGCGACCTGTGCGGCTTCGGATGGGACATTGGAAGCTGACGCGCCAATGACGACGCCGTTGAGTCTATCGGGAGGGACAATCCGAGGCCTGCAACCTGCATTGGGATTTCAATAACTAGCAGTCAGTAGACGCACGCAGCATCACCTGCTTTTTTGAAACGCGGTAAGCTGTCACTGCTTCAACCCACATCACATCAAGGAGTATTCCCATGAAGCGTCGCATCGCTGCAGCCCTTCTCGTCACCCTGCTTCCCCTCGGCATGGCCGCCTGTGGATCTCAGTCCAAGGCCGACGCCTGCAAGGAGGTCCAGGGCGCTGCCACCAAGGTCGTCGAGGACTTCTCTGCCTCCAGCGCGGCACTGACGGACCCGCAGGCGCTGAAGGATCAGATGGCCAAGACTGCCGATACCTTCAGGGAAGCCGCCAAGAAGGTCAGCAACAAGGAGGTCAAGGACGTTCTTGATCCCTACGTGGAGTCCCTGGACAAGCTCAAGGACATGGATCCCGCCGGCGCAATGAGCGGCGACACGGAATACTCCGCCGCCGTGAGCGATGCCTCCACGAAGGCGAACGCGCTCGCCTCCCTGTGCGGCATCAGCAACGGCCTCAACAAGTGACACCGCTAACGTCGTCAGGCGTGTGAGGGAGGGATGACCCAATGGGTCATCCCTCCCTCGCGTATGTCGCCCGCTGCCCGACCTGTTAGTGCGGGCGGCACCCGGCCCAGCCACGGCCTCGTCATTCCAGACCCGAGCGCACACACTGCCCCTCACCGATGAGGGCACCACTTCGCGCCTGTCTCATCGCGTCCCCGGGTCTTGAGTCTGCCAGGTGACTATCACTAAACTAAGGGTATGCACAGTGCCGCGCCGACCACACGCCCCGCCTCCGCACGCGCCCCGAAGACATCCCAGGGCAACACGCGCGGGCGCACCCACAAGCACCCACAGACGCGGCAGCACAAGAGTTCCCGCATGCGCGAATTACAGCGCAAGGGCTGGATCTCCGACCAGCACGGCGCATGGACGATGATGGCCCTCCCACCGCTGCTCGGATGGGCGCTGTCCCTGACCTTCGTATGGATGGTCGTCCTCATGCTGGTGGCGTGGGCGATGGCGTTCCAGATGTTCTCGGCCGTGTGCCTGTGGGTCAAGACTCCCGCCAAGCGCCGCGGTCGCATCGTGCCCGCGATCCTGACCTACAGCGTCCTCGCAGCCGTTCCCGGCATCACCCTCCTGGCGATGCGCCCGCAGCTACTGTGGTGGGCAATCGCGTTCGCTCCCTTAGCCTCGTCCGCGCTCTTCCTCGTATGGAAGGGGCGCGAACGCTCCCTGGGTGCCCGCGCGGCCTCGATTCTGGCGGGCGGCATCATGGGTCCCGTCGCTTTCTCGCTGGCGACAGCAGATGGCTCGCCGACGGCGGTGACCCCGCACGCGTGGGCAGCATGCACGGTGTTCACGCTGCACTATGTTGGCACGGTGCCGCTGGTGCGCTCGATGATCCGTGGCCGCAAGGACTCGCGCTGGGCCACGGGGGCGGTACTGTTTCACGCTTGTTGCACGCTCGGCGTGACCGCAGCTTGGTGGTTCGGCGCGCTATCGATGTGGCCCGCGCTCGTGTGGGTGTTTCTGACGGCGCGCGCGTGGGTGATTCCGACGCTGTGCCGAACCCGCCAGCGTCCCCTCTCCCCCAGGTTGATCGGCTTCACCGAGATCGCTTGGTCGGCTCTGCTGTTCGTGGTGTTGCTGGTCCCGTAACTGCATCCGCCCCCTGCGTGGGCGTGTCCGACTGATCGGGCGCGCCCACGCGCACAGGTACCTACGCACCGATTTCGTGGGTTCGCGCGAACTCGGCGGCTACCGAATAGAAGAGGTCATTCTGCTCGCGGCTGCCCACGGAGACGCGCACGCCTTCGCGGAAGGGGCGCACGATGAGGCCGACGCGGGCGCATTCGTCGACGAGGCCGTAGACGCTCCCGCGCAGCAGGTAGAAGTTCGACTGTGTGTCGGGGATGTCGTATCCGAGGTCGCGCAGGGCGGGAACGATACGTTCGCGTTCAACGACGATATCGGCGACCGCGCGCTGAACACCCTCGGCGTCTGTGAGCGAGGCCAGGGCAGCGGCGAGCGCGAGGGAGTTGACGCCGAAGGGCACGAGGAGGGACTGAATCGCGCCGATGACCTCGGCATCGCCGATAGCGTAGCCGACGCGTACGCCAGCCAGGGCGTGTGCCTTAGAGAAGGTCCGCATGACAACAACGTTGGGGTGGGTCTCGATGAGCGGGACCGCGGTGCGCACGCCGGGTTTGGTCGCAAAATCGATGTAGGCCTCGTCGACGATGATCATGACGTCGTCGGGAACGTCCGCGACGAAGGCAGCGATGTCCTCGTAGGTCAGGGCAGGACCCGTCGGGTTGTTAGGCGAGCACACGATGACCGCGACAGTGTCGGCCGTGATGGCCGCGCGCATGGCGTCGAGGTCGTGGCTGCCATCCGGGAGGAGTGGCACGGGAACGGGGTCGGCCCCCACGGTCGGGACGGCGATCGGGTAGGACTCGAAGGAGCGCCACGGGAAGACGACCTGGGTGCCCGGCTGGCACACGGCGGACAGTGCGGCCACGAGGATCGCCGAGGAGCCGGTGCCGACGCACACTTGGTCGGCACCCACGCCGAAGCGGTTCCCGAGGGCCTGGCGCAGGGGCGCGGCGGTCAGGTCGGGGTAGCGGTTGATCGTCTGAAGTTCGCGGGCGATCACCTCCAAGACGGCGGGGCTGGGCGGGGTCGGCATCTCATTGGATGAGATTTTGACGGCGTCGGGCGCCGACTTGCTGGGCTTGTAGCGTGGCAGGGACAAAACGGCAGGTCGAAAGCGCAAGTTAGTCATGCGTGTAGTCCTATCCCATGGGGGTGCGCCATGCAAGCAACGTCCCACTGCGCAAGAATGAACAAATGGATTTCATTGCTCGATTAGTTGCCACGATGGCCGGACTGTGGGTCACGACCCTCCTTGTTCCGTCGATCTCCATCACGTCGACGACGGCATCGGAGACCGTCATTGCCCTGGCGGTCATCGCCTTCGTGTTCACCCTGGTGAACTCGATTATCAAGCCCGTCATCAAGACGCTGGCGTTCCCTCTGTACCTCCTCACGTTCGGTCTGTTTGCACTGGTGACCAACTCGCTGCTCTTCGCGCTGACGGGCTGGCTGTCCACGTCGCTGGGCATTCCCATGACGACGGGCGGATTCCTGTCCTGCCTGGCGGGCGCGGTTATCACGTCGCTGGTTGCCTCCGTCGTGTCGGGGGTCCTGCGTGACAAGAAGGACGCCCGCGACTGAGCTGGCTTCCCCTTTCTCGAGGCGCATCACTTGTCGGTGATGCGCCTCGTTTGGTAGTGGTGGATCGTGGTCTGGGTGCGCTCGGTGAGGCCGAGCGCGTGGGTGCGGCGGGCCTCGGCAACCGCGAGTGCGCCAAGGCCCGGGTCGGACGAGGCCGTGGCTGCGCTCAGGGAGCTCCTGATCTCGTCGACGTAGACGGAAGCGGAGTGTGAGCACGGGACGGGGTCGGAGACGTCGCACGTGGCTTCGTAGTCGCGGAACATGACGGTGGTGACGTTATCCCCCTGTGTGGCGTAGCCGTCGAGGCCGGGGACGATGTCGCCAGAGTTCTCGTAGGACAGGACGGGTACGTCGGCGGGGGCGATGGTGGCCGTTGGGGATCCGGCGGTGACGACGGAGACGACGTTGTAGCGGGAGCGTACGTCCGGGTTTGCGGCGAGTTGGGCGGCCATGATGCCGCCTTGGGAGTGCCCGGCGAACTCGACGGCCTCGCCCGGCGCGATTCCGGCATCTTTCATCGCCTCCTGGATGGCGTAGAGCTGGTCGGAAGCCATGCCGCCCACGCCCTGGAAGTTGGTGAGCATGTCCTGCGGGCCTTTCTTCCCAGCGCCGAAGGACTGCGTGCCACGGATGTCGATGGTCCATGAGCGTGTCTGTGTCCCGTCCTCTTCCACCGTGACGTGCTCCTCGATGGCGATCTCGCCGTTGTCGGCGTCTCCCCCGTGCATGTCGATGATGTGTTCGATGACGTCTGCGCTGGTGGCAGCGCCCTCGTAGTGGGTGTCGGGTGCAGCGTCCGGCATCGACGCCAGCGTCGTGGCCTTTCGTTCTTGAAACCTATCGGGCGATAGCCACAGTCCGATCCCGCCAGCGTGGACGCGCGTATGTCCGTCGGCTGCCTTGATTGCGACCCCGTAGCTCGGTCCGCTCCCGAGTCCGCAAGCAGTAAGTCCCAGCACCGTCAGTGCCGCCAAGCCCGAGGCCGGGGCCGTCGATGTGGAGTTGAGGTCCCGGCTGACCCCGAAGCCGAAGAATGAGAGGCCGAGCGCAACGTTCCTGAATACGGGTACCGAGTTGACGTCGAGCGCGAAACGGCCGAGGTCACGCTGGAACTGCGCGCCCGACATGTCGTCCTTGTGCACGTAAAACAGGCGGCCGTCGATTCCACCGTTCATCAGATCTCTGACTCCCACGAACGATGCCGCAGAAGGGTTGAGTACCGTCGCCAACCAGGGAACCCCCAGGTAATTTGCCACGTCCTGCTGACTGTGAAAGAGGGCGCTCGACACCGTGCCCGCGAGGCCTCCCGTGGCATAGAACCTGGCCATGCCGAGCAGGGTAAGCTGCGGCCCCGATGCACTGCCGGGAACGGCCTCCCACAGGGAGGCGAAACTATTTGCGTCGTCGTAGGTCAGGGCAGCATCACGCAGCTTCCACAGGAGATCATCGACAGCGGCACCCAGGTCATCCAGGGAACTCAGGGCGGTGTTGATCGCGCTGGTGACGCTGCTTGTATCGAAAGGGACCAGGTCGACTTCCCACTGGGCGCAGGTGAGCGCGGCTTTGGATGGTCCGATTGCGAGTAGCTTCTCGTAGGTCAGCGCCGCGTGCGCAGCGTTCAGTTCGTTCACGTCAACGCTGAAGGCACCGGAGGCAACCGTAACGTGACGATGAGGGTCAAAGGCCACGGTTACCGCCTCCCTAGCAAGTCATCACTGACCGCGGCTGCGGTAGAAGTCAGAACGGTGCCGTAGAGGTCTGCGAGGGTTACTGCCGTGTTGTATCCGTTCGTTACTGCGGCGGCAGTGCTCACGAGGAATGCGGTGGCGTTTGCCTCAAGGGTGGGAACGGCGTCCAGAGCCGCCTGAATATCGTCGAGGACTCCCTGGGCCTGAGCCACGACCTCGTCTTTACGCAAGCGGTAGGAATCGCCTCCCGTGCCCGTCCACTGCGAGCAGGAGGACCCCGTGAGCGCGCATCGCAGAGCATCGACGAGGGCGTAGGCGCTGTTAAGGGACACGGAAACGGCGGCTGTATCGATAGGCATGGGAACTCCCTTCAGCGGAAGCGGTGTTGTTACAGGACGGACGCTACGCCCGAGGCCGTGGCTGGTTCTACCCGCACGGACAGCCCTGTGGATAGCGGGCGACACGAACTACCCCCTGTGGATAGACGCCGCCCGCGTTGGTCTGTGGATATCTCACGGAGTCACCGGCACGAATGCGGAGGCGACCCCCGCACCCAGCCCCGGCCTCGTACGTTATCCACGCCACGAATCGCCGAGCGGACTCGATATCCCGAAGGCCCCTCGTTCTGGGAAGATAGGGGTATGAGCGACACGATGACACTCTTCTCCACTGCCCACGGCTATTCGGACCTGGCGGGCGGGGGTGAACCGCTCAGCCCGCTGGACGGCCGCTACCGCGCGGTCGCCGCGCCCCTGGCGAACTACCTGTCCGAGGCGGGCCTGAACCGCGCGCGCGTGCACGTCGAGATCGAGTGGCTGATTTTCCTGCTCGACAACTCGGTCCTGCCGGGCGCACCGACGCTGACGGACGCCGAGCGCGACTACCTGCGCGCGCTGCCCCGCGATTTCGGCGCCGATCATATTAAGCGCCTGGGCGAGTTCGAGGCGGTTACCCGCCACGACGTCAAGGCCGTCGAATACCTGATCGGCGAATACCTCGAGGCGGCCTCCGGCAAGCTGGGTGAGGGCACGAATCTGCCGTCCCTGCGCGAGGTCGTCCACATCTTCTGCACCTCCGAGGACATCAACAACCTGGCGTACGCGCTGACCATCAAGGCGGCGACCGAGCAGGTGTGGCTGCCGTCGATCCGCGCGCTCCTAGATCGCCTGCGCGGCCTCGCCGAGGCCGGGGCGGCCGTCCCGATGCTGGCGCACACGCATGGCCAGCCGGCGACGCCGGTGACGATCGGCAAGGAAATGGCGGTGTTCGCGCACCGCTTGTCCCGCCAGATCAAGCGCGTCGAGGCCACGGAGTATCTGGGCAAGATCAACGGTGCGACGGGCACGTGGGCCGCGCACGTCGTGTCGGTGCCGGGCGCGGATTGGCCGACGCTGGCTCGCTCGTTCGTGGAGGGCCTGGGCCTGACGTGGAACCCGCTGACCACGCAGATCGAGTCGCACGACTGGCAGGCCGAGCTGTACGCGGACGTGGCGCGCGCGGGCCGTATCGCCCACAACCTGGCGACGGACGCGTGGACCTACATTTCGATGGATTACTTCCACCAGAACCTGGCGGCGCAGGGGTCGACGGGTTCGTCGACGATGCCGCACAAGGTCAACCCGATCCGCTTCGAGAACGCGGAGGCGAACCTGGAGGTGTCGAACGCGCTCCTGGATTCCCTGGGCGCGACGCTGGTGACCAGCCGCATGCAGCGCGACCTGACGGATTCGACGACGCAGCGCAACGTGGGTGTCGCGTTCGGTCACGCGGTGCTGGCCTACGACAACCTGGTGCGCGGCCTGGATGGCATCGAGATCAACGCGGCTCGTATGGCCCGCGACCTGGATGCGAATTGGGCGGTGCTCGGCGAGGCCGTCCAGCAGGCGATGCGCGCCGCCGCAATCGCGGGCGCAACCGGCATGGCGAACCCGTACGAGCGCCTCAAGGAGCTGACACGCGGCCACGAGGTGGGCGCGGAAGACATGCGTGAGTTCATCGCGGGCCTGGGTCTGCCGGCCGAGGTGGAGGAGCGCCTCCTCGCGCTGACCCCCGCGACCTACATCGGCCTGTCCGAGCGCCTGGCGCGCTGGGAGGCCTGAGCTCTATCGGTTGGGGCGGCGGGTGCGCGGTTGGTCCGCGCCTCGCCGCCTTTCCCGTTTCTGCCCTGTATCGACGAGGCCGGGGCGGGCAGGGCGAACGCAGTGACGCTGGGCGGACTCTACGAGCCCGACTGGGCGCCGCTCTGGGCACCGGATTGTGGGGTGACGTTAGCACCCGGTGTCAGCGTAGGAACCGGATGCAGATCCGGGTTCGTGTTGTCGCTGATCGTCACGTGCACGCCCGGGAACGCCTCCTCCACCGACGGCAGAACGAACTGACCGGGATCATCCAGAGGCTTATCCGTCGGCAAACACGCGGAGCGCGACCTCATGGCAATAGAGTCCTCCGAGAACTTGAACTCGGCAAGGCCACCGTATTTATCGATCAGCCGAATATCCCGAGTACCATCCCTGTCAATTTCCTTCTCCACCTGCACGGTCGACGACCAATCGTGCTTGTTTTCTTTCACCAGTTTCTCGAGCCGTTCAAAGGACATCGACGGAGCCACCGTGGTGTAGCCAACCACCCGATACCCCTGAGTATCGCCGCTGCCGCACACCTGCACATACGGCAGGCCCATCACCGTCAGCTCGCCGCCCGTCTCGGCAGCCACCTGACCGGCAATCTGCGAAAGCTGCGGCAGCTTCTCATCAACGTACTCGTCAAGGCTCTGACGGTCGCGGAAGGGCACGCTGCCGCCGAACCACATCAACGCCATCCAACAGATGACGAGCACCGCCACCACCACGACGCACCACGCACCCACACGTGCTGGAGTCCATTTCTTTGCCATGCTCATTCCCCCGTCTGCGCTCCGGACTGAACCCCCGACTGCGGCCGCAACTCAGGATTCTCGTCGCCGTTGTCGTCAAAGGCCTGCACGATTGTCAGATTCGGAAACATCTCTTCGGGGCTAGGAAGCGGATAGGACCACCGCAGGGTGTCCGGATCGAGAGGCTGGGATGGGAACATACACCCCGAGTACAAACTAATGACAATGCTGTCCTTAGCCTCGTGGTGATAGAAACTCAGCTTATTCCCGTAGCCATCCCCGACAGTAACAGTGCGAGAGTTGAGTTTATCTCTGCGTACCGGATCCCACGAATACGCGAAGCCGTTACGCTGCGCCCCCTCAACGACCATCCGGCGCAAATCCTCATAATCGATCGCAGGAATAACCATCGAATCCCAATGGATATCCATATCGGTCGCGTCCTCCGTCAAGCAACCGTCGACTCGATTCTTGCCGTCCATAGCTACCGCGCCACCGGACTTGACGACGACCTCCTCGATGATGCCTAGATACCGGGGCAGGGTATCCCTGATGTGAACCTCCGTCGTCTGCCCCTCAGAGATCGGGATACTCCCACTGCCGCGCCCAAAATACAGTCCAGCATCATCCGACAGCCCCGGCACGCACGCTGCCAGAAGCAGCGAAGTGCAGGCGGCGGTGGCTGCCGTCATCCACCGAGAACTCATGCCATCACTCCCCCGACTGGGTACTGCTCTGGGTGTCAGGCTGTGGGTCGGCTTGAGCACCGAGGGTGAGCGTGGGAAGGGGGTGCAGATCCGGGTTCGCGTTGTCGCTGACCGTCACGTGTACGCCCGGGAACGCCTCCTCCACGGAGGGCAGGACGAACTGCCCGGGATCATTCAGGGCGTGAGACGTCGGCAGGCACGAGGAGTAGGAACTCATCTCGATACCGGTCTCGGTGTACTTGAACTCAGCCGAATTGCCATCGTTGTCCGTGAAGTAAATCCTCCGACTTCCATCATTCCGAAAATCGTTTTGTACCCACAGACCAGACACCCCGTCACGCCGGTGGGCCCTGACGACCTCCTCAAGCCGATCAAAAGAGATCTGCGGAGCGACCGTGCTGTACCCAAAAACCCGATAACCCTGCAAACCGCTGATCCCGCACGCCTGCACGTAGGGCAGGCCCATCACCGTCAGCTCGCCACCGGTCTCGGCGGCCACCTGCCCGGCCATGCGCGACAGCTCCGGCAGCTGACGGCTCATGTACTCCTCGAAGCTCACACGCTGAGGGAAGGGAACAAGTTCACCCTTGCGCGGCATTGCCGCATCCCACCCGTACAAACCGGCCACCACCACGACCGCCGCAAGACCAACACGCGCTGGCGTCCACTTCATCGCCCTCAACCCCCCGACTGCTGCTCAGAATCCGTCGCCACATGACGGAAAATCAAAGGATTCTTCTGCTTATCAGCGTCGTACGCGTCAACGACCGTTAAGTGAGGGAACATCCCTTGCGCA
>ERZ1699246.106-NODE-106-length-12401-cov-2.438814_pt1 | contig 12401 bp, 10 predicted proteins | sample MGYA00581528_ERZ1699246 | MGnify/ENA primary metagenome ERZ1699246 (study PRJEB42319, sample SAMD00040303) | human oral metagenome | material: saliva | host: Homo sapiens | study: EMG produced TPA metagenomics assembly of PRJDB4115 data set (Metgenomic analysis of... | reverse complement strand
TGGGGGTGCGGTGTGTTTTCACCCTTTGACGGCGCGGAACTCATGAATATTCACTGCCTTCGGAGGCACTTGTTCCCCGCGATTTCGGGCGAGTATGCGCATTCAGAATATTCATATCCTGTATTTTCAGTAATTTTATGAATATTTATTATATTACTTGCATTCTTTATCGCTTGGGTGCAGACTAGAGAAAGCCCGATAAACGTCATACACCTACGGAGAGACCATGACCACCGCTACCAAGAAAACCCTCGCGCTTTTCGCTCTCGCCCCCCTGCTGTTGAGCGGATGCGTCTCAACCGAAAGCTCCGGCTCCGGCGGAGGCAGCGTTAACCTAATCAAATCCGACACCCTCAGCGTGTGCACCAACACCCCCTACAAGCCCTTCGAAAACGAAGAAAACGGCACCATCGTCGGCCTGGACGCAGACATCGCCAACGCTATCGCCTCCGACCTGGGCGTGAAGGCTCAGCTGACCTCCATCAGCTTCGAGGGTCTGGACTCCGGTACCGGTCTTGCCACCGGTCAGTGCGATATCGCCCTGGCGGGTATCGGCGTGACCGATGAACGTAAGAGCAAGATGGAATTCACCACCGTCTACTTCGACGACAACCTGGCAATCCTGGTCCCCAAGGGTTCCTCCATCACCTCCGCCGCAGACCTGAAGGGCGTGAGCGTTGGTGCGCAGCAGGCAACCAGCGGTGAAACCTACGCCAAGGAAAACGGTGCAGAGGTCATCCAGTACGAAGACACCTCCCTCATGTTCTCCGCTCTGAAGACCGGTCAGGTCAAGGCAGTCGCAGCGAACCTCTCCGTGGTGTCCGAGGCGCTGACCAACGACCCGGACTCCTTCAAGATTGCCTACCAGGATTCCGAGAACACCGAGCAGATTGCCGCAGCAGTTTCCTCCAACAACAAGGCACTGCTGACCAAGGCAAACGCCACCATCGCCAAGCTCAAGGAAAACGGCGAACTCGACAAGATTAAGGCAAAGTGGGTTGGTGCCACTTCCTCCACCTCCGCGAGCGCCTCTTCCTCCGCTTCCTAAGCATCTAGCCGGTTAGTCTCTCCCCCAATTCAGGAGTACCCTTATTACTTTTGGGTTGGGGGATTCTCCGGCCTCTATCCTTGTGAGCGTATAAAACGCTCTTGACCGAACAGCACACGGATAAGAAAGCGCATGTCCTCTAAACTCTCACCCCGTCAGAAGCAGAAGCTCTTCCGCTACGCACAGTACGCCCTTCTGGCAGTTATCGCCCTGGCAGCCATTCTTCTGGCTGACTGGAAGACCCTCAGCCAGCAGGTATTCAACCTGGACGTTGCGGCTGCCCAGTTCCCCGACGTCATCACCGTGGCGTTGAAGAACACCCTGCTGTACACCACCTTGGGCTTCATCGTGGGCCTCTCCGGCGGTCTGCTGCTGGCGCTCATGCGTATTTCCTCTATCGCTCCCTACCGTTGGATTGCGACCCTGTACGTGGAGCTTTTCCGCGGCATCCCGGCGCTGCTGGTCTTCTTCGCGTTCGGTTACGGTATTCCCCTGGCGTTCAAGATCCGCTTCGTGGATAACCTGATTCCGGTGACCCTGTCCCTGGGTATGGTTTCGGCTGCTTACATCAGTGAGGTTCTGCGTGCGGGCCTGCAGGCGATCCCGAAGGGCCAGATGGAGGCGGCACGCTCCCTGGGTATGTCCCACACTCGCGCGATGATTTCGATCATTATTCCCCAGGCGTTCCGCGTGGTTCTGCCCCCGCTGACCAACGAGGTTATCCTGCTGACCAAGGACTCCTCCCTCGTGTACCTGCTGGGCGTGACGGTTTCTCAGTACGAGCTGGCGAAGTTCGGTCGTGAGGGCCTGACCGCCGCTAACGCGGGCCTGACTCCCCTGGTGGTTGCGGGTCTGTGCTACCTGATTATCACTGTTCCGCTGGGCCAGCTCTCCGCATACTTTGAGCGCCGCACCCAGCTTGCGGGCCGCAAGTAAGCGCAACGACAGATACGGATTACGGAAGATACTATGACTGCTTCAACTTCATCCATGGCCGCCTCCTCGGTGCGCATTTCTAACCTGCACAAGTCCTACGGCAAGGTTCAGGTTCTCAAGGGCATTGACATGCAGGTCGAGCCAGGCGAGGTCGTGTGCCTTATCGGCCCTTCGGGTTCCGGTAAGTCCACCCTGCTGCGTTGCGTGAACCTGCTGGAGGAGCCGAACGACGGCACCATCATGGTGGGCGATACCGAGGTCACCGACCCGGACGTAGACATTAACCGCGTGCGTACCCACATGGGTATGGTGTTCCAGCAGTTCAACCTGTTCGGTCACCTGAACATTCTGGATAACTGCACGATCGCTCAGATTAAGGTTCTGGGCCGTTCCAAGGCTGAGGCGGAGGCGGTTGCCCTCGAGCAGCTCGCCAAGGTTGGTCTGGAGGGCAAGGAAGACCGCTTCCCGGCTCAGCTGTCCGGTGGTCAGCAGCAGCGTGTGGCTATTGCGCGTGCGCTGTCCATGAACCCGGACCTGATGCTCTTCGATGAGCCGACCAGTGCGCTCGACCCGGAGATGGTCGGCGAGGTTCTGAGCATTATGCGCAACCTTGCTGACGAGGGCATGACCATGATCGTGGTGACTCACGAGATGGCGTTCGCTCGCGAGGTCGCCGATAAGGTCGTCTTCATGGCAGATGGTGTGGTCGTGGAGGAGGGCCCCTCCGATCAGGTGATTGGCAACCCCCAGCACGAACGTACTCAGGCTTTCTTGGCGCGCGTGCTCGATCCGACCCACGCCGTAGTAGACTAGTACTAGCTCTTGAAAAACATAGCGGGCGGTGCTGTACGAAACATTCTGTTTCGCGCAGCACCGCCCGCTTTTTAATGCTCTAGTTCGCCGCTATTTCGGTGCTAGAAGATACGGCGCGCCACCTTGTCAAAGAGACGGTCCGGTAGCACGGTATGCAGGAACACGGAGGGCTTAGCACCGAATCCCACGAGGTAGCGGGTCTTGGGGCGGCGCGCCTCCAGGGCTCGCAGAATAACGTTAGAGATAACCTTGGGCTCTGAAAGGTTGGAGGACGGCGAGTAGAGCTTACGCATATTTGCCGCAACGCGCTGCGCCTGAGCCGCGTAGACACCGTTTCGGGAGGATTCCTCGAGGTGGTCTGCCGCGATGAGCCCCCAGGGGGTTTTGATGCCGCCGGGCTCGATAATGACCACGTCAATACCGAACTCTTCAACCTCCATGCGCAGCGCATCGCTGAACGCCTCGAGGGCGTACTTGGTGGCGTGGTACCAGGCACCCAGGGGCGAGGTAATACGCCCCGCCATCGAGGAGATGTTCAGGATGCGTCCGCTGCCCCGTGCGCGCATATGCGGCAGTACCAGCTGGGTGAGGCGCGCGAGGCCGAAGAGGTTCACCTCGAACTGGCGGCGTGCCTCGTCGATGGGGACGTCTTCAATGGCGCCGTAGGATCCGTAGCCTGCATTGTTGATGAGCACGTCAATGCGGCCTTCTGCATCAATAATCTGCTGTACGGCGGCTTCCATGGACGCCTCATCGGTAACGTCCAGACTGAGCGCTTTCACGCCCTCGGAGGCAAGCTCTTCAATCTTCTCAACGCGGCGGGCGGCACCGTAGACGGTGTAGCCGTAGCGCACCAGTAGCGGTGCCAAGTCGTAGCCGATACCCGAGCTGGCGCCGGTGAGAAGAACGACGGGGCGTTGCAGGGACTTGGGCATGGTGTATCCTTTCGGGTTGCTCCCTGTGATGATAGCGGGAGTGTACTTCTCAGGGTACGCCCGCGCGGGGTGTATGAGCGTGCAGAAAGCTCAGGGCGTAGCGTGAGGGTATTCTCACCAGCATATGTGGGGCAGGAAGGCATACAAAAAGCTCGCCGCGGCATCCTGTGCAGATGCGGCGGCGAGCTTTTGGGTCAGTTTTTAGACCTCTTCGACGTCAATGTTGACCTTGGGTTCGGGGTGTGATTCGCCGGTCAGCATGGTCACCAGCAGGGTGGAGTCCTTCACGGCGCGCAGGGAGTGCAGCAGCTTAGCGGTCACGTGAATCGGCTTGCCGGGCACCAGGGTAATATCGCGGTCCTTCACGTGGAAAATCACCTCGCCCTTGAGCACCTGCACGAAGACGGGGTGCACGCTGTGGTGCTCGTGCCAAGACTGGCCTGCAGCCAGTTCCATGAGGGTCAGGTTGCCGCCGTCGGCATCAACAATCTTGCGAGCCTGGGGCTTATCTTCAAAGGGGGTCAGCGCTTCGGTGAGCTGGGGGAATACGAGGACGCGGCCTTCATGGGTACCTGCCATGGTACACACCTTTCTCTTTAGGGGTGAGTGAAAGGGGGCGCGCACCCCCTCCCTATTATTGGTATTTAAAATACTAAATTATTTATATTGTATTCCCCTCCCCGCAACAGGACAATACCTCAACTCACACCGAGCTAAAACACCCCGAGCAGGGAGGGGAACAACATCTACTGATAACTCCACACCTTCGAATAGGGGGAGCGATTACTATTACGCGGACGCAACAGGTTCACCATCAACGCCGTCGTACCAAAGCTCACCGCAATAATCATGCAGGTCGCCGCGGTAAACGCACCACCGGGAATCGGCGCAAAAATCGCAATCAGATACAGGATTACCGCGCAGAACGACAGGAACAGCGTCGCAATCGTCATCAACGGCACCAGCACCAAACCACCGCGCGCAGGCACCGCAAAATCTGCCGGACGCACATAACGCAACACACCCATACCCACAACCGTCCAGATGGCGGTGACCAGAATAGCGGTCACCACATCCGCCGGGCGGTGCCAACCATTAATAATCGTGGAGGCGCCCGTCAGGCAGGTCGCCAACGCCGCGCAGAGAGCCACCGTGGGCCGCAAGAAACGAGGCGCCGCCAAAAAGAGCGCCGCGCCAGCCGCCGCCGCGAAGGTCGTGTGGCCACTGGGCGCCGAGTTGCTCAGCGCCTCCTGAACACCCAGGTCGGGCTTCACGATCAGATAGTGCTTAAGCAGATACGTACTCGTCACCGCCGCAGCCCCAACTAGCACGCCAATCAGCGAGGGCAGGAACCGGTGCTTCCAAATCAGCACCGCAACCAGACCCAGCACCGCAATCACACCAACAATCGTGGGCAAAGAATCCAGCGCAGTCAGGGTCGGACCGCGGTAACTCTTGAACTGATGCGCATACTCGGTGTACGCCTGCTCATCAACCTGCTGGCCGGTCGCCGTGTAAATGAAGAACACGAACGCGCCGTAGAGAGACAGACCCAAGAACAGCAACGCCATCACGTGACGCATCAAAATACCGGTACTCGGAAGATGGTGCCCCTGCTCTTCGCCGGGACGATTCACCGGGCGGCCCGAAGCATCCACGGGAACCTGACCGGTCTGAACATACGCACCGTTCGGGTAGGCGGCGGCAGGATACGCCTCGGGAGGATAAGCCACCGGCTGCGGAGGTGCCTGCGGAGGCATCGCACGCGTGGGAAGAGGCTGCTGCGCGCCCATTGGGGAGGCACCCATCTGAGGCGCACCCATCTGATTATTCAGCGGGAAACCGCTCACCGGAGGCTTCGGCGGGTCAAGGCGGCGCGTCGCCTGCATGGGTTCATCCGCGCTGTAGTTCCCCTGCGAGGCGCGTTCCTGCGGCGAGGGAATCGTCTCAGGAATCTTAATGGGGGCACGGTAAGCGCGCGGCAGAGGACGGGTCGCACCAATAACCTCTGAGGTGTCGGGATGCGAAGAAATAACTTCGGTATTCGCCGATTCAGCGTTCACGGAACCTGCGTTCGCAGAAGCCGCGTTTGCAGAACCTACAGGCGCAGCTTCGTTAGCCGGCGATGAACCGTAATCCGTCAAAACTTTCGTACGGTTATCACTGTGCGCAGCGGCAGGGGTAGCCGTTTCGTGGGCGTTGAGTACCTGGGTAGCGTCCTGATAATCAGAGAGCACCGCAGTCTCATCAGAGGAAAACACCGTAGTGGGTGCGTTGTCAGCAGCGGCCGCATGCACATCAGCGGGGTGAAGCACACTGGTAGCATCGAGGTTTTCGGAGCTCTCCCAACCGGAGTTTTCCAAACCCGATGTATTTGCCGGTGTTTTCTTCTTCATAACCCTTTGTACCTTCTCGCCCTCACGTCTGTTAGTGATACCCGAGCCCGCCGATGCCAGCCCCTCAAAACGGTAGCCCCCAAGCTGCCGGTTTATGCGAAGCACCGTCCGAGTTCTCGGGCGAATAACTACCTACTATCCCAGGTTAAGCTATGAAAAACTAAAGTTTTTTCGACCATAACCTGAGAGTTTCCAGAGAATGCGTGACAGGGTGCGAGCGCACCCACCCTCCCCCAGAATGTTATGGTGAGCTCATAGCGCATCAAAGAAGGGCAGATACCTTGAACACCAGTATGAGCGTGCCGCCTCTCGGCTACGGTTTTCACCTCACGAACACTCCCCTGCCGCCGCTGAAGGAGGTTCTGGAGAACCTGTTCACGGTCGAAATTCCGATGACCGTGACCTTCCGCGGAGTGAACAGCCGCCAGAGCGCGCTGATTCGCGGCCCGCACGGCTGGGGCGAGTTCGCGCCCTTCCTCGAGTACGGCGTGCAGGAGTCTGCCGCGTGGCTTGCCTGCGCGCTGGAGGCGGCGTGGCTGCCCACCCCGGAGCCGGTGCGTACGCGCATCCCGCTGAACGCGACCCTGCCCGCGGTGCCCGCCGAGCGTGTGCCGGAGGTGCTCGCCAAGTACGAGGGTGAGATTCAGGAACTGAAAATCAAGGTGGCTGAGAAGGGCCAGAGCCTCACCGACGATATTGCCCGCGTGGCGGCGGCACGAGATGCCCTCCCGAATGCGCGTCTGAAGGTGGACGCGAACATGGGCTACACCCTCGGCGGTGCCCTTGATGCACTGCGCAAGCTCTGTGAGTACGGCATTATCTACGCCGAACAGCCCGTGGCATCCATTGAAGATATGGCTGCGCTCCGCTTTGCCATCGCCAAGGAGAGGCTGCCCGCCCGCATTGCCGCGGACGAGTCGATTCGTAAGGCGGAAGACCCGCTGAAGGTGGCTCGCGCGAACGCCGCGGACCTCATGGTTATCAAAGCGGCACCGCTGGGTGGTGTGCGTCGTGCGCTCGCGCTGGTTGAGCAGGCGCAGCTTCCGGCGATAGTTTCTTCTGCTCTGGAGTCTTCGGTGGGCATTGCCACTGGTGCATCTCTGGCGGCCTCCCTACCGACTTTGAGGTACGGGTGCGGTCTGGGCACGGTCTCCCTCATGGCTGAGGACGTCACCGACGAGCCGCTCATCGCCCGCGACGGGTTCATGGATCTGCGCACCATCACCCCCTGCCCGCAGCGCCTGGAGCGTCTTGCCACCGATGAGCAGACCCGCCAGTGGTGGGTGGAGCGCGTCACCGCCTGCTACCGGGTACTGGAACGCGCTTGCGGACTGTGAAGACTGCAAGTTATCAAGGTTGCGCCCGTGAAGGGTAACCATAACTGAATGAAAAACCTTACGGCATTAGAATGGTACGGTGACTGAAAACCGCTCAACCCCCGCCATGCTCACCGCAGTATCCGTGCTCGATTCGCTGATTCGTGCCGGCATGCGGCATGTTGTCGTGTCTCCGGGATCCCGCAGCGCACCTCTTGCGTACGCTATTGCCGCCGCCGCTGAAGCCGGCGCGCTCATTGCGCATGTGCGCGTGGACGAGCGAAGTGCAGCCTTTACCGCCCTGGGTATTGCCAAGGCATCCGGTCAGCCCGTGGGTCTGGTGTGCACCTCCGGTACGGCGCTGGGCGAGTACGTGCCCGCTGTCATGGAGGCGTACCACGCCGGCGTGCCCCTGGCGGTGCTGAGCGCGGACCGCCCGGAGCGTCTGCGCGGTAGCGGCGTGAATCAGACGACCCGTCAGGCGAGTTTCTTCCATCCTTTTGTGCGTGCTGAAGCCGATCTGACTTCCTACCCCGAGCAGGTGGAGGGCGAGCAGACTCAGGCTTTTGCGGCGTGCTTGACCGCGCTGACCGGTCGTAGCGCCGAGCATTGGCGCAAGCAGTCTGCCGAGCCGATTGGCCCGGTGCACCTGAACATTTGTTTTGATACGCCGCTGACCCCCTCGGGTCGTTTTGCGCAGATGCTGCCGCAGTGGGCGCAGAGCCTGCTGGAAGATTACGACCCGCAGGCTGAGGGCCGTGCCCGCGCCGCCCGCGCTGAAGGTTCCGGGCTCTCCAGCGCCGAGCAGCGTTGGCTTCTGGATTCTTTGGAGGCGCAGGCGGACCTGGCGGAGTTCACCCCGGCGCACCGTACCGTGGTGGTTGCCGCTGACGGTGCCGGCGAGTTTGCGGCGGAGTTCGCGCGCGTGCTGAACCTGCCGCTGTTTGCGGAGCCTTCCTCCGAGGCGCGCCACGGCGCAACCTCCATTCCTCACTACCCGCAGCTGCTCGCTGATGGTTCGTTCGCCCCCGCCGCGCAGATTGAGCGTGTGGTGCTCTTCGGCCACCCGACGCTCTCGCGCCCGATTACCGCACTGCTGGAACGCAAAGATATTCAGTGCGCGTTCTACGCCCCGCGCCGCGCCAGCTGGTACGAGCCGGGCGCTCGCTCCTTCGTGGAACTGTCGACCCCGCGCGAGCTTGCCGAGTTTGCGTGCGCATCCTCTGCTGCCGCTGATGAGCTGGTGGACGAGCTGAGCTGGCTAGAGCAGTGGGTTGAGCCCGCCCGCGAGCTGCAGGATGAGTGCCTGGGCGCCATTGCCGCCTACGAACACCCGGGTGCTGAGAGTTCGGTTGACTACACCGATTACCGCAACCGCACCGCTGGCCGCTCCTATGCCCGCCGCGTCTGGCAGGATGCGGTGGCTCAGCGCCGCCTCATGGTGCTGGGTTCCTCAAACCTGGTGCGTGATTTGGATGCGGCGGCCCCCGCCCTGGGCGAGCCCGCCCCCGCGCGCGTGTTTGCTAATCGCGGTCTTGCCGGTATTGACGGCACGATTGCGACCGCTATTGGTGTGTCTCTGTCGGGCTACTACCCTGCCGGTGTGGATGAGAACTCCCGCCCGGTTATTGGTGGCGCCGCCCTGCCGGTGACCCTGCTGTGCGGCGATCTGACCTTCCAGCACGATGTGTCCTCGCTGAACCTGCCGAATACTGAGCTTCTGCCCGAACTGCGCGTTGAGGTCTTTGACGATGCCGGCGGCGGTATTTTCACGACCCTTGAACACGGTGATATGGCTCGTCAGGAGCAGTTCACCGCCGCTGTAGATCGTTTCTTCACGGTGGCTGCCGCCCCGAACACTGATTTGGCGCGCATGGCTGCCGGTTTTGGGACCGAATCGGGCATTGAGGTGCGCATTCACACACCCTAAAGCCGTTTCTAAAGGCTGCAGGCTAAGCCCCGTGCGCAGGGTTGACCGATATACTGAAAACTACCTGTGCCGTAGCCTTCCGTGGCTGAACGCTAGCCGGTCGTAGCGGTTTCACTCGCCGCTGCATTCGCGTTTTTTGCGCGCCTGCTGACGTAAGGCACCCTATCTATCATTTATTGACATTCACGCTCTTGCCGCTGATGCACACCCGACCCGAGGTTTTACCCCGGTGAGCCCGGCGCATGCGGCGGACGTTGCTCCCAAGGATTCTCATGAGCTCACTCGATATTATTGTTGCTGTCCCCTCCGGAGCCGGTTGGGTTCCCGTACACGCCATGGCGGAGCTTCTCGCCCGCTACACCGGCGGCACCGTGCACACCGTGGATGTGGGCGCATCCCTCAGCAAGGAAACGAAGCTTCTGGCGCGTCTGCCCCGCCTCAAGGGCGGCTCGAAGCGTTGCCTGGTGATTGCTTCTGATCCCGGTCAGCTGTACGCCATTTCGCAGCGTTCCTTCGCGTTCCGCCGCTACGGCGCGATCTACGGCTGGGTGATTGATAGCTTCTGGGATGACCGTATTCCCGCGGTGGCTAAGTCCTCCACCTACGACCGTATTTTCGTTGCGGATGTTGACGACGTTCAGCCCTGGACTGCCGCGGGCGTGAAGAACCCCGGCGTTCTGCCCTGGGGTGCGGATGTTTGGAGCAAGTTCAGCGACCGTCTGGCTACTCTGGGCTCAAAGAGCACCGACCTGCTGCGCGTGGGCCGTCAGCCCGCCGCCTACGAAGATGACGAGGCGACCGCCGCCCTCGCCGCTGAGCTGGGTCTGAGCTTTGAGGGCCGCCCGCCCTTCGGTGCAAATGACCGCGAGTCGGCTCAGCATCTGCAGGATTCGCTGAACCGCGCGAAGTTCCTGCTGGCGTTCTCCACTTCGGTCAGCCCGGCGCCGTACACTCACCCGACCAAGGAGTACATCACCGGTCGTTGGACCGATGCCCTGGCTTCGGGCGTGACCGTGGTCGGCAAGGTTCCGAACACCACCACCGTACGTGAAATCCGTTGGGATGGCGCGACCATCGACATTGATCATGCGGATGCACGCGCGGGCCTCGCGCAGGTTGCCGATGCGGTCTCCCGCTGGACCCCCGCGCAGGGTGAGCAGCAGATTCGTCAGGCGCTGCAGCACCTGGATTGGCGTCACCGTTTCGTGCAGCTTTGCGAGGCAATGGGTGAAGTCCCGGCTTCTTTGCAGGCTGATTGCGAGGCAATGCGCGCCCAGTACGTTCAGCGCTAAATACGTGCCCTAAGGTTATGGGTATATAAAAGGTGAGGGCTGGTTTCTATCATAGAAACCAGCCCTCACCTGTATTTATGCCCCATGAGGCATATTGCATACGGGGTTTTAGTACGAAGCCTGACCCAGAGTAATCGGACCCGTGAAACCACTGGTATCCGGGTGATCCGCTTCGAGGTACGCCGCTACCGGTGCGCCTTCAAGCTGAGCCAAACGATCCAGCAGGAAGCGCGTAGCACCCGGTGCGTACGGCAGCTTATACATTGCCGCGGTCGTCGCCTCGTCATCACGGTCCAGGGTGGAGGAACGAATCGACTCAATAGCGGTCACCATGGTGTTGCGTTCACGCTCCACGAAGGTGCGGTCTACCGGCTCACCGTTACCGGGCACAAACACGCGGTAACGGTCAAATTCGAGCACGGCACCAAGAGTGCCAATCCAACGGTCGGGGAAGGAATCCTCGAAGTAGGGGTCGGTACCCTCTTCAATCAGACCACCCATGAAGAGCACATCTTCAATACCGACCAGAATGTCACCATCGGTGTGGCCGGGACCCATGTACATGAGGGTTGCGCTACGCTCACCCAGATCAATGGGGGTGAAGGTAATACCGTCACCGCTATTGGCGACCAGGCGGTTGGGGACAATAATGTTGGTGGCTGCACCCTGATGGTGCGCCATTTCCGGTTCGAGCGTCTCGACGTAGGGACGCTGCGCCTCACCGTATTTACGAATTGCGCGCGCGGCGCGAGGATGCGCCCAGAATTCTTCGGCACCCATTGCCGCGAAAACATCGTTACCGAAGAAACGCTCATAGTGTCCATGAGTGTTTACGACGGTGATAGGAAGGCGCGTGAGACGGCGAACCTCATCATAGATTTCGGTTGCCTGACGGGGACCTGCGCCGGTATCCACGACAAGTGCCCGTTCCAGTCCGAGGACCAGTCCGGTGTTCAGTCGGTAGTTGTCGGTCGCAATACGGTACACGCCGTCTGCGAGTTCAATAGTACGAGCCATAGATACAACCCTACTGTAATTTTTGGTACTTGCGGGGCTATTCGGGCTTCTGGAGAACATATTTTTGCACTATTGCACATCACTAAGGGCATAAAAGTGCATCATTCCGCATAATTACGCCTCTACGAGCAGGTGGCACGTGATGCTTGACAACCTCTGCAGATTGATTAGCCGAGTAGCGTATTCCCCTAGCTACCCCGTCTCCGACGAGGCTCTGGGAACGAACCAAAAATTCGCGCCCTATAGGATAGGAGTATGACTTCTTCCCTCACCTCGTCTTCCACCCCTTCAAACCTGCCTTTCCCCAGCGGTACCGGACGCTACGCTCCCTCCCCCTCGGGGGATTTGCATCTGGGTAATTTGCGTACCGCCATTTTGGCGTGGGCGATGGCGCGCCGCGGTGGCAAGCCCTTCTATCTGCGCGTGGAGGATCTAGATCGCGTGCACCCGGGCGCTGCGGAGCGTCAGATTGCTGATTTGGCGGCGCTGGGTCTGGATTGGGATGCGAGCCCCGGCGCCCCGACAGAGCGCGTTGAGGGAGCCGAGGTTAAAGAGGCGGGCGTACTGTATCAGAGCACGCGCCTTGCCGCCTATGAGCAGGCGGTTGCGCAGCTACGTGAGGCGAACCTCGTCTATGAGTGCTTCTGTAACCGCCCCGAAATTCAGGAGGCTTACAGCGCCCCACACGGTGCGCCGGGCGGCCACCACGGTACCTGCC
>ERZ1699246.102-NODE-102-length-12698-cov-2.074059_pt1 | contig 12698 bp, 4 predicted proteins | sample MGYA00581528_ERZ1699246 | MGnify/ENA primary metagenome ERZ1699246 (study PRJEB42319, sample SAMD00040303) | human oral metagenome | material: saliva | host: Homo sapiens | study: EMG produced TPA metagenomics assembly of PRJDB4115 data set (Metgenomic analysis of... | reverse complement strand
GACAGCCTCAGAAGCGCTCACGCCGTTAACTGTGCCATTAAAGACCGGACGCCAGTTCCAGTCCACCTCACCGTTGCTCAACTTAATGCGAGCCAGGTTCCTCGCATACGCGTAGGTGGGGGAGGTCTGGCCCTTCAAGTGAGTGAAGGAACCACCAATGTACAGGTAGCCATCACGCACGTGCAGGGTCTTAATCTGTACCGGTACGGAAGCAATGCGGCTAACCACGCGGATATCCCAGTCCTTAGCAACCTGACCGGTCTGCGGATCCAGAATTACAAAACCGTTGTAGTACTCGCCGTTCACCTGGTCGAAAGAACCACCCACAGCAAGCAGGCCGTTCGGCAGAGCCTCAACCGACTTCACCTGACCGTTAATCTTCGGGCGGAAGGAACGGCGCAGCTCGCCGGTACCCACCTCGTAACCAGCCAAGAAAGCCTGCTCAACCTTCTCGCCGCTTGCCGACTCAACATACGCGAAATCGCCACCGGTAAAGACAGCGCCACCGACCTCGGTGATCGCCTCAACCTGGGTGTTCATCTCGCCGTTCTTACCGGTTCCGGTATCAGCGCTGGTACGCCACTTCCACTTCTCGGAGTAGCTATTGGGTAGCGCGCGGCGGTTACTTGCCGCAGCGCCCTGCTGGCCATAATCATGCAGACCCTTAGCCACCAAATCGTTCTGAGTCACCTTCGGGCGCAAGAACATCTGAGTAAATACCAGGGGAGTGGTCGAATCATCCGCCGGGCGGTAAATATACGCCGAAGGACGGTTCATCAGGTAGGTCTCGGTCCACCATGTAATCTTGGCGTTGCGACCGTAGGTGAAGCCCAACTTGTAGCCCTGCGATGCCTTCTCTTCGAAGTTCAGGGAACGGAAGTCATCAGAATCATGGGTGAAGATGTTACCAGCCACCTGACCACGGTTGGCGTAGTCATAACGGTTACTGTACTGCCAGGTGTTTTTGACCGAAATATTTGACCAGAACATCTTCGAACGCAAAGTCCAAGTCCATTCGGTACTGGAATCACGGTGAGCCTTAAAATCCTGCCAGGTAGTGCCCTCAACGTTCATCGCGCGATGGAAACGCACGCCATCGGGCAAATCCTGCGGACGGGTACCGTTCAGTAGCGCGTTCACGGTCACGCCGGAGAGCTGCACCGCATCAAAGCCGGTCGGGTTCTTATACAGCTGATCGGCATTACCGCGACCGTAGTAGTTCTCAGTCCAGCTCTCACGACCGCGGCCAATCATAACCCAGCCGCCGCCATCAGTTTCCTGATCGCAATAGAACTGCTCAGGAGCACTCATCGCAGGGGTGTACAGCCAGTACGCGCCGCTCTTGCCACGCGGATTATTCTGCTTAACCTCCCAGCAGCTCGCAGCCGCGCGCTCGCTCGACGAACCGTCATAGTAGCGTGCATCAGCAGCCTGCGCGCCCGAAGCAATCGGACCCAAAGAAGCCGCAACCATCGCAAAAGAAGCAGCCGCCGCACCCAAAGCACGGGACCCGGAGCGAGAAGCTACGCGAGAGCCCTCAGAAGCGGAGGAAGCAGCACCCTGCGCGCGCCCTCCACGCGTGAACGGAAGAAAATTCATTTGTCTCTCCTAGAGACCTCAACCGGCACACAGCAGAAAACTGCAATTCACACAGCAACACCCACCCAACACAGGGCACAGCATAGTAACCATGCATCGGGGAGGGAAGAAGCGTTATGAACTGCACTAACAGAGAGTCTGCTGCCGGAATCAGTGAGTGTAGTTATCGGAAATTGAATGAATACGCCCCGCCCCTCACGCACGAAGCCAACAGTGGCAACGCACCCGTACGAAGCGGAACGCTAAAAATCTGTGAAGTTTCCTCTGTCGTACCAACAGCGAAGAAACACCACAGATCAAGATTCAGCCCATCATCGGAAAGGACGGAAGCAACCCATCCGACGCAATGAATCCCAACCCATCATAGCCGCCACAGGGGCGAAGAGATAGCAAACTGGGAAAACCGGACCGAACCAAAACTATAGAGGGCATACACCCCGGGTGCACCGCCGCCTGACCCGGACCCCGCAAACCCTGCAGAGCCCACATCAGGCGGCGGCTCAAAGAAACTAGATCAACAATCTGACCTAAGCCTGAGCAGCTCCCGTGGAAGCCGAGAAGTTCTCAGACGCATCGATGGAACGCACATAGTAGCGAGCGCCATCAGTATGCTCAACCTCGTAGCTGGTGCCCGAGACCGTAGCAATCACACGGTCATCACGCAGCACCTGGTAGCGAGCACCGCTCTCACGAACACCAGACCAAGACAGCTTATCGGTCGAGCCATCACGCTGAACCGACAGATTCGACGGAGTCGACGGGGCGGTCACATCGCGAGGAGCAAAACGAGCAAAACCGACAGTGCGCTGCTCACCATTAGCACCCAGCGAACGGTTAATGTCGCCACCAACCCACAGGTTGCCGCGAGAATCCACGAAGGACTCCCAGACACCGTAGCCGCTAGCGCCCTTCAGAACCGGGCTGAACTCGCCCACAACCTCGCCGCTGTCCTTATCAAACGCCGCGACCAGGCGCATGCGGTGAACCGCCTTCGATTCCTTCCAGTAGGTGTGGTAACCGGTAGAACCCTCAAAGAGGACGTCACCGCAGTGGCACGCGCCGTAAATGGTGTTACCGCTCAGGTGCAGATCCTGCCAGTCGCCACCATACTTAGAAATCGCAGTGGAAATACGGCCGTAACCGTTCTTCGAGTAGTTAGCAATCAGGTGGTCAGCACCGGCAGTCCACACGGTCGAGCCAGCATCCTGAACATCGAACTGGAACGCGTACACAATACGGTCAGTAATGTTCAGCTTCAGCGAAGGCTCCCACTCCCACCTAATGTTCGAAGCATCCGAGCCGTTCAGAGCAGCCAGGCGGAAAGCACGCTGGTTATTCAGCTCAGTGAAGTAACCCGCAGCGTGAACAGTCGAGTTATCGGACGCAGCGGTAATACCGTTGACCGTACCGTTAAAGTTCGGGCGCCAGTTCCAATCCACCGCACCGTTCGAGAGCTTAAAACGAGCGGCACCACGCGAGTAAGCGTACGCCTTAGACGTATTGCCCTTTACATGGGTGAAGTTACCGCCAATGTACAGGTAACCGTCCTGAACCAGCAGGGTCTTCACCTGAACTGCATCGCCATTACGGCGCTGAACCTGAAGATCCCACGTGCGGTCGATCTGGCCGGTGGTTGCGTCCAGAATGACGAAGTGGTTGACCTTCTCGCCATTAACCTCGGTGAACTCGCCACCAACCGCCAGACGGTTATTCGGCAGAGCCTCAAGAGCCTTAATCTGACCGTTGAAAGTCGGACGGAAAGAGCGAACCAGTTCGCCCGAATCCACGTTATAGCCCGCCAGGTACGACTGGTCCACGCGCTCGCCACCAGCCGACTCCACGTACTTGAAGTCGCCACCGGTGAAGACGGTGTCGCCCACCTGAGTAATAGCCTGAACGTAGGTGTTCATCTCGTTCTTCTTGCCGGTGCCAGTCTGCTCACTGGTGCGCCAACGAACGGGCATCGTGTAGCTATTCGGCAGAGCACGACGGTTGCTAGCGGCAGAGCTAGAACCAATTTGCGAGAAGTTCAAGTCACGCTGAGTCAGCTTCGGACGCAGGAACACCTGAGTAAAGGGGATGGAGTAACCAGCGGAACCACGCTTGTGGTAAATGTATGAATCCGGATTCTCATTACCGAAGTTCACCAGCGCACCGTACGCAAAACCAATCTGGTAGCCCTGGTTCGGGTTCGCGAAGAAACGAACAGAACTGGTGGTAATACCCGGAGCCATCTCCGAAGCATGACGACCCATATGAGCGGTGCGGTTAATGCCGGCACCGGTGAACTTCACGGTGCCCCAACGCTGACCGTAGCTCATCGCCCAGGTCCACTGCTCAGTCTGAGGACGCTGAACATAAACGTTCTGCCACTGGGTGCCCCTTGCATTGTGGGCACGGTGCAGGCGCATGCCATCGGGAAGGTCCTGAGGCTTAATGCCGTTCAGCAGAGCATCGACAGTGTTTGCGGGAAGCTGGACCGGGGTAAAAGCAGAAGGGCCCGTGGGGTTCTGATGCAGCTGGTTCGGGTCGCCGGTGCCGTTGTAAGACTCGGTCCAACCCTCACGACCGCGACCAATCATGACCCAGCCGCCGCCATCAGTTTCCTGATCGCAGTAGAACTGCGCCGGGCCGCTCATCTGCGGGGTGTACAGCCAGTAAGTGCCAGAGGAGGCGGAAGGATTAACCTGCTTGACCTCGTAACAGGAAGCAGCCGCCTTATCGCTGCTGGAACCGTCATGGGTTCCGGTCGCAGCCGAGGCGGGAGTAGTAGGAGTAAGAGGTGCCGCAGTAAAAGCAGTACCAAAAGCGAGTGCGAAAGCACCCCACTTCTTAGCAGACCATGAATGGGCATGGCGCTTTTCAGCGGGTTTGTTCGTGTATGTGGTTGTCATATGCGTCTTTCTGATGCGACGTTCCGGAAGAAACATCGAAAGATACGGTGAATTTAGCGCACTAGAAAAACCGCAGTAAATACTGAAAACCTGAGGTTGGTTGGAAGAGGTAAACAGAATCCGGAAGGGGATATACTGTCTGGTTTTTCTCTAAGTGTTAATGATTAGGGTACAGGATTAAGCTGTGAAAATAATGGTGCACAAAGTGCAAAGATGCCCGTGGATGTGTGATTTGCACCCCATGTGATGAACGTTGTGGCACAGGAACGGACACGGAAGAAAACCATACTCAAATATCACCCACGAAAGCGACAACCGAGTGCAAAAAGGAATATATTCCATCACAGAGAATACAAGAGAAAAATGCCAGAAAAAGCAGACAAGTCATACAATGGAAAAGCCGCAAAAAACACCCCAAAACGCACAAAAAGCACCATGAAATAAAGGCAAATTCACTCGGACGCCCCAAACCGGCACCGCTCTATACCGACCATCCATAGCAGCCCTCCACCAGCTCAACCGCCGCAAGCGAAGACCCCAGACTCAGGAGAACCCGTGAGCACCACCCGAAAAGCTACTGCACAGCCCCTCGAAGCACCCCTGCACCCCCTCCTGAACACCCTCAACCAACTCAGCAGCTGGGCCGCGATCCGCACCGCCGCCTCCGCGAAGCCCACCGAACGTAGCGCACGCACCCTCATCGGCGCCGTCGCCGGAACCCACGCCGCGCTCATTGCAGACATCTCCACCGCAGTACGCGATACCACCGCCGAAGCGCTCAGCCTCATCATCGCCCCCACCGACCGTCAAGCAGAAGACCTCGCCGCAGCCCTGCGCTCCTACTTGCCCGCCGCAGACATCGCGCTCTTCCCCGCCTGGGAAACCCTGCCCCACGAACGCCTCTCACCGCGCTCCGACACCGTAGGCCGCCGCCTGCAGGTACTGCGCGCCATGACCGGGGACGCGGCTAAACGCCCCCAAGTCGTCATCGCACCCGTACGCGCCGTCATCCAGCCCATCGTCACCGGCATTGAAAAGCTTGAACCCGTGCACCTGATCCGCGGCAAAGAATACCCCTTCAAAGATGTAGTACGAGGCCTCAACGACGCCGCATACTCCCGTGTAGACCTCGTCGCCAAGCGCGGTGAATACGCCGGACGCGGCGGCATTATCGACGTCTTCCCGCCCACCGCAACCACCCCCGTCCGCCTCGAATTCTTCGGTGACGAACTCGACGAAATGCGCCACTTCTCCGTCGCCGACCAGCGCACCCTCAGCGGGGGAGAGGAGCTCACCGAACTCACCCTGCTGCCCTGCCGCGAACTGCTCATCACCCCCGAGGTCATGAGCCGTGCTGCACGACTGAAAGCCGACTACCCGGCAGCCGCAACCATGCTCGAAAAGATTGCCGGCGGAATCTACGTCGAAGGCATGGAATCACTCACCCCGCTACTCATCGAATCCATGAACACCCTCACCGAGCTGCTGCCGGCTGGGTCCATGATTATCAACGTCGAACCCGAGCGTGTGCGTGCCCGCACCGAAGACCTCGTCGCCACCAACGAAGAATTCCTCGCCGCCGCCTGGGACACCTCCGCAGAAGCCGACGCAGTAGCACCCATCGACCTGGGCCAGTTGCGTATGAGCGACAGCGGATTCCGCACCATCGACCAAACCACCGCACAGGCACTCGAAGCCAAGCTCAGCTGGTGGGAAATCACCGAACTCGTCACCGACGCAGACCTGCTCGAAGATGCCGCCGCAGGCGCACTCGAAAACCAGAACATCGCTGACGCCATCGAAGACGGAATTGACACCTACACCGTCAACGCCACCCCCGCAACCGCATTCAACGGATCCGTCGAACGCATGCTCTGCCAGGTCGGCGACCTCATCGGCCAACAGTGGACCGTCCTCGCCCTCACCAACGGCCGCGGCTCCACCGACCGCCTCATCGACCTCTTCCACTCCGGCGAAGGGGCACCCGCCGTACCCGCAGCCCGCCGAACCAGCCTCGAGGAGGACCCCGCAGGCGACCTCGAACACGGCATCGTCGAGGTTTGCGAGGCACCCGCCTCCGCAGGCTTCCTCATCGAGGAGGCGAAGCTCGCCGTCTTCACCGAAGCCGAACTGCTTGGCCGCCGCGGAACCTACGCACCCCGAGGCGCCACAGGACAGAAATTCAAAACGCGCCGCCGCCGCAATGCGGTTGACCCGCTCGCACTGAACCCCGGCGACTACGTGGTGCACGAGCGTCACGGCATCGGCAGGTTCGTCGAGATGACCTCCCGCCCGGTGGCTGGTGCATCCCCGGTCAACGGCGTGCAGCCCATGAAGGAATACCTGGTCATCGAGTACGCCCCCACCAAGCGTGGCGGCGCACCCGACCGACTCTTCGTGCCCTCCGACCAGCTGGATCTGATTTCCAAATACGTGGGTGGCGAGAACCCGAGCCTGTCCAAGATGGGCGGTAGCGACTGGGCTAAGACCAAGTCCCGCGCTCGCAAAGCCGTCAAGGAAATCGCTGCTGACCTGGTGAAACTCTACTCGGCTCGCCAGGCATCGCGCGGTCACGCCTTCGCAGCAGACACTCCCTGGCAGCGAGAGCTGGAAGAATCCTTCCCCTATAACGAGACTCCGGACCAGCTCACCGCCATCCACGAGGTGAAGGAAGACATGGAGAAGGAAATCCCCATGGACCGCCTCATCTCCGGCGATGTGGGCTTCGGCAAAACCGAGGTCGCCGTACGTGCCGCATTCAAGGCGGTGCAGGACGGCAAACAGGTTGCCGTACTCGTACCCACGACCCTGCTCGCGCAGCAGCACTACGAGACGTTCAGCGAGCGCTTCTCGGGATTCCCCGTGAAGATTCGCGTGCTCTCCCGCTTCCAGAAGGCGAAGGAAACCCGCCAGATTACCGAAGAAATCGCATCCGGCGCGGTGGACGTGGTGATCGGTACCCACCGCATCCTCTCGGACAGCGTAGTGTTCAAGGACCTGGGCCTGGTCATCATTGACGAGGAACAGCGCTGTGGCGTGGAGCATAAGGAAAAGCTCAAGCAGATGCGCACCAACGTGGACGTGCTCGCGATGAGTGCTACCCCGATTCCGCGCACCCTGGAAATGTCGCTAACCGGTATTCGCGAGACCTCCACCCTTGCCACCGCGCCGGAGGAACGCCATCCCGTGCTGACCTTCGTTGGTCCGCGCACCGACAGCCAGATTACTGCCGCAATCCGCCGCGAGCTCATGCGTGAAGGACAGGTGTTCTTCGTGCACAACCGCGTGGCTGACATCGACGATGTTGCCGCGGAAATCGGCAAGCTCGTGCCGGAGGCGCGCATCGCCACCGCCCACGGCCGCATGAGTGAATCGCGCCTGGAGCAGATTATTGTGGACTTCTGGGAGCGCCGCTTTGACGTGCTGGTGTGCACCACCATCGTGGAGACCGGCCTGGATATTTCGAACGCGAACACCCTCATTGTCGACCACGCCCAGAACTACGGTCTGAGCCAGCTACACCAGCTGCGTGGCCGCGTGGGTCGTGGCCGCGAGCGCGCCTACGCCTACTTCCTGTACCCGGTGGATAAGACCCTCGGCGAGATTGCGCACGAGCGTCTGAAGGCTGTGGCAACGCATAACGAGCTGGGCGCTGGCCTGCAGCTTGCGATGAAAGACCTGGAGATTCGTGGTGCCGGCAACCTGCTCGGTGGCGAACAGTCCGGTCATATTGCCGGTGTCGGTTTTGACCTGTACCTGCGCCTGGTCGGCGAGGCGGTCGCAAACTACCGCGGCGAGAAGGAAGAACGCGAGGTCGAAACGAAGATTGACCTGCCCGTCAACGCGCATATTCCGCACACCTATATTGATTCTGAGCGTCTGCGCTTGCAGGCGTACCGTCAGATTGCTGCCGCCGATACCGAAGAGAAGATCGCGGAGGCTCGCGAGGAGCTGGTCGACCGTTACGGCGAGCTGCCGGAGGCGGTAGAGAACCTGCTTGCCGTGGCGACGGTGCATATGCACGCCCGTGCCGCCGGTATTCACGAGCTGGTGGTGTTGGGCCCGAAGGTTCGCGTGGTAACCGCTACGCCGTTGCCGGAGTCCCGCCAGATGCGTCTGAAGCGCGTGTACCCTGGCTCCACGCACGCCCAGCCGAAGGGTATGGACACCTGGCTGACGCTGGTTCCGCGCCCGAAGACCATGCCGGTGGGCGGCAAGGACCTGGTGGACGGCGCGATGCTGCAGTGGGCTGAGAAGTTCATCAACTCGATTTATGCCGAGAAGCCGCAGGCTCTCGAGGAGTAGAGACCTACAGGGGTAGGTGTCGCCCTGTCATATCGGGCGGCCGAACCATGATGCCGAACCATGAAGATGCTCGCCGTGCAGGTTGCCACAATATGGCATATCTGCACGGCGAGTGCGTTTGCCCCGTAGGGGCGGCATATCTCACAATTAAGGCATGACTTCAAAGGTGAACTACGCATCTCAGCGAATTGTAATTATTGGTGGTGGCCCCGGCGGCTATGAGGCAGCGATGGTGGCTGCCGCATCCAACGCGGACGTGACTTTGATCGAACGCAACGCCATTGGTGGCGCCGCCGTTCTGACTGACGTTGTGCCCTCTAAGACGCTGATCGCTACGGCGGATATGATGACCCGCTTCTCCGAGGCGGGTAGCTTGGGCATTGAAAACACGAAGGGTAAGGCGCCGCAGCTTCGTGTTGATATGGACCGCGTGAACCGCCGAGTCCGCGACCTGGCCCAGCAGCAGTCTGCCGACATTAAGCGTGCCCTGGCCTCTGCTGGTGTGAAGATTATTCACGGTACCGGTAAGCTTCTTGACCGCCACACCGTGCAGGTGACCGATGAGGCGGGCCTCGTCTACCCCCTGCACGCAGACTTTGTGCTGTTGTCGGTGGGTACGCATCCGCGTGAAATGGCGACCGGTATGCCCGATGGCGAGCGCATCCTGACCTGGACTCAGCTGTACAACCTCTCCGAGGTTCCCGAGGAGCTGATTGTGATTGGTTCGGGTGTGACCGGTGCGGAGTTCGCTTCGGCGTATAACGGTCTGGGTTCTAAGGTGACCCTGGTGTCTTCGCGTGACCGCGTGCTTCCGGGTGAGGACGAGGACGCAGCCCGCGTGCTGGAGGACGTCTTTGAGCGTCGCGGTGTGCGAGTGATGCCGCGTTCCCGTGCGGCTGCTGTTGAGCGTACTGAGGATGGCTCCGGCGTTATTGTGACTCTGTCGGATGGTCGTAAGGTTTCTGGCACTCACTGTCTGGTTGCTATTGGTTCGATTCCGAACACTGAAGATTTGGGCCTGGAAGACATCGGTGTTGAGCAGACCCCGAGCGGCCATATTAAGGTGGACGGCGTGTCCCGCACGAGCGTGAACAGCATGTACGCCGCCGGTGACTGCACGGTTGTGTACCCGCTTGCTTCCGTGGCTGCGATGCAGGGCCGTATCGCTATGGCGCACATCCTCGGTGATGCGGTGCGTCCGCTGCGCACCGATAAGGTTGCCGCGAACATCTTCACCTCCCCGGAAATTGCGACCGTGGGTGTGAGCGAGAAGGACCTTGCCGAGGGTGCTTACCGTGGTGACGCGGTGACCCTGCAGTTGAGCACCAACCCGCGCGCGAAGATGATGGCGATGCGCGATGGCTTTGTGAAGATTTTTGCTCGCCGTCACTCCGGCACCGTCATTGGTGGCGTTGTGGTTGGTCAGCGTGCTTCCGAGCTGATTTACCCCATTGCTCTGGCGGTGGAGAAGAAGCTCGCGGTGGACGACCTGGCGGATACCTTCACGGTCTACCCCTCGCTCTCCGGCTCTATTGCTGAGGCGGCACGCAAGCTACACACTCGCGGCCTGTAACCCGCGCATAGGTACCCTGGGCTTGTAGAGAGCCGGTATCTCTGAAATGCACAAAAGCGGCGGGGGTCGCCTCCTGAATTCCTAAGAATCAGGAGGCGACCCCCACCGCTTTGCCGTAGAGACGCGTTAGCTTGCGCGAAGCTTTACTTCGTGGTGCTGACTGCGTTCATGTCCACGTCACGGGTTTCGTGAGTGAGCAGGATGAAGACAACGCTCAGAATCGAGGCGAATGCCAGGTAGCCACCCACTGCAGCCACACCGTAGGAGGTGTTCAGCCACACTGCCACGAACGGGGTCAGAGCCGCACCGAGGATGGACGCCACGTTGTAGGCGATACCGCTGGCGGTGTAACGCACGTTGGTGGGGTACAGCTCCGGCAGGTATGCGGACATGGAACCGAAGGACAGACCCATCAGGCACATGCCGATGAAGATGAAGAGGGTGACCACTGCGGCGTTTGCGTTTGCACCGGTACCGACGACGGAGGGGGAGATGAACAGGCCGAAGGACAGACCGAAGACAGCCATAGCGATGGTGGTCCACAGCTGCTGGGTGCGGCGGCCGTACTTATCAGCCAGCCAACCCGAGATCGGAATGAAGATCGCGAAGCCAATGATGGAGATCAGCTGAATGATCAGGAACTCGCGGTAGGGGATAGCCAGGCCGCCCTTGTCAGCCTTGCCGATACCGTAGGAGAGAACCCACGCGGTCATCAGGTAGAACAGAACGTAGCACGCCACCATGATGAAGGTGCCCTGAATCATGGGCCACCAAGCGACCTTGAACGCCTCAACGAGCGGGGTCTTCACCTTCTCGTTGTTAGCGGCAGCCTTGGCGAAGACGGGGGTCTCCTCTAGCTTGAAACGAACGTACAGGCCAACGGCGATCATCACGATGGACAGCAGGAACGGAATACGCCAACCCCAGATGAGGAAGGGATGCTCGAGGTTCTTCGCGTCGGTTGCGGAGTTGAAGGTAATCCAGCTGGTCAGCAACAGCATGAAGCCGTTCGCAAGCACGAAGCCGATGGGTGCACCCAGCTGAGGCCACATCGCGGCGCGGGCGCGCTTGCCATCCTCAGCGTATTCGCTCGCGAGCAGCGCCGCACCGGACCATTCGCCGCCCAGGCCCAAGCCCTGGCAGAAACGCATGATGGTCAGCATGGTCGGTGCCCACAGACCAATCTGGTGATAGGTGGGCAGCAGGCCGATGATGAAGGTTGCCAGACCCATGGTGAGCAGTGCACCGACGAGGGTAGCCTTACGGCCAATCTTGTCACCGAAGTGACCGAAGATCACGGAACCGAGAGGGCGCGCGATGAAGGCGACGCCGAAGGTGGCGAAGGACGCCAGAAGTTCGGTGGTTGCGTCCTTCGAGGGGAAGAACAGTACGGGGAACACAGCCACTGCTGCAGTGGCGTAAATGTAGAAATCGTAGAACTCGATGGTGGTACCAACGAGCGAGGCGAGAATAACTCGACTGCGAGGAGTCGTATTCTTCACCGATGCAGCAGACGCTTTCGTGTCGGGTGCAGAGGCGCTCATGAGGAAAACTCCCGAGATGGTGAATTTGTGTGTACACGAGGAGCCTGAGGTGGGTGTTCCATGACCGGTCGGCGCGGGAGGCGGGTGTGCCGTGGGCGCGTACCGGGTGCCGTGACCGCACCGGGTGAGGTGCGGCAGGCGTCGGATTCTGAAAGGCTCCTCTAAAGTGCAACATTATAACTCTGTTCAGAAAAACCCAAACAAATACAGCCACTATCTGGACGCGAACACAAGGGTTAGCGGCGTAAATCCCACCTAAACAGGCAAGAGCGGACATAGAAAATCCCCCGGAAAGATACGAGGTATTACCTCATACCCTTCCGGGGGATTCGTAGAATATGCGCTCGTGGTATCGAGACCGCAGTAGCGAGATAGAGCGTTACTTAATGGTTGCCAGTACCGCGCCGGAGGTGACGGTATCGCCCGGCTTAGCCGACAGACCAGAAACCTTACCCGCCTTGTGCGCGGTAATGGGCTGCTCCATCTTCATCGCCTCCAGCACCAGAATCAGGTCGCCCTCAGCAACGGTGTCGCCGTCAGAAGCGGCAACCTTCACGATGGTGCCCTGCATGGGGCTGGTCAGCTCGTCGCCGCCACCCTTCGCCGCGCCGCGTGCCGAACGGGACTTGCGGGTCTTGGATGCGGGCTTAGCGGCAGGCTTGGTGCCGCCACCCAGGTCAGGCAGGGACACCTCCATGCGCTTGCCGTTGACCTCAACGACCACGGTGGTGCGCTCGTCCTCATCGGAATCCACGCTACCGGGTGCGCCGGAGTACATGGGGA
>ERZ1699246.95-NODE-95-length-13142-cov-2.665386_pt1 | contig 13142 bp, 8 predicted proteins | sample MGYA00581528_ERZ1699246 | MGnify/ENA primary metagenome ERZ1699246 (study PRJEB42319, sample SAMD00040303) | human oral metagenome | material: saliva | host: Homo sapiens | study: EMG produced TPA metagenomics assembly of PRJDB4115 data set (Metgenomic analysis of... | reverse complement strand
GTTCGCAAGTTGCGTAGCATGACGGATAAGGAAGAGGCTGTTAAGCTCTACCCTGTTGTACAGAAGATGTTGGACAAGTTGGCAAAGACTAACGTTATCCACCAGAACAAGGCAGCTAATTTGAAGTCTGCTCTCTGCAAGCACGTAGCTGCATTGGGATAAAAAATACTTTCAGTCATAGCTGAAAAGAACAATAAAAGCCGTAATCCTATTGGGATTATGGCTTTTTGCATGTTATATACTTGTTTGATGTGTATACAGTGCCTCACCAAATGGGGCAATTTTCAATTTGCTGTCACTGCTGTCATCCACTCTAAACACCTAACTTATTCGTTTACAGGGGAGTAAAAGAAGTGTTAAAAGTGACAGCAAATTAAAATAAAAAATATTACGTGTAAAACAGCTGTATTTACGATAAAGCTAAATTAATCTTCTCTGCCATATCCACAGCTTGCTTGATTCTATCGCCCATACCGATACCATCTTTCAGATTACCAATAATATGTAAACTTGGATAAGCACGTTCTACGGCATCAATAGTGCGAAGGCGAGCATCCGTTTCGGGCATATATTGTGGAATAGCATGACTGTGCCTATAAATACGAATAACATCGGCTCGGGTACCTTTGGGATATCCCAACATCGTATGAAGGGACGTATTAACCAATTCTGTCAGTTCTTCATCCGTCTTATTGAGATATTCAGGATGACAAGCACCACCAATGAAGAACGCATAATTAGCTCCTTCCTTAGGCGAACGCCCCTGAAAACAAGCGGAAGGCATAAGGATTCCCAACACATTCTGTTTTTCTTTAGACGGTACTAATCCGCCAAAGGCATTCCAATGTACACCCCCCGTATTCTTCATTCCTACTCCTATCTCAATCACAGGAGCATAATAAAGATTGCTTAAATCGTCAAGTTGGTCCTTAGGCAAGAAGCTCAACAACTTTGGTAAGGCATAAGCAGGACAAGTTGTAACAACCTGCTCAGCTACTATCGTATTCTTACCCCAAGATAGTTTCCACTTATCTCCTAACGGCTCTATACTTAGGTCTTTACAATTCGTTAGGATTCTCTCATCACCTATCACTCTCCCCAATGCAGAAACAAAGCTACGGAAACCTCCACGAGTAGAGAAGACCGCCTTCGTTGCACGTTTTTCCCTGTCCGTTTTTGGTTGTTTTGCAAGTGCTATAGCCCCTTTGATAAAACTCCCATAACACTGTTCTAAGTCGTAGAGTTTAGGCAAAGCAAGGCGAGTTGGTAGTTGATAAGGGTTACCAGCATACACGCCAGAAAGAAAAGGGTCGACTGCATAATCAACAAAAGACCGTCCCAAGCGTCGTTCAGCGAGGCTTCCCACACTCTCGTTAGGGTCTGTTCCCTTTTTACGCCATGGCTCACCAAGAATGCGGAACTTATCTTTCAGCGTGAAGAGAGGAGTCGTTATAGCAGACCAAAGTCCAGAAGGTAGAGCATGGAAGCGTCCATCCTTCCATATCAAACGGCACTTAGCAGAACTTTGTGCCACCTCCAGCGTACAATCATCACCTAACATATCGAAGAGTTCAGCCACTTCAGGATATTTAATAGTACCCGTACTCGGTCCTTGCTCCATCACAAAGCCATCAACCTCCTCCGTCTGCATAAGTCCACCGATACGGTCGGTAGCCTCCAAGACCACTACATCTTGACCTTTACGACGCAAATAAGCAGCACAAGTAAGACCAGTAAGACCAGCACCAACGATAACTATCTTTCTTTCTTCCATAATATTAATGCTATATAGATTCCTCTCCAAAGTTTCTCTCCCCAACGTTAAGGAAGCGTAAAACTTTTATATTGGCTTTGAAAACTTCTTATCCGTAGCTACCATCATCGGATCAAGCACAGCAGCCACAGTACGAACAAAGGGATTCCCCTCCCCTGTCATCTCCAAGGTATTCTCTGTCAAACAAAGAATACCATCTCTTTCCATCTCTTTCAAACGTTCAACATCATAGTTGATAGCCCCTTTCACGTCAGCTACTGAAACTGCAAGATCCTCCGTGAGATGCGTCCAATCAAGATGATAGTTACACATCAAACGTTCAATTACCTCACGTACTATACGTTCTTTAGGCGTTAATTGGTAGCCTTTTCGGATAGGCAACGTACCCGCAGAGACTTCTGTTATATATTCGTCTATCGACTTTGTTTTCTTAGCATAGGCATTCTTTAATGGGCTGCTACCCGCCACACCGAAGGCATACACCTGCCCCGTTGTGCGACGCGTGCAATAACCTTGGAAGTTTCGATGTAGTCGATGAGATTGCAAAGCCTCAGATAGTTCATCATTAGGAAGTACAAAATGGTCCAAACCAACACTAAGATAACCCGCCTCATGCAGCACATCTTTAGCTTTTTGGAACATCAATGCTTTCTCCTCCGTATCAGGAAGACCAGCCTTTTCAAGTATCATCTGCCGTTTAAATATCCATGGGCAGTGTCCATAACTGAATGTTGTAACACGGTCGGGGCGCATTGCTACAGCACGCTCTATCGTCTTCTTAAAGCTATCCGATGTCTGAAGCGGTAAGCCAAAGAGGAAATCCATATTAATATTAACACCCGCACTACGAAGAATTGCCACTATTTCCTCTGTTGGCAATTCAGAAGGCGTACGATTAACAAGCCTCAACACCTCTTCATTGAAGTCCTGTACACCTAAACTAAAACGATTAAAACGTGCATCCAACAATCCTTGCCAGTCCTCAGCTGTTAGATAACCAGGATGACATTCTATGGCTATCTCAGGCTGTTCTATCGTAGAAAAGAGCGACAGCAGATGCTCATTCAGTTCTTTAAGAACGCTTACAGGCATAGCCGTTGGACTACCACCGCCATAATGAATCTGCGATATACGTCTACTTTTATCTATATGCTTTGCTACAAGATCTATCTCCTTATGCAATGCTTGTACATAGGCTTCGACATGCTCTTCCTTTGCCATAGGGTAAGAGTTGCAGCCACAATAATGACACAGACGCCGACAAAAAGGCATATGAAAATAAAAGGAAAGATTCTTCTCACGCACCTCATTGCTATAATCAACCTCCCTCAGAAACTCTTTCCCAGTAAAAAGTCGGAAGAAGTTAGCTGGTGGATAACTCGTATAACGAGGTACAGATACATTGTATTTATCAATCAGTTCTTGCTTCATTCGTCGAAATAAATTATATGACAAAGGTACGAATACCTCCTAACATAAACAATCCTCATTTATAAGGAAAGCACAATAGGCTTACAAGCCTAACTTTACTATGATATAATCTGAATAGGTCATTAGACCACAATACGTGATTGGTTTGGGGCAAAGCCACGTTCTTCTGTAAAGGAACACATGGTTTATTGTTCCTTTTTAAAGGCTGAGAGAACATAAATAAGGCTGATGATAGCCACCACTGTTTCAGCTATATAAAGACCACGATAGTCGAAGATATGCGCCACCGTTCCCGCTAATACCGCAACGAGCAGACCGCTTACATGACTAATAACAATTTGTATGGTGAAGTCAGTCCCTTCTCTACCAGGTCGTACGCATCGCATGGCTGTAGTGTAAAGAACCACAGTAGCCAATCCGTAACAAGCTTGGATATAAATGATTCCGATGACAAATGCAGTCTTGCTAAAGTCGGCAAAAGTCATTGCAAGGAAGTAGATAGGTGCCAGTATAATAAGTCCTGCAATAATAATACGAGCCTTATAAATTCCGATTCGCCGTATGAGAACTCCAGAAAACCACGCCATAACAAAGGAAGCAGCAGTTCCGACGATACCTGTAAGGAATCCTATCTCCTTCATATCGTACCCCTTATCAACGAGGTAAGGACGCATCATGGAAAGAATACCGATGATTCCCATGTAATACAGCAGCAAGAAACCTATCTGTCCCCATATCTCCTTACGTCCAAAGAAACTAAAGATGTCAGTCCACTTGGCACGTTCTCTCGGTTTCTCATTCTCTATCTTGATATGAGGATTAAACATTAAAGGAATAATCATCATACAAACAAACAAGGCTAAGCAGGGTACTACAACATTCCAACCATAGCTTTTCAGTAAGATAAGTAAGACTCCTCCACCAATGACAGCACCTCCGAAAGATCCCATAGACTGCATACTATTAAGCATACTATGGTCGTGCTTTTTAAAAGAAAGGATGGCAAGCGCGTCTGTAGCAATGTCTTGTGTAGCCGAAGCGAGCATAGAGATAAACGCCAAAATAACCACAAGCATGATTTCTGAACGTACATTAATCAGCCCTGTGGCTAAGAGGGCAACGGCATATATCAACTCTGTAGTGATAATCGTACGTTTATAGTCACGCACTGTTACGCAGTGGCGGTCAACAAAAGGCGACCATAGGAACTTTATCGTCCATGGAACTCGGACAAGGTTTAGCAAACCAATGGTTGCAAGACTATATTGTCCTTCCCTCATGATAACCTGTAAGGCTGTCATAAGAAAGGATGACGGTACCATCTGTGCGATATATAGACAGAAGAACGTACCAAAACTTAGTTTCTTTGATGAAATGCTGTTGAACATGTAGTGAATTATATAAGTAGAGCAGCGTGTTACATATCACAAGAAAAGACTTTAGGAGAAGTGAGCTGAATTAGCTACAGCATCCTTTTCCTCCAATCCTTCATCCTCTCCTTAGAATGTCACGCTGAGGGAAGTACCAAAGGTAAGAGGCTTACCCTTCTGTGCATAGTAACCAGTTGACATCTTGAAACTGTACGCTATATAATCAGTTCCTGTCAGATTTTTACCCCATAAATCCCATGTGAATATACCTTTTGTGAGACTAACCTTTGCATTAAGCGTCGCATAGAAGTTCTGGCGTACAACGTTATCATCAGCCCAATAGATACGACCGAGACCTGTTAAGCCTGCATTAACGACAATCTTATCAAACCAACCTGCCTGCAAAACGGTGTAAGTCCCATCCATTGAGAGCGTGTGGTTAGGTACCATTGGAAGTCTATTACCTGAGAAATCCTCTGCAGCACTCTTCTTATATTCCAAGTAACGAGCGTGGGTGTAACCATAGTTCATACTAAACTGTAAGCTCTTTATTGGATGATAAGCAAATGAAAGTTCGAATCCCTTACTATCCGTATGTCCTGCATTCGCAATTAGATTACCCACAGCAGGAACAGTATAGGTAGTCTGCATGTGTCGCCAATCAATGTAGAAAAGATCTGCTTCAGCTGTCAATCGTCCATTCAAGAACTTCAATCGAGCCCCAACCTCGTAATTCCAGCTGTATTCTGGGTCGTATGCACGCTCTGCATCGGTCTTAAAGATAGTATTAAATCCACCTGGCTTATAACCACGAGTGACACTCGCATAGTAGAGATTGTCCCTGTTTGTAAGATATTGAAGCGTAAACTTAGGAGTGAACTGGCGGAAGTTAGCACTACTAATAAAGTCCTTTACATGTGCATTAGCACCTGTTGTTAACGTTACCTTATCTTGATTGTAGTATATCTTTGCATGCTCATAATCAAAGCGTAAACCAACAGTTGCTGATAAGCCTCTCCATATATTATAAGAGCTCTGATGATAGATTGCATAACCTGCAGTAGGGTTCTTATAGGAAGTAGGAGTTGAAAAATCCTTCATATAATAACTCGTTTCTGCAAATTGGTTTGAATGTAACAACATTCCAAACACACCAATAATCCATTGATAATGTCCCTTGTCATTCGACTTCAAGGTTATGTCCTGAGATAACATATTCTGATGATAGCTATTATCAGTAAAGAATACGTCCTTCGGAGTGAAGTCTTGATCTAATCCTTGGTGTGATTTGATGAATTGATAAGATGTCTGACTATTGAAACTAATACGACTATTCTCATATCGAGCATTAAGACCTGTTGTTGAAATCAGACGTTTGTAAGTGCTTTTGCGGTTATAACTAATAGGTGACAGTACATCTTTCGTAAGGTCATATGGTGCATATGGATAACCATTCTGCTTACTATGAGTAAGCGTACTATTGAGATGAATAAGCCAATTCATGGTTGGTCGCCAGTAAAGTCCGAGTCGTCCTTCAGCCTCATTCACCTTATCTGCCTTATTATTCAGGAACTGATTGATGAACATACCATCATTATGATGATAAGAAATAGCACTCGACAAACCAAGTTTATCAGTCAGCTTAGAATAGTTAGAAGCCTGTGCTACAACATCGTTATACATTCCATAGCCTACTTTTATACGCGTCTTCTGATAATCAAGAGGGTTATGTGTGTAGACATTGATAACACCTGCTATAGTGTTACGGCCGTATAAGGTTCCTTGCGGACCTCGAAACACATCTACAGCAGCAATATCACTAAGGTCAATATTAAATGCTGACGACTCAAAATGAGGCACACCATCTACATAGAAACCCACGGCAGAACCCTTCGTCTTTGCTCCGATACCACGAATAAAGATAGGTGTGTTAGCATATGAACCATAGTCAGGCATGTAAAAGTTAGGCATTACTGCCGTTAATTCCTTCAAGTTCACAATTTGTTGGTTCAGTAATTGCTGACTGTTAATGGTTGAAACTGCAATAGAAGTTAGGTTTCTTTTGTTCTGCTTGAAGTCAGTAACGACTACTTCGTTAAGTGATACATCTTTGTTCACTACTGAGTCTGGAGTCACTCCAGCTACCCCGCTAATAGCAAGGGATGCAAATAATAAGGTATTTAACATAAGGATGGCTTTTTGTTAATGTTTTTGTGTTGCAAAGGTACAGATAATGACTTTTCCGAACAATCCTCATTTATAAGGAAATTAAGTATTACCTCTAAAAAGAATAAAAGCTAATTATCAGCACAAAACAGCAATTTGATATGCTTTCTTTTGTGTTTTTTGCAGGTTTTTATTTTCAAATATAAAGGAAAAAGTGTATCTTTGCATACTATAAGAACAATCGAAAGAAAATGGCAGAAAATCCAGAAAACGAGAATAATTACTCCGCCAGTAACATCCAGGTCTTAGAAGGCTTGGAAGCAGTACGCAAGCGTCCTGCTATGTACATTGGTGACATTAGTGAGAAGGGACTCCATCACTTGATTAACGAGACCGTCGATAACTCTATCGACGAAGCAATGGCTGGCTACTGTCAGAACATTGAGGTTACAATCAACGAGGACAACTCCATTACCGTTGAGGATGATGGTCGTGGTATCCCTGTTGACATGCACGAAAAACTTCACAAGAGCGCCCTTGAGGTTGTTATGACCGTACTCCACGCAGGTGGTAAGTTCGACAAGGGTTCGTATAAAGTCAGCGGTGGTTTGCATGGTGTGGGTGTTAGTTGTGTAAATGCGCTCTCTACACACATGAAGTCACAGGTATTCCGCGATGGTAAAATCTACCAGCAGGAGTATAAGAAGGGTAAGCCTCTCTATCCTGTAAAGGTTGTTGGTGAGACTGATAAAACTGGTACACGTCAGCAGTTCTGGCCAGACCCAGAGATTTTCACCACTACAGTTTACCAATGGGCTATCGTAGCACGTCGTATGCGCGAGTTGGCTTATCTGAATGCTGGTATCAAGATTACGCTTTCTGACCTTCGTCCAGACCCTGAAACAGGCAAGACACGTACTGAGGTCTTCCATGCTAAGGATGGTTTGAAGGAGTTCGTTCGTTACGTTGACCGCCATCGTCAGCACCTCTTCGATGATGTTATCTATCTCAAGACTGAGAAGCAAAACATTCCTATCGAGGTGGCTGTGATGTACAACACTGATTATACAGAGAACATCCACTCATACGTTAACAATATCAACACTATTGAGGGTGGTACTCACTTGCAGGGATTCCGTGCCGCATTGACTCGTACATTGAAGACATACGCTGACAATGATCCACAGATTTCTAAGCAGTTGGAGAAAGCTAAGATTGAGATTGCTGGTGAAGACTTCCGTGAAGGTTTGACAGCTGTTATCTCTATCAAGGTTGCAGAGCCACAGTTTGAGGGTCAGACAAAGACCAAATTAGGTAACAGTGAGGTTTCAGGTGCCGTTCAGCAGGCTGTTGGTGAGGCACTGACCGATTATCTCGAGGAGCATCCTAACGAGGCAAAGATGATCTGTAACAAGGTTATCCTTGCTGCTACTGCTCGTGTTGCAGCCCGTAAGGCACGCGAAAGCGTACAGCGTAAGAACGTGATGAGCGGTGGTGGCTTGCCTGGTAAGTTGGCTGACTGTTCTAACAAGGACCCAAAAGACTGCGAAATCTTCCTTGTCGAGGGTGATTCTGCGGGTGGTTCAGCTAAGCAGGGACGTGACCGTTATACACAGGCTATCCTCCCTCTCCGTGGTAAGATTCTGAATGTAGAGAAGGTTCAGCGTCATCGTGTATTCGAGGCTGAGTCTGTTATGAATATCATTCAGTCTATCGGCGTACGCTTTGGCGTTGAGGGAGAAGGCGACTTTGAAGCAAATACCGATAAACTTCGCTATGACAAGATTATCATCATGACCGATGCCGATGTCGATGGTTCTCACATCGACACACTGATCATGACACTCTTCTATCGTTATATGCCAAAGGTTATCGAGCAGGGACATCTGTATATCGCTACACCTCCACTCTACAAGTGTACTTATAAGAAGGTAAGCGAATACTGCTATACCGAGCAACAGCGTCAGGCTTTCATCGATAAGTACGCTAATGGTGCTGAAGATGCAAAGGCTATCCACACACAGCGATACAAAGGTCTTGGTGAGATGAACCCAGAACAGCTTTGGGAGACAACTATGGATCCAAAGACACGACTCTTGAAGCAGGTTACTATCGAGAATGCTGCTGATGCAGATGAGATCTTCTCTATGCTGATGGGCGATGATGTTGAGCCTCGTCGTGAGTTCATCGAGAAGAATGCGACCTATGCTAACATTGATGCATAAACTTTTCTAAACAGATTCTACGCAGCTTCTAAAGCTGAAAACATAAAGAGACTCCCTTTCTCACAAAACGAGAAAGGGAGTTTTTATTTTCTCCTAATTATCACCTATAATCGCTTATTATCGTCTATATCCCTATGAATATTGTTCTTTTTCCCACATAAACTTTTCGGAAAAAGAAATAAATGAGTATATTTGCAACTTCAAAACAATAGGAAAATGAACAAAAAGATAAGGCTCCTCGAAGTTAATGTAGCACAAGCAAAAGCTGTCTATCCTGAAGGTAAATTTATTGATAACGACCTTATTCTCTTCGAGGATATTACGCAAGTACCACTTCCTACCAATCCTTCTCGTATGAAGTCTCTCTTTCTTGCCCTCTGTACCAGCGGTCATGCACAATATACTGTTGATACAAAGATGCACGAGGTGGGTGCTGGGGACGTCATTATCATCAGCGAAGAACAGGTAGTTGCCGACTATATGCTCTCACGTGCTTGCAAGGGAATTGCCCTCATCATGTCTTATGACTTCTTTCAGAACATTGTAAGCGGAGTTCACGAACTGTCTGCTCTCTTCCTCTTTGCCCGTACGCATCCTGTTTTCCACCTTGATAACAATCAGGCAAAGGCATTAGAAAATGACATTCAGCATATCAAGGAGAAGATTATTGATACTGGTCACCGCTTCCGTCGTGAGTTAGTTATGACAATGCTAAAGGCACTTATCATCGATATGAGTGATATCATCTATCGCTTCCAACAAGTTGGAGAAGCCGGACAGACACGTGCAGAAGCTATCTTCCGCGACTTCATTCAGACAGTGGAAAAGAACTATCGTACGGAAAGGCGTGTCAGTTGGTACGCACAACAACTGTGTATCACATCTAAATATCTCTCTGAAACCGTGCGTACTGTCAGCAGACGTACACCAAGTGATTGGATTGACTCCTACGTTACACGTGAGTTACGCGTGATGCTTAGAAACAGTACGATGAGTATTAAGCAGATTGCTGATGAACTAAACTTCGCCAATCAGAGCTTTATGGGTAAATACTTCAAGGAACATGTGGGCATGAGTCCTTCGCAGTTTAGGAAAAGTTGACGAGCTATTAGGCTTATTAGCCTTATTAGGCTAATTGGCCTAATAGCCTAATCACCCCAACAACTGCTCAGCTACCTCACACAATTCATCATACCACTCCTTACCAAATCTACGCGTAAGGGGTTCCTTCAAAAACTTATAAAGGGGAAGATTCAGTTCTTCTCCTTTTTTTCTTGCATCAGCACAGATGCGCCAGTGATGGTAATTAATACCACAAGTACCATTTCCAAAGTCTTTCACTCGAACTGGATACAACGAACAAGAAATAGGTTTTACGAAGCCTGTCTTGCCATTACGGTAGGAACGTTCCAACGCGCAAAGACAACAACCATTCTCATAACAAGTGAAGACACAGTCCTTACCACCAACGATACTCGTCACCAAATCGCCTTCTTCATCGGTGTAAGCGACACCCTGTTTGTCTATGACAGCCTGCCCAGAGGCTGACAAATCTCCCCAAACAGTATCAAGGACATTCTCAATCTCCATTGTCTCGTCCAAGGTTACAGGTGCACCAGCATCTCCCTCAATGCAGCACTGACCATGACATTTATCAAGGTCGCAACAGAACTTCACATTGATTATATCTGGTGAGACAAGCACATCACCCACCATAAATATATGATCATACGTATTACCCATCTTTCTTAACGCTAAATTATTTCATTTTCAACTATGTTTTGCCGTTCGCTCAACAGCATTTTCTCACTAAAACGGAACTCCCTTTCAATTCATTTTCACGTAACTAATTTTCCTCCTGACATTATTTTAGGGTACCAATGAGCTTTGACGATTATGCTATTCTTATTAGACTCATTAGGCTAATATGCCCCATAAGCCTAATAACAAACAACTTGTCAACTCGTTTACTTGTCAACTTGACTACTTACCACTCAATAGGTTGCAGCCCACAAGAAATCAAATAGGCATTACAACGTGAGAACTGATGCTGTCCAAACCAGCCTCCACGGTTAGCAGAGAGTGGCGAAGGGTGTACACTCTCTATAACACAGTGTCGTTGCTGGTCAATAAGTGCCTTCTTACTGCGCGCAAAACCGCCCCAAAGCATAAAGACCAAATTATCTCGTCCATCGTTAAGCGCCTTGATAGCAGCATCAGTGAAGGTGCCCCACCCTAACGGCTGATGACTATTGGCAACGTGTGCACGAACGGTAAGTGTTGCATTCAACAGGAGAACTCCCTGCTCTGCCCAACGTGTTAAGTCGCCTGACTGACGGATAGGTGTACCTAAATCTGCCGCAATCTCCTTATAGATATTCTGCAATGAAGGTGGGAGCTGTACCCCATCAGGCACGGAGAAGCTTAATCCCATCGCCTGACCAGGCTCATGATAAGGGTCTTGCCCAATAATCACAACCCGCACCTTGTCAAAAGGACAAAGATTAAAGGCATTGAATAACAAGTTTCCTGGAGGATAACAAGGGAACTGTGCATACTCTTGTTTCACCTGTTCAACCAACTGCTGGAAGTAAGGTTTCTCAAACTCTCCACTCAGTTGCTGTGCCCACGATGGTTCTATCTTTACACCCATAGCTATGATTGTTATCTGTTAATACGATAAGAATAAAGCAAAGTTATAATTTATCGCATCTTATCACATACAGTTTTGTTACTACAAAAGTACGATAAAGTTCTGATAACAACAAAAAAGTCGTGCCTTTCGACACGACTTTCTTATTTTTAAAGTTAAACTATTACTTCTTCTTTGGCTGAGCCTGCTTCTTGCAGCAGCTACCAGCCTGTGCCTTCTTGCAGTCCTTCTTTGCCTTGTCGCAAGCCTTAGCAGACTTATCGCAAGCCTTCTCCTGCTTCTTGCAGCAGCTACCAGCCTTCTTGTCACAAGCCTTCTCAGCTTTCTCATCACAAGCCTTACCTGCCTTATCGCAGCACTGCTTGCCCTTCTCTACCTGCTCATTTGGAGCCTTATCACACTTCTTTGAACACTGGCTCTGTGCCTGTGCACTAAGTGAACATACGCTAAATGCTACTACAAATGATAATGCTATTTTCTTAAAATCCATAATCTTTTACTGTTTAAAAATTACACATTAATATCTTTAAAACTCGGAAAGGATATAAATCCTTATGGGCGCAAAGGTAATGAAAAAAGAAGTTTCAACTGCAAAAAAAAATCATTCTGTTTGTAAATTTTAGATTTATTAAAACCTACTTGTTTATTTAGTGAATTTATGTAAACTATAGTCTTAATCGTTCTTTTTCCTTACCAACAAACAAAAAAGAAGTTCTTCCGTTAAATGGGTAGACGCTTTTTGTATTGCTTTAAAGGAAAAACTGAAGTTACTCATTAAACAAAAACATAGCTAAGACAGTCAAGTATCTATCCTATTATCATCCTCTAACATTGAAAACCATTTTATTTAAGACTTCGAAAATCTGCAGACAAGCGTTTGAAAAATCATTACATAATTTCGGATAAAACACCTATAAAGGACGGCAAAATCACATACAAAAAGCAGGTTTGTAATCAACAGGAAATCAATTAGTTATAAAGTAGTAAAGTAAAACATGCTTAATTGCACTTCAAAAGGGCGTTAGTAAGAGGCTTAAAGGGCACCTTTTGCAAGCCAAAAGGGCGTCTTTAAGAAGCCAAAAGAGCATGTATTGGCTTTGAGTCGCATGAAAATAAATTACAAAGCTCAACTAATGAGGGGGTAATCATATCCTGTATGTGGATTTATCTCATTCTATTAACAATCTACGCATTTAACGGAAGAACACAAAAAGAGCCGTGAATGAACACGACTCTTTTATCTACAATTAAATAATTGTTTCTATTTAAGCAAATTATTTCTCCTTCTTAAAGAACGCTTTAACCTTTGCCTTGTCCTTGTTATAAGTGTTCTTGATTTTCTGTTCGTCCTTAGCAAGACCTTGCTTAACCTTCTTTACGCCAGCCTTAACCTTTGCCTTGTCCTTACGATATGCATTTCTTACTTTCTGCTTATCCTTAGCAACACCCTGCTTTACCTTTGCCTCATCCTTACGCTAAGTATTCTTTACTTTCTGCTCACATTTCGACAGCCCGTTCTCAGC
>ERZ1699246.85-NODE-85-length-14257-cov-2.440764_pt1 | contig 14257 bp, 6 predicted proteins | sample MGYA00581528_ERZ1699246 | MGnify/ENA primary metagenome ERZ1699246 (study PRJEB42319, sample SAMD00040303) | human oral metagenome | material: saliva | host: Homo sapiens | study: EMG produced TPA metagenomics assembly of PRJDB4115 data set (Metgenomic analysis of... | reverse complement strand
CGCTCCGCCCCCGCTCTTGCGGCGTCTTCCTCCGCCTCCCCCTCCGTCCCCTCCGCACGCTCCTTCGCACTCTGCTCACTGTACTCCGCAAAACGCTCACGGGTCGAGGCAGTAAAACTCATCAGACGCTCACCCAGGTTCGGGCGCTCATCCGCAAAACGAGGCAACTCACGGCTGCTGTCCGGCACCAGGGCGCGGCTCAGCAACATACCGAAAGTCACGCCGGCACCCACCGTCAACGCGGTATGCACCGCAAAGGTCAGCGGCTCAGCACCAACCTCCGTAAAACGACCAATACCCAGGGAGCCGTACGAAATCCAGCCCAGCCACAGGGCACCAAACGAGGTCAGAATACCGGTCACCACACCCAGCGCCACAGCAGAAATCAGTGCAGACAACGGGCGGAACGGAACCTTCGGGGCAACCCACTCATCCAGGTGATCCTCGCCCTCACGCAAGAACCACCAGCCAGCAATCGCACCGGCACCAAGCGGCACCAGCAGACCCACCAGACCAAACGTGCCCATCGACTCGGGCACGGCGCCCAGAATCGGAAGCATCGGCAAAGTACCGGCATCGCTACTGGTCAAACCGACCGAGGTGCCCGCGCCAGCGGAGAAACCGGCACCGGTCGACCACGCAATCGCATAAATCACCAGGTTCGGCAAGAAACCCAGCTGCAGCAGGGTCACCGCGGTATCACCCACAGCGCCCGCGTGCAGCTCCTGGTAGGTGGCAACAATCTGTGACCAGCCCGCCAAAATACCGATACCCAAAAGCACCGCACCCAGACCAATCAGCGCCACAAAAGCAACCACCGCGGCACGCACCACAGCCCAAGCGTACGAACCCGCCCACCGCGAATACTGGCTCATCTGCGAAATCTGCTCCGCAGTATCAACACCCACCATGCGCGAAAGCGAACGCGCCTCACGGTAGCCACCCCACATCAGACCAGCCACCACAATACCCAACGGCACCAGGGCAGCATTCAGCGCCTGAAGAGGCTGCGGATGCGGGCTCGCCCAACCGTACATCGCCGAACTAATCAGCGCATACGTCACCGAGCCGGACAGCACCGGAATCAAAAACTCACCCTCATACGAGGCGCGCGCCAAGCGACGGCCCGAACGGTAACAGAGCAGCAGCGGCAGAATACTCAAACCCAGCGGCACCAGCGTCATCGTGCCGGCAGAAGCACCAAAAGCAGCCGCAAGATCCAGCGGAACACCGTGAATCAGAAGCCACAGGTGCGCCGACATGGCGGCCACGGAGGAGAACTCCATGTCGCCAAAACCCTTAGTCGCCCACACGGCAGACATCGCCGCAAACACGGCAAGCGCAGAGAACAGGGCAGTAACAATTAGCTCAACAACACCCTGAAGCCACAGAGGCATGGGCATGGAATAACGCGAGATAGGTGAGGTGCTTTTCATCGTCCTTCAATCATGCCACGAATTAACGACGAAACCCGCCTCCGATTAACACTCGAAAGCGGGTTCTCACAACTATTCGCACAGGTATTCATACAGACACGCACGCGAGGGCGTGTATCCTGTGAAGTTTTACTGCTCAGTCCACGGGTTGGAAGCCTGCACACCCCAGGCGCGGTACACCTGCGCCTTAGAAGAAATCAGCTCCAAATCATAGGCGCTCGCGCTCGCCGCCATCAGACCCTCCAGGGCGGCAGTAGGCAGCGGACCGGCATCATCACGACCCACGGCATGCACACCGCGCGGCGCCTGACGGCCCGCCCACTCGAGGCTCACGCGCGCATCCACGTTAATAACGTGGTCGCCAAAGCGCTCAAGAAGTTCGGTAATCCAGCGGTCAGTTTCCGGGTAGGGGTACAGGCCCTTCAACTCGCCAATGCTCAGCACAGAAATGTACATGTGCCGGAACGAGCGGCGGCGCAGAAAAGCGACCACGGCGGGGTCTGGATCCGCCTTACGGATCTCCGCAAGAACGTCGGAGTCCAGGAGCATACCGGAGAAATTCATACCCCTAATGCTACGCTACGCGCAGACCGGCATACTCAATAGCGGGGATGCCCTCGGGGTTCGGCAGAAGAAGGAAGTTCAGGAACTCGTCGCGCTTAGAAGAAATGCGGGAGTAATCGTCAATGCTGACTGCGGTGTATCCGCCTCGCGCGGGGACAGCTGCGGCACGCAGGCTTTCCTGGTAGGAGCGGGAGGGGTTCAGAGAGATTGCTGCTTGGGTTGCAGAGCCGTTGTACATGTGACAACCTGCGCCGTGAGTGGCGCGATCCTTTCGCGTTGCTCTTGTCTGTACCAATTACCACCGGTTATTCCGGTGGTGAATACAAACCGCTTCGTCATCCGAGCCACCCGTGAACATGGGGTTGGCGTTCGACCATAGTCGGAGCTTATCAGTCGAAACTCTTGAAGCTGGGTTCAGCTTACAGCATTTTCTCAAGTTAAGTAAAGCGTTTTTTGAAAGAGATTTAGATTATTGGCGTTTTGGCTTGTGGAAGTGTTTTGAATGGCGGGAATTTTTGATACGGCGCGGAATATCCTATGTAAATACCGGTGTTTTTATGCGCTAAAAACTCCCCCACCACAAATACGAAATACATCCCAAACCACCGCTCAATAGTCACCCCGGCAGTCAGCTCGGCAATCAGCCCAGCAACCGCCAGCAAATGACCGGCGACAAGGCGCAAGCCCGCACAATACGCGATAATGAGCTGGTGAGCGCCAACAACCCTTTCCCCGAAATTCCCGTCACCGTACCGCAGATCATTCGCCAGGCCGGGCACCGCACCTACCAGCGCGGTGTCGCCTACCAGCGCAACCGCGAAGTCATCCGCTACAGCTACGACGAAGACGAGCGCACCCTCACCGGGCTCGTCAACGGAAGCACCATCATCCCCTACGAAGTGACCATTCGCTTCTTCCCCGCCGTCAGCGGCTCCGCAACCTTCACCGCCCGCTGCACCTGCCCCGTGCTCACCGACTGCAAGCACGCCGTAGCGCTCATGCTCACCGCGCTAGACCGCGCCTCCGTAGCAAAAAAGGCACTCAGTGAACACCCCGGACCGGTCGGCGTACCCGGTGCCGGAGCGAAGGGTGCGGCAGAGGCAAAGGGATCCGTTGCAAAGGGATCCGCAGATTCAAAGAGCGCGGACGTTGCAGAGGCGAAGAAAGCCGCCGACCCGCTCGCGGCGTTGCGCGCCTCCGGTGCGCTCACCACCGCGGCGAAACTGCCCGCACCCGATGCAGCGGCTACCGAGCCCGCAAACCCCCAGGGAAGCTTTGCACTCAACGAGCTAGGCGCCTCCCCGAGCCTGCAGGCAGAGGCATCCGCCACCAAAATCTCGGCATGGCGACGTGACCTCTCCTCCGTTCTTTCCGCACGTCAGGACCTTGCGGGCATCGATTCGATGCGCGTGAGCGGTGCCCTAGATTTCTCGCTGAGCGTCTCCGGTTCCTACGCGCGCGGCCGCAATATGCCCGGCGCAACCCCCAGCATTAACCTGCTCGCCCGACCGCTCATGGCGTCCAAAACCGGGCGCTGGATCAAGGGCGGACTCAGCTGGGAAACCTTCGCCTCCAGCGTGGGCGGGCCCGTCGGGCGGCACGAAATCTACCCCGAACACGAACGATTCTTCGCCGAGCTCTACTCGATTGCCCGCCCCTGGCAGAACATGTACTCCTCGCACCGCGACTGGATCTCCATCAGCGCTTCTGCCTCCACTCTGCTCTGGGACGTACTCGCCCGCGCAGAGGATATTGGCCTGCCCCTGCTCGTCAACGGTCGCGAAGTGAACTACGCCGTGCTTACCCCCGCACAGGGGCGCCTGCACGCCGCCGCCACAGAAGATGCACACGCAGAAGGCACCGGTCTGCAGCTTCAAGCAGCGCTCAGCTGGGAAGGACGCGAAGGCGAACTACTGCGCCAGCTCTGGCTGCCCGCCGCCCACTGCCATCCCATCGGCACCCCGCGCACCGGCTTCTTTGCCCTGGGCGGGCTCGCCCAGCAGGAGTACGAACAGGCGGCAAAGGCGGTGCACTGGAAGACCGCGCGCCCCGGCGCACTGGATGAAGTGGGGCGCGAGTCCTTCGTGCAAAAGGACGCGCAGGAGGCACCGGCTGAGGAAGCTGAGAATAGCGCACCGACGATTGCCCCGGCGCAGAATAACCCGGCGCAGGGTGAACGGGTGCGCTACTCCCCCGCCGTGCCCGAACTGCCCGAGGGCGTGGAGCTGGCGCTCATCCCCCTGGTTGAGCCGCTCGATGCCGCCTCCGAATCGCTCATTAGCGCCGGAACCGTGCACATTCCCGCCGCGGAACGCGCCACGTTCCAGAAGGAGTATCTGCCCGCACTCAGCCGCTCTATTCCCTCGCTGACCCCCGATCCGGCGTTGGCGCTGCCGCGCGTGAAGCCGCCGCATCTGGTGCTTGAAATCAGCTTTGACGAGCAGGTACGCCACGACGCGCAGCTGAGCTGGCATTGGGAGTACCCACTGAATCCCTTCGCTGAGGACAGCACGGGGGAGGCGAGCGCGCCGGATTCTGCGGGTGCTTCCGAGGTGCAGTCCCTACCCGTTTTCGGCTACCCCGGTGAAGAGGGTGGCGAGGTTCGCGATGAGCGTTTGGAGGCGCGCGTGCTGCGTTCGGTACGCGCCATTCTTGCCGCCCACCCGGCGCTTTCCGGGCTGGAGGAGCGCCGCATCGAAGGCTGGGAAACCCGCGAGCTGCTCAGCGCGATTCTGCCGAAGCTTCGCCGTGTTTCCGCTGTTCAGGTGCGTTTTATCGGCACTCCGCCACAGTTCGTGGAGGCAACCGACGCGCTGATTGAAATCACCGTGAGCGAGGGCAATTCTCGCGACTGGTTCGGCCTGGGCATTGCGGTAAAGGTCAATAACTGGACCGTGCCGTTTGCGCAGATTTTTGAGGCACTCGATCGCGGGGCAGACCGTATTCTGCTCGGTAACGGTACCTATTTTTCGCTGCGTCGACCCGAGTTTAAGACCCTGCGCACCCTCATCGCGGAGGCTCGCGAACTCGACGATGCGGGCGGTGAGTTGCGCATTAACCGCCACCAGGCGGGACTATTCTCTGAGCTGGAGTCGCTGGCGGCGAGCGTGCATACGACCGCGCGGTGGGACGCTCAGGTGCGTTCGCTACTGGAGCTGGTTGAGGGCCTGGAAGATGCCGAAGAGAGCGCTGAAAAGGGCACTGAACAGACCCTTGACAAGGGCACGCAGGATTCCCCCGCGCTCCAGAAGACCTCTCGCAAGAAGACTTCCCGCCAGATTATTCCGAGCTGCCCGGTACCCACCGGCCTGCAGGCGACCCTACGCCCCTACCAGGTGGAAGGTTTCCAGTGGCTGTCGTTCCTGTATGAGCAGCGTCTGGGCGGTATTCTCGCCGACGATATGGGTCTGGGTAAGACCGTGCAGGCTCTCGCCCTGCTCGCCCACGCGATTGAGGAGCATCGTGCCGCCTCCGAATGTGCCGCCGAGCGCGGTGAGAGCGTCGAGCCGTTCGCGCCCTTCCTCGTGGTTGCGCCGACCTCCGTCATCGCCAACTGGGCGGCGGAGGCGGAACGCTTCCTGCCCGAAGCGAAGGTCGTGACCATCACCGAAACCACCGCAGGTAAGACCCCGCTGGCTGAGCGGATTGCCGGGGCGCACCTGGTGCTGACCAGCTACACGCTGCTACGCATGGACGAGGACGCCTACACCGGCTACGCCCGCACGCTAGGCCGTACCGTTGACGATTCCACGGGCGAGCAGTCCGCCCCCGAAGGCTGGGGTGCGCTCCTGCTGGATGAGGCGCAATTCGTCAAAAACACCGGCACCCGCGCCTGGTCCATCGCCCGCACGATGCCCGCCCGCACCAAGATCGCGATGACCGGCACGCCCATTGAGAACAACCTCATGGAGCTGTGGGCGCTGCTGGCGATTGTGGCGGACGGCCTGTTCCCCTCAGCCCGTGCGTTCCGTGACCTGTACGCTCGCCCGGCGGAGTCCGGCGAGGACCCGGCGCACGCCGCGGCGACGGCTGCTCGTCTGCGCCGGCGCATCCGCCCGCTTATGTTGCGCCGCACCAAGGAGCTGGTGGCGGTGGAGCTTCCGGCGAAGAACGATACGCGCGTGAACCTGCCGCTGGCTCCCGGTCACCGCCGCATCTATGACACGCACCTGCAGCGTGAACGCCAGAAGGTGCTGGGTCTGCTGGAGGATATGGACAAGAACCGGTTCACGATCTTCCAGTCGCTGACTCTGCTACGCCGCCTGGCGCTTGATGCCGCGCTGATTGATCCGGAAGCCTACGCCGGGGTGTCGTCGGTCAAGCGCGACTACCTGGTTCAGCAGCTACCCGGCCTGCTCGAGAAGGGCCACCGTGTGCTGGTGTTCAGCCAGTTCACCGGCTACCTCAAGAGCATTTCGGTACGCCTGGCGGAGGAGGGCATCGGTCACCTGTACCTGGACGGTTCGACCCGCAACCGCGCCGAGGTCATCGAGGGGTTCACGAGCGGTCAGGAGCCGGTGTTCCTCATTTCGCTCAAAGCTGGTGGTTTCGGCCTGAACCTGACCGAGGCGGACCACGTGTTCATTATGGATCCGTGGTGGAACCCCGCCGCCGAGCAGCAGGCGGTGGACCGTATTCACCGCATCGGCCAGGACAAGGAGGTGCACGTCTACCGTCTGGTCGCCGAGGGCACGATTGAGGAGAAGGTCATGCAGCTCAAGGAGTCTAAGGCGGCGCTCTTCGATGCGGTGGTCGGTGAGGGCGAGTTTGCCTCCGCGGCGGTGACGGCTGAGGATGTGCGTGAGCTCTTTGCGCCGGCTGTCGAGCGGTAGCCGCCCTCCAGCCTGAGCGGTAGCCCTCGAGTCTGAGGAGGTGTCTGGCGCCCGTCATTTTTGTCATTTGGTTACGCCTCAGGCTAGATTCACGCCCGATTCTGGCCCGGCTCTTCTCAACGGGGGCTCTGAGGCGTAGCCTTGAAGGACTGCTTACGGAGGCGCCGCCTCCCCATAGATTCCAAAGGAGCATCATGAGCTACAACGTACCCAACGTAAAGTTCAACGACGGTCGATCCATTCCGCAGCTGGGCTACGGCGTGTGGCAGGTTGAGGACGAGGTCGCCGAGAAGGTCGTGGGCACCGCCCTGGAGACCGGCTACCGCCACATCGACACCGCCGCTATTTACGGTAACGAGGCGGGCGTGGGCCGTGCTATCGCTAACTCCGACGTGGCTCGCGAGGACATCTTCCTCACCACTAAGCTGTGGAACTCCGACCAGGGCTACGAGAGCGCTTTTGAGGCGTTCGAGGCGTCCCTGGAGAAGCTGGGCACCGATTACGTTGACCTGTACCTGATTCACTGGGCTAAGCCGCAGCAGGGCCTGTACCTGGATTCTTGGCGTGCGCTGATTGAGCTGCAGAAGCAGGGTAAGGTCCGTTCGATTGGTGTTTCGAACTTCCCCGAGGAGCAGCTGCGCGAGATTATCGAGGAGACCGGCGTGGTTCCGGCCATCCACCAGATTGAGCTGCACCCCTACTTCTCGCAGGAGGCGCTGCGCGCCGTTCACGCCGAGTACGGTATCGCAACCCAGGCGTGGAGCCCGCTGGGCAACGGTAGCGATCTGCTGCAGAACCCCGTGCTGGCTGAGATCGCGGAGCGCCACGGCGCAACCCCCGCGCAGGTCGTGCTGGCGTGGCACCTGGCTAAGGGCACCGTGGCTATCCCGAAGTCTGTGACCCCCTCCCGCATTGAGGAGAACCTGGCGTCGGTGAACGTGAAGCTGACCGCTGAGGACATCGCGGCTGTGGATGCGCTTTCTACCCCCGAGGGTCGTATTGGCGCTGACCCGGCGAATATCGACTTCTAAGGTATAGCTCGGGCGTAGAGCTCGAATCGAACCTACATAAAGCCCCGACAGGCAAAGATAGTGCTTGTCGGGGCTTTATTGTGTTCTCGAGCTTGAGTTTTAGCGAACGCTCATTCTTGGATTGCTCAACAGGTCAGCGACCGCTCCCGTTCTCCCCCACTAGTTCTCGTCCTCTACCAGCAGGGAGAGGGAGATGCGGCGGCGCACCGGGTCGACCTCCACCACGCGAACCTGCACGATGTCGCCGCTACGCACAATATCGTGCGGGTTCGCCACGTAGCCGCGGCTCATCTGCGAGATGTGTACGAGGCCGTCCTGGTGCACGCCAATATCCACGAACGCACCGAATGCCGCCACGTTCGAGACGGTGCCCTCGAGTACCATGCCGGGGCGTACGTCCTCGAAATGCGAGACGGACTCGGAGAAGCGGGCGGTGCGGAAGCTACCGCGCGGGTCCAGGCCGGGGCGGCGCAGCTCGGCGAAGATGTCCTCGACCGTATACACGCCGGCGGTGCCTTCGTCCGCGCTCGCCTGAGTATCGCTGTCCTGCACGTAGTCGGCGGGATTCAGCCCGGTGAGCGGGTCGCTACCGTCCGAGGTACCCAGGGCGCCGGCAACCCAGTGAGCGCCGTTGCGTGCCTGCGCGTCGGCAATAATGCGGCGCGCGAGCGGGTAGGCTTCCGGGTGCACGGCGGAGGCGTCCAGCGGCTCTTCACCGCCGCGGATGCGAATAAATCCTGCCGCCTGGCGGAAGGTTTTCGCCCCCAGTCGCGGCACGTTCAGCAGCTGCCGACGGTTCGCGAAGGCGCCGTGTTCGGTGCGGTAGGCGACGATGCGTTCGGCGGTTGCGGTACCCACGCCCGCCACGTGTGCAAGCAGCTGCACGGAGGCGCTGTTGAGGTTCACGCCCACGGCGTTCACGCAGTCTTCGACGGTGTCGTTGAGGGCGCGGCGCAGGGCTGCGGGCGGCACGTCGTGCTGATACTGGCCCACGCCGATGGACTGCGGGTCGATTTTGACGAGCTCGGCGAGCGGGTCCTGCAGGCGGCGGGCAATGGAGACGGCGCCGCGTACGGTCACGTCGTAGTCGGGCAGCTCGGCGGCGGCGAGGACGGAGGCGGAGTAGACGGAGGCACCCGCCTCCGAAACGGTCACCTTCTGGGGCGCCTCTACACCCTCCTCGCGCAGGGCGCGAATCAGTTCGCTGGCGAGTTTGTCGGTTTCGCGGCTGGCGGTGCCGTTGCCGATGGCGATGAGTTCCACGCCGTGCTCGCGGCAGGCGGCGGCGAGCTCGCGCAGTGCTTCTGCCCACTGGTTGCGCGGGGCGTGCGGGTAGACGGTGCCCACGCGCAGCGGCTCACCGGTGCCGTCGACTACGGCGTATTTCACGCCGTGGCGCAGGCCCGGGTCCAGGCCGAGGGTGGTCTTGTGTCCGGCGGGTGCGGCGAGCAGAATATCGCGCAGGTTGGAGGCGAACACCTCGGTCGCGTGCTGTGCGGCGGCGTCGAGTAGCTGGTGGCGGATGCGTTCGGCAAGGCGCGGGCGCAGGTGGCTGCGCCATGCGGTGCGCACAGTGGCGGCGAGCCAGCCGAGCACGCGGTCTTCGTCGTCGACGGTGTTGAGCACCTGCACGGGGATGCGTAGCGCGGCGGCGACTTCACGCTCGTATGCAGAACGGACGTTCTCGTAATTTTCGGCGGCGGCCTCAGCTTCGGCGCGGGCGGCACCACGCAGGCGGCTGAGCGCCACGGGGGCGGGTGCCACATCCACTTTGAGGCGCACCACGCCGGCGTCCTTGGCGCGGTGCAGCGCCAGCACACGGTGCGGCGGAATGGAACGAATACGGTCCGAGAAGGCGAAATAGTCGGAGAACTTCGCACCGATGCTTTCCTGACCGGTAATCACGCGGGACTCAATCACGCCGCCTTCACGCTGGCGCTTGAGGAGCTTTTCGCTCAGTACCGGGTCGGTGAGGGCGCGGTCAACCAGGATGGCGCGGGCACCATCAAGGGCTTCTTCGGCGTTGTGAATCTGCAGGGCTTCGTCCGCCTCTGCAACCTCAATGCTCTCGTCCTCGTCGTCTTCGGTGCCGTCGGTAATGTACGCGGCGGCGATGGCGTGTGCCTCGGCGAGGGGCACCTCCAGCAGGTCTTCGACGAGGGAATCAAGCCCGGCGGCACGCGCCATCTGGGCGCGGGTCACGCGCTCGCTGCGGTACGGGGCGTAGATGGCGTTCACGTCTGCGATAGTGGCGGCGTTCATGAGCGAGGAACGCAGCTGCAGCAGGGTGAGCGGGTCAATGAGACCTTCGTCGGCGCGTTCGGTGAGCGCTTCGAGCACGCGGTTGCGGCGCTCTTCGAGGGCGCGGAGCTGGCCCAGGCGCGACTGGATGGTGCGCAGCTGGGTGTCGGTGAGTGCGCCCGTTGCTTCTTTGCGGTAGCGGGCGATGAAGGGTACGGAGTTGTCGGCGTCGAGTAACGCCACGGCTGCGCGGATGCGGTGCGGCGCAATGCCGGTTTCTACGGCGAGCACGTTGATGAGGTGCTCGGCGGGCTGCTCAGTCTTGCCGCCTGTTTCGTGTTTTTCGCGGTGTGCGGCGCTGCTGGGTTCGTTGCCGGCGGTGCTGCTGGGCGCGGGGTGTGCAGCTCGATCCGCACGCGGGCGGATGCTGCTCGGGAGGGGGTGTTCGCTCATCCTTCCAGTTTCGCATATTTCGCCGCGGCTCATGGGTTGGCCGGTAATGCTGAGAAAAGAGTCAGCGCGGGGCGTATTTTGCTCGCCTGTGCGGGTGCGGGTAAGCGTATTTTTCTATCGCATCTTCTAGTGCAGATTACGAGTCTTTACGCACATTTTGCCCTGTGGGTGCGCTAAATATTGTCATCTTTCCGTAAGAAACCGTGTTAGGGGTTCACGTATTTGAATAGTGCTTAGTTTCAGCGATAAATTTAGATAAAAGAGCATATTTTTTGAAAAAATATCGCTTATTCATGCAGATAAGGGGTGGCCTCACACCACGCAAACGCCCTTGTCTGCGTGCACACATTCAGGGTTTCGGCGGCACGGTACGACATGGTGCCGCCACATCCCGCAGATGAAAGAGGGACCCATGCGCGAACAAGCCGCGCTATCAAACGCGCCGGAGGGCTACTTAGATTTTCACGACGAGTACGCGGAACTCATCGCCGAACTCGCCGCGCTGGGGTTCACCCCTACCCAGGTTCTCCGCCGCCTCAACTTTCTGTACCCGCACATCAACAAGAAGTACCTGAACTATGCGCTGAGCTCCGGCATCTGGCAGTTTGGCCCGGTCACGGCAGACGCCCCGAGCTACACGGTGCTCGCATGCGGCCTCTGGTACGTTTTCGCGGAAGCCTACGATCTGCCTCCGGAGCCCGAGTACGCGGCGCTGATTCTTGATTGCGATATTATTCACGACCTGCCGTCCGCGCTGGAGGCACGCCACTTCAACAATGAAGACATTGCGCACGTTCTGGCGAAGATTGGCGCAACGCTCAAGTACCTTGCCGCACACCCCTACTCCCAGCTGGAAGAAGAAGCCTACGCGCAGACCCTCGAGGACATCCGACTGCGCGGCTTGGAAGAAATCGGCACCGAGGGCGGTAGCCTGTACACCCTGCTCGCCTCCAGTATGGAGGGCGAATCGGCGTGGCCTGCCCCCGCACAGACGGTCAACGATTACCTCGGCGACGGCGACTGGTCCCTGGGTATGCTCCGCACCGGCATCTACCCTGCGGAGGCGCTCGAGAACGAGTGGTATATCGACGCCGCGGCGGTACCCGAGGATTTTGCACCGAAGACTCTGAGCCTGTTTTTGAGCTATTGTGCCCGCTACGACCGCGAGCCGACAGCGCTGAACTACGGCTACTGGTCTACCATTCCCACGCTCATTGAGCAGGTGCCGCCGCTGGGTGCGGTACGCGCCAAGTTCGGTTCCTGGCAGACGACTCTGCATCGCGGGCGCACGCAGATTGCCCGCGAGCTGCGCCTGTGGACGAAGAACGAAGCAAACGCAGCTGCCGCTGAGTCGAACGAGACCGAGGCGAGCGCGGCTGAGGAGCTTGAGCTCCTCGATGCTGAGCTGACTAACACTGAGCTCCTCGACGCTGAGCTGACTAACGCTGAGCTCCCCGAAACAGAACTAGCAGAGCCGGATACCCCGGACGGCGGCTCCCCTGCGGGCGCTCCCGCAGAACCGGCGGAACCGGCAGAGCCCGCGCGTCTGAGCGCCCGCGAACTCACCGAGCAGGGCATCGGCGTGGTGCAGACCGCCCACACCGACCTGGCGGCCTACCACCGCACCCAGTGGGAGCAGACGGTGGAAGTCTTCGGCGAACGCCTCGCGCAGCTTGCCTGGAACCGCCGCCTGAGCACCTACTACTTCTTCGACGGAGCCTGCCTGGAAGATGCCGACCCGACCCCCGTGGTGACGGTTTTCCGTTCCCCCACCGGTTTCCTCTGCGAGCTTGAACCCACCGTCGAGGCGCTGCCCGCCTTCGACCCGGAGTTCCTGCAGGAGCACGGCTGGAGGCACCCGGTACCGGTGCATGCGCTGTGGAATCTGCACGCGCTCGACCCGCTGGAGGCAGCTGCCGCCGTCATTGAGGCGATGCGTTCCGGTTGCGGTTGTAAACGCTGGGATTTCTACCGCACCGATGACGACAACGACCCGCTTGCCGAAGAGGCTGAGGTGGCGCCCCTCTAAGCGCACTCCCCCGAGCCTCTCGGATTCATCCCTGGAGACAGCGAAAGCCCGCGTCCCCCGCTCCCTGAGAGGAGCAGGTGACGCGGGCTTTACGCATGCGCTGATAGCCGGTACCGAGATCCGGCGTGGCTTAGCGTATGTGCTTAGCGTGGGTGTTTAGCGTGCCGAGAAAATCTCGGACGCCTCCACAATCGCAATCTGCGCGGTGCGGGTCGAGATTGCTTCGTGGCGGCGAGCATCAGCGCGGCGCTTGAAGACCCAGCCGATACCCAGAATCACGAACCAGACGGGCATCGCGAGCAGACCCATGAGAGTTTCCTCGTTCATGGTCAGCACACCAATGGTGAAAGCGAAGAACGCCAGCGACAGCCACGCGGAGAAACGGCCGCCGGGCAGACGGAACTTCGACTTCTTGTGGCGCGAGGGGAACTTCTTGCGGTACATCAGGTAGCTGACCATAATCATGGCCCACGCAAAAATCACGAGCACCGCAGCCACGGTGGTGACCAGGTTGAACGCACGAGAGATTGAGTCACCCGCGTAGAGCAGCACAATCGAGGACAGCAGCATCACGGCGGAAAGGAACAGCGCGTTACGCGGCACGCCGTTCTTGGAAATCTTGCCCAGGAACTGCGGTGCGCTGCGCTCGCGCGCCAGGCCGAATGCCATGCGCGAGGTGGAGAAGATACCGGAGTTCGCCGAGGAGGTTGCGCTGGTAATCACCACAAAGTTGATGATGTGCGCGGCGATGCCCAGGCCCGCCAGGGTGAACATGGCGACGAAGGGGCTCTTATCGGGGCTGACCAGTCGCCAGGGGGTGACCATCAGGATGACGGCGAGCGCGCCCACGTAGAAGACCATAATACGTACCGGTACGGCGTTAATTGCCTTGGGCAGGGTCTTTTCGGGGTCCTGGGTTTCTGCGGCGGTGGTACCGACGAGCTCGGAGCCCATGAACGCGAAGACGGCAATCTGGAATGCACCGAGGAAGCCAATCAGGTGGTTGGGGAACATTCCGCCGTCGTTCCAGAGGTTTGCGACGGATGCCTGCGCACCACTGGGCGAGGTGAAGCCGACGGCGATCATGCCGCCGCCAACGATAATCAGGGCGACAATGGCGACGATCTTAATCATGGAGAACCAGAATTCGATTTCGCCGAAGTTCTTCACGGAGACCAGGTTCAGGGTCAGCAGAACAGCGATGACGGCGAGCGCCGGGATGAGGACCCTAGGGGTCAGCAGGTGGAGGCCGAGGAAGGAGCGTCCGGAGGCGTGCCGGGCGTTGCGCGACGGTGCCGGCTCCTCGGCCGCGTGACGGCCGGGACGCACCGCGGCCGGTTGCGGCAGCTCACGGGTCCGTGGGCCGCGGCGGCCGGTGGACTCCCAGCTGAGCGCCTCACGGGGGTCCCATGCGTCCGTGGGCAGGTTCACGACTGCCCGGTCCAGGGCCCGGGCCACCTCGCGCGCCGAGTGCGGGCGGTCGGCGGGCTTCTTGGCGAGCAGCTTGAGGACGATCGCCTGGACCTGCGGCGGGACGGCGTCGGGAAGGGCGGGCACCTCCTCGTTGACGTGGGCGAAGGCGATGTCCACCTGGGTCGTGCCCGTGAAGGGCCGGTGGCCGACGAGGGCCTCGTAGGCGATGATCCCCAGCGCGTACCGGTCCCCGGCGGC
>ERZ1699246.79-NODE-79-length-14733-cov-2.425852_pt1 | contig 14733 bp, 14 predicted proteins | sample MGYA00581528_ERZ1699246 | MGnify/ENA primary metagenome ERZ1699246 (study PRJEB42319, sample SAMD00040303) | human oral metagenome | material: saliva | host: Homo sapiens | study: EMG produced TPA metagenomics assembly of PRJDB4115 data set (Metgenomic analysis of... | reverse complement strand
CCTGCCGGGCTTCTCGTGGTGATGTGCCAGCAAATCCTGCCAGGCCCTGCCGCCTAGGCCTCGCTCCTGGGATAATGGCGGAGTCCCTTGTCGCCTCGTGAAAGAATCGCCATGGCCCCCGCTTCCACTGTCGTTACGTCCAAGTCGGCGCGCCTCATCCTTGGCCTGCTGCGCCTCGCGGTCGGCTTCGTGTTCCTGTGGTCCTTCCTGGACAAGACTTTCGGCCTGCACTATTCCACGGGTCCGTCGCGCGCGTGGATCAACGGCGGAACGCCCGCGCAGAGCTACCTGACGGGAGCCACCACCGGCAAACCCCTGGCTTCCTTCTTCGAGTCCCTCGCCACGCCTGCGACCGACTGGGTGTTCATGCTGGGCCTGCTTGGCATCGGGGTGGCGCTCATTCTCGGCATTGGGACGCGCCTGGCGGCGCTCGCGGGCGTCGTCATGCTGGGCTTCATGTATGCGGCCGTCGCGCCGTGGGTGTGGGGTTCCCTCAACCCGGTCGTCAACGAGCACCTGGTGTACGCGCTCGTCCTCATCCTCATCCCCCTGACCAACGCGGGCGACACAATCGGCCTGGGCACGTGGTGGAAGGGCTTGGACCTGGTGAAGAAACTGCCCTTCTTGGTCTGAGTAGGTCCGCTTTATCGACGAGGCCGTGGCCGGGTTTTCCGGTCACGGCCTCGCTATGTGAGTCAGCCCGTGTCGGCGGGGAGAGCGCGGCGCGATGGGACGTTGGTCCTCGAAAAGTCATTGCGAATCAGCGTCGTGACCAGGGGAACTACGCCTCCCGCGTGCCTCATTTCTGACACACGAGTGACACTAGATATTGTGGTTACCGTTCGGTTCAAACACTAGATCTAGCGATTCGTGATCACGTGCCCCTAGATCTAGGGGAGGCTCACGCCGAGCGGAGGAAACCATCACCACCCACAGTGCCACGGCCTCGCCCCACGAGGGTGGAGTGTTCACGACGTGTTGATCACGCGTCCGAACAAGTAGTACTGGCTAACCGCCCACCGAAGCGACGGCAGGACCAAACCAGAGGCGCCCGCCTACGCACAACCGCACAGCCACACAACCCCACACATCGCCGCACCCAAACTCCCGCAGCACAGCAAAGTGCTCGCAGCGCACCCCAGGCACACACGGGAACGAAGAAAGGATCAGGACAATGACGACAGCACCCCGCTACGACGTCGACGCTATTGCAACCGTGGAGGAATACCTCGACCGCTCCGATTGGCGAGTCAACGCCAACGCAAACCAGGGGTATTCGCTGGGCGGCCTGATCCTGAATTCGGCGGGCAAGATCGTCGCCAACTACTGGCTTGAGCACGTCTACACGCCTGAGATCGGCGCGCCGCACCGCGAGGGCGACTACCACATCCACGACCTCGACATGTTCGCCGGATACTGCGCCGGCTGGTCCCTCAAGCGCCTCATCCAGGAGGGCTTCAACGGAGTGGGCGGCGCAATTGCCTCGGCCCCGCCGCGCCACTTCTCCTCGGCCTGCGGGCAGATCGTCAACTTCCTCGGAACCCTCCAGAATGAGTGGGCGGGTGCCCAGGCGTTCTCCTCCTTCGACACCTACATGGCACCCTTCGTGCGCCTGGACGACATGGAGTACGACGAGATCGTGCAGTGCATGCAGGAGCTCATCTACAACCTGAACGTGCCCTCGCGCTGGGGCAGCCAGTGCCCCTTCACGAACCTGACCTTCGACTGGACATGCCCGGACGACCTGGCCGACGAGTATCCCCTCATCGGCGACGAGGTCGTCGACTTCACCTACGGCGAACTGCAGCGGGAAATGAACCTCATCAACCGCGCGTTCATCGAGGTCATGACGGGCGGCGACGCGGACGGCCGCGTCTTCACGTTCCCGATCCCGACCTACAACATCACGCCCGACTTCGACTGGGAGGGCGAAAACGTCGACGCCCTCTTCGACATGACCGCGAAGTACGGCCTGCCCTACTTCCAGAACTTCATCAACTCCGACCTGGACCCGCACATGATCCGCTCGATGTGCTGCCGCCTCCAGCTCGACCTGCGTGAGCTCCTCAAGCGCGGCAACGGCCTCTTCGGATCGGCGGAGCTGACCGGCTCGATCGGCGTGGTCACGCTCAACATGGCGCGCCTCGGCTACCTGTACAAGGGGGACGAGGAGGGCCTCGTCGCGCGCATGGACGAGCTCATCGACCTGGCCTCGAAGTCCCTCGAAATCAAGCGCGAGACCATCCAGTACCACATGGACCACGGCCTCTTCCCCTACTCGCAGCGATACCTGGGCACGCTCGACAACCACTTCTCGACGATCGGCGTCAACGGTATGAACGAGATGGTGCGCAACTTCAGTGACGACGCCTACGACCTGACGGACCCGCGCGGCTTCGACATGTGCGTGCGCATCCTGGATCGCGTGCGCGAGCGCATGGTCCAGCTCCAGGAGGCCACCGGCCACATGTACAACCTGGAGGCCACCCCCGCGGAGGGCACGACCTACCGCTTCGCGAAGGAGGATCGCAAGCGCTTCGCCGACATCATCCAGGCGGGCACGCCGGACGAGCCCTACTACACGAACTCCTCGCAGCTTCCCGTGGGCTACACGGACGACCCGTTCCAGGCCCTCGAGGATCAGGAGGTCCTGCAGGGCAAGTACACGGGCGGCACGGTCCTGCACCTGTACATGGGTGAGCGCGTCTCCTCGGGCGAGGCCTGCAAGGAGATGGTGCGCCGCTCGCTGACGGCCTTCAAGGTCCCCTACATCACGATCACGCCGACCTTCTCGATCTGCCCGGTCCACGGCTACCTGGCCGGCGAGCACTTCACCTGCGACAAGTGCGCGGCCGCCCACCCCCACGCGGAGCCGCAGGCCTGCGAGGTGTGGACGCGCGTCATGGGCTACTTCCGCCCGGTCCAGTCCTTCAACATCGGCAAGAAGGGCGAGTACCACGAGCGTCAGATGTTCTCCGAGAGCGCCGCGGATGCGCACGGCGAGCTCGTCAGCGCCTTCCCTCCCGCGGGGAGCCGCTGACGTGGGCACCCGTCCCCACGACGACGAGGCCGGGGCGACCCGGGAGGGCACGCTGAGCCTGAGCGTCCCCGGCCTCGTCAGGGGGCGGGATGCGCGCGAGTGGACGCCGGACGACCTGCAGATCGCGGGCCTCGTGCCGATGTCGACCGTGGACTGGCCGGGGAAGTTCGCGGCGTCCCTGTTCTTGCAGGGGTGCCCGTGGGCGTGCCCCTACTGCCATAACACCGCGATCATCGACCCGCGCATCCCGGGTGTGGTCGCGTGGAGCGCGCTCGAGGACCTGCTGGCGCGCAGGCGTGGCCTCCTCGACGGGGTCGTGTTTTCCGGCGGCGAGGCGACCCGCCAGATCGCCCTCGGCGCGGCGATGGCTCGCGTGCGCGAGCTCGGCTTCGGCGTTGGCCTGCACACCGCGGGTCCCTACCCGCGTCGCCTGGCGGACTTGCTGGGCGCCGGCCTCGTCGACTGGGTGGGCATCGACGTGAAGGCCACGCGCGATAACTACGAGGCCGTGGCCGGTCGACCGGGTGCCGGGGCGCGCGCACGGGAATCCCTGGGCGTCGTCCTGGACCATCCCGAGGTCGACCACGAGGTGCGCCTGACCGTTTATCCAGACGGTCCGGGCGACGGTTTGGCCGTTGCTCGCGCGGCTCGACGGATGGGCGTCAAGTCCTTTGCGCTCCAGCAGGCACGAGAATTCGGTACCCCGGAAGGTTTTGAGGCCTCGCGCGGCGGATGGGACGATCAGGTGTGCGCGCTCGCGGCCGATATCGAGGAGCTTAATTTTGACACCTTCGTCTTCCGACATAACTTGTAGGGGTTTTGTCAAGTGACAGAGCCGTATCGTGGTCAGGAAACCGGACAAGGTTTCACTTGTGGCGCGTGAGCGCGGTATTGTGGAATAACCGCGTGACCGATGAAGTCTGGAGCACCGATGGCAGAAGAGCTGCATTTCGATAATCCTGCGGCGGCAGCCCAGGACCCGTCGACCGACGCCGAGGCGCTGCGCCAACTGGCGTACCGCTACCCCGAGCTGCGTCCGGTCGTGGCCGCGCATCCCCGTGCTTATCGTGGGCTGCTGGACTGGCTGCACCAGTTCAACGATCCGGCGATTAACGCCGCCCTTGAGGCGCGCGATGACTACGACGGCTACATCGACTCCAACGGCTACCTCGTCATGCACGGCGACGTGTCCGGCGCCGTTGCGGGTTCGTCGATCCGCACCTCCGAGTCCGGCATGTACGTGCTGGGTCAGGGCGGCGTGAATTCGTACTCCCAGGTCGAGCGCACGACCCCCTACACCGCTGTCGCGGGCGCGAACAAGCCGGTCCCGAAGGTGGGAGCGCGCGAGCAGGTCGTTGCCCAGGTGCAGCGCCAGTCGATCATGGGCAACACGGCCGCGCAGGATCCCGATGCGACGGCCGTGTACCCGTCCCCCGTGGTCTCCTCCTCGTACCCCACCGCTGGGGGATCGCCTGCCTCGGCCTCGGCGAGCACCCAGACCACCCAGCAGATCCCGCAGCCCGTGCCCACCGCCACCCCGGCCGCCCAGCCGGCGGCCAGCAAGGCTCCGAGCGAGCGCCGCCCGCTGTCGATCATGGCGATCGTGCTCGTCAGCCTGGGCGTCATCGCGGCGATCCTCCTGGGCATCGTCATCTTCGTGTTCACGCGCGGATACGAGGGCCCCGCGGGCGGTTCGAACCCGACGTCCTCGGCGTCCTCCTCGGCGAGCCCCCAGCCGTCGGCCAGCGCCACCACCAGCGAGCCGGTCAAGTACCCGGCTCCCGCGGGCGCAGTGAAGGTCGATAGCTTCACCATGCCCTCGCGCAACATCACCTGCTCCTTCTCGGACACCGGCGTCAGCTGCGGCATCGCCGAAAGCAACTGGGCCGAGGAAGGCTACGCCTCCTGCACCGGCGGCAAGGTCGGCGTCCTGAAGGCCACGAAGGACGAGTCCACCCAGTCGTGCGAGAGCTCTATGCCCTCGGGTGGGGACACCATCGCGCACGGCGTGGCCGCCACGAAGGGCGACTACGCGTGTCGTTCCACGGCGGACGGCGTGACCTGCTGGAACACCAAGTCCGGCAAGTCCTTCGCTCTGGCCCGCGCCGGCTGGATGACCGGCTCGACCGGCGAGATTTTCCCCTCCGACTTCGAGTGGAACCAGTAACGCGACGCGATTGTGAGCGGACCCCGAGGATGTCCTCGGGGTCCGCTTCTTTGGTGGGTGCTCGAGGCCCGGGCGGGGCCACGCTCGCAGCGTACCGGCACGCTCACGGCCCCGGGCGGGGATTCACCGTGCAGCGGCGCCCGGCCCCGGCCTCGTCCCCGGGGACGTTACTGCGGCTTCTCGATGGGACCCAGGATCAGGTTCGCCCACGCGGCGTGCAGGGACTCCTGGTCGGAGGGCTGGAACAGGCCGGCGAGGGCATCGCGGTACAGGCGCGAGAGCTCGTGCGTGTTGTAGTAGGCGCTGCCGCCGCACGCGCGCATGGCCTGCTCGACGGCGCGCAGCGTGGCCTCGGCGGCCGCGTTCTTCGCGGCGGACAGCTGCGGCATCCAGGAGCGGCCGCGGTCCACGCCCGCGTCAATGTCGCGAGCCAGTTCCCGGATCTGGGGGCCGACCGCGTTCATGATGAGGGCTGCCTCGGCGATGCGCCAGCGGATGTCGGGGTCGTTGGAGTAGGTCGTCTGGTTCTTCACGGAGCGGCGGCGCGCCACGTGCTCGGCGGCCACCTCGACGGCGCGCTCGCCCACGCCCTGGTAGGTGGCGGCCAGCAGGATCTCGAAGTGGGAGAAGATGCCGAAGATGACCGGGTCGGCGCTCGGGCCCGGGTCCGTGATCGTCAGGATACGATCGGCGGGCACGGTGACGCCCTGAAGGAGCGTCGTCATGGACTGGGTGGCGCGCATGCCCAGCGTGTCCCAGTCGTCCTTGATCGAGTAGCCCTCGTCGTCGCGGTGGACGATGCCGAACACAGACTTGGGGCCCTCCTCGGTCTCCGCGCGGCCGAAGATCAGCAGGCGCGTCCACACGGGGGACAGGGAGGTGAAGATCTTGGTGCCCTCGAAGGAGTATCCGCCGTCTGCCGTCGCGGTCGCGCGCGTCGTCGAGCCGAAGAGCACGAGGTCGTTGCCGGGTTCGGAGATCCCGAAACCGAAGACCTCGCCGGCGGCCGCGTCACGCAGGATCTGCTCGCCGCGCGCGTTGCCTGCCGCGACCAGGTAGCGTCCCAGGCCGACGATAATCTGGTGCATGTTGATGCCCAGCGCGGTGCCGGGGGCTGCCTTGGCGAGCGTCGTCTGCTCGGCGGCGATCTCGGTCAGGCTCAGGCCGGCACCCCCGAACTCGGTGGGGACGAAGGCCGCGAGGTAGCCGGCGTCTCGCAGGTCGGCGAGATCGCGCTCGGGGTAGGGGTTGGTCGCGTCCGCCGCGGCGGCGCGCGCGTGGATGCGGGCAAGGAGGTCGGTGTCCAGGAAGCTCATCGCGGTCCTTTTGTCGGGTTGGTTTGGGGACGAGGCCGGGGCCTGATCTTAGGGTGCCCTTACTGTATCGCGGGGTGGGGTGTGGCGAGATGTAACGCTCCTGACGGGGCGTTGTCTGGCCTCGGGGTGCTCCTATTCGATAGTGTTGAGACCGTGAGTACACCGAATGAGCCCAGCCCTGCCCTCACGCCGCGTCAGCGGTTCCTGCGCGAGCGCCAGCAGCGCCAGAACCTGACTTTCGCGATCGTGGGTGTCGCGCTGATCGCTATTGCGTCAGCAGCGGCCCTCGTGTTCTCGGGAATCGTGTCGGTTCCCTTCGGTAACGACTTCTCTGTGAAGGTCAAGTACGCCGAGGTGGGCGACATCCCGTGCCCGACGGCGGACTCGAAGCCCGTGTCCCCTTCGCAGGTGTCGGTCACTGTCATCAACACGACCCAGCATCAGGGCCTGGCCTCCAAGGCCACGGACATGCTCACGACCGCCGGATTCCAGACGGAAGAACCCAAGAACGACGACATCGAGTACACGGGCAGGGTGCGCATCACCGCAGGCCCGAACGGTGTCGACAACGCCTACTCCGTGGCGCGCTTCTTCCCGGGCGCTCACGTGCGCCTGACTGATTCGCAGGACGCCGCCGTCACGGTTGAACTCGGTACCTTCTACGACGACGCGATGAGCGCCGAGGACGTCCAGCGCGTCCTGAAGTCCACCGACCCCATCGCACAGCCCGCGAAGTGCCGCCCGATGTCGGGCTCCTGAGACCGGAGGAATAAGCAACGCGGAAGGCCGCCCCTCGGGGCGGCCTTCCTGCTTGTCAGGGCGGTGGGCGGCGTGCGTCCCGCCCCTCCTCAGTGCTGGGAGAGGGGACCTGCTGTGCCCCGGCCTCGTATATTGTCGAGCAGCGCGTGCCCGTTTGACCCGTACCACACGGGGATGCGCTCGGGGACGGTCCACAGGGCGTCGGGCACCATGGCCTCGAAGCTGCCGTGCGCCATGAACTGCTCGATTTCGGACAGGGAACGGATCGCGATGCCGGCGACGCACTGGGGGTGCTCGCGGGCGAACTCCGCGTAAATCTCGGGGTCGTGCTGGCCGTCGTCGCCCACGAGGAGCCAGCGCACGTGTGGGAACATGCGGGCCAGGCGGCGCAGCTCGCGGCGCTTGTGTTCGGGCCCCGAGCGGAACCAGCCCGTATTCGAGGGGCCGAAGTCCGTCATGAGGAATCCACCCGCCGGGTAGCCGGAGCGCTCCAGGAACGAACGCAGCGTGGGCACTACGTTCCACGCGCCGGTCGACAGGTACATGATGGGGGAGTGGGTGCCTTCCGGCACCCCTTCCGATGTTGCTGAGGAGGTCGTGAGGGTCGTCAGCAGGTCGGCCATGCCGGGGACGGCCTCGCGGGAGGAGACGCGGTCCAGGAAGGCGTGCCTGGCGGCCGTGACCAGGCGCGGGAGCATCGACACCATGACGGTGTCGTCGATGTCGGAGACGACGCCGAAGTGTTCGTCGTCGGAGATGATGCGCACGCGCACGCGGGCCGGGCGCCCGGCGCGGATGCGGCCCTTGCGGGGGCGCTCGTACATCGCCGAGGGCGGGGCCGGCAGGGGGGTCGCGGTGCGCAGCGTGGTAGCGAGTTTGGAGGCCGTGTCTTCGGAGAGGCCGAGGGCGCGCACGTCGCCCGCGTGCAGCACCTGGATGGTGGCGTTGTGCCAGCCGGGTTCGAGGCCGTGGCCGAGCACCGTCATATCGACGAAGCCGCCGCGGTCCGCGAAGGCGAGCCTGCGGGCGGTGCCCACCGTCACGAGGACGGGCTGGCGGGGGACCTGCGCGTTGAAGAACTGGCGCCACCCGCGGCGGTTTTGCAGCCACGTGCGCGACTCGTCACCGCGGGCCATGAGGACGCGGCCGAGGATGCGGGCGCTGCGCTGGGAGCCGATGCCGCCAAAGCCGACGACTCCCGGGTAGAACCAGCCTTTCGACATGGCCGCGACCAGCAGGGTCGACGCGAATTCACCCGCGCCGGCGGTCAGTGCCAGGGCGAGTGAGGGGGACTCGTCGTCGATGAGAGGAGGTCGAAGCAACATCAGGGCAATCATAGGGCCTCGCGGCCCCGGTGGCGCAAGGATCGGGGATTTTGGGAGCGAGTGGCCCATGGTAGGCTGACCGTGTAGGAAAAGGGTGTGAAGATGCATGTGACAGGTCTTTCCCAGCGTGGGGAATCGTCGCTGCAACTGGAGGGGAAACCATGCGACTATTGCTGCAATTAGGCATCGTCGTCTGTCGATTCGTTAAACGTGGACCGGGTGCCATTGTCGGGCTCGCTCTCCTGCTTGCGTGCGGGGTCGGCTTGGCATCCTGGTATCGAGACCTGCCTGTGACTGAGCCTCAGACTCCCGAGACGCTCGCGCGCGAGTACGTTGATCTGCTCTTCACGGGCCGCTACGCGGAGGCTGAGGAGTACGCGAAGGTCGAGTCGCGCACGTGTTCTGATGGCGACTGCTTTCTCGATCCCTCGCTCGCCACGCCCATTGAATATCCGCAGCTGGTCGAGCTGACGGTCAAGCCAAGAAGCGCGGAGCGGAACAACGAGAGCTATCAGGTGCTCGTTCGATACACCCTTGGGGGAAAGGAATCGTGGGGCAGCTTTAGCATCGTTAAACAGCCTGAGCACTACCCGACCCCGGGAGTGCGAACGGTGGGCGGATGGATGATTTATGAGCCCTGGCAGAGTCAATCAATGATCAGGATCGATGATGTCTTTGCGTCTGCGAGTGTTGGCGACCTTGAGGTCTATCAGGGGCATGGAATTGGTTCCGGGCGGAGGAGCTACTCGTGGGAGTACATCACGATGCGAGGATATCCTGCCAGGTACGACCTCAACGTCACGAAGATTGCCGACCGGTGGCTTGTGCTGATACGCGATCGGAATAATCAGGAGGTGGATTTTGGCGATTATGATTCTGTCCCCATCTCTTTGGGGGAGGAAATGTCAATCGAAGCGGTCATGGCACCCGAGGACTACGACGAGCTGTACGTCCAGGTTGAGCGCGAACTCCGTGCCTGTCTGCGTGGCGAGCCGTCCCCTGTGTGCACTCGCCAACTGTCCGGGAAGGGTGAGGAAGGGGCTGTGCTGACGGTCGTTACCGATCTTTGGAACCGCCCGAGTCTTGACTCTGTGACCGAGGAGGACACCCTCTCGGTGGAGGTGACATTCCCCGATGGGCGTAGGGAGTTTGTTCGGGTGAAGTGGCGATACTCGCAAGACTCGACGGGCACGGTGAGCATCACGTTGGAAACTGAGCTCCCCCCGTGGGAGAAGGAGAGAAGGGGATGACGATGAGGCTGATTCGCTATGTCAAGCGCGGGCCGGGAGCGTTTGTGGGGCTGGCACTCCTGCTGGTCCTCGGGGTCTTGGGATGTACCGCGTATGGGGACTCTCTGCGTTCTCAGATCACGCCTGAACAGGCCGTGCGAGCCTACGTCCAGCTGATCATCGACGGGAAGTACTCGGAGGCTGAAAAGGTCATTCCCGCCCGGGACAAGCGGTGTGGCGGAAGGTCGTGCAGGGTTGGCGACGACATCTCGGAGCTGCGCGTTGAAGCCCCGCAGCTGCTGGATGTGACGGTGAGCAAAGATTGCGGGGAGAGGCACGTCAGGTGCAGTGCGAAGGTCCGCCTGCTCGTGGGAGGTGTCGAGCAGGAGTACCAGTTAAGCCTCACTCGCGATGAGAGCGAGGGATCCCCCGTGACGGGATGGTGGCACCTAGATGGGGCACTATACGGAGAGTCAACGGTTGTTCTCGACCCGTTATTCGCGACGGCGACGTTCGGAGACGACTACGAGTTCGCGCAAGCGGGTCCCACGGCCCCCACGGGGTCACAGTGGCGTATTAATCGATCGGCCTACCCCGGGGTGTACGAGCTTCGCGTCTTCCCGATCGCTCATCACTGGCGCCATGTTCTGAGCGACACTCAGGGCAATGAGCGGTGGTCCGGGGAATCGGATAGCATCCCCGTTTCCCTCGGTGGAAACTATCAGCTGAGCGCTGTTTTGTCGGAGCGTGACTACAACGATGTTCACGTGGATGCCGAGCAGGAAATTCAGCGGTGCGTGCGCGGCGAGGAATCTCGCGTGTGCCTGCAGCGCCTGCGTGGGCACAGCGCCGAGGGCATGAGGGTGTCCTTCGATGATTCACCCGAGGACGTCGCCGTCTGGAAATCCCCAATTGATCTGCACGAGACCGGGGTGACGCTAGCCTACGCGGATGGGACGTCGAGCCACTTTAACCTCTGGTGGCGCTTCGCGGTCGATGGAGACGACGTGCACGTTACCTACACGTCTGGCCTCTATCAGCGAGCCATGCCGACCGGTGGCTCGGGTTCGACGATGAACGAAAGGGCGTTCTGATTCATCGGTGCCGCCGGTGTTCGCGAAGTGCGAGCGCCGGCGGCACTGTCGTGCGCCGATTAGTGGCTCTTCGCATTGTGGGGTGTGGGGGTGGTGTTCGAAGTGTCCCGGGGATCGTGGACAGTGTCGTGGGACGACGACCGAACACAGGAGTTCGCCTTGGGTGCCTCATCTACCAAAAGTCGCACGTAATTTGGGTACCCTAACTTTTCATAGGTATCGAGAAAACCGCAGAATTCCAACGATGTGATTTCAACGTTTGAAATACATGTCGGGGAATTACGTGCGACATTTCTGAGGAACCACAACATGAGGCGCCACAAAGGCACCACGAAGTGCTCCAAACAGAAGACAGCCCAAGCAGACAACTCAAGCTCAGAAGACCCCCACAACCCCGACAACCGCCACAAGCACGGGGGGCACTGCACCCGATAAGGGGCACTGCACCCGTTACGTGGCGGTGCACCTCTTATGTGGCGCTGCACCCGAACAGAAGGGGTGTAATGCCTACGGTTCGGGTGCAGTGCCCCAACACACAAGAATAAACGCGGAACTGACAGGACCTATCTACTCCCCGCCACAACCAGCCCGGGCACGTCGGGCGGATTCATTGTGCCCCATGGACACTGCCCCACCGCGAGCGTCGTGCAGGTCGCACGTAGCGACTCATGTTGTGCCGTGTTGATACTGACCACCGCGAGCCCCACCGAAAACTCCACACCGCTCATCCTTGCGCTCACAGTGCAGACCACGGGGCCCAGGCACCCACCTATACGGCCGGTGATGCCACCCCCGATCCCAGTCACACCCCCACCGTCTGACGTTGAGGTTGAGGCGGGCCACATGACGCCTCCCCTGATCTGTTCACACCCACATGCCACGCCTGGAACGTGCCCCAGCAACACAACATGCCCTTTGCCCCACACATTCTTCACACGACGCTCATGGTGAGAACAGCCGAGCCCTTGTCCCCCTACGCCAACAAGACCCGCGAGCGCTCAGTGTCCACTACCCGCTTGATTCGTCCAGGCCTCGGTAATAATGCCCGAATGCTCATAGACGACAATCCCAAGTCCGCTCGTCTCGCCTCGACAGGTGGACATGACAGAGGCGTAGGGCTCCTCGCCCTTCTCGACCTTGGCATCCATTGAGGACCGGCGCATACGGTAGGTCCACGAGAAGCCATCCTCGCTCACCAGGTCAAAAACATATTGCGCATGCGAGTTCTTTCCAGTACTGCGCCCAATGCGAAAGTTCTGGCAGATGACATTCTCATGACGCACACTCCCCTGGCGGGCATCCTCCACATAGGACCACTGGTACATGAACGAGATGTAGCCGACCAACCACAGGAAACACCCAATGAACCCGAGTCCCAGGAGCGGTCCGGCCACACTCCCCGGCACCCGCCCTCCCGCAGGCGAGGAGCCGACGCGCCCGACAGCAACTAGCACCAGACGCCGCAGCAACACCCACACGAAGCGCAACGAGAAGAAGAGCACCAGGAGCGGGAGCCCCATCGCGGCAAACCCGCCGTAGAACCTCCACTGCCCCCAGTCGTCGTTGAAGACAATGACGGCGGCGCACGCATATCCCATCACAACCCAGCAGCCGATAACGGGCCACCTGAGGAGCTTTTGACGATGCGTCAAGTTCTTCGAAGTGAAGAGATAATTCAAAGACCGGTCTGAGCGCGCCGAGTCGGAGCTTGTCTCGATCGTTGCCATACCCCCATCGTACCCCCCACGTCTTTAGCCTCATGCCGCACCCCGGCCTCGTCGAGGAGCACCACCCACGAAGCTCCGCCTGCTCTACTTGCTCACCGACGCCTCGTCGATGATGCCCGTGCGCGGGTAGACACGCACAGTCATCGTCGTCCACGGCAACTCGCATACGTCCGCAACCGTGTTGAAGGGGCTGTCAATACGGTCGGTCTCCCTGTCAAGGTCAGCGAACTTCAACATGAAGTGCTGCGAATACCCGTCCTCCCCAACCAGATCGAACTCGGCGAACTTCCAGGACTGACTCTTCAGCGTGGACAGGGAGCTCAAATCACCCTTGACCACACACCTGACGTTGTCATGACGAACAGGACCCTGCCACCAATCCTGAGCAAGCGCCACACGCTGCTGCCACGACGGGTAGACGACCGCCGCGAGGATACCGACGACTATCGCGAGGGAGAACAGGGCCAGGCCCGGGGCAGGCTCTTTCGCATGTTTCCCACGCGAGGGCCCCTTCGCTGCGCGCAGCATGTCGCGCAGCCACCAGCGCAACGTCGCCCACACGATGGGCAGCCACAGGAGCGCGGCGAACACGGGGAAGACCAGGCCACCGAGCTGGGTGCGCATCGACAACAGACCCCACTCCCCGCGCTGGTGGTAATGCCATATGAGCCAGTACACGCCGAGCGCCATCAACCCCAGAAAAAGGCGCAACCCACGCTTCTCAGCGTTCGTAAACACGGTGGGTATCGACTTGCCACCCCGAGGCGATGACTGCCGGTCGCGATCAGCTGAGTTCTCCATGCGTGTCATGCTAGCCGAGGCCGGGGTCAGAGGAGACGGCGACGGCGGCGACGGCAACAACGACGATGAGATAAACACCTCCACCCAAAAGTCGCACGTAATTTGGTCACCCTAACCTTTAATAGGTACCGAGAAAACCGCAGAATACCAACGATCACATTTCAAAACCTGAAATAGCCACAAGGGAATTACGTGCGACATTGTTAGGAAACCATCTCAATCATCACGGGAACGACCGAACGGAAGCCCCAACCACACCCAACCACAGCCACACAGCCCACACCCTCGCAGACCACACCCAAACGCCGGGGGCCGCGCAGACACAGTCTGCGCGGCCCCCGGTCTCACAACTAATCGACTCAGAGCCTCACTGCGTAGGGCATGATCGATCCCCAGCTGTACACGCCGGTAACGCGCACGGGAACGCCGAAGGTGGGAGCTTCGATCATCTGACCGTCACCCAGGTACATGGCGACGTGGTAGATGCCGGACTGGGTGCCGTCGGAGGACCAGAAGATCAGGTCACCCGCCTCCATGTCGCCCAGCGACACGTGCGTGCCGTAGCCGTACTGCGCGCGCGAGAGGTGCGGCAGGTCCACGCCCGCGCTCTCCCATGCGAGCATGGTCAGGCCGGAGCAGTCGACGCCGCCGTAGGATTCACCGCCCCACACGTAGGGCACGCCCAGGTAGGTCATAGCCGTCGCGATCGCGGTGGACGCGCCGCCATAGGAGTAGCTGGGCTCTTCGTACGCAGGTTCCTCGTACGCGGGCTCTTCATACGCGGGTTCCTCGTATGCGGGCTCTTCGTACGTGGGCACGGGCGCAGGCGCGGGCTCTTCGTACGTGGGCGCAGGTGCAGGCGCGGGCGCGGGCGCTTCCTCGGCCGGCGCGGCCGGCGCGGGCGCCTCCTCGGTCGGCGCGGCGGGCGCGGCCGGCGCGGCGGGCGCGTCGTTCGCGGGGGACGAGGCCGGGGCCTCGGGAGCAGCATCGGCCGCGGGTGCCGGGGTGGCGGAGTCGCCACGGCTCTGGGCGTCGGCGGCGGCGGTCGCGGCGGAGGCCTGCTCGGCGGCGGCGCGCTCGGCGGCGTTGCGTTCGGCGGCGAGGGTAGCCTCGCGCTGGTTGATCAGGTCGACGGTCGTGCCCTGCTTGTCCGCCAGCTCCTTGACGTAGGCGTCGCGCTGCGCGGCGACGATGTTCGCTTGGCTCTGCGCGTCGGTTGCGGCCTTGTTGGCGGCGTCGGTGCGAGCATGGCCTTCGTAGGTGGCACTCTGCTGG
>ERZ1699246.69-NODE-69-length-16277-cov-2.816780_pt1 | contig 16277 bp, 13 predicted proteins | sample MGYA00581528_ERZ1699246 | MGnify/ENA primary metagenome ERZ1699246 (study PRJEB42319, sample SAMD00040303) | human oral metagenome | material: saliva | host: Homo sapiens | study: EMG produced TPA metagenomics assembly of PRJDB4115 data set (Metgenomic analysis of... | reverse complement strand
GTTCTACAATAAGCTGCACCCAGAGCCTCGCCTGCCGCGTGTGTTGAGAGGTGGAAGAGTTGAGAGCCCTGAAATCCGTGAGGTTGTTGACCTATTTGGTGTGCCGCAGGCTGAAGAGAACCATAAGATGTGTAAGACCTTCGGCATGCTCACCCTCCTCAAATATCTGATGGATCAGGGTGGAATCGGAGACACGGAATCTCTAACGCGGATCCTGAAGGAGCGTCCTAATATTTCCGTTCCTGGAGTTGATATCTCCCGGGCAATGGGTATACCGCAAGGGTGGGAAGAAACCCGTTTGTGGAGCTAAGGTTTTCACAGTTTATAAGCACACTAAAAGGGGCGGAGGTTTTCACCTCCGCCCCTTTTGCTGTGCGGTTGTGTCCCTCGGAGCCGCCGGCACCGGCAATGGTGCCGCACAGACCCCGAAGAAGACTCAAAGACCCTTAGTGGGCTTCATTCTTATCGTCCCAACCCAGCGCAAGAGTCACAATCAGGCCCACAGCAATAAAGCCGCAACCGGTTGCGGTGCCGAAAGCAATCCAGCGGACCGCGGGGGCGCCTTCAGCAAGCACAATGGTCACAAGCGCAGCAAGAGCCACCAGGGACAGGATCCAAGCGCCGGTCTTCATATTCACGATGAGTCACTTCCTAGAGTATGTATGTGTATGAGGTGCCCAACCCACACCGCTGTGACGCAGGCAGAGCATACCCTCCCAGGATACCCCTAAATCGGTATGCCATATGCAAATATGGCGCGCTGTGTCATCCGGCAGATTCGGTACGATTAAAACCATGACCGAATCCACCCGTGTAGCACCCCTGCCCTGCGATGCGCTCGCCGCCGAACGCACCCTCGTGATGGGCATCCTCAACGTCACCCCCGACTCCTTCAGCGACGGCGGCAAGCACTACGCCGCGACCGACGCTATCGCCCGCGCCGCCCGCATGATTGCCGAGGGCGCCTCCATTATCGATATCGGTGGCGAATCCACCCGCCCCGGTGCCGTGCGTATCAGCGTGGAGGAGGAGCAGCGCCGCATCCTGCCCGTCATCGAGGCAGTCGCGCAGATGGGCACCACCATCAGCGTTGACACCATGAACCCGCAGACCGCCCGCGCCGCCATTGCCGCCGGTGCGCACATCATCAACGATGTGTCGGGTCTGAACGTGAGCGATGAAATGATTGAGACCGCCGCGGAGCTGCAGGTGCCGTACATCCTCATGCACGCGCGCGGCACCTCCCAGACCATGGACAGCCTGGCGGAGTACCCGTGCGGCGTGGTCACCGAGGTCGTGGAGGAGCTGACCGATCTGCGTGAGCGTTTCCTTGCCGCCGGTGTGCTGCCGCAGAACCTGATTCTTGACCCGGGTCTGGGCTTTGCGAAGGGCGGCATGCAGGACTGGGAGCTGCTCGCCGCCCTTGACGAGCTACAGGGCTTGGGCCACCGCCTGCTCATGGCTGGTTCCCGCAAGCGTTTTATCGCGAACGCCCTCACGGCGGCGGATATGGCGCTGGCTGAGCGCCTGAACGCGAGCGGCTTCACCGCAACCGATGCGGGCGAGGCGGAACGCGAACTGTGGCAGTCGCTGTCGGAGCCGCGCCCGGCTGAGCACCGTGCGGCAGCCTCCGCGGCGGTGACCGCCCTGGTGGCGGCGCGCGGCGTGTGGGCGGTGCGCGTGCACGACGTGCCCGCCAGCGTGGATGCGGTGACGGTCGCCTCCGCGCTGCGTTCTGTCAGCTAAACCTCGCTTGCCGACTACTCGAATACTTTTAGGAGACCCCAATGACCCAGGCAGATTACGCCCGCCACGACCGCATCACCCTCACCGGCATTACCGCCAAGGGCTACCACGGCGTGCTCGACTTTGAGAAGCGCGACGGCCAGCCCTTCGTCGTGGATGCAACCCTGTACAGCGATTTTTCCACCGCAGCGGCTACCGATGACCTGACGAAGACCACGAACTACGCGCTCGTGGTTGACCTGATTCACCGCCACGTGACGAACGGTTCGCTGGACCTGATTGAGACCCTTGCGGTGAACATTGCCGAGGGTATTCTCGCGATGTTTGAGCTTGTGGAGGCGGTGGAGATTACCGTGTCGAAGCCGCAGGCGCCGATTGAGTTGCCGTTCGGTAACGTTGCGGTGAGCGTGTTCCGTGAGCGTGCCGCGGAGCGTGTCGTAGAGGGCGGCCGCTAGTGGCTGGCACCCAGACAACCGATACGCAGAAGCCCAACACCCTGAAACACCGCGCGGTGTTGGCGTTGGGCTCGAACTTGGGCGAAAGCGAAGACACCCTGGAACGTGCCGTCGCCGACCTGGTGGCGGGCGGCGTGCAGCTGGTGCGCGCCTCCGGGCTGTACCGTACCGCCCCGGTGGGTGGCCCGGCGGGTCAGCCGGATTTCGTGAACGCGGTCATTGAGGTGGCAACTGACCTGGGCACCTACGAGCTGCTGAAGCTGTGTAATGCGGTGGAGGCGGCGCATCACCGTGAGCGCCTGGTGCGTTGGGGCCCGCGCACCCTCGATATTGACGTGATTGACTATGACGGCGTGATCTCTGAAGATCCGATGCTGACTTTGCCGCATCCGCGGGCGCAGGAGCGTGCTTTTGTGCTGGTGCCGTGGGCGCAGATGGACCCGCAGGCGTACCTGACGGTGACCCGGCGTGCGGAGCCTTCGGGGGAGCGGCCGGATGAGGTTCCTGCGCCGCTGAGCCGCGAGGTCGTGAACGTTGCGGAGCTGTCCCGCACGCTGGTTGGGGCGGATGAAGACGCTATTAGCTATATGCGTGAGATGCAGGTACCTGATCAGCCTTAAATGTGGCACTCTGGAAGGTAGAGGAACCTACCGAAAGGAAACACCATGAAGCCCCTGAGTTATCGGGCGATTATTGTGGCGGCTGTGTGCGGTGCCGCTGCCGCTCTTATGGTGAATTCCGTGATGATTGGCGCCGGTTTTGGTGAGCTGAATTTTTCGTGGATGCTCGGCGCGGTGTGCCTGCTGGTTGCGGCGGGCGCCGTGTGGCTGGGGGTGCAGGTGGCTCGTTATCGTCGTATTCAGACGCGTGAGAAGGTACCCCATATGGGTCCGATTCTTGCGGCGCGTGCGGTGGCGTATGCGCAGGGTTCCATCATGACCGGTGCCCTGTTGACGGGCTGGTGTGCTGCGATTCTTGGTTACCATGTGGCGATGGTGTCTGTGCGCGGTTTTTCGGTGGTCTTTTGGGAGGTTCTTGTTAATTGTGTGGGCAGTGTTGCCCTGCTGATTGCTGGGCTGTGGGCTCAGCATTGTTGTCGTATTCCGCCGGAGGATGATGAGGATGCGGCCTCCTCTTCCGGTTCTGTAAAGCCGCGAGAGGGAGGAACCTATGTCGGCTCCTAACCAGAATAGTTATTCGCCTAATGGCCAGTATGGGCAGGACGCCCAACAGGGTCAGTACGGTCAGTATGGTCAGAGCCAGCCTGCTCAGCAGAACCAGTACGGGCAGTACCAGCAGGCGGCTTACGGTCAGCCTGGTGCCCAGTATGGACAGCAGGCGCAGTACGGTCAGCAAGCCCAGTATGACCAGCAAGCACAGTACGGTCAGCAGGTTCCGCCCGCTGCCGCGTACCCGAACGCGCCTCAGCCGGTTCCCGCGCAGCCGGCACCTTCTCAGCCGGTAAGCTCCCAGCCGGTTCCCGCGCAACCCGTGCCGGAGCCGCAGTGGGTGCCCGCCGCATCCGGCTACCTGACGGTTCGTTTTGTTCACACTATTTCTGCCCTGGCGTTCCCGATTCTTACGGGTGTTGCCATGTATTGTGCGGGCGCGTTCTTCGGCGGCCCGGAGGCGCTACGCATCGTCGGCCTGGTGGTGGTCGCGGTGTTTGGTCTGTGGGGTCTGTGGTGGATTCTGACCACTCCGCGCCGTACTCGCGCGCTCGGCTACGCGCTGGAGTCGAATCACCTGATGGCTCGCCGCGGTATCGTGTTCCGTTCGATGAGCTCCATGCCGTACGGTCGTATCCAGTATGTTGATGTGGATTCGGGTCCGCTGGAGCGCATGTGTGGTGTTGCCCGCCTGACGGTGCGCACCGCGGGTACGACCACCGGCACGATGGTGCTGTTCGGTATTCCGCTGAACGTGGCGGAGGAGCTGCGCGCGGATCTGGTGCGCCGCGCCGATGAGCGAATGGCGGCACTCTAATGAGTACCCCGAATCCGGTCAACCCCGCGCCGCAGGCACCGCAGCCTCCTGCCTCCCAGACACCGCAGGAGCAGAAGTGGTGGCGTGCCGATATCCGCACGTTCATCATGAACCTCTGGTTCATTATTCTGTTGGCGTTTGGTTTCTTCCAGAGCATTATCCTGAATATTTTGACCACCCCGCCGAACGAGTGGGGCGCGCGATTGACGCAGGCATTCGACGAGAACAGTAGCTACTTCAGCGCAACGTACTCGCAGCTTATCGGCTTCGCCGTGCTCGTTCTGATTCTGGTTGCTGGCTCGCTTGACTGGTGGTTTACCCGTTACAGCCTGGACGATTTGGCGATTCACCGCCGTAGCGGTTTTCTGTTCAAGAAGAACCGCACGATTCGCCTGGAGAGCGTGCAGAGCGTGGATATTTCGCGTCCTCTGGTGGCGCGTCTGCTGGGCCTGTCGGAGCTTCGTTTTGAGGTGGCTGACGGTTCTTCGGAGGCGCTGCACATCAAGTACGTTTCTGCCCGCAAGGCGGAGGTTCTGCGCCGCACCGCGATGGCGAGTATTAACCTGCTACGTTCGGAGGCGACTGGCCGCCCGGTCGACGTGCTGCCCGATAGCATGCAGATTTCGGCGGAGCGCATGCCGGATGCGGATCAGCTGCATCAGCCGTTTGAGGCATCTTACGAGGCGTCCTATGGTGCGCCCGCACAGGACGGCGCCCAGCCCGCTAATCAGCAGGCAACGCCCCAGCAGGGCGGCTACTCGCAGCCCGCACCCGAGCAGTCTGCACCCCAGCAGCCCGCTGTATCCCGCCGTGGCGCTCGCGGTCGTATGCCGATACCGGTCGCGGCGGACCCCTCGCAGCCGCCGATTTTCCGCATCTCGAATGTGCGTCTGATTGCCTCCATCATGCTGGAGCACCTGGTGTGGCTGGTGCCCGCCGTGGCCCTCATGGTTGGTGCCGCCGTCTTCGCCGCGATGATGGGCGGTGAGAGCCCGTTCCTCATTTTCATGGCGATGCTGCCCGGTATGTTCGCGCCCATGGTCGGTTATGTGGTTGCCCTCTGGACACGTTTTGACGGTGCCGCGAACTTCAAAATCACCCCCAGCGGTCAGGGCGGCGTGACCCTGCGCTACGGTTTCACCGGCACGCACACCCAGAACGTGATGGTTGAGCGTATTCAGGCGCTCGCCGTGGAGCAGTCCATCCTGTGGCGTGCGTTCGGCTGGTACCGCATCACGATGACCATTGCCGGTATTGGTATTGAGAAGAACGACAACCAGAAGCTGGTGACCCGCAATGTTGCCCTGCCGGTCGGCAACAAACAGGAGACGCTGATGGTGTTGCGTCTGCTGTTGCCCGCCCTGGATGAGGCGCAGGCGCAGGTGCTGCTGGATACCGCCGATGGTTCGCTGAAGCGTCAGACGCCGCAGGTTCCGGCAATGATTGTGACCCCTTCGTCGGCGCGCTGGATGGACCTGCTTACCTGGAAGCGTAACGGCGTGACCACGGTCGGTTACACTGCCGGTTCGGTGCAGGCGACCACTCGCATTGATTCTGATGCGGCGCGTTCGAGCGTTGGTGAGCATACGCGCGGTGACCTGTTGCTGATTCGTGGCGGCTACTTTATCCGTACGCTGTCGATTGTTCCGGTCAGCCGTGTGCTGAGCGTGAGCCGAGGTCAGGGTCCGCTGCAGCGTGCCTTCGGATGCGCGAGTGTGCATTTCGGTACGGTGCCCGGCCCGGTGCGCACGCTCATGATGCACTTGCCGCCGCGTGTCTGCGAGGACCTGGTGTGGTTGATGACGGTTCGGCTGGAGGGTATTGAGCCTTACTACCGCGTACCGGTGATGAGTGGGCGTCCCTAAGCCAGTCCGTCAGTTGAGCTTCCCCGCCGGGTTAGCGGGCAGCAAAACTGCAGATCGCGCCCTGCCGTCAGTGTTCTTCGTGACACCGACGGCAGGGGCTGCGTAAAAGGGAGAATATACTTAAAGCCGTGATACAGCATTCAAAACCTGCGCGTTTAGGCATTGGAATTATTTCCGCCGGGAGGGTCGGATCCGTCCTCGGTGCGGCTTTGCGTGCCTGCGAGCACACGATTGTGGGTGTTCACGCGGTGTCTGAGGCTTCTCAGGAGCGCGCCGCGATGCTGCTTCCCGATGTGCCGCTGCTGCCGGTGGAGCAGATTGCTGAGCGTAGCGAATTGCTGATTCTTGCGGTTCCCGATGATGAGCTGCCGGGCCTCGTCACCTACCTGGCGTCCTCGGGAAGTATTACCGCCGGTCAGATTCTGGTGCACACCTCCGGCCGTCACGGCACCGAGGTTCTCGCACCGGCGACCGCGCTGGGCGCTATCGGTTTGGCGATTCACCCCGCCATGACGTTTACCGGCATGTCCGTGGACCTGCAGCGTCTGAACGGCACCTGCTTTGCCGTGACCGGGCCTGCGCCGTTCATCCCGATTGCTCAGGCACTCGTGGTGGAAATGGGCGGCGAACCCGTGCACGTTGCCGAGGCCGACCGAGCGCTCTACCACGCAGCCTTGGCGCACGCCGCGATCCACCTCGTGACCATCCTGGGTCAGTCCCAGCAGATGCTCGCCTCCATCGGTATTGAGGACCCGGCACGCTACATGGGGCCGCTCGTGCGAGCCGCCGTGGACAATGCGCTCGCCAGCGGTGAGGGTGCTCTCACCGAGCCCGTGGCACGTGGAGACGCAGGCACCGTGAAGGCTCACGTTCAAGCTCTGAATGAGTACTCAGAGCATGAGAAAACAGGTGATATTACAGACTCTTATGCCGCTCTGGCACACGCAACCGCAAAAAGAGCGCATAATAGAGGTTTGTTAAACGATGAACAACTGGGACGAATTGAGAATCTGCTGGGTGAGTCTTCGGACCGCAACCACCCCGGCGATATTGATGATTCAGCCCCCGAAAACAAGGAGTTCTCGTCATGACTGAGACTTCGATGCCCCGAGTCGTGACCACCATTGCGGATTTCCGCACGGCAATCACCGAATCCCTTGCCGCAGCGCAGGAGGAACTGGACCGAGCAGCCCGCCAGGAGGCGGAGCAGAACGGCACCGCAGTTCAGTACACGAACGCATCCCTGGGCTACGTGCCCACCATGGGCGCCCTGCACGACGGCCACGCAACCCTGTTGCGTCGCGCCGCTGAACAGAATGATGTAGTGGTCGCCTCCATTTTCGTGAACCCGCTGCAGTTTGGCCCCGGCGAGGATTACGAAGCATACCCGCGCACCCTGGAGGCAGACGCTGCCCTGGCTGGTGCCGCCGGTGTTGACATTATTTTTGCCCCCGAGGTTGAAGAGATGTACCCCGACGGTGACCCGCTCATCCGCATTTCGAGCGGCGAGCTGGGCACCAAGTTTGAGGGTGCGACCCGTCCGGGCCACTTTGATGGCGTGCTGGACGTGGTCAATAAGTTCTTCAACATTATTCGCCCCGCAGCCGGTAACCACCCGGTGAATGCGTACTTCGGTCAGAAGGACGCTCAGCAGTACATCCTGATTCAGCGTATGGTGCGCGATTTCAACCACGACGTGACCATGCGCCCTGTGGCGATTGTTCGCGAAGATAACGGTCTGGCGCTGTCTTCGCGTAATGGCTACCTGTCGGATGAGGAGCGCGAGTCTGCCCTGGTGCTGTCCCGCACCCTGGCGATGCTGCGTGAGAATTCGCTGAACCGTGGCTTCCACGAGATTGATTTGGACGGTGCGCGTGAGCGTATCAACTCCACTCCGGGTGTGCGCCTTGACTACCTGGAACTGGTCGACCCGATGACTTTCGGTGAGCCGACTGAGGAGTCGGAGCGAGTGCTGGCACTGGTTGCTGCGTTCGTTGGCCCGACCCGCCTGATTGACAACATGGACCTGCGCTAAGCGTTCGTTCGTTTAGAAGAGTCCCCAACACACTACACAGATAGGTATCACTGTGAGCACTGAGCACACTGCCGCACCGGCGATTGCTGATATGTCCGAGCAGATGCAGATTCGCCTGGAAAAGCGTGCGAAGCTGATCGAGTCGGGTCGCGAGGCATACCCGGTGGGTCTGCTGGATTCTGAGGGTAACCGCGTGGAGCCCAACCACATTGAGGATCTGCGCGCCGAGTACGATCCGAAGCTGGCTGCTGAGGAGCTGAAGGCTGGCGACGAGACTGACCGTGTGGTGCATGTTGGTGGCCGCGTGGTGTTCGTCCGTAACACCGGTAAGCTGTGCTTTGCTACCCTGCAGGGTGGTACCGAGGGTAAGCGCATCCAGGCGATGCTGTCGCTGGCTGAGGTTGGCGAGGAGTCCCTGTCTGAGTGGAAGTCCCTGGTTGACCTGGGTGACCACGTGTTCGTGACCGGCCGCGTGATTGTTTCTCGCCGCGGTGAGCTGTCCATTATGGTGACCGACTGGAAGATGGCGTCGAAGGCGCTGCGCCCCATGCCGGTTCTCCACAAGGACCTGAACGAGGAAACCCGCGTTCGCCAGCGTTACCTGGACCTGATGGTTCGCGAGGAGGCTCGCGAGCTGGTGAAGAAGCGCGCCCTGATTACCCGCACCGTCCGCCGCGTGCTGGAGGATCACGGCTACATTGAGGTTGAGACTCCGGTTCTGCAGCTGGTGCACGGTGGCGCGACGGCTCGCCCGTTCCGCACCCACCTGAACGCTTTTGACCAGCCGATGACCATGCGTATTGCGACTGAGCTGCCGCTCAAGCGTGCAGTGGTTGGTGGCATTGAGCGCGTGTACGAGATTGGCCGCGTGTTCCGTAACGAGGGCGTGGACTCGACCCACAGCCCCGAGTTCACCACCCTGGAGTGCTACGAAACCTACGCTGACCAGTTTGTGATGGCTGAGCGCATGAAGGAGATTATCCAGAGCTGCGCGAAGGCTGTCGGTACCGAGCGTATTGAGACTGAGAACGGCACCATTGACCTGTTCGGTGAGTGGAAGTGGGTTGGCGTGTACCCGGGTCTGTCTGAGGCTGTGGGCGTTGAGATCACCCCCGCGACTGACGCTTCGGTTCTGCGTGAGATTGCTGAAAAGAATGAGGTGGACATCGACCCGAAGTGGGACGCTGAGAAGCTGGTGACCGAGCTCTTCGGTGAGATTGTTGAGCCGACCCTGGTGAACCCGACTTTCGTGTACGATTACCCGCCGAGCGCTCAGCCGCTGGCGCGTCCGCACCGTTCCGGTGAGCCTCTGATTGAGGCATGGGACCTGATTATTGGCGGTATGGAGCGCGGTACCGCGTTCTCCGAGCTGATTGACCCGGTCATTCAGCGTGAGCGCCTGACCGCTCAGTCGCTGCTGGCTGCTGCCGGTGACGATGAGGCGATGGAGCTGGACGAGGACTTCCTGCGCGCCCTGGAGCACGGTGCACCCCCGATGGGTGGCCTGGGTCTGGGCATCGACCGTCTGATTATGCTGCTGGCGGGCGATCAGGATCCGGAGCGTCCGGGTACTGTGGTGCGTCAGCCCGGTATTCGTGAGACTATTCTCTTCCCCTTGATGAAGCCGGAGGCCTAAGCTTCCCCTTCACCTGTGAGGGTGTTAATGCGGCGGGTGCCGCGGATACGCTTGTATCTGCGGCACCCGCCGTTTTCTGTGCACTCTTTTGCACGGTGTATAGCTTCTGAGGTGGAGTTTTCTGTTTGTTTGCACAGGTCAGGGACGTTTTAAGGTGCTTTTTTGCTCTATTCTGGTGCTGATTTATGCTGCTCTATTCACTCTGGCGGGGGTTTCTGCTCTTATGCATGAACGCGTTACATAGAAAATAATGAGGGGTTGGGAGATAGCAGAATTTCGCTTTTGAATAGAGCTGAAATGTATGGTGCGAATGGTCTAATGTGCAGGCTCGTGCGGGCGCTATATTGCACTCAGATTGTCGGGGACGCCGGGGCGCATTATTAGGTGTCTTTGTCTCTGGGGGGCTGTGTCTGCTGCCTGGAAGAATCCAAAGTATTTGCACTCTAAACTTCACTTTAATGTTCTTGTAGCGAGTGCAGATTTAACGGGGATGCACAGAAGCGATATATCGCTGCGGATGATTGGCGTATTGTTTCAATGCTCAGAATATTTTCGGAATCTTTAATATATTTCTGTTACTATATGAAAGAAAATTAGTACATAAATATATCCGGCACACTATTTTCTCAATCCCGATAGAGGCTTTTGAGTTTACTCCACAGGATATATGCAACAGATGAGGAGGTGCCTCAATGGCACAGAAGGTTCGCATCATCCTTGAAGACGATCTCGATGGCGGCCCCGCAGACGAAACTATCCGTTTTGGTCTGGACGGCGCTCACTACGAAATCGATCTGTCCTCCGCAAACGCAGCTCGCCTGCGTGACGCTATCCGCCCCTTCGTAGCGAAGTCCCGCCGCGTGCAGGGCAGCGCTACCCAGCGCACCCGTGCCCCCCGCGGCACCGCTGCTCCGGTTAAGCGCAACCCCGAGACCGCAGCAATTCGCGAGTGGGCTAAGGCTAACGGCCACAAGGTTTCTGACCGTGGCCGCATCCACCAGGACGTTCAGGACGCATACTACGAAGCAATGAAGGCTCAGGGCTAAAGGCTCTCAGTGTTCATGCTGTCGGAGGGTTTAGTGCTTTAGGGTTCTAATCCTCCGGGCACTAAAGGCGGATGGTGTTATCACCGTCCGCCTTTAGTTTTGCCCCGGTATTTCTTGATATGCGTTACATATCTGCTGGGGGTGGTGGGGTGTTTTTATATCACCCACCCCAATTAACTATTTACATGTAAAATATATTGATCCTTTGCTGATGCCCGCTTCTGAATTATTAGGAGGAAGAGTGGGGAATCGGATGCGCAATCTGGTGTCGAGTGCGGGTTCCCCATTTAGGTTTCATGCATTGGCAGGAACACTAAAGGTAATGTTGCATTAATCTCTTCAAAGCGGGGGATATGCACTGTGATATTCATGCGATCGTTGCGTTGGGTATTCCATCGAAGGGGCTGGAATGTACTGACTGAAATTTTCGAATAATTGGGAGCCCTGCATCTTCGGTGGGGCTTTCAGAACTTACGGATTATCTCTTGATGGGGCGCCGAAATGATGCGGGAATTATCCGGAAAATAAGCGCCGCGTTATCCGGCAAATATTTTTTGCGAATTATTGAAATTTCTCACTTAAACATATAAATTTTTAAAAATTTCTGCAATATATTCATGCACGTGCAGGAAACAAGCGGTTTAGGTGTTGGTCTATGTGGGTTCTTGTGTGTTCGCCCCTCCCGCAAACCCTCGTATCGGCACCGTAGACCCTCGGAACCCACTTGTAGCACCTGTCCGCGGTACATCCGACGGCAATATGCGCACACTCTGCACAGACTGCCTCCGCAAAAACAGCCAGCCCCGGCAAAAACAGCTGGCCTCGGGAGAAGCAGTCAGCACCGACAAAAACAGCTAGCACCGACCTGGCGGCACCCATCCACCTTCAGGTAGGCTCACCTGCGTGAGCTAGACCCCTCAAAACCGCCCCCGAGCCCCGCCAGAAGCCCCGAAACCGCGCCTAAACCGCCCCTAGAACGCCCGGAACAGCTCATCTGTTCTCTTGATGGCGAACAGACGCCCATCAGCCCGCCCTTTCAGCCGCGCTCAACGTACTCTTGTATCAATAGGAAAATGCAAGGAGTGCGTAAATGTTTGAACGCTTTACCGATCGAGCTCGGCGCGTTGTGGTGCTTGCCCAGGAAGAGGCACGCATGCTCAACCACAACTACATCGGTACCGAACACCTTCTGCTCGGTCTGATTCACGAGGGCGAAGGCATCGGTGCCCGCGCCCTGGAATCATTGGGCGTTACCCTGAACGCAGTACGTGAACAGGTTCAGGACATCGTCGGCCCCGGCCCCCAGGCGCCTAACGGCCACATCCCCTTCACCCCGCGCGCGAAGAAGGTTCTCGAACTGTCCATGCGCGAGGCTATTCAGCTGAACCACGGCTACATCGGCACCGAACACATCCTGCTGGGCATGGTTCGTGCAAACGAGGGCGTGGCAAACCAGGTGCTGGTCAAGCTGGGCGCTGAGCCCGCTGCCGTGCGCCAGGCCGTTATGGACCTGATTTCTGGCTACCCTGGCAACAACTCCGGCGATAAGGAAACCGCCGGCGTGGGTGCGGGTAACTCTCGCGAAGGCACTCCCGCGGGTTCGACCATCCTGGATCAGTTTGGCCGCAACCTCACCGCAGCAGCACGTGAGGGCGAGCTGGACCCGGTTATCGGCCGCCACAAGGAGATGGAACGCGTCATGCAGGTCCTCTCCCGCCGTACCAAGAACAACCCCGTGCTGATTGGTGAGCCCGGCGTCGGTAAGACCGCCGTCGTGGAGGGCCTGGCACAGGCTATCGTGCACGGTGACGTCCCTGAGACCCTCAAGGACAAGCACCTGTACACCCTGGACCTGGGCTCCCTGGTCGCAGGTTCGCGCTACCGCGGTGACTTTGAAGAGCGCCTGAAGAAGGTTCTGAAGGAAATTCGCTCCCGCGGCGACATCATCCTGTTCATTGATGAGATTCACACCCTCGTCGGTGCAGGTGCCGCAGAGGGCGCAATTGACGCTGCTTCCATCCTCAAGCCCATGCTGGCTCGAGGCGAACTGCAGACCATCGGTGCAACCACCCTGGACGAGTACCGCAAGCACATTGAGAAGGACGCCGCCCTGGAGCGCCGCTTCCAGCCGATTCAGGTTGAGGAGCCCTCTCAGGAGCTCGCCGTGCAGATTCTCAAGGGTGTGCGCGATAAGTACGAGGCACACCACCGCGTCACCATTACCGACGAGTCTATCGAGACTGCCGTAAACCTTGCGGCACGCTACATCTCTGACCGCTTCCTGCCGGATAAGGCTGTTGACCTGATTGACGAGGCGGGCGCACGCCTGCGCATCAAGCGCATGACCGCACCCCCGGAAATCAAGCTGCTCGACGAGAAGGCAGCCAAGCTGCGCCAGCAGAAGGAAAACGCCATCAACTCCCAGGATTACGAGAAGGCCGCAGGCCTGCGTGATCAGGAGCAGAAGGTTCTGGCTGAGAAGGAAGAAGCCGAGAAGGCATGGCGCGAAGGCGGCGACGCATTCGGCACCGTGACCCCCGAGGTTATTTCTGAGGTTCTGGCCGCTTCCACCGGTGTTCCGGTCTACAAGATCACCGAGGAAGAGTCCAGCCGCCTGCTGACCATGGAGCAGGAGCTCCACAAGCGCGTCATCGGTCAGGAGCACGCTATTGCGGCACTGTCCCGCGCTATCCGCCGTACCCGCGCAGGTCTGAAGGACCCGCGCCGTCCCGGTGGTTCGTTCATCTTCGCCGGCCCGACCGGTGTGGGTAAGACCGAGCTTGCCAAGGCTCTTGCCGAGTTCCTGTTCGGCGATGAGGATTCGCTCATCACCCTGGATATGTCCGAGTACCAGGAGAAGCACACCGTCTCCCGTCTGTTCGGTGCGCCTCCCGGCTATGTTGGCTACGATGAGGGCGGCCAGCTGACCGAGAAGGTCCGCCGCAAGCCCTTCTCCGTGGTCCTGTTCGACGAGGTTGAGAAGGCTCACGCCGACCTGTTCAACTCGTTGCTGCAGATCCTGGAAGACGGTCGCCTGACCGACTCGCAGGGTCGCGTGGTGGACTTCAAGAACACCGTCATCATCATGACCACCAACCTGGGTTCGCGTGACGTGAACCGCCGCATCCCGGTTGGTTTCCAGGCGATGGATGACACTGCAGCCGACTACGAGCGTATGCAGGCACGCGTGATGGAGAACCTCAAGGAGCACTTCCGCCCCGAGTTCCTGAACCGTGTGGATGACATTATCGTCTTCCCGCAGCTCTCCGAGTCTGAGATTCTGCAGATTGTGGACCTGTTCGTGGGTCGCCTGGCTAAGCGCCTGGCGGAGCAGGATATGTCCATTGAGCTGACCAACGCTGCGAAGGTTCTCATGGCGGCTAAGGGTTACGACCCGTCCATGGGTGCTCGTCCTCTGCGCCGCGAGATGCAGCGCAACATTGAGGACGCCCTGTCTGAGAAGATCCTCTTCGGCGACATCAAGCCCGGTGAGAAGATCACCGTGGACGTTGAGGGTGAGGGCGACTCCGCGAAGTTCGTCTTCTCTTCTCAGCCGATGAAGGAGCTGGCTCTGGACTCGGTGCAGGAGCTGAACGAGGATGCCGCAGAGGCTCCTGCAGCTGAGGCACCTGCCGCTGAGGGCCAGGGCAACGACTAAGCTCTGGAATAAGTCCTAGGTAGCTAGGCTTAGCGCACTAAACGCCTGTGGGGCGGTACCGGATCATTTCGGTACCGCCCCTCAGGCATTTCTATTATAAGCCCCAGGAGCCTCTAGGAGCCTGTCTGCGGCGGGTACTAGAGCGAGACGAGCACAGTACCGCCCTGCGTGACTTCGCGGGCGAGAGAGTCCGCCAGAAGCCCCGCATAGCAGCGCTGCAACTGCTCAGCAGCGGGGGAGAGCGCATACAGCGCCTTCAGCGGGTGATGCACCGCGGCGGGTGCATTTGCCGGGAACGCAAAGTCAGGGGAAACCGTATCGCCAGCCGCAGCTACACCCGCGTTCAAAATCAGCTCACGATTCACCGGCTCATGTGCCGCACGCAACACAGCCATGACCGCGCCGCGCACCTGGCGGTCCGTGCCGTGCCAACTCTGGCCCTTGGGGGTGTAGTCCGCCTCCGGCTTACCTGCCGCAACCCAGGCGCACAGATCCTCCACCGGGCACAGCTGACAGGTCGGGGACTTTGCCGTGCAGACCAGCGCACCGAGCTCCATGGTCGCAGCATTCCACAGGCAGGAGGTGGGGGTGTCGGCGGGCATGAGCGCCTCCGCCAGGCGAGTCTCAGCCGCCGTCAACGAACGCGAGGGCAACGCCTTGCCAGACACGGCGCGCGCGTGCACGCGGCGGATATTCGTATCAATCACCGTGGCGCGCAGGCCAAACGCAAACACGCTAATCGCCGCCGCCGTGTAGGAACCCACGCCCGGCAGAGCCAGCAGCGCCTCGTAGTCGGCGGGCACCTCACCGCCGTGCTGCTCCACAATCGCCACAGCGGCACTGTGCAGACGCTGCGCGCGGCGCGGGTAACCCAGGCGGCCCCAGGCGCGCACCGCCTCCGAGGCGGGCTCGGCGGCGAGGTCGGCGGGGGTGGGCCAGCGGCGCATCCACTCCTCCCACACGGGTAGAACGCGCTTGACGGGGGTCTGCTGCAGCATGAACTCGCTGACCATCACGCCCCAGGGGGTGCACTCGTCCCGACGCCACGGCAAATCGCGTGCCTGATCGAGGAACCATCCGTTGATTCGGTGGTGGAGCGCCTCGGTATTCGTGCCTTCGGGCAGGGTAGGTTCCGGGCGCGTGCGTGTGGTGCGGTTGGGCTCTGAGGTCATCCGAAAAGCCTACGCCACAGGGCATATATTCCCAAAACTGCATGAACAGAGTTCACTGTGAATCTCAGGGTTAAACCCGGTATCCTTAAGGGTATGTCTGAAAATGGTCCCGTTCTGCCTCCCGAAGTCTACCGCCGCCGTCGTATCGTGGCGGTTATTGCTCTGCTCGCTGTCATTCTGCTGTTGGTCGCTGGCGTGACCTCCATGGTCGGCATGATTAACGGCAAGAAGGACGCCACTGTAGCCTCCACCGCGACGGCTTCCGGCGCGCCCTTCCAGAGCTTCAGTGCTCGCCCCTCCGAAACTGCTTCGGCAACCCCGTCCGCTAGTGCGACTGCCTCGGCTACCGCAACTGCCTCGGCTAGCGCTTCGGTAACCCCTTCGGTGACTGCATCTGCAGCACCCACTGCAAGCGCGACCACCGCTACCCCCGTAGCAACCCCGACCACGCCCGCGCCGACTCCGAGCGTGACCACTGCGGCTGTTGTTGCGGCGTGCACCGCGAACGACCTGAAGGTGACCGTAACCCCCGCGAAGCGTACCTTCGCGGCCGGTGGGCAGTTGTCCTTCCACGTGACCTACACGAACTCCTCGAAGACCCCCTGCGCTGTGGGTGGCGAGGGTGCGAACACCGGCGTGGACCTGAACATCACCTCCGGTGCGGCTCAGGTGTACACC
>ERZ1699246.50-NODE-50-length-18485-cov-3.117769_pt1 | contig 18485 bp, 15 predicted proteins | sample MGYA00581528_ERZ1699246 | MGnify/ENA primary metagenome ERZ1699246 (study PRJEB42319, sample SAMD00040303) | human oral metagenome | material: saliva | host: Homo sapiens | study: EMG produced TPA metagenomics assembly of PRJDB4115 data set (Metgenomic analysis of... | reverse complement strand
GAAGCGTCACCGCACCATGCATCGCGACATTGCCATGGTGTTCTTCCACATAAACCGGTACCGCGCCTTTCATAATCTTGCCAATATCGGCATCGTTGCCGCTGATGGTAATGGTACCGCTACCAATGCCGTTTTTAGATAAAACGCGGTCGTAGGTATCGTTGATGACGGCAATCAGATATTTGGTGGATTCGCCGCTGATCTTGTTGTTTGCCATATTGAGCGTGTAATCCATTTTGCTTTCATGGTTACGGAACTCAATCGCGTAGGTCTGAATATTGTTTTGATAAACCGTCAGATTTTTAATGACATTATTGCTGATATCGAAATAACCTTTATCAGCCGAGTGCAAATCTTTGTATTGGGTATTGGTTTGCACCTGAATCCCTGAATACATGTGGTAGTACTTGCCTAAGTCATCATCAACATTCAAACGGAAGCTCGGGTCTTGGATAATGGTATTGCCGGTAATTTTGACTTTATCCATAGAAAACTGGCGGTTGTAGGCAACAATGCCATACAGCCGGTCACCCGTTAACACATTGTCTTCAATGACAATGCCTGTACCATCATGCACATCCAAGCCTTTGCGGTAGTTGTGGTCGGTTGTGTTTTTACGGTATGTGATGCCGTAATTGTAGCTACCCGCAGCCACAGCCATACCGTAGCCGGTACCGCCGTCCGCTTCGTGGCCGTTCCAATCCAAACGGTTGCCCTCGCCGATAAAGTTTTGTTGGAAACCGATCAGCGCACCGGCAACGCGGTTGTGGTGCAGATACGAATCAACAATACGGTTGTTTTCACCCAAAGGCAGCGCTTCATATTTTTCATCAATTTCGCCGCTTTGTACGCGCGCTTTAAAGGTCAGCTTTTGACCGTTTTCCGTTTCCAAAGAAGCGGTCGACGTAAACATCACACCAGCACGATTGGCTCCGGAAACCTCTACTTTGCTGATTAAAGTATTGTCCGCATCGTTCACCAAAATGCCGTTTACCTTGCCAAAATAGCTTAAGCCTTTGCGGTAAAAATCAGGGTTGGTATATTGAACCGACAAGTCGGCAATGGTTTTATTGTTTTGTCCATCAACCAAAATACCGGCAAATTCGCGGATATCGTCATGGTTGGTATCCGGATTGAACACGCCCGTCTGCGCCTTATCAAACGTTACTTTGGTTTTGCCCATGCCCGAACCAAACAAACCGCGTGCGCCGGAAACGGTTTTATCCATCACAATCTGGTTGGAAATATAGTAGGTACCATCCAAGAAGACCATGGCTTTTTCTTTATGAGCCGCCTCTAAAGCCGCTTTAAATGCCTGAAGGCTGTCTTTTTTACCCTGCGCATCGGCACCAAAATCATTCACACGAACATAATTACCGTACTCTTTGGATTGATACACGCGGTATTTTCCAGATACACCAGCCCTGCTTTCGGCATGATCGTCAATTTTGTTTTCTTTGCCTGAGCTGAGGTGGCTATCGTGACTCATGGCTGTTTTTTTGCCGGAAGAAACGCTCGTGATTTTGTTATGGCCGTCTGAATCGTTCAAATTCTTTTTATGCGCAATTTCAACTGTTTCTTTTCCTTCGGCAATTCTGTCTCCCGCCTCTTTCTCTTTGCGGGCGACTTCTTGTTTGGCTTTACGCTCTGCAATCGCTTTTTCGACTGCCGCTTTATGCGCTTCTTTTGCGCGCTCAACCGCCTGCGCTTTGGCTGCTGCGGCTTCGGCTATTTTTTTTGCTTTAGCCTCTTCGTAGATTTTTTGCCTTTCAGCCAGGACTTTTTCCATCGATTTATTGACTGGTTTGGCTGCCGTTGCTTTAGATACCGTTGCTTGATCGGTAGCGGCAGGTTTATTTGTTACTTTAGGCGCAATGGTGTTTTTACTGGAAACGCTACTTGCAGAAGCAACGCTGGCCCGTGCGACATGCATTTTTGTCACAAGGCCGTCTGAAGATGATGAAGTGCTGTCCAATCTAGCTGCCTCAGCTACATGAACTACCTCCCTCGTTACAGTATTTTTACCGCTTAATTGCTTGGGTTCTGGAAAAACCGACGGACTATCCCCCCAATTTTGAGTGTGTATCCATTCTTTTAGCGGAGAAGATGATTCGGAAGTGGTTTCAGGAGTTGAGGAGCCGTGACGGATATGGGTACGGCCAAGAGGAGCAAGTTTATGTGACATAATCAGCGTATTTCCTTGTATCAAATATCGTCCTTTCCCACCGCACAAGCGTGCAACAAAAAAGTTCGATTGAATAAAGAGGTAAGACGGATTCTGTCGTAACAGCAATTGCCTGTATAAAGGCCAAACTGAAGCTGGCCACTTTGAGAAACTCGGCAGCGTTTCCCCTTCTGCCGGTTTTCTGATTGGAAACGGTAATGGCATTTAGACAGAACCCTTGGATGACTTTTATAGGCAATCTGTCCGCGTACCATGTATCCGGTTATTTTTGACGGAAATGTATCAGAGTCCCTTTTTAATTGATTAGTTCATCCAAAGTTAAGTTATTTTTGATTTTTATAGCAAAATAAAAATGGTTTTATCTTGTATTACTTTCCTTTTTGGCGTGACAGAGTTAACCCCGCGAAGCCAAAAAGGAGGGAAATTCTAACACAACATGCCTTTAGCATTCCCAATTTAACTAAATTTACAAAATATACAAAATAAATATCTATAAATGTTTTTAACTTCATCGAAAAATCGATAAAATTCGATATTTTCAATATGTATTTTTACAACATAATTGCGCATTATATACCGATTATCTTAAAATACTACCGTTTGTTTGCAAAATTTAGTATTTTATTATTGCTTTCACCATCTAAAAACCAATAAAAAAGGCCGTCTGAAAAAATATTTCAGACGGCCTTTTTTATTACATGTGTTCTATTTAACAGACTTCGACCAACCAGCCGTGTTTATCTTCTGTCAAACCGTATTGAATGTCGGTAATCGCCTTACGGATTGCGTAACCGCGCTCTTGGCTCTTCACTTCGATTTCTTTGCCATCAATCACGAAAGAAGTTACCGGAGAAATGACCGCAGCCGTACCGGTAAGAATCGCCTCGGCACCATTTTCCACAGCTGCTTTCAGCTCATCGACGGTAAAGTTGCGTTCGGTAACGGTGTAGCCCAAATCTTTGGCAACTGTCAGTACGGAATCACGGGTAACACCATGCAGGAATTCGTCTGTCAACGGTTTGGTAATGATTTCATCACCGTTAATCAGGATAAAGTTAGACGCACCGGTTTCCTGAACGTCGCCATTCGGACAGAACAACACTTGGTTTGCGCCATATTCGGCTTTGGCTTTCAATACCCAAGGCATGGCGGAAGCGTAGTTGCCGCCGCATTTCACACGGCCCATATGTGGGGCGCAACGGATATGTTCGGTTTCCACCAAGATTTTAACGGGCGAACCAGCTTTGAAATAGTCGCCGACAGGAGAAGCCAGGATGTACAGCAAAGCAGTCTCGGAAGGAGAACCGGCTTTACCGATCACAGGATCGGTACCGATCAAAGTCGGACGCAGGTAAAGAGCTGCTGGCGCATCAGGAATTTCTTCGGCAGAGCGTTTGACCAATTCAATCAAAGCATCCAAATAAGCCTCAGTTTCAGGGCGTGGCAGGTGCAGAATATCCGCACTTTGCTGCATACGCGCAATATTGGCGGTCGGGCGGAACATCACGATTTTGCCGTTTGCCTGACGGAATGCCTTCAAGCCCTCAAAACATTCGCTGCCGTAATGCAAGGCATGCGCGCCGGGGGCGATTGTCAGGTCTTTGGAAGATTGCCATTCTACCGGCTGCCATTTACCTTCACGATAAGCGATAACGGGCATTTCAGCGTGAAACACGCTGCCGAATACGGCTGGAACTGGTCTGCTCATGATGATTGCCTTTCTTATTCTGATGTGCAAAATAAATTAATTAAAGACTGAACAATACGCCTTTCAATATAGGTTTGACAAGTACCCGTCAGCATAAAGACACTGTCCCCCCTGCCGTCTGAAACATGCCGTCCTATCCGAAATCCGGCAAATCGTTTAAACTGATACCATTTTTCAGACGGCCTGCCCCAACCGCAGCCAACCCGGAGTAACCCATGAAACTCATCTCTACCATCATCAAAATCCTGATTCTTCTTGTTTTCCTCCTGCTGGCCATCACCAATACCCACACCGTATCCTTCTTCTACCTGCCCGGCCAAAACATCAATCTGCCGCTGATTGTCGTGCTTTTCGGTGCATTTATTATCGGCATCGTGTTCGGTATGTTTGCCCTCTTCGGCCGTCTGCTGTCCCTGCGCAGCGAAAACAACCGCCTGCGCGCCGAAGTGAAAAAACATGCCCACCTTTCCGAAAAAGACCTGACTCCGGTCAAAACCGAAACACCGGCAACGACTTCCGAAGCCACTCCCAAAGCGTAACGCCACCAATCAATAAAGGAATACCATGGACAACGAATTGTGGGTCATCTTACTGCCCATCGTCCTCCTCCCCGTTTTCTTCGCTATGGGCTGGTTTGCCGCGCGCGTCGATATGAAGACCGTCCTGAAACAGGCCAAAAGCATACCGGCAGGGTTTTACAAAAGCCTTGACGCCCTCGTTGACCGCAACAGCGGCCGCGCCGCGCGCGAATTGGCGGAAGTAATCGACCAACAGCCGCAGTCATACGACTTAAACCTGACCCTAGGCAAACTCTACCGTCAGCGCGGCGAAAACGACAAAGCCATCAATATGCACCGCGCCCTGCTCGATTCGCCCGACACAGTCAACGAAAAACGCGCACGCGTGCTTTTTGAACTGGCGCAAAACTACCAAAGCGCAGGCTTGGTGGATCGTGCCGAACAAATCTTCCTCGGTTTGCAGGAAGGCGATATGGCACGCGAAGCCCGCCAACACCTTTTGAGTATTTACCAACAAGACCGCGACTGGGAAAAAGCCATCGAAATGGCGCAGCTCTTGAGCCATGACGAACAGACCTACCAGTTTGAAATCGCCCAGTTCTATTGCGAAATCGCCCAAGCCGCGCTGTTTAAATCCAACTTCGATGCCGCACGCTACAACATCGGCAAAGCACTCGAAGCCAACAAAAAATGTACGCGCGCCAACATCATTCTCGGCGACATCGAATACCGTCAGGGTAACTTCCCTGCCGCAGTGGAAGCGTATTCCGCCATCGAGCAGCAAAACCACGCCTATCTGAGCATGGTCGGCGAGAAACTCTATGAAGCCTATGCCGCGCAAGGCAAACAGGAAGAAGGCCTCAACCGCCTCATCGGCTATATGCAAACCTTCCCCGATCTTGACCTGATCAACGTCATCTACGAGAAGGCCCTGTTGCTCAAGGGCGAAACCGAAGCGGCGCAAATCGCTGTCGAACTCGTCCGCCAAAAACCCGACCTCAACGGCGTGTACCGCCTGCTTGGTTTGAAACTCAGCAATATGAATCCGGAGTGGAAGGCCGATACCGATATGATTCGTTCCATTATCGGCCGCCAGCTGCAAAAAAGCGTCATGTACCGCTGCCGCAACTGCCACTTCAAATCCCAAGTCTTCTTCTGGCACTGCCCAGCCTGCAACAAATGGCAAACCTTTACGCCGAATAAAATCGAGATTTGATAAAGCGTTAAGCATCAAAAAAGGCCGTCTGAAATCTTTTCAGACGGCCTTTTTATTACAAAGCAAAATATCAAAACGACTCAAAACATGGCCTTACACATCTGCTCAACAACGCTGCTCTGCCCATGCCAATGCCGCTACAATCTGAGCTTCGATATCGGCATTAAACTCGCCTGCTCGGTACGCATCGCGCAATTCCGTGCGACGGGTTTCATCTGCCGTAATCTGGCTCAACACCACTTGCGGAAACTCATTAAACACAGGTCCGTCCTCTTCATGACCCATCAAAAACAGCGCAGGGATTTTTTGATTGGTACGGACGATTTCCTGTTGGCGCGGATTATCGAAACGGCTGCTATCGTCAAAATCGTTGCGGGCAATATAGTTGACGCGGATATTGGGGTTCAACTCCGCCATTTTTTGAATAAACGGCACAAACACGCGGCAATCTGGGCAATACGGCGCAGCGGCAAGCAGCCAGTTTTGCGGACGGCTGATCTTTTTAACCGCTGCTACCGTTTGCGCCGACAGCTCGGTCGCCTGATAGAGCTGCTGTTGTTTCAATTTGTCTTCTTCGGTATCAAAATCCAAATATTCTGCATAAGTGGCCATGCTTTACTCCTATTCTGTTGTATCGGTTTTTCCTGCCACGCCGGTCAAAAGTGGAACAAGCAGATTGACGACGAGGTTTTCAAATGGCGGCTCATCAAGCGGCGATTCTTCCGAATGGCCAAACACCAGCTTCACTTCGGTATATTCCTTCTGCCCTTTGCTCATTTTGTTGCCGTTAAAAACATCATGGGCTTTTCTCAAGGCAGCATCCCAATCCTCTTTTTTGCTGTACTCCTCCGCAGCGGCAAGGCTGGTTTTGGCGAAAAACGGCAAGGGGGTATTTTGTCCGATTCGGAAATATACCAACCATTCTTTCAAAAGCCCCCTCGCGGCCTCTTGCCCGATGGCGGCATAGGTTTCGGTCTGCCCCAAGCTGACAATATAGGTTTGTCGGTTTGCAACGGATTTAGGGGCGACGGCACAAAAAATCAAATGCTCCAATAAACGGGCAATGCGGTTCGGCGCATTGTCTTTTTGATTTAGGAACACAATGCGGCCGCATTCGTAAAGATTGCCGATGGTGCCTTGTAAAACCAAGTCGTCAAAGTGTGCCTCATAAGGTTCAGACGGCCTTTTGTCACTGCGTATCAGCTCGGCATCTACGTTTTTCGCAGATATTTGATACTGCTTCTGCCACAAACCACCCAACTCGCCTACCGGCATCAGGCTTTCTGCATTCAGCCGAATGGCCGTATCTTCAAAATCTTCCCCTTTGCGCCGCGCATCCAAATAGGCATCGGCAATCCGACCCTCATGTTGCGGCTCAAACGGCTCTGCAGACTCCCATGCGCCGTCCAGATACGGCTGATCCCAGCTTAAATTTTTCTTCAGCCAAACTTTGACAGGGTTGCGCCAAAAACTGACGAGCTCGCCCTGGTGAATGGTTTTGCCCGGCTCTTCCTGACTTAAAGCCTCAAGGAAAAACGGCTGCGCTTCCGCTTGCGGTTGGTTCAACGCATCGGCGTAATCTTGGCGCGTACTGAAGAGGCCGTCTGAAAGCGCGTCCTTTTGGAAATAACGGCGTGAGAACGCCTGCAACGGATGATGTTTCACCCATTTCTCCGACAATTCACGCCCGCTTTTTCCCGTCATGGCGGCAATGGTATCCAGCAGCTCGCTGATTAACGAAGACGGTGCAAACTCGGCATCATTGCGTATATCGCGGCCGATATAAGACAAATACAGCATTTCACGTGCGCTGATTAAGGCTTCGAGGAAGAGGTAACGGTCGTCGTCGCGGCGGGCGCGGTCGCCTTTTTTCGGATGTTTGGCAATCAGGTCAAACACCGCCGCTTTGGTATTGCGCGGAAAATCGCCGTCATTCAGACCCAACAGACAAACCATTTTAAACGGCAGGCTGCGCATCGGCACCATACTGCAAAAAGTGATGCCGCCGCTCAAAAAACCGGCTTGGCTTTCGCTGTCCAAAAAGCGGCGGATATGGCGGATAACGGTTTTACACGGCAACAATCCGTCAAATCCGGCCAACTGCGCCTCTTCCTGCCATTTCGCCAAAGACTGCTCAAACTGCTGCTTGGCGTATTGGTCATCCGTATCCGGAGCAAACAGTTTCTCCAGCAAATCACGGCAACGCTGCACCCAGCCTTCCACATTTGCAGGCGCTTGCCATTGCGCCGCCATATCCGCCAAGGTACGGATAAATTCGGCAAAACCGCTGAACACGTCCAACTGGTTGACATTGCTATGCCACGCACTCACGCCCTGCCACATACCGTTGCCGCCTTCGGGCAGCATCCAGCCCAAGGCCAAACGCTCTACCGCCTGCTGCCAAGTAAAGAGGTTGTCTTTGCCCTCGCGCATGGTTTGGTCCAAACCCCAATGCACATTCAATCCGGCAACAGTCTCATGCAGCAGCGGCACATCCTCCTCGCTCAAACCGAAGCGTTGCAGCACCAACCGGCTTTCCAGCAAAGGCAAAACTTTGTCCACTTCAAACCGGCTTTCCAGCAAGTCCAGAGTTTGTGCCAAAGCATACAGCAACGGCTGGCGGCGGCTGAGTTTCACATCCGAAATCGAATACGGCAAAGCCTGGCTGCCTGCCTGATCCTGTCCAAAAACGGCTTCGATAAACAGGCTGTACGGCTCGATGTTCGGCGTCAACACGGCAATATCGTGCGGCTGCCAGTCGGGATTATTTTGCAACACCAGCGACAACTCTTCTTTCAAAATCTGCAATTCGCGCAAAGGGCTGTGTGCCGCGACGATTTTGACGGAGCCGTCATTCAACAGCTTGTCCGGCTCGACATACACTGGATTGCCGTCCGCATCGTGGACTTGAACCAAAACCGACTGCGCGCCTGCTTCGCCTTCTTCCTGTTGATACAAGCGTTCAGACGGCATGATTAAGTTTTGGATATCGTTTTGCAAGCAATGCAATAAGGTATCGTCTTTTCCCTCTTCATAAACCTGAATATCCTGCTTAGTTTCCACTTCCGACAGAAAATCAAAGAAATCGCGCCCCTGCTTGCCCAAAGAAGCCAACAGCGGATGCCCTGCCTGCGACAAATCCGCCTCATCGCCCCTTTTCAAAATCTGCGCCTCGTCGATGACCTCGCCCCAATATTGGCTGCTCGGGTTGAGCGCGAACACAAACACATCGCAATGCTTGGAAATTTGGTACAGCAGTTGTAGATACATCGGCGCCATTGTCGAAATGCCGAATACGAACAATCTTTGCGGCAAAACCGATTTATCCAACTGCGCCAACAACTTTTCCCACAAGGCCACGCGGTGCGGCGCCGATTGGCTGCCATCGTCCAAATAACGCCACAGCCGCGCCTGCCAATCCTCATCATCGCCCAAGCCCAGCAGCTTCCCAGCCTGCCATGCATCAATCCAATCCGGGCGGTACACCACATATTGGTCGAAAATATCCGCCATTTGTCCGGCAAGCTGATAATCCGCCGATGCCTAGCTGCGTAAATAACTTTCCAGCGTCAAGCGCACGTTTTCGTATTCCGGGGCCGTCTGAAACGCTTCGCTGCGGAACAAATCCAGCAAACGCCAGCGCATAACCTCAGGCGAAAACGGGCTGAGCGGCGGCACATCGGGAACCAATTTGCGCATCAGCTGCCACGCCAAACCGGCAGGCAGGCTGAACTTCAAATTCGCTGCCACGCCGAGTTCGCGCGCAAAAAACACATTCAGATAACGCCGCATACCCTGGCTCTGCACCACCACTTCTTCCTGCGCCAATATAGAATCCAAGGGCGAAGCCTGATGAATACGCGCGCACATTTCGGCAAGCGATTCCAAACGGTCGGATTGAAAGAGATAAAACATGACATGCCATCAAAAAAACAATTACGCGCATTATAATGCCATCAGGGCAAACGGTTCAGCAGCGTATGAAAATAAAAGGCAAAAGATTATGGCAAAGGCCGTCTGAAACCGCTTTTCAGACGGCCTTTACCGTTAAAACTCAAACGCTGGGCTTTGATGTATTTCTTTTTGAACCTCGGCTTTGTTTAAGCCGAAAGAAAATCTTCTGAGTTCCCAACCAAAATAAAAACCTGCTTTCCTCAAAGCAGGTTTTGAATCTATCCCACTCAAGCAGGCGGCAACGGCGCGCCTTCGGGATGCTTGTAGCGATTGTACATAAACAAATATTGTTCCGGAAAACGGCGTATCCAATATTCGGTATTTTCATTGATCACGCGCGCGTCGTTCTCCTTATCGCCGTTCAATTCGCCGCGCAATGGCTCGATGTGCAATACAAAGCCTTTACCGTCGGGCAGACGCTCGCCGCAGAAAAACAAAGCCTTCACGCCTTTAACTTGCGCCAGCTTGCCCGCCAACGTCATGGTATAGGCAGGTTTGCCGAAAAAGTCCACCCACACGCCGTCGCCCCCTTCTTCGGGAGACGGTACATGGTCCGGCAACACAATGGTCGCTTCGCCGCCGCGCAGGGCCTTAATGATTTGTTTAACGCCCTGAATACTGGTCGGCGCAGTCTTACCCTTGCCGCGCACGCGCCCTGCCTGCATCACCGCATCAAAAGCCTTAATTTTCGGCGGCTTGTACATCGCCGTCAGCGGAAACGGCAGTTGCTGGCTGATGTAGCGGCCCGCCAAATCATAGCTGCCGATGTGCGGCGTGATAAACAGCAAACCTTCGCCCGCACTCAAGGCCGTCTGAACATGTTCCCAACCGTTGACGCTGACAAACAGGTTTTCAATTTCCTCAGGCCGTCTGAAAAACGCCACCGGCAATTCCAAGCCGCCTTTTGCCGTTTCACGGAAAACTTTTTTCACCGCCTCATCCGTCGGGTTCAAACCGGCAAGTTTCATGTTTTCGAAAACACGCCGGCGATCTTTCGACAGCACGCGGAAACCCAAACTGCCCAGCAGATTGCCTAATTTGTGCAACCAAGCCAAAGGTAGCGCGGCCAAAAATTTAAAAACAAAGGTAACAAGCGTTTGCATAAGGTTTTACCAAAATGAAGTGGACAGATTGTAAACGAAACAGGCCGTCTGAACAAAACAGACTTCGGGCAAATATATTGCGGCACACCTGCTTTTCTGCTACTATCCGCGCTGCATTAAGAGTTGGGAATTCCATGCCAACCTGCTTTTCAAACGGAAAGGTAAGGTGGACGGTTGAAAAAAACCGATGTGGCTCGCCAGAGCAATCCAAACCCGCTTAATGCGGGAATTTTTTTGCCTGTAAGAAACGCGCAACAGGATTCCAAAACAGCAGGCAAGTGCGAATGTTTCTCACTTGTATAGAGAAAAAGCGGAGTTTTTGTTATGATTTCCGCTGTCCGAAATAAAAGGCCGTCTGAAAACACAGCAGCCTGTTTTTAATGAAAGAATAGCAATGAGCGAATATCTGTTTACTTCCGAATCGGTATCCGAAGGCCATCCGGATAAAGTTGCCGACCAAGTATCCGATGCGATTTTGGATGCCATCTTGGCGCAAGACCCCAAAGCGCGTGTCGCTGCAGAAACCTTGGTCAACACAGGCTTGTGCGTATTGGCAGGCGAAATCTCCACCACCGCCCAAGTGGACTACATCAAAGTCGCACGCGAAACCATCAAACGCATCGGCTACAACTCCTCCGAGCTGGGCTTTGACGCCAACGGCTGCGCGGTCGGCGTGTACTACGACCAACAATCTCCGGACATCGCCCAAGGCGTGAACGAAGGCGAAGGCATCGACCTGAACCAAGGCGCGGGCGACCAAGGTTTGATGTTCGGCTATGCCTGCGACGAAACCCCTACCCTGATGCCGTTTGCCATCTATTACAGCCACCGCCTGATGCAGCGTCAAAGCGAATTGCGCAAAGACGGCCGCCTGCCTTGGCTGCGTCCTGATGCCAAAGCCCAACTGACCGTGGTTTACGACAGCGAAACCGGCAAAGTAAAACGCATCGACACCGTTGTTCTGTCCACCCAGCACGATCCGTCTATTGGTTACGAAGAGCTGAAAAACGCCGTGATCGAACACATCATCAAACCGGTTCTGCCGTCTGAACTGCTAACCGACGAAACCAAATACCTGATCAACCCGACCGGCCGCTTCGTTATCGGCGGCCCGCAAGGCGACTGCGGTCTGACCGGCCGTAAAATCATCGTCGATACCTACGGCGGCGCAGCTCCTCACGGCGGCGGCGCATTCTCTGGTAAAGACCCGTCCAAAGTGGACCGTTCCGCCGCTTACGCCTGTCGCTATGTTGCAAAAAACATCGTAGCCGCCGGTTTGGCAACCCAATGCCAAATCCAAGTTTCCTACGCCATCGGCGTTGCCGAACCGACTTCGATTTCCATCGATACCTTCGGCACCGGCAAAATCAGCGAAGAAAAACTGATTGCCCTGGTTCGCGAACATTTCGACCTGCGCCCTAAAGGCATCGTCCAAATGCTCGACCTGCTGCGCCCGATTTACAGCAAATCCGCCGCCTACGGCCACTTCGGCCGCGAGGAGCCTGAATTTACTTGGGAGCGCACCGACAAAGCAGCCGCATTGAAAGCAGCCGCAGGCGTGTAAAAAAATAATAAAGGTCGTCTGAACGGGAGTTTCAGACGACCTTTTTACATCTAAATATTCAAAAACCTTTTTACGGACGACACATCGTATTTTCACAAAAACAGCGCAACGAAATTTTGGATTGCTATGCTGTCTTTGTAAATCTACATAAATAAAATTGAAAGAATACATCATGAAAAAATGGCTGCTGGCTGTTTTGCCTGCCACCGCACTGGCTGCTCCGCCTCAAGGCTTTTATCAAAATTACAAAGACTGGGACATTGCTTGCGACAATACCGGCACCTGCCGTCTTGCCGGATATCAGGCAGATGAAACAGAACCGCCGGTTTCTATCCTGTTTACCCGACAAGCAGGGACGAATGCCGCCGTAATTGGCGAAGTTTCCCTGCTGCCATTTAATGACGATGACACACAACTTGCCAGCATTGCAACCCGCAACGAATTGGTATTGAACGGTAAATCTCTAGGAAAATTGGCGTTCAATAAAAAAGGCCAAGGCAAATTGAGCAGCGCGCAAACCAGCGCCTTACTCGAAGCATTGAAAAAAGAGAGCAAAATCAGCATCCGCTCTGGAAAATATGAATGGCACTTGTCCGACCAAGGTGCAGCGGCGGCGATGTTAAAAGCGGACGAATTCCAAGGCCGTCTGAATACGCCTTCCGCGCTGATACGCAAAGGCGACAGTAGTCAGGCCGTATTAAATCCTCAGCCCAAACCCGTAATCCGTGCCGTTGCCGTACCACAAAAAGCAAACTATATGCTGGAACAGGACACACCGCGTCACAGCGCCGTCATGAAGCTCTTGAGCGAGAGCAACCGCGTTTCCGAAAGCGACGATAAATACTGTCCCGCCCTGCACAATAAAGAGCAAATGCATTGGAACCGCAGCCTAAGTATTTATCCGCTCAACAAACAACAAGTATTGGTAGAGGCCACCTGTATCGGTGGCGCTTATCAAACCAGCGGTTACTATGCCATTGCCAACAAAGAACTGACCAAGATCGAACAAGTGCTGCCGCCAATGACATACGGCGGTCATGGCGGATTTGATGAAAAAACAGCCACACTCAGTGGCAGCTTCAAAGGCCGCGGCATAGGCGATTGCTGGTCTGGCAATACGGCTGTATGGGACGGCAAAACCTTTGTCCGTAATGAGGAACACACCACTGGTTCATGCAAAGGCTTTGCAGGTGGCGCATGGCTGATGCCTATTCTTGAAACCCGTATTGAGCGTTGAAACACGTTGAATATTTACGGCAGAAAGCAAAAGCCGTCTCAAAAATTCTCGTTTTCAGACGGCCTTTTTCCTTATACAATAGCCACTTGAATTTCTATATACATTCTGAATAAAGGATACGGATTATGTTCGGCAAACAACTTTTTGAAGAAGTCAGCTCCAAAATCAGCGAAACCATCGCCAACAGCCCTGCCAAAGACATGGAAAAAAACGTTAAAGCCATGCTCGGCAGCGCGTTCAACCGCATGGATTTAGTGACCCGCGAAGAATTCGACATCCAACAACAGGTTTTGATTAAACCCCGTACCAAACTGGCCGAATTGGAAGCCCGTTTGGCCAAACTCGAAGCCGCTCAAGAGCCTGAAGAAGCTGCTTTGAAAGCTGCCGAAGCCGCTGCGGAAGAAGCTGTTGCCGAAATCAAACAACAAACCGAAGCTGCCGAATAAGGCCGTCTGAAACATGTCGCTTGCTTTGGTTTACAGCCGCGCCTTAAGCGGCATGAATGCGCCGTTGGTCGAAGTGGAAGCCCACCTTGCCAACGGCTTGCCACATTTCAATATCGTTGGTTTACCCGATACTGAAGTCAAAGAAAGCCGCGACCGTGTGCGTGCCGCCATCATCCAAAGCGGCTTCGACTTTCCCGCCAAGAAAATTACCGTCAACCTCGCACCGGCCGACCTCCCAAAAGAATCCGGCCGTTTCGATTTGCCGATTGCCTTGGGCATTCTTGCCGCATCGGGACAAATCAACCCTGAAAAGCTCACCCAATATGAGTTTGCCGGCGAATTGGCACTGTCCGGCCTGCTGCGTCCCGTACGCGGCGCGCTGGCTATGGCATGGCAGGGAATGCAGGCTGGCCGTTCGTTCGTCTTGCCGCAAGAAAATGCCGAACAGGCTGCCGTCATGCGCGGTATCGCGGTTTATGGCGCACGTTCTTTAGGTGAAGTGGCCGCGCATTTAAACGGTATCGAACCGTTGACACAAACCGAATGCAAGCTGACGCAAAGGCCGTCTGAACAAAGTAAAATGCCTGATTTAGCCGATGTTAAAGGCCAACATACCGCACGCCTTGCTTTGGAAATTGCAGCGGCAGGTGGGCACAGCCTGCTGATGATGGGCCCTCCGGGTACGGGCAAATCCATGCTTTCGCAACGTTTGCCCGGTATCCTCCCACCTTTGACCGAAGACGAATTGGTCGAAGTATGGGCATTGCGTTCGCTCCTGCCCAACCATCAACAGCAACTCGACAGCAACCGTCCTTTCCGCAGCCCTCATCACAGCGCCAGCTCGGCTGCCATGGTAGGCGGCGGTTCAGACCCACGTCCGGGCGAAATTTCATTGGCGCACCACGGTGTGTTGTTTTTAGACGAATTGCCCGAGTTTGACCGTAAAGTATTAGAAGTATTGCGCGAACCTTTGGAAAACGGCGAAATCCATATTTCCCGCGCCGCACGCCAAGCAGTTTATCCGGCCAAATTCCAACTTGTTGCCGCCATGAACCCCTGCCCTTGCGGCTATCTTGGCCATCCGTCCAAACCTTGCCGCTGCACGCCTGAAAGCGTTGCCCGCTACCGCAACAAAATTTCAGGGCCATTGCTTGACCGTATTGATTTAACCATCGAAGTACCCAGCCTTTCCGCTGCCGAATTGATGCAACAGGAAGCAGGCGAATCCAGTGCCGCCGTATTGGAACGCGTTACCGCCGCACGCAAAATCCAATACAACAGACAAGGCAAAGTCAATGCGGAACTGAATGTCGGTGAGCTCGATGGCAAAGCCCGTATTCAAAAAGAAGCGCAAGAAGCCTTGGGAACCATGCTCGAAAAACTGTCCCTTTCCGCCCGAAGTTTCCACCGCATTATGCGCGTTGCCCGTACACTTGCCGATTTGGCAGGCGACGAAGAAGTCAGCAAAACACATGTGATGAAAGCCATCGGCTTCCGTCGTGCCCTTTAACTTTTCAGATGGCCTGAATCTTTATGTTTAAGTAAAACTAGAGTAAACAAAGCATCAGGATTTTGCCGTCTATAACGGTTATTGATAAAATATCGAATCCAAACTCAGACAGTCTCCTTTCAGGCCGTCTGAACACATTATTACAAGGTAAGTCATGAAAAAATCTACACAATATGGTAAAGGCTTGGCCGGTTTCTTTTTCGGCCTGATACTGGCAACAGGTATTATTGCCGGTATTTTGTTCTTCTTGAACCAAGGCAACCAAAACGTTTTCAAAGAGCTGACTCAGCCTAAACAAAGCGAAGAACCTGAAATCCTGAAACCTCAGGACAAAGCAGAGAAACGCCCAGCTACCGACACTTCATCTACCCAAGCAGATGAAGAAAAAGCCAAAGCTGAAAAAGAAGCGACAGAGAAAGAAGCCAAAGCTAAAGAAGAGGCTGAAAAGGCTGCCAAAGAAGCTGAAGAAAAAGCTCAAGCGGAAAAAGAAGCTCAGGAAAAAGCCGAACAAGCAGAACGTGAAGCCAAAGAAAAAGCAGAGAAAGCCGCTGCCGATAAAGCCGAACGTGAAGCCAAAGAAAAAGCAGAGAAAGCCGCTGCCGATAAAGCCGAACGCGAAGCTAAAGAAAAAGCTGATAACGCCGCCGATAAAGCTGAACGCGAAGCTAAGGAAAAAGCTGCAAAAGCTGAAGCAGAAAAAGAAGCTACTAAGAAAAAACTGGCCGAGAAAAAAGCTGAGTTAGAGAAAAAACGCGCAGAAAAAGTCAAAGCAGAAAAGGAAGCTGCCAATAAAGCTGCCAAAGACAAAAAAGCAGCCGACCAGCTGACAGACAAACAAAAAGAGCGTGCCGAGCGCAAACTGGCCGAGAAAAAAGCGGCCGAAGCCAAGAAACAAAACAAGCCGACACCTGAGCAAATCCTCAACAGCGGCAGCATCGAAAAAGCACGTAAAGCCGCAAATGCCTCTGCAACAAAAGAAAGCAGCAACGCCGCTGGCAAACAATCGTCAGAAAAAGCCGAAGCAGCTGCCAACAGCGGTAAAAAAGCCTTCCTGCAACTTGGTTCATATGCAGACCGTTCCAGCGCAGATTCACAACGTGCAAAACTGGCTATTTTAGGTGTTTCTTCCAAAGTGGTTGAATCGCAAAACGGCGACAAAACCATTTACCGAGTTCAAAGTAACACCATGCCGCAGGAAGCCGCTGTGAAACTGCAAAAAAACCTGCAAGGCCATAATATCAACAGCTTGATTCGTTCTACCAAATAATGGAATCACTGATGAAGCAGCGTATAAAACAAACCATTGCCGCACTCAGCCTGAGCCTGCTCAGTCTGAGTGCGCAAGCTGCTACCGAAGGTGTGGACTATACTGTCCTCAGTCGTCCTATCCCGCAGCAACAAGCCGGAAAAATTGAAGTACTTGAGTTTTTCGGCTACTTCTGCGTTCATTGTTACCATCTCGATCCTGTTTTATTGCAACACAGCAAAACCTTCACTAAAGATGTTTCCTTACGGACAGAGCACGTCGTTTGGATGCCTGAAATGTTGGGGTTGGCCAAAGTTGCCGCAGCCGTTAATCTTTCAGGTTTGAAATATCAAGCCAATCCAGTCATCTTCAAAGCAGTTTACGAACAAAAAATCAACCTGGCCGATACCAATGTATTCCGATCATGGGTAGGTAAACAGACAGGTTTTGACAGTAAAAAACTGCTTCAAGCCTACAACAGTCCTGCTGCCGCATCGGCTGCTGCAAAAATGCAGCAATTGACGGAAACTTATCGAATTGAAAACACACCAACTGTCATCGTCGGTGGTAAATACAAAGTCAATTTCAACAGTACCGACTGGAAAGCCGGTATGAAAACCATAGACGAGCTCATCGTCAAAGTCCGCCGCGAACAATCCTCAAAACCACTTTAACTATTCAACAAAAGAAAGACGGCCTCAAGGCCGTCTGAAAACTTATGGACATTCTGATTTTATTTAAAGCACTTATTCTCGGTATCATCGAAGGTTTAACCGAGTTTCTCCCTATTTCCAGTACCGGTCACTTGATTGTATTCGGTGACTTAATGAACTTTCAAAGCAACGGAAAAGTATTTGAAATTGCTATTCAACTCGGTGCAGTATTAGCCGTCGTATTTGAATACCGCCAACGATTTACCCATATCATAAAAGGATTGGGTAAAGAACGAACAGCCAATCGCTTTGTACTGAATTTATTTATTGCCTTCATACCTGCCGCGATTGTGGGTTTATTGTTCAGCAAACAAATCAAATTACACCTTTTCAACCCAATTACCGTTGCTACCATGCTGGTACTGGGTGGCTTCTTCATTTTATGGATTGAAAAACGCCAAGCAACAGCCAAACCTAAAGTTAATCATGTAGACGATATGCGCCCAATCGACGCATTTGTTGTAGGATGCGCCCAAATTTGTGCTCTTGTCCCTGGTACATCACGTTCAGGCAGTACGATTATGGGCGGTATGCTATGGGGACTGGAACGTAAAACAGCTACCGAATTCTCATTCTTCCTTGCCGTACCGATGATGATTGCGGCAACAGGTTACGACATCTTAAAAAACTACAAACTCTTTACCTTGCAAGATGTCGGACAAATTGCCATCGGCTTTATCGCAGCATTTATCGCCGGTTTATTGGCAGTAAAAGCTTTGCTGAAATTTGTCTCCAGTAAAAATTATGTTCCTTTTGCCTACTATCGCATCGTATTTGGTGGTCTGATTCTCCTTACTTGGATGCTGGGCTGGGTTAGCTGGAGCGAATAAACCCATCTCCACCCCCAAAGGACGTGCCTGCGCACGTCCTTTTTCTTTATCCGCATCCTCCCTTTAGATCAGGTTCCTACCCCGTAAAAGGCCGACACTCCGCATCATTGCCCCTAAATATCTCCTCCCCGTCCGTACAGCTGCCCTTCCCCTTCATCTTCCTGCACACCACAGCCGTCAGCGACTCGTTCAAACGCAACACCCTCGGTTCCGCCTCCCTGTCCAACGCCACCGCCTTCAGGGTAAACTTCCCCT
>ERZ1699246.48-NODE-48-length-18763-cov-2.980039_pt1 | contig 18763 bp, 12 predicted proteins | sample MGYA00581528_ERZ1699246 | MGnify/ENA primary metagenome ERZ1699246 (study PRJEB42319, sample SAMD00040303) | human oral metagenome | material: saliva | host: Homo sapiens | study: EMG produced TPA metagenomics assembly of PRJDB4115 data set (Metgenomic analysis of... | reverse complement strand
CTGTTGATGTGTTGTCATTTGGCAAAACGTTAGCACTTGTCGTTCTATCTTTAGCCGATATAGAAAGATACTTACCCATATAAGCTTTATATTCCACCTCTTTTATATCTCCCTTACTTCGTTGTTGCAAAGAAGTATAACGACTAACAAAACGCTGATAGAGTGGGTCATCGGCTCCACGCACCATCTTCATGTAGTTCAGTTTACCCCTTAGAACAGCATTAAGAGGCACGCAATGCTGATGTCCCTTTGTCTTTCCATGCTGCTGCCTGTAGCTCTTCCACGCTGCCTGACAGGCATCTTCATAGCCGTAACGTTCCCAGATATACAGCAAGGAACGAATTTCACGCACATAACGGCGGCTTACATTCACTTTCTCCGTTACCATCAAGCCCGTTACCTCCTGCCGTCTTCCACGACGTTGCAAGTGGGTTTTCTCTTCATTCAGTCGGAAACCATAACGCTCAACAATAGCCTTAACCTGCTGTACAAGCTCTCCCTGTGGACGAAGAATATCTGTGTCAGCACTGAAAGTGAGGTCATCAGCATAACGGGTAAAGGTGATTCCTTGTGCAGCAACTACACTCGCAATCTCCTTATCCATCTCCCGACAAATAAAGTTCGACAGAGTTGGCGATGTTGCAAAGCCCTGTGCCAATACCTCTTCATTGTTCTTTGTGCGCACAGTAGCCAATCCAGAGATGAGTTTTGCAGCCAATGACGAGAAGCCAAAAGGCTCTGCCGTCAGACAGTCGGCCACTTGCTGGCGTGTAATAGTGGGGAAGAAATCCTTTAAATCAAGGTTCAGAATATAACGTTTTCCCACATGTGGACGTGCATTATCAACCACAGAACGACCACAGACAAAGCCAAACGCCCAAGGAGTAGGCTCATCATAGGTCTGAAGTAATATATTGAGTGCATTTAATATACCACGAAGACCACCTTTCGGAGCCGTAATCTCGCGATAGCCACCGTGCTTTTTGCGAAGTCGGAAAGTCTTACAACGTCGTTGGACATTATTGGTATCAGCTAAAAAACTTAGTTGTTTACCACGAAAGTCAGAATAATACCAAGGTAACTTCAGCTCATTCAGCATCGCTGCAAGTTCCTGTGCATCTCTTAAATGACGCAGTTTATTCTCAAAATCAGCCTTTGTATATTCCCTTCCGTTTATTATTCTGGTAGCCATAGTGCGTTTGTTTTAAACAAAAAAATAGGAACGCTGTAAGGGAATTACTTTTATTGTGAACCTTCGTTAACAATAAAACGATACTTCGTATCAAACTCCAGCGAATACACCGGAAACTACTTCTAATTCTTTCAGACGTTCCTATCTGTGGCAAAGATAGATATTAATATCAGAATATCAAAACTTTTAAAGCATTAAATCAGTTTCTTCCGTTAAATGTATGGACCAGTTTCATATTGCTTTAACGGAAAAACGGAAGTTACTCACTATACAAAAACATGGCTAAGACAGTCAAGTATATGTCCTATTATTATTCTCAGACATTGAAAATCATTTCTTTTTAGACTTCGAAAATATGCAGATAAGGGTTTGAAAAATTATTACATAATTTCGAAGGAAACAGCTATAGACAAAGGCAAAAACACATATAAAAGGCAGGTTTGTAATCAACAGGAAATCAGTTAGTTATAAAGTAGTAAAGTAAAAGGTGCTTAATTGGACTTCAAAAGGGCGTTAGTTAGACTTCAAAAGGGCACCTTTTGCAAGTCAATTGGGCGTCTTTTAGAAGCCAAAAGAGCATGTATTGGTTTTGAACTGCACGAAAATAATTTACAAACTTCAGTTAATAAGAGAATAAGTTGTTTGTAGAAGACAGAAAGACACTGCAACTAATTACATTTATCATGTAGTTTATCACCATTTATAAAACCATCTTATTGGAGGTAATCATACCATGTATGTGGATTAATCTCATTCTATTAACCATCTACGCATTTAACAGAAGAACCCTAAATAAAGCCTGCAAAGACTTGTATTTATCCTCATAAAACAATACTTTTGCACACGATAAATAAAAAATTTTATCCCAATTGTGTAGTTTTTCATTTACTACGTGCGTCTAATGAGCAAAAATCAACCTATCAACAGATGGACAACCTACAAAATGAACAAGACTTCTCGCGAATCGTGAGAGAACATAAAAGCACCATATACACCGTGTGCTATATGTTCTCAAAGGATGAAGACGAGGTGAACGACCTCTTTCAAGAGGTATTGATAAACCTTTGGAAGGGTCTGCAGAACTTCCGAGGAGAAAGCGATGTACGCACGTGGCTCTATCGTATCAGCCTCAACACTTGCATCTCATGTGACCGAAAGAAACGGAAACGGAAAACGATTCCACTCTCAATGGATATCAATCCCTTTACAGATAGTGATGATGACAGCCGACAGATACAACAACTTAACCGTCGTATCAGCCAGTTAGGTCCTTTCGATCGTGCTATCATCCTCCTTTGGTTGGAGAATATGAGCTATGAAGAGATTGGCGAAATCGTCGGTATCAGTACGAAGAATGTCTCCGTAAGACTATTCAGAATCAAAGAGAAACTGAAGAAAACAAGTGAAACAACAAAGGAGTAGGGGAGTAACCATTAATGAATGAGATTAGTCTTATTGGTCTTATTAGCCCTATTAGGCTAATTGCCCAATATACCCAATACCCTACAAAGCTTAACAATCACATTAAAAAGAAAACTACAATGGAAACAAAGCATACAGAGTTTGAGGAAATGCGTCAGCAATTGGATATCCTCAAGAATAAACTTGACAATCAAACACTCGTCAACGATAAGCTTATCAGACAGTCAATGCTCAATAAGATGTCGTTTATGAAGAAGTATACATGGGTGTCATTCTTAGTGTTACTATTTATTTATTACGGTTACAATGAAGTTCGGATACTGTTTAACATGTCGTGGTGGTTCTACGGATTTACCGTACTCGTTATGACTTTCAGTGTTTGTTTCGATGCTTATATCAACCATGTTAATAAGAAGGAGTTCCTGAATGGCGACCTCATAGCGGCTTCCTTACAAATGCAAAGGATGAAGAAATTACGCAAAAAGTCCTTCTTGTGTGGCACAATCATAATGACTATATGGACTCCTTGGTTCTTTATCGAGACATACTATGGGTCAGGTGCTGCGAATGGAGGAGACCATACATCCATGTTCAATGGTATGCTGGTTGGCGGTGGCGTTGGCTTAATCGTCGGAGTAGCCATCGGTATATGGTTATACCTCCGTATGCAACGCATTAACTCGGATATTATCAGCCAAATAGATGAACTGACAAAAGACACTAAAGACAGCCCAATGCTTTAGAAAGATAGGGTAAGGAAGACAGGGTAACAGAGTAAAGGAGACAGAGTAACAAAGTAAAAGAGACAGAGTAACAAGTGAACAGAAGGTATTAATATAAGAAAAGAAGACAGGGTAACATAAGAACTTATTGGCTATTCTTATGTTACCCTGCACTTTGTTTATATGTTACTATGTCTTACTTACTTTGTTACTTTGTCTTCTTTACCCTGTTACTCTGTCTTATTTACTCTGTTACTCTGTCTTACTTACCCTGTTACTCTGTCTTACTTACCCTGTTACTCTGTCTTACTTACTTTGTTACTTTGTCTTACTTACCCTGTTACTCTGTCTTACTTACCCTGTTACTTTGTCTTTCTTACCCTGTCAATAAACTACGATGTCAGTGCTTATAATGTCTATCCCTTTACGATTTTCTTAATATCATTCAGTTTATTAAGGGCTTCAACAGGTGTAAGATTATTGACATCAAGACCGAGGATTTCGTCACGAATCTGTGTGAGGACAGGATCATCGAGTTGGAAGAAGGAGAGTTGAACACCTTCTCTGCTCTGGTCAAGACGCTCAACGGCAGCCTTACCGACACTACCTACTTGTGAATTATCCTTTTCAAGCTCCTTAAGTATAATGTTTGCACGCTTAACAATAGAACGAGGCATACCCGCTATCTCTGCTACATGAATACCGAAGGAATGCTCACTACCACCTTTCTCTAACTTACGAACGAAGATGATCTTTCCATCCACTTCCTTAACAGAGACATTAAAGTTCTTGATACGAGGGAAATTCTTCTCCATCTCGTTCAATTCATGGTAGTGTGTAGCAAAGAGTGTACGTGCTTGTGCACGTGAATGTTCGTGTAGATACTCTACAATCGCCCACGCAATGCTAATACCATCGTAGGTACTTGTACCACGTCCTAACTCGTCAAAGAGTACTAAAGAGCGTGGAGTGACATTATTAAGGATATTTGAAGCCTCCGTCATCTCAACCATGAAGGTTGATTCTCCTAATGAAATGTTATCCGAAGCACCCACACGTGTGAAGATTTTATCCACCATTCCGATGCGTGCTCGTTCAGCAGGAACAAAGCAACCTATCTGTGCTAACAGTACAATAAGGGCTGTTTGACGCAACAAAGCAGACTTACCTGCCATATTCGGACCCGTAATCATCATGATCTGTTGGTGTTCCGTATCAAGCAATACATCATTAGGCACATACTGTTCACCTATCGGTAACTGTGTTTCAATCACTGGATGGCGACCCTGTAGGATGTCTATAACCTCCGAATCGTCCACTACTGGGCGTACATAACGCTGCAACTGCGATACTTTCATAAACGAAAGCAGACAGTCGAGATGAGCTATAAGATTGGCATTGATCTGTATCTGTGGAATAAACTCCTGCATATCCTGTATCAACTCCATATAAAGCTGAGTCTCCAAAGCCAATATCTTCTCGTCAGCACCGAGTATCTTCTCCTCGTATTCTTTAAGTTCAGGGGTGATATAACGCTCTGCCTGCGCTAATGTCTGCTTACGAATCCAATTCTCAGGCACCTTATCTTTAAAGGTATTGCGCACCTCCAAGTAATAGCCGAACACATTATTGAATCCTATTTTCAGCGAGGTAATACCTGTCTGAGCTATCTCCTTCTCTTGAATCTCTAACAGATACTGCTTTCCATTATCACGAATAGAACGCAAATCATCGAGTTCTTGGTTAAAACCTAAGGCTATCACGTCGCCTTTATTGACTAACTGTGGAGGGTCAGGCTGTATCTCTTTCTCTATTCTATCACGGAGGGACTCACAGAGGTTCAGCTGTTCTCCAATCCTCTTCAGCGTATCGCTCTTTGCATAAAGGCAGGCTGTCTTAACCGGTTGGATAGCCATAAGGGCATTCTTCAGCTGCACAACCTCACGAGGTGACACACGACCGACAGCTACCTTTGATATAATACGCTCTAAGTCGCCTATACGATGGAACTGTTCATTGATACATTCGCGGAAATCTGGCTCTCGGAAGAGATAATCAACCACGTCTAAACGCTCATTAATAGGCTTTTCATCCTTCAGTGGGAAGACTATCCAACGGCGTAACATACGTCCACCCATTGGCGTAATCGTATTATCAATGACATTCAAAAGCGATGAACCATCCTCATTCATTGGGGCAATCAACTCCAAAGAACGGATAGTGAAACGGTCCATACGCACGTATTTATCTTCTTCTATACGTGCTAATGAAGTGATATGATTGATTTGTGTGTGCTGTGTTATCTCTAAATACTGTAGAATAGCACCTGCTGCAACGACACCATTATTCAGATGGTCGACACCGAAACCTTTTAGATTCTTTGTTCCAAAATGCTTTAATAGCTTCTGTCGAGCCGTCTGATCAGTAAACACCCAATCGTCCATCTCGAACGTACAAAGACGTGTACCGAAGTAGCGTTCGAAGTCTTGTTTCTTCGTACGGTCGAATAGTACCTCCTTTGGTTGGAAGTTACCCAATAGCTTTTCGACGTAATCAAAGGTGCCTTCACCAGTTAGGAACTCACCAGTAGATATGTCTAAGAAACTAACACCACATGACCCTTTACCGAAGTGTACCGCAGCAAGGAAGTTATTTTCCTTATAGTTCAGTACGTTGTCGCTCATGGCAACACCCGGAGTAACAAGTTCTGTGATACCACGCTTCACCATCTTGTCCATTGCCGACAAACCCTTCTTGCCTTTGATAGCCTCACGTTTCTTCTTTGGGTCTTCTAATTGGTCGCAGATAGCTACACGCTTTCCAGCTCGGATAAGCTTAGGAAGATAAGTATCAAGGGCATGATGGGGGAAACCAGCCATCTCTATCGAGTCGCCATTACCACCATTATTACGACGTGTAAGGGTAATACCGAGTATTCTTGCCGACTCCACAGCATCTTCACCATACGTCTCATAGAAGTCACCACACCTAAAGAGCATCAATGCACCAGGGTGTTGTGCCTTCATTGAGAAGAACTGTTTCATCATCGGGGTAAGCCCCTTATCATCTTTTGCCATATCTTTTACTTCCTTATTAAGTCTGTTTCTATTTTATCCTTAGACTTACAAAATTACAAAAATAAGGAGGAAAGCCCAAATATTCCCTTGCTTTTAATCTTGTTTTTAATATCTACTTACAGAAATAGGGATGCAAATGATTTGCATCCCTATTTAATATCTCAACAACTTTCTGTGCTGTTTATAATTATATTTATCTTTTAGTGAAGATCATTGTTATTATCTCACCATCATCTACATATTGTAAAGTCAACTTGTCACCATCAACTTCACCCCAAGCAGTATAAATATCTCGTTTTATTGATATTTTTTTACCATTTAAAACATAGGTAGCATCTCCTTCATCGTGGTCTCGCTCAGTAGGATTCTTATCAAGATCTTCATCAGTTATTATTTTAACTACTGTATTTGACTTGAATTCTAATACTGTCATTGAGGTGATTTTATTACCTTCTTTTTCTAAATATTGCCATGTAGTACCTACAAGATTATTAGATGTTTCTTCCTCTTTATCTGAAGAACAAGCTGTGAATAACATCATTGGCAAGAGTGCCAATAAAATCAATAAATACTTTTTCATAATTTTTAGTTGAGTTATAATTTTATACAAATGTAGTCATTATGTTCTAAGAAAACAAATGATATACAGCCTAAGACTAACTATATCAACTAATTTAACTATTTTTATATATGAAAATAGGGTTCTTCCGTTAAATGTGTGAACGCTTTTCGTATCGCTTTAACGGAAGAACCGAAGTTACTCATTAAACAAAAACTTAGCTAAGACAGTCAACTATCTGTCCTATTATCATCCTCTGATATTGAAAACCATTTCATTTTAGGACTTCGAAAATATGCAGATAATGATTTGAAAAATCATTACATAATTTCAAGTAAAACATCTATAAAGGACGGCAAAACCACATACAAAAAGTAGGTTTGTAATCAACAGGAAATCAATTAGTTATAAAACAGCAAAGTAAAAGGTGCTTAATTGGACTTCAAAAGGGCGTTAGTAAGGGTCTTAAAGGGCACCTTTTGCAAGCCAAAAGGGCGTCTTTTAGAAGCTAAAAGAGTATGTATTGGTTTTGAACTGCATAAAAATAGTTTACAAACTTCAACTAATTACTATTCATAAAACAAATTGCACGAATATCCCTAATCAATGAATATTCGTGCAATTAGCGTAATTCGTAGTCGAAAGCGGCTTATGGTAGTTTTCCTTCTTTGCCTCTTGAGCGTAGAATTGACCATACACCGAGGGCAATAAGAGGAATACTTAATATCTGTCCCATATCGATTGGCAGACCTGACTCAAAGGCTACCTGTATCTCCTTAGTGTATTCAATGAAGAAACGGAAGGTGAAGATAAGTGTAAGACAGAGTCCGAAATAGAGTCCTGTACCCACTTTCTTAGGATACTTTCTGTATATGAAATAAATTAAAAGGAAGATAATTAAGTAGGCTATTGCCTCATAGAGCTGTCCTGGATGGCGTGGTTTATCGTCTACATTATAGAAGATAAAAGCCCAAGGAACGTCTGTTACCTTACCAATAATCTCTGAATTCATCAGGTTTCCAAGGCGAATAAAGCAAGCTGTGATACCAGATACGATACCAAAGAAATCAAGTACTACCCACGTATTCATTTTCGTCCTGCGAATATAAAGGAAGAGGGCAATCAGTAATCCAGCCACTCCACCATGGGATGCAAGTCCTTGATAACCCACATACTTCCATGAACCGTCAGCCATTTCACGAATAGGAATAAAGATAGTCATGATTCCTTTCCAAGAAGTGAGGAACTCCTCTGGCTCATAAAAGAGACAATGACCCAAGCGAGCACCAATCAGTACGCCAAAGAAGACATAGAGGAAGAGTGGATCAAACTGTGATGGAGGGAATTTATGACGCTTAAAAAGCCACTGCATCATAAAATATCCCAAGGCAAGACCTACTAACCAACACATTCCATACCAACGGATAGGAAGAGAACCAAGCTGGAAAATCACTTCACTTGGCTGCCATGCAATATAAAGTAGATTGTTCATAGTTATGCTATTAAAAGTGAAGATAGCACCAATAATTATCCCCTCTCTGCTCAGAGAGGGGTTAAATAGGGGCTATACATTAAATCTAAAGTGCATGATGTCACCGTCTTGTACAACGTATTCCTTACCTTCGATGCCAAGTTTACCAGCCTCACGAATAGCTGCCTCAGAACCATATTTAATGTAATCGTCGTACTTGATGACCTCTGCACGAATAAAACCCTTCTCAAAGTCGGTATGGATAACACCCGCACACTGCGGAGCTTTCCATCCCTTATGGAAGGTCCATGCCTTTACTTCCATCTCACCAGCGGTGATGAAGGTCTGGAGGTTGAGCAGATGATATGCCTTATTGATAAGTCGGCTCACACCACTTTCTTCCAAGCCAAGCTCGTCAAGGAACATTTTCTTATCCTCATAGCTCTCCAAAGAAGCGATATCCTCCTCTGTCTTAGCAGCGATGATCATTGCTTCAGCACCTTCTTCAGCAGCAATCTTCTCAATCATCTGACTGTATTCATTACCTGTCTTCGCACTTGATTCGTCTACATTGCAAACGTAAAGTACAGGTTTTGTTGTCAAGAGGAAGAGGTCGTGCGCTGCTTGCTGTTCTTCCTTGCTTTCAAACTCAACGCTACGAGCATTCTTACCCTGCTCTAAGACTTCCTTATAAGCCTCCAAGACAGATACCATTACCTTAGCATCTTTATTGCCTGCAGCAGCAACTTTCTGCTGTTTAGCAAGCTGTGCCTCAATGGTTTCAAGTGCTTTGAGCTGCAACTCTGTATCGATAATCTCCTTATCTTCAATCGGGTTGACTGCCATACCACCCTCACGTACCACGTTATCGTCCTCGAAACAGCGGATTACATGAATGATAGCATCGCACTCGCGGATATTACCAAGGAACTTGTTACCCAATCCTTCACCCTTTGAAGCACCCTTAACGAGTCCTGCGATGTCGACAATCTCACAGGTAGCAGGTACGATTCGTCCCGGATGAACAATCTCAGCAAGCTTATTCAAACGCTCGTCAGGAACGGTAATTACGCCGAGGTTCGGCTCAATCGTACAGAAAGGGAAGTTAGCTGCTTGTGCTTTGGCACTGCTCAAGCAGTTGAAAAGTGTGGACTTACCTACGTTTGGCAGTCCTACTATACCACATTTTAATGCCATATCTTAAATAAACGTTTATTTTTTTTTTACAAAAATAAAGCTAACGAGCGCAAAGGAAGTTTCCTTTCTCTTTATCGTATGCTGCTTATTTTCTGCAAAATTACATAATTAATTCGATATAAGCGAGAAGAAGTGGAAATAAGGTGGAATACATATGAAGTCAATCTCAACTCTATTATACGATTATAGGGGCATAACGCTTATGTCACGTTATACCCCTATAAGTATAAGGAATAGTTTTATATCGTACGTTATAAGCCCTTATTCTTTATATATAAGATAAGAACTTACCTCGGTTTTTGCTATTTTACCTCTGATGTAATCGGACTATTAATTCCCTTCATAGAAACAAGGAAGGCCTTAGCTGATCCGAACTTCAAACGCATATCAAGACGAACAGGGATATGGTTGCTGTCATCCGTTACATAGAAGTTAGCAATTTCGCGCCACTTATCATCCTCATATTCATAATAGGTGAGACGTAAACAACGATACTTATGATCATTATCAGCTTTAATATTCTCCTTACCACCATAGATAATGCGAGCAGAATGACGGCTGTTTCCATCTACGATAGGGAACTTCACTACCTCACCTTTCTTCCAGTTCTCTGGATTAAAACTACGTGCACGCAAGAAGATACTCATCATATCGAAACAACAATCATCGTATGTATTCTCCATCCATTGATGTTTTCCCTCGTTATTGATTCTGTGCTGGCGTAGCTTACATTTACCATTTGGATAAGTGTAGAATATCTCATCTACCGTATATCGCTTTCCTTCCCTTGCTCCCTTACGGAAGTAGAGTGGCTCCATCTGCTTTGAATTATAAGTAAGTAACGTGTCACGCAATACAAAGTAATCGTCAAGTTTACCATTACCACGTGTCGTCAACGAAGCACGATAAGCCGGAATACCCTTATAAGTAGAGGAAACCGTATACCAAGAAGCTGTACCTGCCTTTACCCAAATAAACTTCCAGTTATAATAAAGGTTGTAGGTAAGATACTCTCCACTGCTAAACGCCGTGTTACGGAATGTACACTGTGCGGTGGCACTGACGGTAATCATCGCAAAGAGACAAACTATATAAATCTTCAACTTTTTCATATTCTCCGTTTTATCCGTTCAACTTTAATATTATTCTTTATTTCTCTTTTAAAAGAAAAAAGAATGTTTTAGTATGATAGGCTGTGGATTAGTGCAGAACTTTTCAGCCATTTTCTTGCCAGAATAGTTATCAAACTTAGAGGTTACTTTATTAACAAGTTATCCTCATTTCTATCGTTTGATATTCAGGTATTATACTGAGTTATCCACATTATCCACAATTGATGCAAAGATAATAAGTTTATATCTTTTTTGATATGAAAGTTGTGTAAAACTTCTATAAAACTGCATTAATAACCTTGTGGATATCCACATAGAAGCTTCTTCTTCTGTTCTTGTGTGGATATCCACAGAGTTATAAAATAGTTATCAACATAGTTTTCCACAGAGTTATCAACAGTTATTAGTTCAATATCTGTATAAGTATTGTTTAGTAAATGTTCCCTTATAAAGGAATCATTCGTGTTCTACGATGTATTATAATAGTTCTAATCACTTTTTATGCCATCTTTAAGCTTTGTGCTGATGCTCCGCACATAGTGTGCTAAGGGTTAACACCAATGGTGTTATGTGTTAATTACGTTGCAATAGATTGGTAGTTGTAAAGCAACTTATGATTATTGAAGAGGCAAAATACCAAAAGTAAAGAGAATATAGTTGATGTCTTTCATGGTTATAGTTCGTACTTTGGATAAAAAGAAATTCATAATTCATAATTCAAAATTCAAAATTCATAATTATGATTACTTATTTTGGGTGTTATGAAAGGAAAATCCTAAACATAACATTAGCAATAAGGAGTAATCATAATTATGAATTGTGAATTATGAATTACCAAGGTAATCATAATTATGAATTGTGAATTATGAATTCTGAATTAATAATGAATTAAACTTACAAGTCATCAATTAATGCAGTACTCTTGGCGTAAGCTGTACTCTTAGCTTCGAAGAAGTCGGTCTTTACCATATTAGCATTTGAATACTGACCTACCCACTTCATGTTCTCTGGTTCTTTTTGGTTGTCATCATAGAGGAAACCGAAGCCAAGTCCAGACCAGCGGAGATTACCCAAATAACGGATGTAATCAGATACCATCTGAGCGTTAAGGCCCTGCACATCGTTGCCGATAACGTATTGTCCCCATGCTATCTCCTGACGTACACCCTCACGCATCATATCCTCATAAACCTTTATCTTCTCTGGAGTAAACATATCAGGCTCCTCTTTCTTCAGCTCAAGAATAATGCTACGGAACAACCATAGATGCGTATTTTCGTCTCGGTTGATATAGCGAATCTCCTGTGCAGAACCCGACATCTTACCATTTCGGCTGAGATTATAGAAGAACATAAATCCGCTATAGAAGTAAATACCTTCAAGGATGAAGTTAGCAATGAGTGTTTTCATCAAGCTGAACTTATCTCTTTTCTCATGGAACTCATTGTAACAGTCGCCAATAAACTTATTACGGTTCAAGAGGTGCTCATCGGTCTTCCACTGATAAAGAATGTCATTACGCTCTTCAGGACTACAGATAGTGTCGAGCATGTAGCTATAACTCTGACTATGGATACACTCTTGGAATGCCTGAATATGCAGACAGAGGTTTACCTCGTTTGCAGTGATATATTCACTAAGGGTTGGGAGGTTATTGCTCTGAAGCGAATCAAGGAAAACAAGGAAGCTCAGAATCTTATCATAGGCTGTACGTTCAGCCTTTTCAAGACGTGGATAGTCCTTAAAGTCTTGTGAAAGATTGATTTCTTCTGGAATCCAGAAGTTATTCATTGCCTGTCTGTACCAGTCACTTACCCATGAATACTTCATATTATTGAAGTCATTCAAATTAGTAGTATTGCCACCAATCATTCGTCTCAAGCGCAATTCTATATCGCCTGAAGGATTGAATAAGGTATTACGTTTTAATTGATTGTCCATTATTTCTTATATATTAAATCCATTAATTGTATTAATTCATAATTCACAATTCACAATTCATAATTATGATTACTACTTTAATTCATAATTTATAATTCACAATTCATAATTATGATTAGTGATGTAAACTATTATTTTGTTTGTCTACTTACTCAATGAATTTCTTCTATTCAGTAAATAGTAGTAATCATAATTATGAATTATGAATTATGAATTATGAATTATGAATTGTGAATTATGATGAGCAGCTCTCACACTCTTCCACCTCTAATGACTTACTACGCACATAGTATATAGTCTTAACACCCTCTTTCCAAGCAAGTAAGTAAAGGTCGAGTATCTGGCGCATTGTGAAGTCATTGGTGATATAAAGGTTCATACTCTGTGCCTGGTCGATATGACGCTGACGTACACCAGAAGCACGAACACTCCATTTCTGATTGATAAGATAAGCACTCTTATACATCCAGTAGGTCTCATCTGAAAGCTCAGGAGCAACACGTGGAAGCATACTTCCCTTCTTCTCTTCCAAGAAGAAACGCTTCATGATTGGGTCTAAGCCGGCTGTTGTACCTGCAATAATACTTGTACTGCTGGTTGGTGCGACTGCAAGAAGATAAGCATTACGCATACCCTGCAATGCAACTGTCTTACGAACATCCTGCCATTCAGCACTATCATAACCACGCTTATCAAAGTAAGCACCTGTTTGCCAGTCACTTCCCTCAAAGAATTGATAGCTTCCCTTCTCCTTAGCGAGGTTTGAGCTGGCAAGGATAGCTGCTCGGTTGATAGTCTCGAACACCTTATCCATAAACTCCAAATGCTCTTCACTCTCCCACTTAATGCGACGCTTAGCCAAAGCATGGTGATAACCACTAATACCCAAACCAATAGAACGATAACGCTGGTTGGTAAGCTGTGCATAAGGAACAGGATAGAAGTTAAGGTTGATAACGTTGTCGAGTGCACGAACAACGGTTGCTACCTTTTCTTTCATCTTCTCCTCATCCTCCAATGGAAGTCTACCAAGTGACAAACTTGCCAAGTTACATACGACAAACTCACCCGGACGAGTAGTTGTAACAACAACAGTATCACCATCCTTTGTCTCTACTTCCTTAGAAACAGTCTCTATTGGAGCCATGTTCTGAGCAATCTCAGTACAGAGGTTAGAGCAGTAAATCATTCCCTTATGAGCGTTAGGATTAGCTCTGTTCACCGTGTCACGGTTGAATGTAAATGGTGTTCCAGTCTCAACAGCAGAACGAAGAACAAGACGAACAATATCCTTAATGCTGATTACACGACGTGAAAGGCGCTGATCATTAACGCAGTCAAGATACTTACGTTCCCACTCCTCGCCATAACAATCCTCAAGGCAATAACCCTTGATACGCATAATTTCGTTAGGACAGAAGAGCGACCAGTTCTGATTCATGTCTTCCTCAGCCATCTTCCAGAAAAGATCAGGATAACAAATAGCAGGGAATATATCGTGTGCCTTCATACGATCGTCACCGTTGTTGGTACGAAGCTGCAAGAACTCTGGGAGGTCTTTGTGCCATACATCTAAGTAAACGGCTACAGCACCTTGGCGCATACCTAACTGGTCAACGGCAACAGCAGTGTCATTAACGAGTCGCATCCAGCGGATTACACCACCTGCTACACCCTTGAAACCACGGATATTACCACCTGTTGCGCGTACCTTACCGAAGTACATACCCATACCACCACCAAACTTGCTCACCTGTGAGAAGTTGTCCAAGCTACGATAGATACCATCCAAACTGTCTGGTACGGTGTCAATGAAGCAACTTGAAAGCTGATGACTTGGCTTACGAGAGTTAGAGAGGGTAGGGGTTGCCATCGTTACTTCTAACTTACTGAGCAAGTCATAGATGCGACGTACCCACATAAGACGGTCTTCCTTCTCTGGCATGGCAAGATGAAGTGCAATTCCAAGGAACATTTCCTGTACACGCTCAATCACTTTACCAGAGTAATTCTTTATAACATAACGCTTTAGAAGTAGATCAAGACCTGAATAATTAAGGAGTTTATTGCGTTCAGGGTCAATGAAAGTAGCAGCCTCGTTGATTTCTTCTTCACTATAGTTCTGAAGAATATAATCACCATAAAGTCCTTCTTCGGTCATATATTTAACCTTACGATAGAAGGTCTTGAGTCCCAATTCTTCCTCCAAACGGGTGATTTTCTTCTCAGAACGATAAGAAAGAATACGTGCAGAAATCATCTCCCATGCTGGAGCCTCTGGTGTTGTCAATTCTACGGCAGCCTTGATAAGAGCTTCAATAGAGTCCTTCTGTGACATACCAGGCTTGGTGAAACTTGAGAACTTCTCCTGAAGAGTCACCATACTATAAGAACGCTCGCGGTATTCTCGGGCTACACTGTGCAATACATCAGCCAACTCACGATCGTCAGCAGTCCACACAATGTAATTAATAGCTTGTCGCTGCTCATTACGCTGATAGCGGAAGAGAATATAATTCTTTGCTTCATCGTAATGACCATGTGCCATAAGACACTTCTCTACACGGTTCTGGATATCCTCCACAGTGCGCAGTTCAGGGTTCTCTTTGATGAACTGCTCTACTTCGCTTACCATTCCGGCTATCTCCCTGTCTGAAATATCCTTTTCGGTGCTGATAAAACTCTTTTTAATGGCTATTGAAATCTTTTCGTTATTATAGACTTCTACTTCTCCATTACGTTTTGTTATATTCATTACTTCTTTTATAAAGTTTTCTATTTTGTACTACTTCAATTCGCTATTGAGACTTACTTATTTACGTATAAGTAACATATTATTAGTAACTTACGCCTTTTAGCGGGTTTTTGTATGGACAAAGTTAAGAAAAAAAACTGATATGATAGTTATCCAAAACGGAATATTTTGAGAACAAATTTACTTTTAATTGTTTTCCAAAATAGAAAAGAATTAAGTGTTCTTTTTGTTTAAAATTGAAATACTTTTAGCTGTTCAAAATATCTACTTACAGCTTACAAAAAGCATTTTTTTCGCTATCTAAAATGATAGTTTATGTCTTTATCAAATAAAAATCGCCTTGCCCTTCTGCTTGATAAGCTTATTCGTCATCTGATGACTCATCCGTAAGCTTTGGAGCTTTGAACTTGACAACTGTTCTAAAACCACTGATAGGACTAATCTTTCGCTTTCTCATTTCGTCACTTGATAACAATGTAGCCTTATTGTCTTTGTGTTCAACAAGGATAAAAGCAAAATCCTCATAGTGTACACGTAGACTATCAGACACTATCTGATGGTAGGCTTTCCGGTATTTCTCCTGCTTCATAAAGGAATCTGAACGTGAGCAAAGGAAGACGATGCGGTTGTCTATCTTGAAATAATGTGAAGGATACATATCATCAATAGACCATTCTCCACCCATAAACATATCGTAATAAGCTGGTTGGATAACAAAAACATCATTGTTGATATAAACCCCATTTGTAATAATATCGTGGTCTTCGTCTTCGTATCCGTATCCACATTTAAGAACGAATGCTTTATCATTAGGATATTGCTTAATAAAACGATGAATACATCCCAAAAAGGCTGATTTCATTTCTGTGGTGTCTACAAGAACAAGACTATCTAATGGATTATTGTCTGTTGATTTTTGACAAGTCTTATTACAACAGGAGGATAGGAGGGTAAGAAGAAAGACGAAGAAGAGTGCAGTTTGTTTCATACTTTTATTATGTTGAAGTCTTATATCTTTATTCTTTAAAATCTTTCTATATTCTATTCGGACTGCAATCCCTCTTCAATACGCTGAATAATCTCTTCTGGAAGAATATTATTCATACAAGCGAAGTCACCCCGGTGGCAGGGCTTGTTACCAAAGACAGAGCAAGGACGACAAGAGAGTGTATTGATTTGAACAGCATCTTCTTCCTTCTGTTGCCAACCCATAAATCCACAATAAGGATGGGTTGCACCCCATACACTTACGACTCGTGTACCAGTGAGGGAAGCAAGGTGCATGTTAGCACTATCCATTGAGACCATAGTGTCGAGATGACTCATAAGGATGAGTTCCTTTTCGAGTCCTTTAAGGACGTTAGCAACGCAAAGACATTGTGGATATTGTGCTGCCCATTGGTTCAATACTTCTATTTCTTGTTTACCACCACCAAAGAGGAAGATACGCCAAGAAGGATGTTTCTCAGTTAGTTTTCGCACCACAAGTTCCATCTTTTCCTGTGGATACATCTTACCTGCATGGGCTGCAAAAGGGGCTATACCTATCCATCGTTCCGATGGTTGCTTTACACCTATTATATTAGGGAGAAGCTGTAAGTCGCCACCTTCAGCCGGGAAGATACTCGTAAATTCAGGTTTAATAGGATAGCCTAATGCTTCGAGTACGTCAGCATAGTTTTGAAAAGAGGTAGGCTGCTGTATGAAAACCTTATTTTCTTCCCGACAGAGTAGCTTCTTTCCTTGCTTATGCTTATTGATATGTGCCACAGATTTGCCATCGATAAGGAAACGTAAGCGAAGGAAACGGGTTCGGAGTACGTTATGGAAATCGGCTACAGCTGTAAATTGCTTTGCTACCAACCGACGGTAAAGTGCGTTTAATCCTCTAAAACCTTTATATTCTTCTTTCAAATCGGCAGCCATAAAGTCGACATTTGGTGCTAAATGCTGAAAGAATGGCTGTGCAAAAGGACGAGAAAGCACACTTATTCTCACATCTGGATACTGCTTTGCAAGCGAATAAACGATGGGAACTGTCATAGCAATGTCGCCCATAGCAGAGAATCGGATGATAAGAATATGTGGGGTTTTCATAGGCTAACAGAAATAAATAAGCAGGATAAAGAATAGAGGAAAAAGGTTATTATTGATAAAGATAAGCAATAAGATATGCTTATTCAATAACTAATAAAGCGCATTGATGTTTACTCTGAGCGAGTAATTACGCCCCTCCCTATGCAGAGTGGGAGGGGCATCATTTTATTTCTTGTTGTAAAGAATCGGATTGGTTGCAGGGTCGTTGTACATTTTCATCTGACGATAAACCTTCATGTACTTACGACCATGCTCAATGTCATCGAGCAATTGGTCGATGGCAAGACTGAGGTCCTTCTGTTGTTCGAGGAGGATATTCAGCTTAGACTTACATTTCTCAATGTGCTCAGCTGAAGCATCCTTGCGCTCAGTCTGCTCCTTCATGTGATAAATTTTCAATGCAAGGATAGACAGACGGTCAACTGCCCATGCTGGACTCTCGGTATTGATAGTTGCATCTGGGAGTGGAGTCACGTCAGAGTAGAGCTGACGGAAATACGAGTCAATCTGCTCAACAAGGTCTGTACGGTCCTGGTTAGAGCGGTCAATACGATGCTTGAGGCTCATTCCTTCGTCTGGGTTGATATGTGGGTCGCGGATAAGGTCCTCGAAGTGCCACTGTACTGTGTCAATCCAGCATTTCAGATAGAGACGGTTTTCAATGGAATCTCTGTCGTAAGGGTTATTAATTGGCGTATCTACGTTGTCCGTAATATGATAATCACGGATTGCCTGATTGAAAATCTCGTTACAATGTTTTGTAAATGACATTCGGTTTTTATTTTTCTGTTTATTCTGCAAATATAAAGTAAATTCCTTAAAGGACAAAATAAAAACTCTTGTTTTTCATTGTTAATCGCTTAATCTCAAATCAGTCATGAGTGCCTAAACATATTTTATTTTCTTATTGAGCTGCTTGTCTGTCTTTACAATGTAGGAGTAGCGAACTATGTCAAGTCATAAAGACAGACAAGATGCGATAAGGAATATCCCTTCTAAGTGGATTTCATACGCTTATAAGCCCCTCTGAATATACCACATATCTATACAATAAGTTTATATTTCGTTTGCTGTCATTTTAACAGTTAGTTTTAACTACTTGTCAATTAAGTGTTTATAAGATTATAGATAGTGACAGAAGTGACAGGAAAATCATTTTAACGTACTAACTATCTACAAATGAAATCCATTTTTTCATTGCTTCATTCGGAATAGGAG
>ERZ1699246.47-NODE-47-length-18946-cov-1.964238_pt1 | contig 18946 bp, 15 predicted proteins | sample MGYA00581528_ERZ1699246 | MGnify/ENA primary metagenome ERZ1699246 (study PRJEB42319, sample SAMD00040303) | human oral metagenome | material: saliva | host: Homo sapiens | study: EMG produced TPA metagenomics assembly of PRJDB4115 data set (Metgenomic analysis of... | reverse complement strand
GCCCTACATTAAGGCTGGTCGTAAGGTTGGCTCGACCCGCCGCCGCGGCAATGCGGGTAACCCGAACCAGCGCCTCGAGAACGCGAAGATTCGCACGTGGGCGCAGGCACAGGGCATGGATGTTTCTGATCGCGGTCGTATTCCCGCCCCGATCGTCGAGGCCTACCGCAAGGCGCATGCCTGATCGATACACACTAATCGGGGGGTGCAGGATAACCTGCACCCCCCGATTAGTGTTGCTGTCTCAGTCGCCCATAGAGACTTCGTTATTCGCGCCCATGTCGCTGACCTGAGGGGCGTTGCCCTTCTTGTACTCGATGGCGTTGTTCGAGCCGGTGAGGGACACGTGCTGCACGGACTCAACGTCGATGGCGTTGTTGGAGCCGGAAACGGTGATCTCGGCGAGTGCGCCGCCGTCAATGTGGTTGTTGGAACCGTTGACGATGATCATGGTGGTGCCCGCGGGCACGGACACGTGCTCGTTGGACTCGTTGACGGTCAGGGTGCCCGCGGCGTCCTGGGCGGCGGCCGTGGGAGCAGCCGCGGGGGCCTGGGAGGAGGGAGCGGGGGCCTCGCCGGAGCCAGCGGGGGCCTCGGAGGAGGAGCCAGCGGGCGCGGAGGTGGCGGCGGGCGCTGCGGGGGAAGAGGACTCGGCCGGGGCGGCGTTGTTCTGGGTGCAGCCGGTCAGGGCCAGGGCTGCCACGGCCACGGCGGCAGCGGCGGGGAGGAGGGACTTGATAGACATGGCGTCTCCCTTTCGTTGGATCGAAGTTACACCTTGGTCAGGGTACTAGAAAGCGGGGATGAAGATTTCGACGCGGCGGTTGAGCGCGCGACCGGCGGGGTTGTCGGAGCCGTCCGCGTTCTCGTTGGGGGCCACGGGCTTGGACTCGCCGTATCCGGTGGCGTCCATGGTGGCGGTGACGCCGTCCTTCTTTAGTTCGCCGGACACGGCGTTCGCGCGTGCCTCGGAGAGCTGCTGGTTGAAGGCTTCGTCCGAGATGGAGTCGGTGTGCCCGTAGATGTGGGCAGCGGGGACCTTCGCGTTGTTGAGCACGTCCGCGAGCTTCTTGAGGGTCTGCGAGGCGTCGGAACGGATCTCAGACTTGCCGAAGTCGAAGAGAACGCCGTCCTCCAGGGTGATGAGCGTGCCACAGGATTCGACGGGCTTGAGGGATTCGACGGCCGGGAACTTGCCGAGCTTGGCGGCCTTGTCGACCTTCGGCGCGTCGGTGACCTTTTGGCCGTTGACTTGGGCGGTGCCGTCGCCGTTGTTGATGATGGTCAGGGACGGGCCCGTGTAGCTGCCGGTGCCGTCGCCGTTGTTGATGACGGTGACGGTGCGCGTGGTGTGCGTGCCGGAGCCGTCGCCGTTGTTGGTGATTGTCTCGCCGGAGGCGGTGTCGGTGTAGGTGCCCTGACCCTTGCCGTCCAGCGTGAAGGTCGTTGACGGGGTCGTGTAGGTGCCGGAGCCGTCGGCGTCGACGGTGATGGTGAGCATCGTCGTCATGTTCGTGTAGGTTCCCGAGCCGTCGCCCGCGTAGGTGATGGTCGTGGAGCCTTCGGTAATGACGCCGGAGCCGTCGCCGCCGTTGACGACGGTGCTGCCAGCGGAGGAGGAGACGGCCGATCCGTCGCCGCCGAAGACCGTGGATCCCGAGATCAGGGACGAGCCATCGCACTTGGCGGGCGAGACGGTCACGCCCTCGACGGAGGCCAGCTGCGAAGAGGCGGAATCGATGACGGCCTTGTCAGCGTTGGAGGCAAAGACGTCGATAGCGGGCAGGGAGAAGAGGGGGATTGGGGGGATTTCGCCGGGGCGGTATCCGGGCACCGTGGCCACGGACGAGGCCGTGGCTGAGGCGGTCGGGGTCTGCGTCGGGGCCTCGGTGGTTGCCTCGGGGGCGGGGGCGGGGGTGGCGTCTGCGTTCCTCGGCTTGGAGGATCCGCAGGCGCCCAGGGCGAGGGTGGCCGCGGTGATAACGGCGGCCGCTGTCAGGGTGCGTCGTGTGATGGTCCTGGTTCAACCGTAGGGGAAATAATAAGGGGCGCATACTGTTCGAGTAATCATATAAAGCATTGATTTTGTGCGGATCTCAGGGGGAAAGTGGGCGGGTGTTCAGGGGTTAATCAGGGGGACCCCCGGGGCGCGGTGGGGGTGGGGAAACCGGGGACGAGGCCCCGGCCTCGTCCGTGGAGAAGAGCGAGGCGCGCGAGTCTCACGCTGTGGCGTGATCAACGACACGGAATGTAGGAGCTTGGCCTCGACTGTGGGAGAATAGAGACATGAGCTACAAACTGGTGCTGCTCCGCCACGGCGAGAGCGAATGGAATGCAAAGAACCTCTTCACCGGTTGGGTGGATGTTCCGCTGTCGGACAAGGGCCGCGCGGAGGCTACCCACGGTGGCGAGCTCCTCAAGGAAGCGGGCGTGACGCCCGACCTCCTGTTCACGTCGATGCTGCGTCGCGCCATCATGACCGCGAACCTCGCCCTCGACGCTGCCGATCGCCACTGGATCCCCGTTGAGCGCAACTGGCGCCTCAACGAGCGTCACTACGGTGCGCTCCAGGGTAAGAACAAGAAGGAAATCCGCGACGAGTACGGCGAGGAGCAGTTCATGCTGTGGCGCCGTTCCTTCGACGTGGCCCCGCCCGCCATCGAGGCTGGCTCGGAGTTCTCGCAGGACACCGACCCGCGCTACGCCGGCGAGCCCGTCCCCATGAGCGAGTGCCTCAAGGACGTCATCGCGCGTCTGCTGCCCTACTGGGATGAGACCATCGTTCCCGCGATCAAGACCGGCAAGACCGTCATGATCGCCGCGCACGGCAACTCCCTGCGCGCCATCGTCAAGCACCTGGATGAGATCTCCGACGAGGATATCGCCGGCGTCAACATCCCCACCGGCATCCCGCTGGTGTACGAGCTCGACGAGGAGACCCTCAAGCCCATCAAGAAGGGCGGCACCTACCTGGATCCCGAGGCCGAGGCGAAGATCGCCGCGGTCGCCAACCAGGGCAAGTGAGCTGAGCGTAGCCCTGGTCTCGTCTCATGGACGAGGCCAGGGCTTCGTCATGCCCGCGGGTGCGGTTCCCGGGCGGCCAGTGAGGATCGTTCGCAGGGGTGCTTGCCGCGGTGGGTGGCGCTCGCGGAGCCGGTGAAAAACCCGCTTGTGTGCGCAGTTCGCACACTGTGGTGGATTCCCTAAACCTGACCAGCTGATCGTGACCGGGGTCCCACGCTGAGGCTAATTGTGGTCCTGCTTGAAGCTGGTTTGTGTCGTTCCTCGACTGGGTGTAACGTAGGCCTTTCGCGCCGTCTCGGGGACATTCGTCAGGCAACTGGTAGAATAGGTTGTGCTATCCACGCGAGCATTCAGGAGTCTTTCCATGTCGTTCGAAATCGGTCAGACGGTCGTCTACCCGCACCACGGCGCAGCTACGATCGAAGAGGTCATGACGCGCACCATCCGTGGTGAAGAGCGAACATACCTCAAGCTGCGCGTGAACCAGGGCGATCTTGAGATTCAGGTCCCCGCCGAGAACGTTGACCTGGTTGGCGTTCGCGACATTGTCGACGAGGACGGCCTGGAGGAAGTTCTCGCCGTCCTGCGCGCCCCCTACGTTGAGGAGCCCACGAACTGGTCGCGTCGTTTCAAGGCGAACCAGGAGAAGATTGCGACCGGCGATATTGTGAAGGTCGCCGAGGTCGTGCGCGACCTGACGCGTCGCGATGACCTGAAGAAGCTGTCCACGGGCGAGAAGCGCATGCTGACGAAGGCGCGCGGTATCCTCACCTCCGAGCTGGCTCTGGCGCGCAACATCGACAAGACGGTCGCCGCTGAGCGCCTTGACGCCGTCCTGGCGGAGGGTCGCATCGAGATCGATGACGATGCCGCAGCTGAGTGAGGCCTGCGCGGTCCTGACGGCCGCCGGTTCGGGCTCGCGCCTGGGCTGCGAGGTGCCCAAGGCCCTCGTCGAATTATCGGGTCGCCCCCTTGTGTGGTGGGCGGCCCGTGGCCTACGTGCCGGGGGAGTGGGGACGATCGTCGTGACGGCCCCGGCCGCCTCCCTTGATGAATTCCGCGCGGGGATCGCCGACATCGGCGGCGTGGAAGTCGTGGCCGGCTCTGATCGTTCCCGTCAGGCGTCAGTCGCCCTGGGTCTGGCCGCCTTGGGTCAGCGCAATGAGGGTGACGTCGTTCTCGTGCATGATGCGGCTCGCCCCCTGACGCCTGCGCAGGTGACGGCGCGCGTCATCGATGCGGTGCGCGCGGGCGCGGGTGCCGTTATTCCCGTCCTGCCCGTCACCGATACCCTCAAGTCGGTGGACGCCTCGGGCGTCGTTACCGGCACGCCCCGGCGCGCGGACATGGTCGCCGTGCAGACGCCGCAGGGCTTCCGCTGGGACGTGCTCATGCGCGCGCACGAGGCGGGTGCCTCCCTGGGGGCGGACGAGGCCGTGGCGGCCACGGACGACGCCGGCCTGGTTGAGGCGATCGGCGCAGTCGTGCACACGGTCGCGGGCGATGAGCGTTCGCTGAAGGTCACGCGCCCCCTCGACCTGTCTCTCGCGCAGCTTCTCGCGGAGCAGGAGCGGCTGGACTAAGGCAATCGGGCGCTCTCGAGTGTGAGTCACGCCCGCAAGGAGGCACGCCAACCGCGGCGGAGATTAACGGGCTCTTCGCATTGTGGGGTGTGGGGGTGGTGTTCGAAGCATCCCGGGGGTCATGGGCAGTGTCTTGGGATGACGATCGAACACAGGAGTTCGCCTTGGGCGCCTCATCAACCAAAACTCGCACGTAATTTGGGTACCCTAACTTTTCATAGGTATCGAGAAAACCGCAGAATTCCAACGATGTGATTTCAATGTTTGAAATACATGTCGGGGAATTACGTGCGACATTTCTGAGGAACCACAACATGAGATGCCACAAAGACCCAAGCGGAAGACAGCCCAAGCAGAAGACGCCCACATCCCCGGCAACCACTACCGGGCCCGGCTCAACGTCGCTCGTCCAGCAAGCAGAAGACGCCCACATCCCCGGCAACCACCACAAGCACGGGGCGCTGCACCCGATAAGGGGCACTGCACCCGTTACGTGGCGGTGCACCCGAACAGAAGAGGTGCATTGCCTACGGATCGGGTGCAGTGCCCCAACACACAAGAACAAACGCGGAACTGGCACACCGAACCACTCACCGCCGCACCCCTCCATGCGCAGCTGGGCCCTACTGGCGGCAGGATGGGCACGCCGCCCACGCCGCCACCTGCACTCCGGCCCACTCCGACACCTCCTACACCCTTACATGCGAAGAGCCCGTTAACCTGCGCGCAGGTGGGTCCAGAGCGCCACTTGACTGGCCGACGACGTGATCTGTGGGAACGAACTCGTCCACCAAGCCGCAACACCTGGAAATGCCCCCACCAACGTGTTCTGTCTGATAGCCCTCGGCTTCCCAACGTCGCCGATAGTGGCTCGCGTGTGCCGGAATCCCCTGCATAAGGAGGCTGGTGGTGTGCACTCCTGTGCGGCAGGGATGCTATTCCTCCGAGTGCGTGGGTGCGGTGTGGATGCGCCCCCATTCGTTTTTTCCGTGCAGTGAGTCGAATGTGTTCTCCCAGGCAGCGATGATCCTGACATCGAGGTGGAGGTGTGGCCATAGTTCGATGAGCAGGGCGTGATTGAGGTATTCGTGTTGCTCCTGCGCGGCTTCTCGTATGTCGTCGCGGGGGGACGGGAATCCTCCCATGCGGTTCCATTTGTGTGCGATTGAGACTACACTTGTCACAACTCGTGTTGCCGTTGGTAAAGATGCCTGCGGTTCGGGACCTGTGGGTCCCTCACAGTGAGGCGAGGTTGAGAGGAAATCCCGATGACGCGCGGGACTCGGTCGTTAGCTGTACTCGGCGTACTCACTCTGTCCACGGTGGGGCTTGTTCCTGCCGCCTGGGCGACTGACGCCGGGGCGGAACTCGCGCAGGTTGCTCAGTCGGGCGTTGGATACCCTGCTCAGTCGGGAGAACAACGTGCTCCCGAAACATCCGGTACGCCCGCTGCCCAGGGGAGCGGAATCACCCAGGGGCAGTCGGCCTCGTCAATGATGGGGGAGGGGCAGCTGAGCGCCCCCGAGAGTCGTGGCTCTCAGCCCTCCGCCGACGTCGAGACGACTGGGGGCGTGCCCGCGAGCGTGGCCGCGACCCCGGAAGGTGCCGCTGGGCGTGCGGTTGCAACTGCTGAGGATGCCGCGCCAAACGGTGCGACCGTCGATACCCCGATCCCGGACATCCAGGCGGTGGGGGAGGGAGACGACTCGGCGATGGTGGGGGGTACCCTCACCACGGTCGGCGTCGTGACGGCCGCCTACCCGGCGGGGGAATCCGGGCTGGGGGCCACCCTGGACGGCTATACCATCCAAACGCCGGGCAGTGGCGGCACGCGGGATGAGGGGCGGGCCAGCTCGGACGCGCTGTTCGTCTACGCGGGGAAGAACGGCCAGATCCCGGCCCTGGGGACGTGCGTGCGCGTCAGCGGCGTGGTCGGCGAGTTCCCGGCGACGACCGCGAAGGAAAATCCCTCGAGCCTGACCCAGCTGGCTGCCACAGGATTCACGCAGGTAGACGGGTGCGAGGCCGTGGCTCCCACTCCGGTCACCGGCGTGCCCGCGCCGGATCGGGCCGAGGCCTACGAATCCATGCTCCTGTCCCCCCAGGGCACCTGGACGATCACAGACAACTATGCGGCGAATCAGTATGGGACGCTGGCGCTCACACCGGGCACGGAGCCGCTGCGCGCCGCGACCGACGTGGTTGCTCCGGGGCAGGCCGCACGCGACTATGAGGCGGCCAACGCCGCGCGGGTGATCACCCTCGACGACGGGACGAACACGAACCTGCTGAAGGGCGCGGCGACCGAGGTGCCCTACGCGTACCTGGCCAACGGGGCTCCCGCGCGCGTGGGCTATCACGTGACCTTCTCCGCTCCCGTCGTCTTGGAGCCGAGGCATGGGTCCTTTGTCTTTCAGCCGACCTCCATGGTCGCTGGGCATCCCGACCGATCGCCCGTGACCATCGCGGGGCAGCGTCCGAGCGCACCCACGGTCGGCGGGGACACGCGCGTGGCGACCTTCAACGTCCTCAACTACTTCTCCGACCTGGGCGTCGACGAGGCCGGATGCACGGGCTACCCGGACCGCACCGGCGCCTTCGTAGCGGCCAAGGCATGCAAGGTACGAGGGGCCTACTCGCGTCAGGCCTTCGCCAACCAGGAAGCCAAGATTGTCTCCGCGATCAACGCGCTGGGGGCCGACGTGGTCGCCCTGGAAGAGATCGAAAACCCCGTCGCCGTGGGGGTGGGGAGTGACCGCGACGCCGCCCTGGCGCGGCTCGTGACAGCCTTGAACGAGGCCTTGGGATCCGACGTGTGGGCATACGTGCCCTCCCCGCCGACCATCCCGGCCGGCGAGGACGTCATCCGCGTCGCCTTCATCTACAAGCCCGCGGCCGTCACGCCGGTCGGGGACTCCGTCATCCACGACGACGCGGCTTTCTCGGGCCTTGCACGCCAGCCGCTGGCCCAGGAGTTCGTGCGGCGCACCACCGAGCGCGCGTCCGCCCCTTCCTTCGTGGTGATCGCCAACCACTTCAAGTCCAAGGGGTCCGTGCCGGTCGGGGCCGGGGACGGTAACACCGATAGCGGGGATGGGCAGGGAAACGCCAACGCGATCCGCGTCGCCCAGGCCTCGTCCCTGGCGTCGTTCGCGGCACGCTACGCGGATAAACCCACGCTGCTGGTCGGCGACTTCAACTCCTACTCGCAGGAAGACCCGATCAAGACCATCGAAGGCGCCGGGTGGGAGCGCGTGTCGGGATCGGGCGAACCCTCCTACGTGTACGCGGGCCGCTCCGGGTCGCTGGACCACGTGTTCGCCAACGCGGCCGCCACACCCCTCGTTGCCGGTGTCACCAGCTGGGCCGTCAACGCCCAGGAGTCCATCGCCTTCGAGTACTCGCGCGCGGGCATGAACGCCCACCTGGCCGTCGAGGCCGAGGACCCCTACCGCTCCTCGGACCACAACCCCGAGATCATTGGGCTCAGGCTCCTCGAAGGCGCGCCCACACCGGGCGATGAACCAGTGCCAGCGGTGACGCCAGGACCGGAAACGGGCACCACCCCGACGCCCGCGACGAGCCCGGCGCCCGCCGGGCCCCGACCGCATAGCGCCACCACCTCCGCACCGCGCGTGACCACCCGGGCTGCCACGGCCTCGTCCCGCGGAAAGAGACCGGAGAACCGCGCCTCTCCCGCGAGCGCCCGGGCCCTCGCGCGCACGGGTGCCAGCGCCGAGCTCGCCATCGGGGCCGGGTTCCTTCTCACCCTCGCGGGTCTGGCCGTGCGCGGGGCGGCGTGTCGCCGCCTGGGCGCCCCTCAACGTTGAACCATCCCAGTCACCACAACACGCGGTATCGTCGCCGCGCAGAAAGGAACACACCATGCGCAAACCATGGACACGCCTCGCGCTCGCTTCGGCGTGCGGGCTCGCCCTGGCAACGCTGCCAACAGTGGCAGCTGCTAACCCGCAGGAGGGGGCCGCGCCGCAGGACGAGGCCGCGCCGATCACCCTGGACCTCTACAACCTGACGGACGTCCACGGGCACATCCAGCAGGTCACCAAGAAGGGAGTCGTGCGCGAGGCCGGCCTGCCCGCGATGAACTGCTACCTGAAGAAGGCACGCGAGACGAACCCGAACTCGTCCTTCACGCTGCTGGGCGACAACATTGGAGCGTCCCCCTACATCTCGGGCGCGCTCAACGACAACCCGACTATCGCGGCCCTCAACACCCTGAACCCGCTGGCCTCCACGATCGGCAACCACGAGCTGGACATGGGGCAGGCCGTCTTTAAGCAGCGCGTCGACGGCTCCAACCCGAGCGAGTACGTGCAGGCGACCTTCCCGTACCTGGGGGCCAACATCGAGGGCATGGGCACCTACGGGGACGGCACCCCCTACCTCGGGGACTACAAGCTGTGGACGTCGCCGTCAGGCATGAAGGTCGCCTTCATCGGGGCCATCGCGCAGGACGTCCCCTACAAGCTGAGCCCTGGCACGACGGAGGGACTGACCTTTAGCGACCCGATTGCGCGCATCAACTCGCTGGCCGCATCTCTCAAGGGCAGCGGCACGGCAGACGTTGTCATCGCCATGCTCGACGACGACGTGAAGAACAACTACACGAAGGTCGGCAAGGACGTCGATGGCCTCATGGGCGGGGACACGCACGTGCCCTACGAGTTCGACCACGTGAACTCGGTGGAGTCCTTCGAGTCAGCGAACCCGCGCCTGGCGGGTATCGCGTCCGGCTCCTACACGGATAACCTCGGTCTGATCCGCCTGACGATTGATCCTGCGACGCGCCAGGTCACGAGTGCCGACTCGATCCTCATCCCGGCCGCCGAGGTTGCCCAGTGCGGCGCGGACCCCGACACCCAGGCAATCGTTGATAAGGCCGAAGCCGACTCGAAGGAAGCGGGCAAGCGCGTCGTCGCGACCGGCTACACGACACCCTTCATGCGCGGTGTCTTCACGACCCCTGACGGGCTAACCGAGCCGGGCTCGAACCGCGGTATCGAGTCCTCCCTCGGTGACCTGGTGGCCGACTCGCTGCGCGAGACGATCCTCACCCCGGACGGAAAGAGCGTCGACATCGGCATGATCAACGCGGGCGGCCTGCGCGCCGACCTGGTGCCCAACGAGGACGGCACGATCACCTACGCGCAGACCTACGAGGTCGAGCCCTTCTCCAACGAGCTGGGGTACGTGACGCTCAAGGGATCGGACGTCAAGGACGCGCTCGAGCAGCAGTGGAAGACGGACCTGAACTCGCAGAATTCTCGGCCCATGCTCAAGCTGGGCCTGTCCTCGAACGTGCGCTACACCTACGATCCGGCCAGGCCCTACGGGGAGCGCATCACGTCGGTGACGATCAACGGTGAGCCGCTGAAGGCTGATGGGACCTACACGGTCGGGTCCGTGAACTTCCTGTTGGACGGCGGAGATTCCTTCGAGGCCCTCACTCGCGGGGGAGCAGCCATCCTGAACGGCAACCTGGATCGCGACTCCATCAATGCCTACTTGGCGCGCCACTCGGGCGTCGCGGACCGGGCTGCGGGCGCCGCGGGCGGCCTGACGCCGCGCGAGGCCAAGTCCTCCATCGGCCTGACCCTGCCCACCGAGGCGGTCGCCGACGGCTCGACCGTGACGATCCCGCTGCGCGGCCTGTCCTTCTCCGAAGGACCCTCGATCACGACGAAGGTGCGCGTGAGTGCGGGCGGTCCCGAGGCCGTGGCCGATGTGGATAACTCCCTCGTGGACGCGCACGCCTCCGACGCTGCCGCAGTCATCACGACGGACGGCGCGGGTCAGGCGAGCGTGGATGTGACGGTCGTGGGTGCGTGTGAGGGGAAGGCGGCCGGCGAGGTCGTGAATGTGGCGCTGACAGTCGCCACCGACTTTGCAACGGTCGTCGAGGCCACGGATGGCCTGACGATTCCGGTGACCTGTGCGGGCACCGAGGTCCCTGTGCCGGCCCCGTCCCCGTCGGCCAACGCGGACCAGGGGGCTGCCCCCGGCGCGGGTGCTCCTGCTTCCACGAAGAAACCGAACGCTGGCGCTCCTCGTGGGGCCATCGCCCGCACGGGTGCTGATTCCCGGGGATTGCCTGTCGCGTTTCTGCTGGCCGTGGTTGGTGTCGCCGCACTCTGGCTGCGTCGTTCTCAAATCGTTACCAGCAGGTAAGCGATTTGCCTTGACGTGATGGTGGTGGTGCGGGACACTTGGATACAGCGTAACTGCTGGCTCGCATGATTGGTACTATCGTGCGATAGTGTGAGAAATTCGTTCCCGCACCACCATCAATACGCAAGAGACTCGCGTCGCTAGAGAGAGATATTCATGAAGCAGTCCGTCAAATTTGCCGCCGCTATGGGCGCGCTCACACTCGCCTTGACCGCGTGTGCTGGAAATGGAAATGTGGCCCAGCAGTCTGATGGGGCCAAAGCTGAGCTTCCCTTCAAGGCATGCGCCGTCTCAGACACCGGCGGCTGGCAGGATAAGTCCTTCAACCAGTCCGCCTATGACGGGCTGATGGAGGCCAAGTCGTTCCTGGGGGTGACGGTCGATACCGCCGAATCCGACACGGTGGAGGACTTCACGAACAACGTCGAGAAGATGGTTGACGACAGCTGCACGCTGATCATCGGCGTCGGCTTCCACCTCGAGCCGGCCATCCACGAGTCCGCCTTGAAGCACACGGACCGCAACTACGCCCTTATCGACTCCGGGTTCTCCGACGGCACCAACCCCGTTGTTCTCGAGAACGGTCGCCCGTTGCTCTTCAATACCTCCGAGGCCGCCTACCTGGCGGGCTATGCCTCGGCCGCGATGACGAAGACGGGTAAGGTCGCCACCTTCGGCGGCGCTCAGATCCCCGCCGTGACCGTGTTCATGGACGGATTTGCCGACGGTGTGAACGCTTACAACCAAGCCAAGGGCGCCTCCGTGCAGGTGCTGGGCTGGGATAAGGAAGCCCAGACCGGCGCGTTCACCGACTCCTTCGATGATCAGTCGCTGGGCCTGCAGCAGGCACAGCAGTTCATCTCCGAGGGCGCCGACATCATCATGCCCGTCGCTGGCCCCGTGGGCCTGGGCGCTGCCGCGGCTGCCAAGAGCAATGGAAACACGCTGATCGTTGGCGTGGATACCGACTGGTACGAGGCCAACCCCCAGTACTCCTCGATCGTGCTGACCTCCGTTCGCAAGGAGATCGGTGCCGCGGTCGAGCAGGCCATTCAGGATTCGACCAAGGGGAAGTTCACCTCGGATCCCTACGTGGGTACGCTGGCCAACGGCGGCGTCTCGCTTGCTCCCTTCCATGACTTCGAGGCTCAGGTTCCCATGGAGGTCAAGCAGGAGATCAGCAAGCTGACCGAACAGATCAAGAAGGGGACGCTTGTCATCGAATCGGAGAACGCTCCGAAGTAAGCCTTCTGGCCTCTCGCTGGCGGCCAGATGATCACGTAATCGTTATCAAAGCGAGAACAACCAGTCCTTGACAGGGACTGAGACGGCGCGGGACACTCGGATCAGACGTAAAAGTCGACTCATGCAAATGTTCGCAGGCACGCTGCGAACAGGGTCCGAGCCCGCGCCGTCATTGATTCATCGAAGAATCCGCATCAACAAAGGAACATACTCATGAAGCACCTCACGAAGCTCGTCGCTGCGGCGGGCATTGCATCGCTCGCGCTGTCCGCATGTGGCGGCGGGGGAAGCGCCGGCGGGTCCGGCGGTGGCTCTGGCGAGGCTAAGGACGCTGCGTCCTTCAAGGCCTGCGCGGTCTCCGACGCCGGCGGCTGGGACGACAAGTCCTTCAACGAGTCCGCGTATAACGGCCTCACGAGCGCCCAGACCAGCCTGGGCATCAAGATCAACACGGCTGAGTCCAGCTCTGACACCGACTTTGCTCCCAACGTCGAGGCCATGGTCTCCGATGGCTGCAACCTGATCATCGGCGTCGGCTTCAACCTCGAGCAGGCGATTCACAAGTCTGCGGAAGACAACACGGACGTGCACTACGCCCTGATCGACTCCAGCTTCTCTGACGGCTCCAACCCCGTCACCCTCGACAACGGTCGTCCGCTCCTGTTCAACACGGCTGAGGCCGCGTTCCTGGCGGGTTACGCGGCTGCGGGCATGACGCAGACGGGCAAGGTTGCCACCTTCGGCGGCATGCAGATCCCCTCGGTGACGGTCTTCATGGATGGATTCGCCGACGGCGTTGACGCCTACAACAAGGCCAAGGGCACCACCGTGCAGCTGCTCGGCTGGGACAAGGCCGCGCAGAACGGTTCCTTCACGCAGTCCTTCGACGATCAGACGCTGGGCAAGGAGCAGGCCCAGCAGTTCATCTCGCAGGGCGCGGACATCATCATGCCCGTCGCGGGCCCTGTCGGCCTGGGCGCGGCGGCGGCCGCCAAGGCGGACGGCAACACCTGGATCATCGGTGTTGACTCCGACTGGTACGAGGCCAACCCCGACTACTCCTCGATCGTGCTGACCTCGGTCATGAAGGAGATCGGCGCCTCGGTCGAGCAGGCGATCCAGGACTCCGTGAACGGCAAGTTTAGCTCGACCCCGTACGTGGGCACGCTGGCCAACGGTGGCGTCTCGATCGCCCCGTTCCACGACTTCGACGACAAGGTGTCCGCTGAGCTCAAGGCGGACCTGACCAAGCTCACGGACGACATCAAGTCCGGCAAGCTCGTCATCGAATCGCAGAACGCCCCGAAGTGATGCGACGCGTGTGGGGCTGGTGGCGGTGACGCTGCCGGCCCCACACGGGCATCGGGGGGTGCGCCCACCTGCTGGGGAAGGCCGAAAGAATGAAATTAGAGCTGCGGGGGATCACGAAGAGGTTTGGCCCCCTCACCGCCAACGACTCGATCGATTTAACGATCGAGGAGGGGCATATTCACGCCCTGCTTGGGGAGAACGGCGCGGGTAAGTCCACGCTCATGAACGTCCTGTACGGGATGTACGCCCCTGACGAGGGGCAGATCCTCATCGACGGCAAGCCCGTGATGTTCAAGGGCCCGGGCGACGCGGTCGCCGCGGGTATCGGCATGGTTCACCAGCACTTCATGCTGATCCCCGTGTTCACGGTCGCCGAGTCGATCGCCCTGGGCTTTGAGCCGACCGGACCGGCCGGGATCATCAGCCGCGAGCGCGCCCGCCAGACGGTGCGCGAGGTTTCGGCGCGTTTCGGCTTCGACCTGGACCCTGACGCCCTCATCGAAGATCTGCCGGTGGGTGCCCAGCAGCGGGTGGAGATCGTCAAGGCGCTGTCGCGCCAGGCGAAGGTCCTCATTCTCGATGAGCCAACCGCTGTGCTCACCCCGCAGGAGACGGACGAGCTGATGACGATCATGCGTCAGCTGGCCGACTCGGGGACCTCGATCGTGTTTATCACGCACAAGCTGCGCGAAGTGCGCGCGGTTGCCGACGAGATCACGGTGATCCGCCGCGGTCGGGTCGTGGGGCAGGCGTCCCCGAGCGATTCCGAGGCGTCGTTGGCCACGCAGATGGTCGGGCGCGAGGTGCTCATGCGCGTGGAGAAGGAGCCCGCGCGCCCCGCGGGAGGCGGCCTGTCCTTCGAGGACGTGTCGCTGCTGGGTGCGGGCGGAGTGCCGCTGCTCGATCACGTGTCCTTCGATGTTCCCCGCGGTGAGATCCTGGCGGTCGCCGGCGTTCAGGGCAACGGTCAGACGGAACTGGCTGAGGTGATCCTGGGCCTGCAAACACCCGACAGCGGCGTCATCCGCCTCGAGGACGCCGATATTACGCGTGCCAAGCCTCGTGAATCCCTGGACGCGGGCGTTGGATTCATCCCTGAGGATCGGTCGACGGACGGCATCATCGCCTCGTTTTCGATCGCGGACAACCTGGTGTTGGACCAGTTCCGCTCCCCGTCTTTCTCATCGCTCGGTTCCCTCAAGCGCGGTGCGATTACGCGTAATGCCCGCGACAAGGAAAAGGAATACGACATCCGCCTGACGTCGATCGAGGACCCTGTCTCCTCCCTGTCGGGTGGTAACCAGCAGAAGGTCGTCGTGGCCCGCGAGATGTCGCGTGACCTGACGCTGCTGGTCGCCAATCAGCCGACGCGCGGCGTCGACGTGGGCTCGATCGAGTTTATTCACCGCAGGATCGTGGACGTGCGAGACCAGGGCTGTGCGGTCCTGCTCATCTCCTCGGAGCTTGACGAGGTCGTCTCGCTCGCGGATCGCATCGCGGTCATGTACCGCGGACGCATCGTCGGCATCGTCCCGGCGGACACGGGCCGCGACGTCCTCGGCCTCATGATGGCCGGCGTCCCCCTGGACGAGGCCGTTGCGGCTTCCTCGGGATCCGCTGGGGACGCCGGGGTGCCCCGAAAGGAGGAGCGATGAGTGCACGCACGAGTAAGGCGGTGGGCTTCGTGATACAGATTTTTCGTATCCGGTGGCTCGTCTCGCTGTTGGCCGTCGTCATCGCGTTTGCCATCGGGGCGGTCTTCATTGTCCTGGCGGACGCGTCCGTCGTCGATGCCTACTACGCGATGTTCCGCGGCTCCATCGTGGACCTGAACGCGCCGAACGCTGTTCGCATGTTCAAGCCGCTGACGGACTCTCTTTTCTATTCGATCCCGCTGATCATCTCGGGCCTGGGCCTGGCGCTCGGCTTCCGAGCCGGCCTGTTCAACATTGGTGGTAAGGGCCAGATCATCGTCGGAGCGCTCGCGGCCGTGTGGGTGGGCTTCTCGCTGAACCTGCCGCCGGTCGTGCACACGCTGGTGGCTCTCCTCGTCGCGATCGTCGCGGGCGGCCTCTACGGCGGCATCGCGGGTGTCCTGAAAGCAAAGACGGGCGCGAACGAGGTGATCGTGACGATCATGCTCAACTCGATTGCGACGCTGGGCTTGGGATACATCCTCACGCAGAAGGCGTGGCAGGTGCCCGGAACGAATCAGCCGGTGACTCCCAAGGTCGCGGAGACTGCGGCGCTCGCGCGTCTGCTTCCCGCCCCCTTCAAGCTGCACGTTGGGTTCCTGGTCGCCCTGGTCGCCCTCGTCGCCTTCTGGTGGCTGATCGAGCGATCCACCCTGGGATTCCAGATCCGAGCGGTTGGCGCGAACGCTGCCGCCGCACGTACGGCCGGCATCTCGGTCGAGCGCATCACGGCGATCACGATGGTCCTCTCGGGCGCGTTCCTCGGCCTCGCCGGGGCGAACGAGGCCCTGGGCACGATCGGGTACGTGTCGCGTGACGTGGCTGGTTCGATTGGCTTCGACGCGATCACGGTGGCCCTGCTGGGGCGCAACAAGACCTGGGGGACCTTCGGCGCGGGGCTCCTGTTTGGGGCCTTCAAGGCGGGCGGGTCAGCGATGCAGGCCAAGGGCGTGCCGATCGACATGATCCTCATCCTGCAGTCGGTGATCGTCCTGCTGATTGCTGTTCCGGATGCTCTTGCGGTGGCCGTTCCGGCTGTCCGGCGTCGACGTGTCGAGCAGGCGCGAAAGGAGAAGTCTGATGAGCACAAGTGAGTCCGGCGTGGTCGCGCAGGTTGAGGCCAAGCGCTCCTGGAAACTTTCCGGCATCTACGTGGCCGCCTGCGTGCTGCTCGTGGTCTTCGCGGCCGCTACTCGAGGCGACATGACCCTGCGTCTGAACGACAAGTCGCAGTCCTACACGATCCCCGACATCGTCACGGCTGGTGCCCCGATTGTGTGGGTGCTTGCGGCCCTGATCCTCGTCATCACGGCGTGGACGCTGGCCAGCACGATCCGGCGCGTTGAGGACCCGTCGTGGGCCCGCACAGCGGGGATGGTCGTCGTCGGCGTGTCCACGATCCTGGGCTTCCTGCTCTACGCCGGCTCGGATTCGACCGGTGCGGTGACGCTGACCTCGACCCTGGTCTCGACGGTGGCGATTTCGACGCCGCTGATTTTCGGTTCGCTCTCGGGCGTGATCTCCGAGCGCGTCGGCGTCGTCAACATCGCGATTGAGGGCGACCTGCTGGTCGGCGCGTTCGCGGGGGTCATGGCTGCCTCCTACTTCCAGACCCCCTACGCGGGCCTGGTGGCGGCTCCGCTGGCCGGCGCCTTGCTGGGCTCCCTGCTGGCGCTCTTCTCCGTGAAGTACGGGGTGGACCAGATCATCGTCGGCGTCGTCCTGAACGTGCTGGCTCTTGGCCTGACGACCTTCCTGTACGGGACGATCATGAAGGCAGACCAGGGTGCGCTGAATACGAACCGCTACTCGCTCAGCGACATCAAGATTCCTGGCCTGTCCGAGATTCCGGTGATCGGGCCGGTGCTCTTCGACCAGTCGATCCTCGTCTACCTCATGTACGTGGCCGTTATCGCGCTGGCGTTCTTCCTGTTCCGTTCCCGCTGGGGCCTGCGTCTGCGGGCCTGCGGCGAGCACCCGCGCGCGGCCGACACCGTCGGCATTAACGTGGGGCGCACGCGCACGGTGAACACGATCCTGGGTTCGGCCTTCGCTGGCCTGGGTGGCGCGTTCTTCACGATCGGGTCGGGACTGGCGTTCACGGACAACATCTCCGCGGGCAACGGCTACATTGCCCTGGCGGCGATGATCCTGGGCAAGTGGAACCCGGTGGGTGCCATGGCAGCGGCCGTCATGTTCGGCTTCGCGCAGGCCTTGGCCCGCATGCTGCCCAACATTGAGCCCGCGATCCCCGCCGACCTGGTCTCGATGATCCCCTACGTGGTGACGATCATCGCCGTGGCTGGATTCGTCGGGAAGTCTCGTGCCCCCGCGGCCGAGAACGTCCCCTACGTGAAGTGAGAGGCACGGTAACGATGACACAGCTCGACTGGGACGCCCTGCTGGGCGCGGCCATCGACGCGATGACCCGCGCCTACTGCCCCTACTCCCAATTCCCCGTGGGGGCCGCGGGCCTGACGGACGACGGGCGCATCGTCAGCGGATGCAACGTCGAAAACGCGAGCTACGGGGCGACGCTGTGCGCCGAGTGCGGCATGGTCTCCGACCTGATCCGCACCGGCGGCGGCACGCTCGTCGCGGTCGTCGCCGTCAACGGGGAGCGCGTGCCGGTCGCCCCGTGCGGGCGGTGCCGCCAGCTCATCTACGAGCACGGAGGACCGGCATGCCAGGTTCTCATGCCCGGGGGCGTCGCCGACATGACCCAGGTCCTGCCCGGTGCCTTTGGTCCCCACGACCTGGAGGAGGCGGCATCCCGCCTTGCCCCCAGGCCAGACATTGCGTCCGACCCGGCCCAGGCCTCGTCGGAATAGAAAGAAGGAACGAATGGCACTCTTTGATGCCGTTGACATCATCCGCACGAAGCGGGATGGGGGCGTCTTGACCCCCGACCAGATCGACTGGACGATCGACGCCTACACGAAGGGCGTCATCAAGGACGAGCAGATGGCCGCCCTGGCCATGGCGATCTTCCTGCGCGGAATGGACCGCGGCGAGATCGCCCGCTGGACGGACGCGATGATCCGCTCGGGCGCGCGCATGGATTTCTCCTCCATCGGCAAGCCGACTGCCGACAAGCACTCCACGGGCGGCGTGGGCGACAAGATCACGCTGCCCCTGGCCCCGCTGGTCGCCTGCTTCGGCGTGGCCGTCCCGCAGCTGTCGGGCCGAGGCCTGGGGCACACGGGCGGTACCCTCGACAAGCGCGAGGCCATCCCCGGGTGGCGCGCGCAGCTGTCCAACGAGGAGATCATGACTCAGCTGGGGTCCGGCTGCGGCGCGGTCATCTGCGCGGCCGGATCAGGCCTGGCTCCCGCGGACAAGAAGCTCTACGCGCTGCGCGACATCACCTCGACCGTGGAGTCGATCGCGCTGATTGCGTCCTCGATCATGAGCAAGAAGATCGCCGAGGGCACGGGTGCCCTGGTCCTGGACGTGAAGGTCGGCTCGGGTGCCTTCATGAAGGATATCGACGCCGCTCGTGAGCTCGCCCGCACGATGGTGGACCTCGGACGCGACGCGGGGGTCGCCACGCGCGCCCTGCTCACCGACATGTCCGTGCCGCTGGGCCGCAAGATCGGCAACGCGCTCGAAGTCGAAGAGTCCGTTGAGGTCCTCGCCGGCGGCGGACCCGCCGACGTCGTCGAGCTGACCTGCGAGCTGGCGCGCAACATGCTGGAGCTGGCTGGCGTCCACGACGCCGACGTCGAGGCCGCCCTGGCGGACGGCCGCGCGATGGACCGCTGGCGCGCGATGATCAGTGAGCAGGGAGGCGATCCCGACGCTCCCCTGCCGCGCGCCGCGCACACCCACCAGGTGCTGGCCGAGGCCGACGGAACCATCCCAGAGATGGACGCCCTGTCCGTGGGCGTGGCCTCCTGG